>MTLD01001648.1_pt1 | contig 94805 bp, 73 predicted proteins | sample 1982471 | NCBI WGS metagenome assembly MTLD01 (sample SAMN05712604, study PRJNA340218) | biofilm metagenome | isolation source: sample SPM anode biofilm adapted to -50 mV | place: USA | collected 2012-02-03
GCCGCTGTTCTACGGGCTGGGGTGATCAGCCCTCCAGCCTGGCCAGCTCGCTCTCGACCATGGTCAGGCGCTCCTGGAGCGTATGGATGGTGCGCTCGAGTCGGTCGCGCTCCTTGTCAAGCCTGAATTTAGGGTCGTCGGATGGCTTGTCGGCCTTGACGAGCGCCTTGACCGCTTCGGGGCTCTTGCCGGCCATGAAAGCATCGATCGCGGTGGCGCGGGTCTCCGGTTTCTTGATGCCGGCTACCAGCTTCATCGCGTCCCAGCCCAGGTCGGCGGGCACCTGCAGGGTGAAGGCCTTCATCGCGGCTCCGGCGCTGGTCCTGGGCACGCCAAGTGCGCGGTCAAGGTAATCTTCGAAGCGGACGAAGTGCTTGCGGCACAGCGCCTCGGCCTCCATCACCAGCTTGCCGAACTCGAGCATCAGCTTGCCGTTTTCCGGCATGATCGCCTTGATCCGCCTTGTCATCGCAATGAATTCAGGTTCAGTGGCGAAGTTGTTCGTATACGCGCCCTGCTTCTCGGCCTTCTCGAGCAATGCATGGAATATCGACCAGAATTCGTTGGTATGGGCACGGGCGCCAGGCACGAAGGCGCCTCGCTCGCAGTGCAGGTGGTGCGCGTATTCATGGATGGCGGTATAGACCAGTTGCCCATCGTTCTCGAAGTTCTTGTTGTGTATGAGTATTTCGCGGGTCATCGGCTTGTACAGCCCATTGACCATGCCGCTCTTCTTGCCCGTGAAGGTGACGCTGAAGTCGGTTGTACACGCCTCGATGCCAAGCAACAGCTGCTTGACCTGATCCTGGTTCATCATGGTCCTCCGCCGCCACACTCTATCAGGCTGGGGGCGGGGCCGGCAAGATCGGGTAAATGGGAAGATGCAGATGGGCGCCTGCAAATGCAGTTACCATTCATGGTACCTGCAGTATATAATGCCCTGGCACCAAAAGGAGGCGCCGTGGCTGAGACGCTCTACTATTTTCTGCGCGGCGCGGCAGGGTTCTCGTTTCTGGTGACCGGAGCCAGCTTCCTCTTCGAACCGCACCGACCGCGGGTTCACCGCGCGTTCGGCGTCCTGTTCATGGCGCTTGGTCTGGTCTTTCTGCTCAGCTGGCTGAGCGAATACTGGGTGCTGCCCCTCGTGTTTGACAACCTGCTGCTCATATCGATTGTGTTTGCCATCAGCCAGTCATTGTTCGAAATAACCCTGTACCTGTTCGGTGATGAATCGGTCAAAGGCTCGCGCCGCGCCGTGTACAAGATTGGAGCGGCCTGGTCGACGTTCCTGTGGCTGTTGCCGCTCCTGGACCTGCTCTTCAGGCTACCCAGGATCGGAATCAGTGTCGAAGACGGCACGTCGATGGGCCTCTTTCAGTCCATCAGTTCGACGGCGGTCTATGCATGGCCCATAGCGATCACGGTGTTCTCGTTCCATGCCGGTCGATGGCATCTGGCCGATATTCCCAGCGGGCGGTGGGCGGGCAGAGCGCTGTTGCTTGGGTTCGCCGGTCTTGTGGTCATTCTGGGGATCATAGCGGCCGGGCTGCTCATGTCGTCCAGAGCCTTGTATCAGGCGGGCCACACCGTACTCGAACTCATGATGCTGGTATGGTTCTTCTTCTATAGAGCTCGGCCAGATGTCTTTCTGGAGGCCCGCAAGGAGATCGGACAACGGCACAAGCAGCGGGAGAAGATGGGTTCCGAGGAGGCATCCAGGATAGCCAGCAGGCTCCGTCATCTAGTCGAAGTGGAACGCGTCTGCGTGAACCCGGAACTGGATCTGAAGTCGCTCGCCAAGGCGGTACGCGTACCCTCGTACCGGCTCTCCGCCTACTTCAACTCCTCGTTAAATCAGAGTTTTCCTGAATGGCTCAATGCGATGCGGATTGATATCGTTTGCCGGCTCCTGAGCGAACGTCCCGACCTGAGCATCCTCGAGGTATCGATCGAGGCGGGCTACGCCTCCAAGACCGTGTTCAACGGCCAGTTCCAGCGAAGGATAGGGATGAGTCCGTCTGAGTATCGGAATAGGATAGCCACCTAGGCTCCAGCCGATTTTTGGTTCCGTTTTGACGAAACGGGGCGCCCGGATTCCGTGGCCGTGGTAGAAGTATGGGTTACCAGATTCGACCAAGCCCCGGAGGCCTCGACATGCGCAACCAGACGTACTTCCGCCCGTTCCGCGCTCTTGCCATATTCATCGCCGCAGGCGCCATGTTCACCATGGTACCGGACGCCAGGGCGGAGCCAGTCGACCGCTCGGCGTGGACCCTGTCGATGTCTCCGACGCTCGCCATACCGCTCTCGGCCGGTGATTTCTCGGCAAATGACCTGTTCGCTTCGGCCTGGGGAGGATCTCTGGGAGCGCAGTACGATGTCGCTTCCCACCTGTCGCTCCCCCTCGCGCTGCGTATCGGGATGATCTATTCGAGCGGAGGCTTGCTGCCAGCCGAAGGCGTGGCCGTACCGGGCAGCCTGTCGGAGGCAACGGTGCTCGCCGGGGCATCCACGAGTCTCAGGCTGGCACAGCGTCTCGCCCTGACAGGCTTCTTTGATGCCGGGTTCAGCTACGGCATGCTTTCAACAGGAAGCAGCTCGACCTATGGAGCCGCGCGGGCGGGAGGCGGCCTGGATTTCAACGTGACCGATTCGCTGTCGGCCAGCATCGATGGCTCGATACTCTATAAATTCGGGCTGTATGGCGGCGTTGGCATCAGCGTGGGCATGGGGTACCGCCTGCCCTTGTCGTCCGCCACGAGGCAGCATCTGCTCGATTTTTCGTCCCTCGCCATTGCCAACGTGTTTCCCAGTCTGCGGTCCAGCTACGACAGCCGCGCAGTCGGCACGGTTACAATACGGAACACCGGCAGAACCGCTGCGACCAACATCCGCGTCAGATTCATGGTCAAGCAGTATATGGACGCCCCCAAGGATAGTCTTACCATAGGCAGGCTCGCGCCTGGCGCTTCTGTCGAGGTGCCGCTCTACGCCCTGTTCAACGACAGTATCCTGGGCATTACCGAGGCAACCAAGGCCACGGGCGAGGTTACGGTAGCGTATGGCGGTATTGAGCAGAGCCGGACATCCACGGTGCTGGTCTACGACCGCAACGCCCTGACCTGGAAGGATGACCGGATGGCCGCCGCTTTTGTTTCCAGCAAGGATCCATGGGTGCTTGACCTGACCGGCAACATCATGGCCGCCGTCATGGCCGACCGCAATCCGGAAGTCCCCAAGAATCTCCAGACCGCGATAGCCATCCACGAAGGCCTCAGAGCCTATGGCATCAGCTACATGCTGAGCCCCAACCGTCCCTTTGCCCAGGCCGTCGTCGACACGGCGGCCGTCGATACCCTCAAATTTCCAAGACAGACCCTGGGGTTCCGCGCCGGCGACTGCGCCGATCTGTCGGTGCTCTATGCATCGTGCTTCGAGGCCGCCGGCATCGAAACCGCCTTTGTCACCGTACCCGCGCACATCTTCATGGCCGCCGACCTGGGGCTTTCCCCGGCTCAGGCCAAGGCCCAGGGACTCGATGTGCGTGACTGCATCGTGCAGGGCGACCGGGTCTGGGTCCCCATCGAGACGACGCTCAGAAGCGCCGGCTTCGGCGAGGCCTGGCGTAAGGCCGCCGGCGAATGGCGTGACGCCTCGGCCGCGGGCAAGGCGGCAGTATTCCCCATCCACGAGGCCTGGAACCAGTATGCCCCGGTGGGCCTGCCCGCCGATGGTTCGGCGATAGCCCTGCCTTCGCGCGCTGACGTGCTGCGCGCCTTCAGGATCGAGTTGGCCAAGGCCGTCAACGCCCAGTTGAACGTGCGGCTCGAAGGCATGGGCCCGTTGCCCGTCAAGGGCCCTGGCTATGCCAAGGCCTCAAATGACCGCGGAGTACTGTATGCAAAGTATGGCCTGTATGACGAAGCCGAACGCGATCTCAAGTCCGCCGCCAGGGAACAGTACACTCCGGCGATAATCAACCTAGGCAATGTCGCGTTCATCAAGTCGGATTACCAGACGGCCTATGGCTACTACGCCCAGGCCGCCAGGATGAACCCCGACAATCCGCGCCTGCTCGTAAACCTGGCCACCGCCGCAGCCTCGCTTGGCAGGACCGACGAGGTGGTAGCTACACTCGAGCGCGTCAAGAAGCTGGACCCCAAGATAGCGGACCACTATGCCAGCCTCGCGCAAACCAGTACCGCAACCACCCGCGCCGCGGCCATCGAGAGAGAGACGGTATGGTTCTGAACACCCGACGGGATGTGCTCGATTAGTCCTTCAAGATTGTGAGTATCAGGTTCATTGTGAATATCAGCTTCAAGGAGAATCACATGTTTATACAGAGCAGCAATAGGAAGAACCTGTATCTCACACTTGTCGTGCTCACGGCATCTCTGGTTCTCTTGGCTTGCACGAATCCGCTGGTGGAAGCGGTTGTCGGTGCAAGAAACACGGCGGTGTGGGAAAAGGTCATTCCTTCGGCAATGAACAAGGTCGAGGCGAATCATCAGGTTACGCTCAGCTGGCCCGATGTTGCAGAAGCAACAAGCTATAATCTCTATTGGTCCGAATTCCCCAATCCGACACGAACCACCGCAACAAGAATTGAAAACGTCACCAGCCCGTATATACATGCAGGATTGGATAATAACAAGAGTTACTACTACTTTCTTTCGGCAATCAGCCCGAGCGGAGAGTCCGGCGCAAGTCCAATCCTCAAGGTCACAATACCCATCCATCTTGTCGCATACATAACGAGCTATACAAAAAACAATACGGATACCGCGATACAGGCATTCACTATCGACCCTTCGACAGGGGAATTTTCTGCGATTTCGGGTTCATTGTCTACGTTGGGCAATACGACTCAAAACTATCCTGCCTCGATCACCGTGGACCCATTGTCCCGCTTCGTATATATGTCAAACGGTTACACCAAGGAAGTCTACTCGCTGATAATAAATCCTGATACCGGAGCGCTCTCCTTTCCTGATGTAGGTTACAAGACCGATCTGACCACAGATCGCGCCGGGCAGATAGCAATAGACCCCACCGGCAAATTCGCCTTTGTCCTGCAGGAAGTCGGTGCTGCCTATCTCGATTCTATCAGTAGAATTAACGCGTATACAATCAGTAGTTCGGATGGTACCCTTACACCGGTGAGCGGTTCCGTAGATCGCGCCATCGGAGGATCGCAGGCCTCCGGACTCGCGGTGGCCCCTTCGGGCAAATTCATCTATATAGTGAGTAACAACAGTAGCACGATGTCCTGTTTTTCTATCGATTCCTCCACCGGCGCGCTGTCCAGTCCCACTTGGGGCACCGCTGGAACCATGGCTGCCGGCCCCGGCGCCTATTCAATCGCATTCAGTCCCAATGGAAATTTTTATGTCGCAAACGGAGGTGCGTATGGGACTGCCTATGGGGTTGGCGCATATACCTGTCCAAATGCGAACGGGATGCCGGTTGCAAACGAAGGTGCTACCGCCGGTCAAAACACCCGCTTGATAGCCATTGACCCATTCGGCCGATTTGTCTATGCGGAAAGCCTTTCGGATGCGAACATTGCCGCATTCAAGATAAACACAGATGGAAGTCTAGCCGCCATCAGCGGTTCACCCTTCAGTATCATCGGCGCTGATTCCTGGGCACAAAGCATGACCGTCGATCCGACTGGCAACTACTTGTACATAGTAGCATATAATAATACTGCCCCGTATGAAGGTGCGGTGTTTACCTACCGTATCGATCAAACGACCGGGGCACTCTCGCTTATCAATACCAACACATCGATAGGCAACCATCCTCTGGCCATAGCAGTTGTGAGTTTGCCTTAAGAATTGTAGAAGACGAAACCGCCCCTCCTCCGCTGCGGCGGCGGGGGACCGGCGAAGGCCGACGACGAACAAAGTCAGATGGAGCGTACGCATGAACAGGAATGAAGATGCGCCACAGGAGCGAGACAATGCTATCATCAAGCTTATTCTTCCACTCTGCGTGGCTCTTGCCCTGAGCGGCTGCGACAACGCCTTGTTCGATACGGCCAGAGAGCTCCAGGCGCAGGCTGTAACGCCCGTGCTTTCACTGGGGCTGCCGGATGGCAAGTCAATCAGCAGCGGAAGTACCTTCGACTTTGGCGATGTTACCGTCTCTGAATCCCCCGAGGTCGAATTCACGATAACGAATGATGGCAGAACGTCGCTGTCCATTGCCGCCGGCGCAATTGCCATTACCGGAGCTAATGCTAGTAATTATAGTATAACGCAACTGCCCTCGATGACCATTCCTGCCGGTGGCAGCAGTACCATGCGCATCAAACAGTCACTGTGTGCGACCCCGGGACCCCTGATGGCAACTCTGTCTGTCCCCAGCAATGACATCAACAATCCGAGCTATGTTCTAGAAATGACCTCGACCATCACCAATCTGACCCGGCCGGGAGTGCCCAGCAGTCTGTCGGTGGCGCATCCCGGGAGCGAACCGAGTGACTGGACGAGCCTGGTGTTGACGTGGACGGAGAGTGCGGATGCCACCGGCTATGAGGTACAGCGCGATACCAATCAGTATGGAGACTATGCCACGGTCTTCTCCGTGAATGGCGGTCACACGTTGACCTACACCGATACGAGCTGCTTGCCAGGAACAATCTACTACTATCGCGTATACGCGGTGAACGGTGGACTCAAGTCGATAAATCCCTCGCCTATCTACAATTTTCCGACCCTGGAGCCGAGGCAGGTGCTCTATGTAGCGAATTATGCAGCGTGGTCTCTGGACTACGATTTCATTGACACCCATACCTGGTCAAAGAGCCAGTCCGGCTATGGCACCGTAGGCGACGGCCCCAGCTGCTCCGTAGTCGATGCGAGCGGGAAGTTCCTCTATGAATCCAACACCGGTACCAATCCGCTCTACTTGGGCGTCAGCGGAAACCTGATCGACCAGACCAACGGCACGCTTGGGTTGATCAATCGCGTCTACCCTGGCACCGTCACGGAAGGTCTGGTGGTAGCCTCTCCGAACGGCGCCGCCGGCCAGCAGTTCGTGTACTGCACGTTCAGGAGCGTTGGCCAGATAGGTTCATTTGCAATCAATAATTCAACTGGGCTGCTCTCTTATTTGCCAATCGGTACGGCTTCTCCGTATACCCGTGTCTACCAGAGCGACGGTTCGACCGCAGTGGGCAATCCCCGATGGCTTGCTGTCAATCCTTCGGGCAAGAACCTCTACGTTTCAAACTCCGATATCGACAAGATATCGATGTTCTCGATAGATACATCCACCGGCGAGCTGGCGTACGTCAATAGTTATAGTGCTGGTGACTATCCCTATAAGAGCACCGTCAGTGCGGATGGCAGGTACTTGTATGTGGTAAATGTAAGCGGATCCAGTGTCTCGGCGTTTTCCATCGATGCGGCGACCGGAGCGCTTGCGTTGGTTGGAACATACGCGACTGGAAGCACGCCAACCTGTGTGGCGCTCGACCCCTCGCATACCCATGCCTATGTAACCAATGGTGGTGGCAACACCATAACGGCATACACGATCGACAGTGGGACCGGAGCCCTGACGCCGGTCAACGGGACGGTCCTCGGCTCTTCCTATGCCACAGGTGCATATCCTAATTCTGTCGCGGTTGATCTGACTGGGACGTACCTGGCGGTTGCCAATAGCAATTCCAACACCGCGTCCATCTTCTCAATTGCTCCAGGTACGGGGGTGCTGACTCCGAGGCCGGTGTTTGCTACCGGTTACACGCCGACGCACATGGCGTTCCAGCGCCTCCCATAAGGGAGGGCGCCTCCATGGAGCGTGGCGATCAGCGAAGCGCCCGCTCCAGCTCGGCGGTGTTGAAGCCGATGATGATGCGGCCGTTGATGTCGGTGACGGGGACGCCCATCTGACCGGACTTGCGGACCATTTCCTCGGCGCGGCGCTGATCTGATGCCACATTGTAGTCGTCGAATCTCACATTCCGCGCCTTGAGCCAGTCCTTGACCATCCTGCAGTACGAGCAGCTCGGGGTCGAATATACGGCTATCGCCATTGCTATCCTCCAATATATAGAATTCACTATGTATAATACAAAGTCGATGCCGAATCGTCAAGCGCCGGTGCGCCCGCGGTCGTCTGGCGGGCATGATGCACGATGTGCCGCAATGCCGGCGCGCAGGCCGCGGTATCCCGCGGTGGTACCGAAGGCTCGTTGTCACGCTGATCCTCGTGCCGTGTATCCCGCTTGCACTGGAGGCCGGCCCGGCGCCGTCACATGCGCCGATGCGTGTCGATGTCGGAGCGGTCGCGACCACTTCCGCGGGCGCGGAGATTTCCTTGTCGCTGCTGAGCACGAGCCTGGACCTGCGCCTCTTCACCGATGGTTCGATGATGCGCATGGGGCTTCGGATGCCCTTTCTGCATATTGGCAGCGTACGTCCATCGGGGCTGGCGGCATTCCTGTACCGGCCCTCCGGAGCGGGCTTGCTGCTTCTTGACCAGGACGGCGCTGTTCTGGCGATGGACAATCCCAAGTACGCGCGATATGCGGGGATCATGCTGGGCCAGGACTTCGGCCTCTTCGGACTGGTGCCCGAATCCCAGACCGACAGACCAGCCTATGGGGCATGGATCGCGCCCCGTGACGTTCTGGCATCGCTGCTGGTGGCGGGGTCGGTGGAGCCTGCCGAGCAAGGCGGGCCGGGCTGGTATGATGCGCCGTCTCCGGCCGCGGATCGGCTGTGGTCGGCCGGCGGACTGGGCGATTCCGGCACCTGGTGGGCATGGGCCCTGGCCGGGGCCTCGACATCCGGGTACCCGGGACCCGATGCGGCGGCCGGCCGGGCCGAGGTGCGCCTGTCAGTGGGCCATTTGCGCCTGACCGCGACCGCCGCGACAACGGGCGGGTCATGGCGGGCGCCTGATGGAGCGAGTGCGGCCGCCGCGCGCATCGATGCCGAGGCCAGGTATGCAAGCCGCGGCCTTGCGGCAACGCTCGGCTGGCGCCTGGCGCAGGAGGATGGCTCCGCGCCCGGGCTGGCGGCATATCGCGGGGCGCTGGAGCTAGTGGGTTCGATGGGGCGGTTCTGCGCGGCCGGAACGCTGGAGGCGACGTCGACAGGCGGCATTCCCGACCTGACCGTGTCATCATCATGGCGGCCCGGCTTCGCGCCCTGGGCACGCCTTGCCACCTCGTGGGCCGCCACCGACGGCCAGTCCCGGCGTTTCGACATCATGGCCGACGCGCGGCTGGGAACAACCGCGGGCGTACTCGTGAGTGGCGGCTTGCGCTCTCTGCCGGAAGGGACCCGCGTCAAGGCTTCCGGAACCATCTTCATGCAGCTCGGCTCGCTTGTTGTCGAGCTGGGAGCCGAGACTGCGGACTGGACGGCTGCTGGGGAGCCTCTGATGGACGCACTGGTCTACTCCGCCCGCGTTCGCACACGGCTCGACTTTACCAGCCCCGGTAAATAGGCTACTCTGCATACAGGCGGAGGCACCAGAGCGCGATGATCGATACCAGTACCGCGGCATTCATGGCCGTCGATGTCCAGAACGATTTCTGTCCCGGCGGAGCGTTGGCCGTACCCGATGGTGACGCCGTCGTACCCATCATCAACAGGCTTGCCCCGCTCTTCGAGACATGCATTCTGACCCAGGACTGGCATCCGTCGCGACACATATCGTTCGCCTCGGCACATCCAGGGGCGCGGCCCTATGACGCGGCGCAGGTCAACGGCCGTGACGCGACGCTCTGGCCCGACCACTGCGTGCAGGCAAGCCCGGGCGCCGGGTTCCACCCCGGACTCGACCAGGGGCCCTACCGCCTGGTACTGCGCAAGGGGTTCCGGCCCGACCTCGACAGCTATTCGGCATTCTTCGAGAACGACGGCTCGACGCCGACCGGCCTTGATGGCTACCTGCGTGGCCTCGGGATCGATACTGTATACATCGCCGGTCTGGCCCTGGACTACTGTGTGTACTACAGCGCCCTCGATGCCACTCGTCTGGGCTATCGCGTTGCTGTCGTGCTCGACGCGACACGGGCGGTCGGTTCTCCGGCCGGCCTGGCCGAGCGTGCTATGGCTGAACTGCGGCTCCAGGGTGCGACCATGATTGAATCTACGGAGGTTATCGAATGAATATCAGCGCCCTCTTTACCGACTACTACGAGCTGACCATGGCGCAGGGCTACTGGAAATTTGGACTCGACGCCCGAGCCGTGTTCGACGTGTTCTTCAGGCGTCAGCCTTTCAAGGGCGGATTCTCCGTCTTTGCCGGCCTCGAAACGTTGCTGGCCGACCTGGAAGGCATGCGGTTCAGCGCCGAAGACCTCGACTGGCTTGGCAAACAGGGTGGATTCGAGCCAGCCTTCCTGAGCTACCTGGAGGGGTTCCGGTTCTCGGGAGACATCTACGCCGTGCCCGAGGGCGAACTGATATTCCCGCAGGAACCAATCATGCGCGTCCATGGTGGACTGATCGAGGCGCAGCTGATAGAAGGCCTCGTGCTCAATACGCTCAATTTCCAGAGCCTCATAGCGACGAAGAGCGCCCGTGTATCGCTGGCCGCCCGCGACAAGCGTGTGCTGGAGTTTGGCCTCCGGCGAGCCCAGGGATACGATGGCGCGATGTCGGCGTCGAGGGCGGCCTTCATCGGCGGCGCCGCGGCCACCTCGAACGCACTGGCGGCCAAGGAGCTCGGCATTCCGGCGATGGGAACGATGGCGCACAGCTGGGTAATGGCGTTCCCCTCGGAGCTGGAGTCGTTCGAGGCCTATGCGGAGCTGTACCCGAATGCCGCGACGCTGCTGATCGATACCTATGACACGATCGAATCGGGGCTCCCCAACGCCATCAAGGTGGGCAGGCGCCTGGCCGCCCAGGGCAAGCGCTTCGGTGTCCGGCTCGATTCCGGTGACATCGACTATCTGTCGCGCAAGGTGCGCGCCCGGCTCGATGCGGCCGGGCTGAAGGACGCCTTCATCGTGGTGTCGAACGAGCTGGATGAGGAAATCGTCGAACGGCTCGTCGCCGAAGACGCGCCGATCGATGTCTGGGGCGTTGGCACCAACCTGGTGACCGGCGGCAACGAAGCCTCTTTTTCCGGCGTGTACAAACTAGCCGCCGTGGAACGCAATGGCGTGCTGGAGCCGACCATGAAGTTCTCCGACAACCCGGAGAAGACGACCAATCCCGGCATCAAGGACCTGTACCGCCTGTATGACGATTCCGGTTCCGCCATAGCGGACCTGATGACCCTGAGCGACGAGCGACTCGTCCCGGGCAAACCGATCACCCTGCACCATCCATCGCTGGATACCCGGCGCCTCTCCTGGACGCCGTGCGGCGAGATCCGCTCGATGCTGCAGCCGGTCATGAAGGGCGGACGGCGCATCGCCGCGCCCGAGCCGATGGAATCCATACGCGCGCGTCGCGTCGCGTCGATGGCGGCCTTCGATCACACCTATAAGCGATTCCTGAATCCTCACCTCTATAAGGTCTCGATCAGCGATGGCATCCGCACCATCAAGCTTGATTTTGTGGAGCGCTATCTGGGGACGCGCGACCAGGCCTGACGGCCCGCCGCCTGGCTGCAGCCGTGTACCGGGCGGCCAGGAGCTTCGCGCCATAGAGCAAGGCTAGGACCAGGGCCAGCACGAGCCGCGCGTCGCCGCCTCGCTTCGGCCGCACGACGATTGGGCGCGGATCATGTGCGTACTCGTCCAGCGGCGGCACGATCAGTGCCGCAGGGGTCTGGCCGTGGCGGACATACAGGAAACCGTCTCCGACGCGCACCGCCGTCGCCTGCCGCGGCACCACGGCAGTGCCGGCAATGCCGGCATTGCCGGTGATGCGCCGGACCGAAGCGGCCCGAGCCAGCCAGAACGGCAGCGAAGTCTGCGGAGCGGCGAGCGCCGCAGGCCCCAGCGCCAGGTCGGCATGCCTGTCAAAGCCTGCCGCGACCACGGCTCCGAGCGTGTTTGCCGGATCGAGCACCCAATCCTCGTGCGTCGCCCTGACCACCGAGAGCGAACCGGGACGGTCGCGCCCGCCTCCATCGCGTATCGTCACCGCGATGTCCCGCCAGGCGCTGGACCGCGCGGCCGGAGGGTAGAGGGCCGCCGCTATCGCCGAAGCGAAGTCGCCATCGGCGCGGTACGCTCCCGGCGCGCCCGGAGCCTCGAACGGCATCATGTGGCCTTGCCATTGTACGGCCCAGATGCCAGCCCGACCGAAGGACAGCGAAAAACCGCTGTCGCTCGGGGCTATCCTGTAGTCCTCCGGCTTGGCACGCGCCATGGAGCCGTCGTCGAATACCTCCCAGAGCGCGGTCAACGCCGCACCACCGGCGGCGATGAAGCGTACCACACTGCGGCTCGCGGCATCGTCCCAGCCCGACGACGCGACGTACAGGTACCGCTCCGGTGCAGCCTGCAGCCTGCGCACGTGCAGCCAGGGCGTCTCGGCGACCGGCGCGTCGGTCACCACCGTTGTCGACCGGTAGCGCCGCTGCAGGTCGGCGAGCCTGTCGTAGGAGACCGACATGAACGACTCCGAACCGTCGAGTGCCGTCGCCAGCGCCACCGGATCGCCCTTCTCATCGAGCAACCTGGACTTGGACTCGAGTGTCGGTTCGCGTGTCACGGGATCCCAGCCCAGGACATAGACATCGGTGCCGCCACGGTCGCTGGCGACCATCGTAGCGGCGATGCGCGTCGCCTCGTCCAGTGGTCTGGCACCGCGCATGCCGGCCGCCATGGACAGCGACGTATCGATGACCACGGCCTCTCGATCTGGCATGGCGGCGCGCGGCCAGCCTGTCAGCGCCAGACCGATCAGTACGGCACAGGCCGCGTCGATCACGGTATCGAGATACAGCCTGATCATCCGAAACAGGGCCGCCGCGGGGCTGCGATCGCTGCGAACGGGCAGCAGCTCGTGGGGGTAGCTGATACGCCTCCTGAGCCTGAGCGCGACGAACATCAGCCCGACCACGGGCAGCAGCAGCGCGGCTATCGGCCCGAGCGCGGCCAGCAGCTCAGGCATAGAGCCGCTCCAGCATGTCCCAATAGACAGGAGCGCGGGCGCTGGCGCCGTCGAGGCTGCGATAGAAGGTTCGGGGCAGGGCGGCCAGCCTGGCGTCGACATCCGCCGCGTGCGAGGCCCAGCGCGCCTCGTCCGGGGCGTCCCAGGGCATGACCGTTACCGCGCCGGACTCCGGGTCCCGCACCTCGAATTCGATGCCGGTCCGCGCGAGCGACGGCAGCGGCGTCAGATACCGTATGATGAAGAGCGAGCCCGAGGCGGGCGCCCTGAGCCCGGCCCCGTGGGCGGATACCTGTACTTCGTGCAGGTCGGAGAACAGCACGACCCGCCGCTGCCGGCCGCGTGACCGCCATTGAGCATACGAGCGTATCGTATCGGTGCGTCCGGCATACACAATGGAAGCGATGAAGCGCTCCAGCATGCCGAACTGGCTCCTCGAGCGTGCCGATACCGGACGGCTGGACAGCCCGTCGGCGTAGGTCCAGATGCGCACACCAAGACCCAGCGACAGCGCCATGAAGGCCATCGAGCCTATGAAGTTCCGCATCGCCTCGATGGGAGCGCATGCCATGCTCGCTGACGTATCGACCAGGAATGCCAGCTCGTCGTCAGCCTCATCGAAGAATTCCTTCACGTAGGCGCGCTCGCTCCTGCCAAAGAGCCGCCAGTCTATGGCGCGCGGATCATCGAAGGGCTGGTACTCCCTGATGCTCTTCAGGTTGAAGCTCGAACCGGAGCGCCGGTACATCGGGTCCTTCGCGGCTATGGAGTCGGGCAGCCTCGCGCGCAGGTCACGGCGTGAGAAGGCCGAGACGATGGACGGGCATTCCGGATCGACGAATGTCATGGCCTGTCCCCGGCCATCCCGGAGCGGCTGCGCGAGAATTCCCGCGCGGCCTCCGCCCGAACCGCAGCCAGAATATCGGCGATGCAGACACCATCCGCCTCCGCCTCGAAATTCAGGATGATGCGATGGGCCGCGACATCGAAGATCAGGTCGTCGATGTCATCAAAGGAGATGTTGGGACGTCCTGCCATCGCCGCCCGCGCCCGTGCGGCAGCGAACAGCGCGATAGCCGAGCGTGGCGACGCTCCATACGTCACGTAGCGCTTGACGAGGTCGACCGGTGAACGATCAGGATGCGTATGCTCGATGATGCGGGCAATGTATGACCTGGTGCCGTCGACCGCCGCCACGTGTGGTGCAAGCTGCCGCCAGCCGGCAAGCACCGCCGACGATCGATCCGCACCGGCCACCTGGCCCATCGCTGAGGCAGCCCCCAGATCCATGATGCCCAGCAGCGCATGGAAATCGGGCATCGAGAAAGAGAGCTTCATGAAGAACCGGTCTATCTGCGCCTCCGGCAACGGGTAGGTGCCTTCCAGCTCGATGGGGTTCTGGGTCGCGATCACGAAGAACGGATCAGGCAACTGATACAGCTGACCCAGGACCGTGACGTGCCGTTCTTCCATCGCCTCCATGAACGCCGATTGCGTCTTCGGCGTCGCCCGGTTGATCTCGTCACCAAGCACGACGTTGGCGAACAGTGGACCGCGATAGAATCTGAATGCCTTGCCCGTCGGTCCATCCTCCAGCAGGTTCGAGCCGATGATGTCGAGCGGCATGAGGTCGGGCGTGAACTGCACGCGGCTGAAACCGAAGCCGAAGAAATCGGCCCAGGTCCTGGCCAGCGTCGTCTTGCCCAGACCAGGGGCGCCCTCCAGCAGCACGTTTCCGCCTGCCAGGAAGGCTATGAAGAGGCGCTCGAGGATGGCAGGGCAACCGAGCACACGGGTGCCGACATACGCCACGTAGTCGTCATACAGCGTCTTGATCGTGCCAAGACCGCGTTCAAAATCGTCCGGTTGCATAGATGCTCCAGTATCCAAATCGAATAGCCGATGCTACGACGAGCGCGGCAAGTGCGGTGAGGTTGAGTATCGTGCCAAGCGGCGCTGCCAGATTGAAGGGCGCATAGGTGGCGGCGATATTGAAGCCGGCATGCCAGGCCCAGCCTGCCAGCAGCGATGCTGCGACGACTATCGATCGCGGCACACGGGCCGAGGCCCGGCGCGGAGCCGCCGTCGACAATGCATAGAGGGCCGCCGCGCCCACATGGATGGGCAGCGAGTAGCCCAGCCTCCAGTATGCGTCGAGGGTCGGGAACGCGGCCACATAGCTGGCATTCTCGAGTGTAGCCAGCGCGCACGATGATAGTATCGCCAGCGCGGCTATTCCGCGATCAAGATCGATGCCTCGGATTATCCAGATGGTCGCCAGCGCGAGACCGAGCCGCAGTGCCTCCTCTATGCCAGCGTTCGCAGACAGGCCGAGCCAGGATGGAGCCTGTTCGACCAGCGGGCGCAGCGCTGACTCCAGCAGCCTGTCGGCGAACCATAGTACCACCCCGGCCGCCAGTGACGCGGCAATCGCAAGCGGCATGCTGACCACTCGCTCCTCGTCGCCGTTCATCGCAGGTCTCCTGTAGCGAAGGCCGTGCGCCAGGTCTCCAGCACGCGGGCGGCAATCGGGTCGTCGGCCTGGCCGATGACGACTCGCGCGTCGAATGAGGCGTAGACCTGCCGTATCGCCGAGGCTATCGACTCGGATGATGGCTCCGAGCCCAGCGCCGTTTCGGTACCCGTGCTGTCGGCGAAGAGCCGCTCGAGCCGCGCTCGATAGTCGACGAGCGGGCTGCCCGACATGGCTCGACCGGTGCCCGTGAAGCCCGGCGCTCGCGCCACCGCGCCGTTCCTGTCTCCGCTCTGATCGTCAGCGGGCCTCTTCGACCCTGAACCTGAAGGCTGGCCGGATGCCGCCGGTTGCTTCGGTGGCGCAGCACCGGCCTCGCTGTCCGGAGCCTGACCGCCTGCACCGGTGGCATCGTCCATCGCGTCTCGCGTATCCGGGCGTCCGAACGTGGGCCTGGCGCCCTGCTGGTCGATCTGGTCATTGGCGACACCGGATCGCCTGGCACCCGGCGTATCGCGACCCTGTGGCGTGAGCATCGGCGAATCCGGTGCCAGATACTCCGGCAGGGGCCGGTTCTCGGCCAGCGTCCTCGTGGTCACCACCGCATCGACCGACTTGTCAGGGTAGAGCAGCGATAGCCCATAGCCGGCCCTGATCGATATGATCTGAGTGATGGCGAAGAGAACCAGCCCCGCCGAGGCGACCCACACCAGGGCCACGCGCGCGGTGCCTGTCATCCGCGGGCGCCCAAAACCCGCTATGTCGGCGATCGACAGCGCCTCCACCGCGCGCGCCTCCAGCATCCGGCCGGCTGGCCCTCCTGGATAGTCCAGCCAGGACTCTATTGCCGTCTGGCGATCGACTCGCCTGACGGCCCGAAGCCCGAGCGACGCGCGGTATGGTGCCAGAAGGAAGGCCGGCAGGGTGCCTATGGCGGCCATCACGATGGTGTGAAAGACGGTCTCAGGCATGGCCGATAGCGTTGCGGCGAGTATGTCGGCGCTCCAGACGACCAGCGCGGACGCCGCCCAGAAGGCAAACCGGTGTCCCATCCTGATCGCGGCGTCTGCCAGCGCAAGCTGCCTGATGGCACGGCGCGCGGTGTAGGCCCTCATCGCGTCCTCCTGGCCCTGGCATAGAGGGCCGCTGCGGCCGTCAGCATCGCGACGGCGGCTCCCGACCACGGCCCGGCGGTCATGGCTGCCGCGCAGCCAGGAATCCATCCGGCCAGCAGCGCCGCAGCATGCCTGATCCGTCCAGCCGCCCCGGCCGACATCGTGCCGCCTGCCAGCGATGCCGTGGCCGCTGAGGCGACGGCGCTCGTCCAGACGGCTGCCAGCATCGCATACGGCGCGGCGGCGAACGCGACGGCGGCGTATGCCGAGAATGGCAGCGACACCGCATAGGCTGCCACGGCGCTATCGGAGCCAGTGACGATGGCCATGGCCGCGGCCCAGCCCAGTGGTACCAACGCCATCACCATGGGGTGTGCCGTCTCGGGCGGCAGGTAGGTGAGGACGAGGGCGGCCAGCCACAGTGGCAGGGCGATGGCGGCCTGGCTTGCGCGGTTGGTCCTAGTCATCCGACCCCCAGGCCATCAGCACGGCAGGCGCCAGCATCGCCGTTCCCGCCTCGGACATCAGTATGGTCGGCGTCGTCCTGAACCGGATGTGCCGATATCGGTCCAGTGCCGACAGTGGCAGCCCGGCAGTCCTTGCCGCATCGACGAGCACGAATTGCAGTGCGCCTGGTGTGGCGTTCGCGGCCTTCCACGACACCCCGCTCCAGGCCGAGCCCGCGGTCGTCAGGGCCTCATAGCGCACCGGTGTCGCGGCGGCATCGCTGGCGGCCTCGCTGATGGCGTCGCCGATGGCGGGCACGCCTATCGAGTACAGCCAGGGGTGTGGTACCGCCATCGCGCCGACGATAAGGGATATTGACAGCGCCGCCAAGGCGAGGATGGCACGCGTTCGTCCGGACAGGGTCGCCGTCGCGGGCCTGGTTCCGAGAGGCACCAGCACAACGAGCGCCGACCAGAGCGCGAGCACGAAGAGCGGTGCCAGATTCCGTGCGCTGACGAAGAGCCCGGACATCGCGTATGCGGCCAAAGCCTCGGGGGCGGCATCGGGAACCAGGCTCGATGTGAGTGCAGGCCCGGCCCCACGCCTCCAGGATGGGAACTCCAGAGCCGACAGTCGGGCCGCGGCCTCGTCTCCGGCCAGATTCTGAAAATCGCGCGCCAGGCGCACGGTGCAACGCGCCAGCTGGCCGTCCGCGGTGCGGCCATCGACAACCAGGGCGCGGGTGCCTGCGTCGGCATAGAAGCGCATGTCGATGCTTGCGGACCAGCCCGTGCTTGTCTCGCAGAGCAGCGTCCGGCTGCCATCCGCCTGGATACCGGAGAGCCGCAGGTGGCCGGACAGGCCAAGCGGGCTTGCGATCGTCGCGGTATTGAAGGCGAAGGCCATGGGCGCGTGCAGTTCGAGCGTTATCTGCCCGGTGTCGGACTCGTTCGACGCGTCTGCGACCACGCAGGGAACCAGGGCGATACAAAGCAGCACCAGCATGGCGGCCCTCATCGGCGCAACCTCAACAGCAGCGACGAACAGAGCGACAGCGCGAAGAAGGCCATGAGCCAGGGTACCCTTCCGGGAAGCAAGGCCCAGAAGGGCGTGACGTAGTCGGCGGCGGCGAGCGCCGTACGCGCGGGCATGCCACCCATGGTATCGTTGGCATAGAACGGTACCCTCGCCACCGTCCGACCCCGATCCTCCAGCAGCGCGGTGTAGCGGCCGGCGTGCTGTACGTCCAGGGAAGCCCAATAGCGACCGGGTGCGACCGGTGCAAAGACCGACTCCGAGACTATGGTGCCACGTTCGTCGGCCACGGCGGCGCGGGGCGAGACCAGGTAGTCCGAGCGTATCGACAGCGAAGGACCATCGGATGTCTCGGTCAGGGTTACGGCTGGAGGCTGTTCGGGCATCAGCCCATCGATGATCGCCTTGATGACCGCCAGGGTGCCGGGGCGGGCCAGGAAGCCGGCGCCATAGCGGCCATGGATGTCGCTCGCGTAGACCAGCGTGGAACGAGCACCGACGCGCCGCATCGCGAGCAGGGGGTCACCCGCCTCGCTGGAGAACAGGACGACGGCATCCGGCTTGGGGCCGAGCCTTGCCATGCCGCCCAGCGACCCTGCGGGCTGGCCGGCTATGTCGACGATGTTCACTCGTTCCTGTGCGAAGACCGTCCGCGATACATTTGTGCGGTCCTCGATGATCAATGATGGAACCTCGGTCGCGTCGCGGACCCGATAGAATCTGCCTCCCGAACCGTTCGATATGCGGGTCAAGAGGGCCTGATCGAACTCGCTGCCCACCGCCATGGCCGATATGGGAATCCGGGCCGCGAAGGCCCGGGCCGCTATGCCATCAAAGTCGGCCGGAGCCGAAATGCCATCGGACACCACGATCAGCCGACGCTCCGGCTGGTTTGAGGCCTCGAGTGCCGCAAGGCTCTCCTCGAGCGCCGGGAACATGCGGGTGCCCCCGCCGGCTCGCACCGATGACAGCGCCCGCGCCGCCGAGTCGTTGGCTTTGGCCAGGGCTCCGACCGGACCGAGCTGGTAGAGCCAGCGGGCATTGTCGTCGAACAGGAGGATGCCGACAAGATCGCTCGGTTTCAGGTTGCCAACCAGTTCCAGGCCTATCGCCTTGGCCACCGAGAGCTTGTCGCCATACATCGATCCGGATACATCGAGCGCGACGACGAGCGCCATGTCAGGCAACCTGGCCAGCGACCGGGGTGACAGGTCTACGGGCAGTATGCGTTCCAGCGCGGGGGCATCGCCAGGCGTGCCGATGTCGGGCGAATCGACCACTACCATGACGCTGCCGGCGCCGCGCTCGACGTACTCGGCGAGCGCGGCGGCTGTAGAGCCGCCGAGTGCCGCCAGCTTCGGACCATCGAGTACGACAAGCTGGTAGCCGTATATCCCGGCCGAGCCGAGTTCATCGAGGCCGATGCGTCGGACGGGGTACAAGGCCTCGATGACGCTCCGGCCGGCCGTGGGCGGGGCGGCAAGCAGTATCCGCGGTTCATCGGTGCCGGGTACCGCCAGGCTCAGGGACGCGCTGCGCTGGCCGCCTGGCCCGAGCGCCGTCAGCTCCAGCGATCTGGTGGAGCCATCACGATTCGTGGACTCGAGTGGCAGTTCCATCCGCCGATCAGCCGGCGTGCCGGCCACATCGAGAACGGTCGTCCCATCGAGTTTGACAACGAGGCGCTCCTTGCTGGCCGATGCGTCGACAAGAAGGCTGAGCCGACTGGCGGTTCCGCTTCCCGACAGTTCGAGCGCATAGGCTGAAATCGGTGTGTCCGGCACGTGTTGCCCGGCGAATACCACCGGCATGCCGTGTGAGGCATAGAACGCCGTTGCCGCCTCGATATCGGCGGCCGAAGGAGGATGCGGCGGTTCCATGCGTATGACCCTGAATGCCCTGGCCCCGGCATCGAGCAGAGCCGCCTGGGTCCCGATGGTGTAGGTTCGAGTGGGTACCAGGAAGCGCGGCACCGGCATGGGCAATGCCAGGGCGAAGGCGGCAAGGCATGCCAGCGGTGCCGACACCAGTGTCATCCGTAGCGCGTTCAGAAGCCTTCCAGAATTCGTACCCTTGTGAATCGGCATGGTTCGGACTATTCTACTTGCATATTGGCGCGGAAACAAGAAAATCCTCGCGACAGTCCACCGTATTTCAGGAAGGCATGCATGGATACCACAATCGTAGAGCCGTTCTTCAGCGCCGCCAGCGAGGTGTTTTCGCAGATGTTCGGCCTGGATGCAACACGCAGACCAGTACATCTCATCGAAGGCTCCGAGGATCATGGCTGGGGCATATCGAGCATTCTTGGTATCGCCGGCTCCGCCCAGGGCGTCGTGGCATTGCGGTTCCCGCTCGATCTCGCCGATGCGTTGCTCAAGGCATCGGGTGTGGAGACCAGCGGGGAGCAGGACCGTCTGGCCACTGCCGCCGGCCTCGTCGCCGAATTGACCAACATCATAGCGGGTAACGCCATTGGCACCTATACCGGCCTGGAGCTGGATATTTCGCCACCGGTCGTCGTCAAGGGCAAGAATCATCAGATATCATGGCCCAAGATCGCTCCTGTGCTGGCCGCCGAGTACACGACACGGCTTGGTGGGTTCGAGGTCGCCGTGTGTTTCAATGCCAATCATGTCTGATGTGCCCGGTCGGCCACGTGCATTGTCGCCGGCATGCGGTACAGTAGGATAATCATTGTACAGGAAGGCGGCGCCTCGGCGCCGCAGGAGGAGACTCTCATGAACAATTTCAGACGAATTCTGGCCGTCATGCTCGTAACGCTGGCGGCATTCTCGGCCAGCGCCCAGGACAAAGCCGATCCACGGGTCAAGCAGGCGCTCGATTCGCTTGGTATCAAGTATTCAATCAACGCTTCGAACAACTTCAAGGTTGTCTACAGCATGGACAAGGACAAGGACCGATCGCAGCTCGCCTTCGTTGTCTCGGAGACTGTGGACTATCGCAGCCTCGAGGTTCGGGAAGTATGGTCGGTAGCCGCGGTCTTGACCGAGTATCCGGCCCAGGATGTCATCGAGAAGCTGATGGCCATGAACTCCACGACCAAGATCGGGGCATGGGCCATAGAGACGGCCGATGATGGCAAGTTCTGGGTCCTCTACACCGTCAAGGTGCCGGCCGCGCTCAGCCCGAAGGAACTGACCGACATCATCTACTTCGTGGCCGAAGTCTCGGACGAGATGGAAGCGGAGCTGGTCGGCGACGACGAGTATTGATTCTGACTCGTGGCCTTCGTCGCAGCGGGCTGGTCCGCCTCCCTGAACTGTCTCGAGTGCGTTGTCAGCCATTCCCGCAGAGATGGAAGCGTTATGGCGACCAGGCTTATCAGCTCGGTCGCCATTTCCGGAGCATAGCGGGACAGTATGAAGCCGACGAGGGCATTGTCCATACGGTCATTCGTCACCGCGGTGTAGAACTGGCCGAACGAATAGGTGTCGTGTTCGATCTTCAGCAGCAGCATCGGGCGATACTTCGCGTCGAGCACCGCCCGTAGCGAGCTTTCGGTTCTCGGCTCCTCACGGAAGAGGAACAGCAGGTCGATCAAGGCCGAGAATCGCTCCTCGCGGTCTCCCGAGATGATCTGCGGCACGATCTCCTCAAGGTCCCTTCGCCGCAATCCCAGTATCTTCAGGTACTTATTGCCCCCCTCTATGAATCCGGCCACGACATCCGACCAGATCTTGACCTGCACGATGCTCGGTATGCCCATCGCCGTCCCGAGGGAAGCAAAGAGCGTCGCGAAGGGCCAGGACAGCACGCTCCTGAAGAAGTTGGCGCGCACCACCTTTCTGTCGAATCCTCTCATCGTGTTGTGGGTCGCGAGATACAGGCCATTCGAGAATGATATGAAGAAGAATTTGGTGGCATCGAAAAGGATGCCACTGTGCTCCAAGGGCCACAGGACATCGAACTGGGCCTTCACGAATCCCAGTATGGGGACGGAGAATCCTGTCCAGAACAGTGACCGCGCGACGTTGTCGAAGTTGATGCTCTTCAGGTTCCAGGAGCTGAGCCGGGCGCCTCGACCGGCAACAAGGTCGGCTATCGAATTCCTGAAACCGGTAATGAACAGCCACAGGAAGGCGTAGAAGGAGCCAATGAACCGATTCGCCACCACGAAGCCAATGGCGATGTAGCAGAAATTGACCAGTGCGGGGTTCAGGTAGCGCCATGCCCTGGGAAGCGGCAGATGTTGGTTGGCACCATCTTCCTCATCCCCCAGAAGATTATGGCGTGCTCCCGCGGTCTTGCCCATGCTGAGTATGGCCGGCGCCGTCGTAGCGGCTTCGGGCTGTATCGGTGTACCGCCGGCTCCGATCATCGCCGCTATCATCGGTGGTATGGAGACATGGCGCCTCACATAGCGCTTGCGGTATTTTCCGGCTATCCTGTCTTCCCGTATGAATCCCATGCCGGGAATGGTCCGGCTCCGGCCGGTGGAATCGCTGCCGCACACCGGGATGTATCCGGGGGTTCCATCCCGCGCACTGTCCATGTTCAGATCGTTGATCAGCGTGGCCAGATTCAGGATGTCCTGCGGGTCACGATGTATGGAATCCTGCATGTTGTACAGCTCGACCAGATCGATGACGCCGCGGCTTGATTCCAGGAGCCGCTTCGCGGGCGCAAAGCCGTATTCCAGCGGATGCAATACCTTCAACCGGCAGCCGCTATCGGCGAGGAGGCTCTTGATCTCGTCGATGTCGTTGAAGACGGTCTGGTAGTCGCCTATCTCCGTGTTCGTGAAGTAGCGGGCACGCAGCTCATCGGGATTCAGGCCATGGTACTCGGCCCGGAGTCTGGTGTATCGCTCCTTGATGATGCTGTACTCCCATTCCGATATGGACTTCTTGCGGAACGACCGGAGCGCGCGCTCGTGCTGGAGCCTTACCAGCATCACCCGGTTGAACAGCACCGGCTTGTACCGCTCGTAGAGGAACTCGCCAAGATGCATGCGATTGACTATGGTCAGCGGCACCGTCTCGGTCAGGTCCTTCATCTTGAGCTTGGGTACCGCATACAGCTCGTTGTCGGGATACCCGTCGTTCATCTCCCGGAGCGATGTCGCGTTGAAATACTTGAGCAGTCCGCGAACGGCTTCCTCGCGATTCTTCTGGTTCTTCTCGAGCCCATCAAAGAGCATCCTGAGCCTGGAGCCGTGGTCGTCAAACCAGAGGCCTGCCTCCTTGCCGTTCTTGAATGGCGGCAACAGTGCCATGAAGTGGAAGCGGTGGCCATGCACCTGGATGCTCAGCTCGAGCGCTATCGAGACGCGAATGCCGAGGATCCTGCCCGCGTCAAGCGCCTCCTTCATCATGTCGAGCGAAGCCATCGATGTATGCGCGATGGTCAACTCGGAGATGCCCTTGATGAAGGCATCGATCAGCAGCTGTGTCGGATTCTTCCTGCCGGATGTCGCGGCGTCGTGCACGTGCTCGTCACGTCCGGCGTCGAGGTTCTTGAGTCTGGCTCCCGTTTCCGGCAGTTCGATTATGTTCAATTCGTCGAGTAATCTGCGTATAACCTGCTGTTGCCCGTGGCTCGATATCGAGAAATCCTGCAGCAGTTCCAGCTGCCTTCGCCGGTTGGCCCTGTTCTTTACGGCTTCTTTGATGAGCGCCAGCTGGACGCGCGCGGTATTGAGCGGCATGTCGAGCGTCTTGGCATGGAACGACGCATCGAGCATGACCCGCAACGCTCGCAGCCGCGCCTTGTAGTGCTTTGATTCAAGGTCCCTGATAACCATCAGGTATGCTTCCGCTATGGAAATGCGCCTGTTCTTGAACCAGCGGGAGACGCCGACGGCATGTGTAGCTGCCGGCTGCTGGATGGTACTGGGCATGTCTATTCTCGCGTTGAGCTCTCGTCTGAGCTTGTACAGCTCGGAGGAGAAGCTCAGCGCATTGACGATTTTGATGTAGGTGGAATGAATGTCGAATCTTCTCATCGTTTCCTTGGCCATTCAATGATCATACTGTCCGGAAAGACACATATCCAGCCCGCCGGACAGCATGATCCGAATCATCTGCTCCTTAGGACAGATAGTCGGACAGCAGCGGCTGCAGCTTCTTCCTGGATTGGCCAAGATCTCCCTGAGAGAAGTATTCGGTGTCGCCGGCCGGAACATTGGCCGCGGCCTTCAGCGGCACAAGACCCAGTCCTGCGCTGTTCATGAACGCAATGGTCCGCCTGCGCAACGCCGCATCCTTGGAATAGACCGCCATTTCTCGCGTAAAATCCGGAGCCGTATAGGCATTCATCACAATCAGGATGTCGAGCTTCCTGGATTCGGCGTAATGGCTCAGGCTCGCTTCGAGCGCCGTGTCCTTCTTGAACCAGTCGGCCAGCGGCAGCAGCGCCGAGCTCATGCCGCACAGGAGTGAACCCATCCTATATTCCTTGTAGTCCTTGCGCAGTATGTCTCGTGTGCTGAGCGCTGCCACATTGAATTTCTCGAACTGCAGGCGGTCAAACAGTGTCGCGCGGTCCGCGTTGGTCAAGGCCATGAGCTTCCGCACGGCAGCCTCGTCACGGGGTGTCGCTCGTTTTGCCTCGGGATCGAGGTTGACCGTATCCAGCAGGATGGTGCCAAGTGCCAGGGTCGCCGCGGCTGGATCGAGTCGGTCGGCCGTCTCCAGAATGCGTTCGACAACGAGGGTCGATGCGGAGCCCACCAACGCGACATGCTTCCGTGCCGCGGGGTACAGGCCTTCATCTGCATGGTGATCGACAATCTCCTCCACCCAATCGGCCCATGCGGCCTGTGCCGAAGACAGCTTGTTGTGGTCAACCATGACGAGTCGTGATTTCCCTGATTCGAAGACCTTGTTCAGATCGATATCTTCAAGGAAAATCAGATTGCTGGGATTGATGCCCGCTTCCTTGAAGAGCCACACCGCCTCGGTTCGCAGGTTGAAATCTTCCCTGGGAATGTTCATGACCGGCACATTTGCCAGTCCTTCTGTCAGGGCTCCCCTGGCAGAGGCGTACAGCACCGAGCTTGCCATGGAATCGAGATCAGATGCTTCGTTGCCCATGAAGACCCTGAGTGGTTTGCCGGCTCGAGCCGCATCGGCGGCCGATCCCAGGAACGCATCAAGCATACTGTTCTGTGTCATCTCGGTTACTCTCCTTAGGGTACATGGTTGGTCGTGACGATGCAGTTCGCGCATCAGGTTTTCGATCGATTCTTCAGTCTGTCCTTGTGTGCCTGCCAGAATGGAAACGCGAAGGACGCGATGGCAAGCAGGAGCAACAGCAGGCTTGCCGGTCGGGTAAAGAAGATGCCATAGCCGCCCATGATCACCGCTCGGCGGAAATTGACCTCGGCCAACTTTCCCAGAACCATTCCCAGGACAATGGGCGCCATCGGATATCCGTTGCGTTTGAGCAGCCAGCCGACAATGCCGAAGCCCACACAGGCTCCCACGTCGAAGAGCGAATTCTTGACGGCGAAACTGCCTATGAAGGCCACCGCGACGATCATCGGTATGAGCACCGCGGGTGAAATCTTGATGACCTTGAGCCACAGCTTGCCACCGAGTGCGCCGACGAACAGCATGAAGACATTGGCGACCAGCATGCTTGCGAAGAGTCCGTAGACCAGCCCCGGATTGGACGTGAAGAGCATCGGGCCGGGGACAAGGTCGTGAATCATCAAGGCCCCGACCAGTACGGCTGTCGCTGCGCTTCCAGGAATTCCCAACGTCAGCAGCGGCACCATGGCACCGCCCACCGATGCGGAGTTTGCCGCCTCCGAGGCGCAGACACCTTCCGGGTTGCCTTGCCCAAAGGTCTCCGGATGCTTGCTGGTTCGTTTGGCCAGATCATACGCCAGGAACGATGCTATGGCTGAACCGGCTCCTGGAAATATCCCGATTATCGTCCCGAAGAGCGACGATTGTAGGGTAACTCGGCGATGGTCCCAATATTCACGCAGGGTCGGCCATATCTCCTTGCGCGACTCCGCATCGCCGACATCGATGCTCTTGATGTCACGGGCCTCAAGCTTCGAGAATATCTCGCTGAGTGCGAACAGCCCGATAAGCGCCGGTATGATATCGAAGCCATCGAAGAGGTTCGGCACACCGAACGTATATCGCTTTACACTGGATATCGGGTCAATGCCGATCGTGTTGATCAGCAACCCCAGCAACGCGGACAGAAACGCCTTGGCCCAGTTCTTGCCGCCCAATGAGGCAACCGTCGTCAAGCCGAAAACCGCAAGCGCGAAATACTCTGCCGGGTTCATCCTGACGGCAATCCTGGCCAGCGGCTGCGCGAAGAGTATCAGAATGATGATTCCGACGAAACCGCCAACAACCGATGATACCAGGGAATGGCCCAGCCCTATGCCAGCCTTCCCCTGCTGGGTCAGTGGATAGCCGTCGAACGCGGTGGCGACCGCCGATGGCGTTCCGGGGGTGTTTATCGTTACTGCAGTAATGGATCCGCCATAATTCGATGAAAGGTAGACCGCCGTCAGCATGACCAGGCCTATCAAGGGGTCGAGTCGAAACGTGAAAGGCAGGAGCAGGGCGACGCCCATGGATGGGGAGAGCCCGGGCATCGCACCTACCAGGATGCCTACAAATACGCCTATGATAATTGCCAGCAAGGGGCCAACCGCGAAGACATTGCCGAATCCTTGTAGCATGAAGTGCACTGTGTCCATGAAATCTGCTCCTTAGGCAGGCGTGGCCGGGGCGCCGGGTCAGTCGAATAGTGCCTTGATCAGGATTCCTTCCGGCAAGGAAACAAACAGCAGCCGGTAAAAAATCAGGTAGGAGAAGGCCGTCCATCCCGCGCTGATCGCCGCGATGGCGATCGGGCGTTTGTATGAAAGCATTGGCATCGCTACGACGATGAAGATGATGCTGGCCGCGAAGTAGCCGATCAGGTTCATCAGCACGATATAGGCGATGGTGATGGCGATGAACTTGATGGGCAGGGCAATGTCACCGCCAGCCGTGTCCGGACTCTCGATCTTCCGGACTATCCTCCTGGTCAGATATGCAATGCAGGCAAAGATGCCGACAATCCACAGTCTTGGCACTACCGCCGCCGGAACCTCGCCTCGGATTGGAAACCACCAGGTCAAGGCCAGCAGCACAAGAGAAGACAGGAACAGCGCTTCCAGAATCAATGCCTGGTTCAGGTATGTCTTGCCGGCATACTTCGATAGTACCGATCGTCCTATCACGAGCAGGATCAGGATGCCGGCACCGATCGTCCAGAATCCGTTCATGCTATTCAAAAAAATCCCCACCTGTTTGCTGGGCATCTTGGGGCACTCCTTTGGTTCAGGAAGCGGGCGCGGGTCCCGCCGACAGAACCCGCGTCGAGCGCTATTTCTTGAAGTAGTCCTTGAAGTCCTTGATATCACCCTGGACGATGCTGTTGAATCGGTCCTTCTTGAAATGAACCACCTGCATGCCATCCTTCTCATTGAACTGGCGCCAGTCGGGGTCCGCGGTAATCTTGTCAAAGAGGTCGTCATACCAGGCGATCACCTTGTCAGGGGTTCCCTTCTTCAAGGCAAATCCTCGCCAGAATGATTCGGAATCCAGCCCCTTGATCCCGAGTTCTTTCAGGGTTGGAACATCGGGGAACTGGGAGAATCGGCTCTCGGCTGAAATTGCCGCCATCATCAGGTCCGGCTTGCCGCGAACATCGACAGGGTTGCCGACATACACTTGAGCCTGCTGGCCGATCACCGCGGCCATGGCCTGTCCACCCGCATCGTATGGAACATATTTGGCTGTAATGCCGGTCCTATCCCAGAATTTATAGGTGACGACCTCATCGACTCCGGGTGGTGCCACCCAAATTTGTTTGCCGGGCTTGGCCTTCGCATCGGCAATGATGTCCTGGATGGTTCTGATACTGGATTTGGAATTGGTAATGATCGCCTCTGCGTCGTTTATCAGGAAGGCGATCCAGTCGAGCGACATCGGGTCAACATCGAACTCGTCCTTGACATGATTCGCTATGAGGGTCTTCGTAACCGCCATCAGGTTATAACCATCCTGGGGCTGCGACAGGACATACTCCCAGCCGACGAGGCCGCCCGCGCCGACCTTGTTCTCTACCACGAAGGTGGCCGAGGTATACTTTGCCGCAAGTTCGACGAACTTCCTGGCGGTTATGTCGATCTGGCCACCGGCTGCCGCATAGACGACGACGTGTATCGGTTTGGACGGGAACGTTTGCGCTCCTGCCGAAAGGACCTGAGACATCAGGAGCACCATAAGGGCGATATGCAAGATTCGCTTCATGTGTAACCTCCATACTTTGATTGAGAATCGGCAGTGGCTGTCTTACATTCCTACGACGCGTTTGGCGGCCTTGAGGTAGTTGGTATTCGGCATGGCCGATATTCCCAGACCCTCAATCACGACCTTCATGCCGGCGTAGTTCTCGCTCTCCACGCACGCTGACTCGACAAGCGCGCCATTGAACCAGACCTGGGCGTATTCGCAGATGATGCCATCGATGGTGAATCCATACCGCATCTTCTCTACCGAGACGGCTGTGGTGTCTGGAAAGGCGCGTATCATTTCGATGAAGCTCTCGATGGTGTACGAGTCCCTGTCCAGCTTCATGTCGGCCTTGAGATGAGACACGATGGTGGCAAGATCATCTCTCTTGACCGGGAACTGGAACTTGCCGCGAGGCTGGAAGATCTCATAGCCCTCGGGTGTTTCGCCTGTCTTGACCTTGATGTCCAGCAGCCCATCGCGGACCTTTACATTGGCTTCATTGGTCTTTGAGGAGAGTAGATAGGTCTCCGCTGGCATCCGGCGTGCCTGGAACAGCACGGTCTTTCCGTTCCACATCCGGTCCTTTACGATGTCGATGATGCCATGGCCAAAGACCCTGAATTCTGCCCTCGGGATGATCTTTGCCGCTTCCTCGGCGCTGGTCGCGGTATTCTTTGCAAAGACGTCCGGCATTGAAAAACCTCCTTTGCCCTGCAGTCGTGCGTCGTCGCGGCGGAGCATGGCTCGCGCCGTGCGGATCGCGTGTCGACAGGGGAAGGTTTAGCAGTGGAATTCTGTCTCGTCCAATAAAAGAATTTTATCCAGGGTATAAAGCAATTTATTTATAGGTAGGAAAAGAACGAATAGGTATGGCTTTTTCCACTATGAACTCGATGAAATCGGCCGCCGCTTTCGATCGGGGCTGATGCTTCAGTGTCAGCAGGCAGAAGTATCTGGCCAGATCGAGTCCCGAAACAGCGACGGGGCAGAGACGTCCCGCCGCGGCCTCCTTCTGAACCGCCGACCGACAGAGTATGGTTATGCCAATCCCATGCTCCACCAGGTGCTTGATCGCCTCGGTATTGCCAATTTCCAGGGCAATATCGAGGCCGAGGCTTACCTGGTGAAACCGCTCTTCGACCTGACGCCTGGTCAGAATGTTGCGTGGGGGCAGTATGAACGGCAGGCCGGCAAGGTCGCCGATCCGCAGCTCGGTGCACGCTGCGAGCGCATGTCCAGGTGGGAACACCGCAACCAGATCATCGCGCATCAACAGATGCTCGGTCATCGCCCCATTTGGCGGCTGCATCCGTTTCCGGCCAACAAAGCCGACCTCGATCTGGTTTGCGTAGAGCATACGCTCTATCTGGTAGTTGTTGCCGATGCTGAGCGAGAACGACATGAGCGGGTATTCGGATCGCGCCTTCTCCATCAGCCCCGGTACAAGGTGTACGCCCGGAAGGCTGCTGGCGCCTATCTTGACCAGAAGGCTGCGCTGTTCGATGCTGTCCGGCAAGGCGCATTTCAGACCCTGAAAATTGCCCAGGAGTTGCTCGGCATGCGGCAGTATTGCCTTCCCTGCATCCGATAATTCCACCCGTTTGCCATCTTTCCTGAACAACGTCACCTTGAGTTCGTTCTCCAGCTCCCGTATCTGCGCGCTGATCGCCGGTTGTGTGTAGTTGAGTTTTCTGGCGGCCTCACTGAAATTCTTGAGCTCGGCAACGGTGCAGAAGGCCTGCAGCTTGATTGTATCCATCGGTGACTCCTGATGGTCATCGAGACCATTGGTACGCGGCCGTCATTTTACCACGGTTCAGGTATCGTTGGAGCACGATCGAAAGACGGGAGACAAAACAGCCACCGATCTGGTCTGATCGGTGGCTGAGCCTTGGAGGTGGCGAGAGTCGAACTCGCGTCCTATTACGCGGCAGGAAGGCTTCTACAGGTTTAGGCTGCCATTCAAGTTGTCGGGAGGCGGGCGGCGGGCTGCCACGCTATCGCCTCCGTATCCCGCTGTATGTTCCCCCCGTCCCGCGGGCATGGCGGGGGGTAAGCCCTGGTCGGGTTACAGACCGTTCGTGGCGCTCAGAGCGGGGCACCACGGGGTCCGTCGTTATCGGCGCTTACGCGGCGAGAGCGAAATTGCCGTTGTTGTTGGCAATTGAGAGTTTTGCCGAGAGTAGGAGGTCGGCACTCCACCTGCGACCCGCGAACCGGACCGTAACAGTCGAAACCGGGGCACCCCCGATATGGTCCAAGATAGCGCCAGCGGCGCCAAGGGTCAAGCGGTCGGCTGTGACGCGCCCGATTCAGCCGGGCGAGCCGAGCCGTGTATGATGCATCCGCCCAATACGAAGCCATCGGCATCGTAGAATACGGCCGACTGGCCGGGAGCCGCGGCCCGTTGTGGCTGGTCGAAGACGATGGACGCGGACGTTCCGGTAACGGTGACCTGCGCCAGGGCGGGCCTGTGATTCTGCCGTATCCTGACGAACGCCTCGAACGTTGTGGCTTCCAGCGTGGAATCGTGGAGTATCGCGTCTTCGCCATCGATGGCGGCGCAGAAGAGCGACGCATCATTGGATACAATGACGCGATTGCGGCCGGCATCGAGAGCCGACACGTACAGCGGATCGGGTCCTGTGGATATGCCGAGCCCGCGGCGTTGCCCGATGGTATAGTGCACGATGCCACGATGGCGGCCAAGTACGGTGCCGTGTTCATCGACGATGTCACCCGGCGTGTCTTCGTCGAAGAGCGACCCATAACCGCCGCTCACGAAATCCTGGCTCTCGGCCTTGTCGGCTACCGCGAGACCCAGACGGCGCGCCTCGGCGCGTACCGCCGCCTTGGTCATGCCGCCAAGCGGAAACAGCACTCCTGCCAATGTCTGACCGGGCAGTCGGTGCAGAAAGTACGTCTGATCCTTCGACTCGTCGGTGGCGCGTCTGAGGGTCGGCCTGCCATGCCGTTCCTGAATCCTGGCGTAGTGTCCGGTGGCAAACCAGTCGAATTCCAGGCCCGAAGCACGAGCCCGCTCGAGCAGGAATCCGAACTTCATGTCCACGTTGCATCGAACGCAAGGGTTTGGAGTCCGGCCATTTCTATATTCAGCCTTGAAATAGTCCAGAATTCGCTTCTCGTATTCCGTGGCCAGGTCTATCGAGGTATAGCCCACGCCGAGTGATCGGCACAGCGCTTCGCAGGCGGCGACGTCTTCCACCTCGCCGGGGCCATAGCATGCATCACCGACCATCGATTCGTTTTGAGACGCGAACAGGGATGCCGCTGGATTGTATATCCTCATGGTCAGGCCGTGGACATCGGCGCCAGCCTCGACAAGCAGGGCCAGCACGGTCGAGGAGTCGACGCCACCGGATAGGCCCACCGCGATGCGCTTGCCTCGCAGCGCAGTCAGGTTCATGTCATTCATTGCAAAAACCATATCCTGAATGCCGGCCGTGCGGCAATATCTCATCCGTTACTGCGCTGTAACCATAGGCCGTCGCCAGGTGTTGTGCTAGAATACTGTTCAATGATGATGCGGAGTCTATAGCATGAAGCACTCGAAACACGCCATACAGATTCTTGTGGCGGTTCTTTTCATACCGTTTGCAGGAGCCGCCGCCCAGGATGTATCGGATGGGCTCAAGGCATTTCCCGATTTCATGTCGATTCGTTCCGAATTCCTGTCCATCGCCATAACGGCGGATCCATCCCGGGCGCTGGTATTTCAGCCCGCGTATCGTGAGAGCCCCTACGGTCGAGTCCGAGTATCCGTCGCCCAGGACGGTTCCCTATTTCATGTATTGTTCCAGTTGCAGCGTAACGGCGCATATCCGCTGGGCTCCCGCGGCAACATCATCATCGACCGCCAGACCAAGACCGGCTACATCACCCGCATAGCCTGGTGCCTGAGCGACGATGGCCAGAGCTGGATCCTGCTGACACCGAACAATGAGCGGACGATCGTCGATTATGTGGTTGCCGGTACGCTGGTCAGGGGCAATTACAGAATATCCAGCCTCATCTATGTATTCCTGACCAACCCATTCCGGTATCTGTACGACATGACCAGGACGGGTATCGACTGGTCTCCGATCATCGGCTCTTCGGCGGCGGGCGGTGCGACCGCGGTGCTCGCGGGCAACCTGGAGTCGGGCCATCCTGACGCCGCAGGTCTGGCTCTGGTGCGCGGTGCCGGCGATTTTGCGAGAATAGGCGAGTATCTGGCTCTGATCGGAGCGGATGCGTCGGTCCAGCCGGTCGAGGAAGTGGCGGCCAGAGGCCAGCAAGTCCTTGAACTCGATGACGGCATGCCAGCCCGGCTCGTTCCGGTCAGGCCGTATCGCCCCGATCGTGGCCTGCCCGTGGAAGCAGCGGCCGGCGTACTAGCAGGGGGCGCCGCCACTGACCGTGTATATGTCGGAATTCTAGACGTTGGAGCGGGCAGCCAGCCACTGAAGCTGGTGATCGTGCCCGTCTATGGCCCATCGGGAGCCTATCGTATCGTCGCGATCGACGCTTCGACTCGACTGTCTGTCGACCTGCCTGCCTTGATGGCGCGCAACGCTGGCGGCTGGATACGGCTCTTCAGGCTTCCGGGCCCATCGATCCAATCCTGACCCGTTTCTTCACGGAAGAAATGATTCTGTTGACAGATACTGAAAGTCGTCATACCCTATATGTGGATGTTCGCTGACGAGTCTGCGGGGGGCGGATGAGCCGGCGAAGTCCATGTCCGGGAACGAGGGCCGTTCTTGGGAAACCTCCTTAACCGAGACCCCCAACCGCCCGTGCTTGCTGGAAGCGCGGGCGGTTCCATTTTGGGCAGGCTTCGCTCAGCCAGCCCTGACCGCTCGTGCGAGCTCCCGGCCACGCTCCCGCAACAGTGTCAGCGTCGGCTCATCTGCGGAGCCTGCCCATTCCACCGGTTCTATCTGCGTCCACTTGAGCGGTGCGACCTTCTCTTCGTATTCTTTCTTCGCGCCACCGACCCAGCCCCATGACCCTATGCGCAGAGCCTTGCGGTTCCAGACATGCTTGCGCTCGAAGACATCGAGCACATAGGCCATGGGCGGAAACATCTTGTACTCATAGGTTGGCATGGCGATCACGATGCCGGCGCTCTTCCATGCGTCGGCGAGCACGAACGAGACATCCTCGTCCGGTATGCGGTGCACCGTAAAGGGCATGCGCTCGTCTTCCAGCCCCTTCAGCACCGCTTCCAGCCCCTTCTTGGTATTGCCATACATGGAGCCCCACACGACGCATACCTCTTTTTCCTGGGGGCCATCCATATAGCCGGCATATTTCGCGTAGCGGTCAATGATCGCCTGCGGCTTCTCCCGCCAGATGAGGCCATGACTCGGCGCGACGACCTTGACGCCCAGTGGCGCAATCTTCTGGATGGCGCGTTTCACGAACAGGCTGAAGCTGCCCACTATGTTCGCATAGTAGCGCAGGCCCTCTTCCTGGAAGAAGGCATGCTCCTCGGCATAGTACTCGTCGTCAAAGACGCGCTTGCCCAGCTTGCCGAAGCTGCCGAACGCGTCGCATGAAAACAGCGTGCCGGATGCAGGCTCATAGGTTATCATCGTTTCTGGCCAGTGCACATTCGGGATTTCCTCGAAACTGAGCGTGATGTCTCCCAGATCCAGGGTGTCTCCCGATTTTACGGCCCGGAGACCGTCGGTAATCTTGTAGAAGCTCTTGACCAGCTCGATGCCCTTGGCTGTCGCCAGTATCTGCACGCCAGGGTTCTGCGCCTTGAATTCGGCCAGCCAGCCTGTGTGGTCGGGTTCGAGGTGGTTGAGTATCAGGTAATCGATGCCGGCAATATCGATGCCGGATTCCGCCAGCTGGGACTTGAGGTTGGCCGCCGCCCCGCACCAGTCCCTGACGAGGTCTATCAAGGCAGTCTTCTGGCCCTTGATCAGATACGAATTGAGCGATACGCCGTTCGGGATGGGCCAGATGCCCTCAAAACGGTCATCTGACTCGATGTCCGCATGCAGTGCCCATATACGTTCGCTGATTTTGGCGGCTTTCATCCTCGTGTGGCTCCTTTGGTTGGTACATGAGCGCGTGCAGGCCCTGCATTCGCGCACTATGAATATAGTGAATAGTAGGACGAAAAGAAGAAAAAGCACAACCGGAATAGTGTCCGTTATCGTATTTTTTGTGGCAGGCGAATCGCGGGGAAGAGAGCGCGGGAGCACAGAAGACCCTGTCTGTGCCCCCGCAGGGGGATCGCGGACTAGAAGTTTCCCGAACCGAGCGTCATGACGACGGTGACGCCCACGGCGCGGCCATCATTGAGTACCACGTACTCGCCGGAATCGAAACCGAACGCGAAGAACGGTGACAGCGACATGGACAGGCCATCGAAGAACGCATACGAGAGGCTCGGCTTGATATAGACCGAGAAGTCGGACAGGTTGCCCATGGCGAACAGCGAGACGGTCAGGTCATCCACCAGGAACTTGCTCTTGGAGTAGCTGAGCGCAGCGTAGTGGCGGCCGGAGTTGTAGATCAGGGCCTTGAGGTATTGTGAATAGACCGTCTCGGAACCCGGGACCAGAAGCACGTTGGTCTCGTCGATGCGCGCCTCGCGGTCGGCGTTGGCGTAGCCTTCGCCATCGTACAGGTACTGGGCCAGGAGCGACCAGTTGTCGGTGCTGTTCGAGTACCGGAATCCCGCCGTTCCCTTGAAGAAGATCGACGTATCATCGGTTGTGGTGGTCGCAACGGGTGGATCGAGCGAAAGGACCTTCGTTACCCAGGTCCGGCTGGAGCCCCTGGATACCGTCGCCTCGCCGAATAGCGATATGTCGCGGATCGAGCCCACCGCGGTGACCATGCCTCGAATCGGGTCGTCCTTCTTGTAGTAACCGCCCAGTCCCAGTTCCCAGCCGCCGAACACCAGCTCGGCCTTGGCAGCCAGCGCGGTGTCCTCCGGTTTCATCGTTGCCGAGTCGAAGACCGCGTAGCCCCAGAGGTTGTGCTGGGTGCCCTTGATTGGAACCAGGGCGCGCAACGCCACAGGGCCCTCGAGCTGGGCGGTCGGATCGGTCGGGTCGATCTGCTGCAGGTTCATGATGTTGGCGGGGGAGTAGAAGTAGCCCACGCCCCAGTTGATGGTCTGCTTGCCAAAGCGCAGGTACAGCGAGTCGTTCCACGAGAAGTCCGAGAACAGCTCGAAGACCTGCGTGCTGGTCGATTCGGTGAAGGGCCAGGCCGTCTTGACCGAACCATAGAACCGGGTCGATTCGGTTGGCCGGCCATCGAAGAAGACCAGTGCCGACAGTTCCGGTGTAAGGCCGTATGAGTCTGACGGGGTCAGGCCGTTGCTCCACAGGTCGTTCCACTGCCAGGTCGTGGTCACGGTACCCGTAAGGCTGCCTCCGACGCGCACGGAGTCGGTGGCCAGGAGGCTCTTGACCGTCGAACCCTGGCTGGACTCGGTAATCGTCTCCACCATGTCGCCGGAGCCAAAGAGGTCATCCTCGTTGACAGGCGCCGCGTCCTGGGCGGCGGCCGAGGCTGCGAGCCCGGCCGCGAACAGGAGCGCGCAAGCTGCCCTGGCCATCGGGTGCAATGAGTACCGCGAGCTCATTTGTTCACCTGCTCGAGGAAGGCCTTGGTAAAGACCTTGTCAGGCAGGCTGGCCAGTGACTGTTCGGTCATCGTCAGCTGGCTGCGCTCGCCGGGGTTCAGCTCGTCGATGATCAGTATCTGTGAAGGCATCAGCCGGCCTTCGAGTTCGACGTACTTGGGGTAGAGGGTGGTGCGCATCAGCCGGTTCGAAACGCTGTAGTCTTCCTGCTTGAGCAGCATCGTCCTGTCCCTGCGGACATGGAGGACGACGCGCTCGTAGGAAACGTCGCTGGTCTTGGCCTTCAGGTCTATGATCCACACGGGGATCTTGCCCACCGTGCCTTCCGTGGTGCTGGCAACGGTGTAGTCGTCGACATAGCTGCGTTTGGTGAGGTCCGAATTCTTGGCCTCCGAATTCTGGATGTTCTCCTTGATCGATGAGAATGAGAACTTCCTGCTCGTCGGGTCATAGAACCAGACATTGTCATCCTCTCGGAGATAGCCCTGACCCTTGTTCACCTCGGGCAGGGTTATCAGCATCGCGAACTGCTTCTTGGTGTCCCGGCGGAACATCCGCACCTGCGTGACACTGTCCTTCTCGCCCGGTTTCTGGGACACGATCGTGTACACCGCGGCAAAGTCCTGACCGGAGAAGTCTCCCAGCCTGTCAAGTTCCTTGAGGATCTTGCCCACGTCCTGGGCGAAGAGCAGCGAGCCTGTTGCGGCCATCAGCAAGACTGCTGTGGTGAATATTCTTTTCACGTATAGTCCTTTCTAGTTTGTCGTACGGAGGGCTTCCGCGGGTGTCAGCTTGGCAGCCTTGCCCGCTGGGCCGGCAACCGCTATCAGCGTCAGAAGCGCAATGATCATGATATTGACGACAGCCCTGAGCGGCGGCAGGTAGAACGACATGTGGCCATTCTTCATGATCAGGAAGGCCGGGCTGTTCATGCCAAAATTGAATAATGAGATGATGCCCATCGCGACCAGGGCGAGCGCTATGCCCGCCAGGGCGCCACCAAGAGCCAGGAATACCGCCTCGTACAGGAACATCGAGCGGACGCGACCCCGCTGCAGCCCCAGGGCGCGCATCGTGCCTATCTCGCCTATGCGCTCGTACATGACCATCCGGAAGGTATTGGTAATGCCGACCATGATGATGACGAAGAGCACGACCAGGATGATGGCCGCCGCCAGGTCGAGAGCCGCGACGATCTGCTTTATCTGCGACAGCTGCTCGTTGATCGTGACCAGCCGGTATTTGATGCCAGTCCAGCTTTCTTTCTTCTGCTGGCTCAACAGCGCCTGGAATGGTGTCTCCACCCCATTGGCATCCTTGACGCCGCGCTCGAACAGCTGCACGGTGCCGCTCAGCTTGGCATAGATAGCGGTGGCCGATGATTCGACATGCTCGAGACCATCGAGCATGACGCCCATCGTCTGGTACTCGCCCGGAGCCAGGCCGAGCAGCTCGTTGACGTACGGCAGGTTGGCGTACGACATCATCTGCCCAAAGATGCCGGTGTCATAGCTGATGCCCTGCAGTGTGAACTCGCCTACATTGTTCTGGCCGGTCACGGTCTGCATCTGTACCAGAATATGGTCACCGATGCCTACGTTCAGCTTGGCTGCTATCTTCTCCGACAGGATCAGCGATCGAGGGTCCGATGCCGCTTCCCAGGTGCCGGCCTTCAGCATCAGCCGGTCCCGCAGGAATGTCTCCTTGTCGAGTTCGGCTCCATCTATGTTCGTGCGAATCTTCGTGCCCTCAAATATGAGGGTGCCGGAGAATGCTGATCTCCTGGTCACGTATCGCACGGGCGCGCCGGATGCCTTTACCGCCGCGGTCAGTTCGCTGTCGTCGCGGATGACGGAGATGTCCTTGTCGTTCGGGCCCTTTTCCGATCCGCTTATGAAGATGTGGCCCGCCATCAGGTTGGAGAAGTTCTCGGCAACATTGGTCGAGAACGCCCCGGCGAAGCCGTTGATAAGCGTCACGATCATCACGCCGAACGCTATCGCGCTGCCGAGCAGTATCGTGCGCTTCTTCTGCCGGCTCAGATTCCTGAACGCTATATTTGCTATCGTATTCACGGTAACCCCTTAGGATTGCATGGCCCTGACGGGCTGGATGCGGAGCGCGACGCTGACGGGATACAGGCTGGCCAGAATCCCGACCAGCACGATGACGACCATCGAGCCGACCAGCGCCATCGGATTGATGATGGTATGCAGAATCTTGCCGCCAAAGAGTATCTCCAGAAACTGGTTGGAGGCCTTGAATCCGATGCCGTTGATGATTGCGGATCCGACAAAGGCCAGCGCCATGCCAACGACGCCAAAGACCAGCGACAGCGTTATCGTCTCCGCGGCAAAGAGTTCGCGAACGAATATCCTGCCCGCCCCGAGCGCGCGCATCGTGCCGATCTCGCCGGTCCGCTCTATGATGGAGACGACCAGCGTATTCATGATGATGATGATGGCGACGATGGCCAGAATGATGATGGCGACCGTGAAGACGATGCGCAGCACATCAACCGATTGGGCATAGGGGCCAGCCGCCTTCTGCCAGTCGCCGGCGACCGCGGCTATGCCTTGCTGGGCGAACCAGGAGTTCAGTCCCTTGATCAGCACCGGAGCCGTGGCCGGGTCATCGAGTCGCAGCAGAATCGAGTGCCAGGCGCCGGTGTCGGCGGTGTTGAGGCGCTCGCGGGCACTGGTATCGCCCAGGAGTGACGATATGCCTGCCTCGGTCAGCGGCTTGCCGGCAGATGTCTGCGCTGGTGTGTCTATCGTGCCGAAGGAGTCAGTGTTGAAGAGGTCATCGACGTTGCCGGTACCAAGCATCGATGTCTCGGTGCTGTCCAGTTTGATATTCTCCGATGCGCCTACGGTCATGCCGGCCAGGACGCGCAACGTGTCGATGTCCATATAGGTCAGCTGCTCGGGGCCGGCGCCTTCGGAGACGCGCTTGAAGGTTCCGACGATTTTGGCGCTTCTGAGCCGGATGCCGGAGCCATTGATGCCCTGTATGAGCACCTCGTCGCCCACCTTCAGCGTACGCTTCAGATGCTTTGCCAGCTTGTCCAGCCGGTCGGCTGCTATCATCACGCCGGCTTCGCCGGGTTCGAGGAAGTGGCCGTCGACTATCTCTATCGTCTTGAAGAGCTTCCAGTAGTTGGCGGCGTCGACGCCAAAGAGCATCATCACGGCGTCCATCATGCTTTCCTGCGAATCCTGATCCTCGTGGTTGGTAGCCATGTCCGTCGATTCATTGGTCGCGATGCCAAAACCGGACGCCATGCCCGCAGCCGCGGTGACGCCAGGCAGCGTTGACGCGTGATTGAAGAGCTTCTCGTAATCGGGCAGGGTAGGCGTCTGCTCCATGCCGCCGACCGACTGCACGCCGAACAGCGATACCGGACCATCCGCAATGCCAGTAATAATTATATCACCAGTATAGTTCTGCGTAAACGATGTCTGGATGCCTCGCTTCGATGCGTCGAGGAAGGCGTTGCCGAGTACCATGATCAGCATGCCAAGGGCCAACAGGGTGCCCACGATCAGGCTCTTGGCCTTGTGCTCAACCAGGTTTCGGAACGCCATGCGCAATGTTACTGGCATGTTACGCTCCAGCGCCAGCCGAAGCGCCGACCGTGGTGCGGATCGTGCCGGCAGGCTCGTCCCGGCGCCTGTTTTCTATGACGAGACCATCGCGCAGCCGGATGATATGGTCGGCTATGTCGACGATACGCGCATCGTGTGTGCTGAATATGAAGGTGGTTTCGAGTTCGCGGTTGATCTTCTTCATGAGTTCCAGGATCTGCTCGCCAGTCGCGCTGTCCAGATTGGCCGTGGGTTCATCGGCCAGGACTATCTGCGGCCTCGTGACCAGGGCGCGGGCGATGGCCACGCGCTGTCGCTGACCGCCGGAGAGCTCGTTTGACTTGTGCTTGCGCCACTCGGACAGTCCGACTTCCTCTATCAGATGGTCGATCCACTCGTTCTTTTCGCCCTTGCCGACGCGGGTCTTGCCGAGCAGCAGCGGGAACTCGACGTTCTCCCACACATTGAGCACCGGTATCAGGTTGAAGGACTGGAAGATGAAACCCAGTGTCTCATGCCTGAGTCGTGTCAGTTCGGAATCCTTCAGTTTCGAGGTCGGCTTGCCGTCAAGCAGCACGTCGCCCTCGGTCGGCTGGTCTACGAGTCCGATCATGTTCAGTATGGTCGTCTTGCCCGAGCCCGATGGGCCGGCTATCGATATGAAGTCGCCCTTCTCGATGCTGAAGGAAACGCCCTTGACGGCCTCGACCTGGACTTTGCCCAGTGGATAGACTTTCCTGACATTCTGCAGCTCTACGATGCCCATGAAATCTCCTTCTGTATACCGCGCTGTCAAGTCCGCCGCGAGGCCGGATCAAGACGCCGGAGTCTGTTGGAATTGCGGGTTTCCCGCATCACGCACTATGGCGTATAAAATACGACCGTCGACCCGCGCCAATCAAGAGGAAAATAATGAATGGATGATAACGATCTGTTATGTCGATTGCTTGCCATACCATCACCGCGATGGAATGCTTGGTTTACAGAACGCCGCACGACAATGTAGACTGGCCATATGAGTACACGACCGGCTGATACACTCGTGAAGACCACCGGCTCCATCCAGTCCGTGGATCGAGCCTTGTCCATTCTGGAATGCTTTTCGCTGGAGCGGCAGGAACTCGGCGTCTCGGAGCTGGCCCGCCTGCTGTCACTCAACAAGAGCACCGCCTTCGGGCTCGTGTCGACACTTGAGCGGCGTGGCTACCTGCAACAGAATTCCGACAACGGAAAGTACGGGTTGGGACTCAAGGCGCTTGATCTTGCGACGATCAGGCTGGCCGCGTTCAGCTTCACGCGGGTTGCGCGACCCATCCTGAAGGCACTCGTCGATCGGCTCGGCGAGACCGTACACCTCGCCATCTATGACAGGGGTGAGGTGGTGTATGTCGACAAGATCGAGTCGAGCAGCACCATCCAGATTGCTTCATTCATAGGAAAGCGCAACCCGTGCTACTGCACGGGCGTGGGCAAGTGCCTGCTGGCCTTCCAGCCGGAGGCGGAGGTGGAACGGGTGGTGGCGAAGGGCCTGGCTCCCCGCACCGCGAAGACCATCACCAGCCCCGATGCCTTCCGCGCCGCCCTCGCGCATATACGGTCGGTTGACCAGGCGATCGATGATGAGGAATTCGAGCTGGGTCTGGTCTGTGTCGCGGCTCCCATCCGTGACAGCTCCCGCGCGGTCTGCGCCGCCATATCGGTATCGTCCCCGACCTTTCGTATTGGTCGCGACACCATTGTCGAAATAGCCAGGCAGGTCTCCGATACCGCGGCCGCGGTTTCGCAATCCTTGGGCTACATAGTCCGCTGATTTCTTCTTGACAAGGCCAGAAAGCGGGTTTAGTCTCCTCATATACAAGAACGACGTGCGATAATATAGCACGCATACATATTTTCCTGCCATGGGCACTGGTTCCATTGGCTGGGGCTGGAGGATCAGATGGAGACACAGGCAGCGAGCAACCCAGAAATTGGCAAGAGCGTCTTGACCGGCAGTTTCAAGACCAACTATCACGACTATGGATCGGGCGGAACGCCGGTCGTATTCGTCCACGGCTCCGGCCCTGGAGTGACCGCCTGGGCCAACTGGCGACTGGTGCTCCCCAGGATGGCTGGCGGCCGGCGCGTCCTGGCTCCCGACATGGTCGGCTTCGGGTACACCGACAGGCCGGAAGGCATCCAGTTCACCATGCAGGTCTGGGGCACGCAGCTGATCAATTTCATGGATGCGCTCAAGCTCGATGTGGTCGACCTCGTGGGCAATTCCTTTGGCGGCGGACTCGCCTTGTACATGGCCATCCACCATCCCAGGCGCATCAGGAAGCTGGTGCTGATGGGTTCCATGGGCACCGAGTTCAAGATCACGGCGGGGCTCGACAATGTCTGGGGATACCAGCCGTCGTTCGACAACATGAAGGGCGCGATCAACAGCTTCGTCGTCAACAAGGCGCTCGCGGGTGACGACATGGTCAAGATGCGCTATGAGGCGAGCATCCGGCCTGGGTATCAGGAATCCTTCGGACGCATGTTTCCGGCACCGCGCCAGCACAGCGTCGACATGATGGCCAGCCCCTATGGCGACATTGCCGATATCCAGCATGACACCCTGATCATCCACGGTCGGGAGGATCAGGTCATACCGCCGGAAGCGTCCCTGGAGCTCTTCAGCCTCATTCCCAACGCCCAGTTGCACATGTTTGGCAAGTGCGGCCACTGGACGCAGATCGAACAGAACGACAGGTTCGTCAACGTGGTCGATCGATTCCTGGCAGAGTGAGGCGAGCGGCCATGGCACTCAACGAAAAGACGGCGAAGGAAATCGCCGGGGTCCTGTATGCCAGCGAGACGTCGAGGGTTGCGATACCGCCGGTCGCGTCGACCTGGCTGGGACTGGACGTCCCCGATGCCTATGCGATCCAGCTCTGCAATGTGAAGCGCGCTGTCGAAAGCGGTCGAACCATATCAGGCAAGAAGATAGGCCTGACCTCGAAGGCGATGCAGGAGCTGCTTGGCGTACCCACGCCCGACTTCGGCCATCTCTTTGCCGACATGGAGGTCAGGGATGGCAAGGCGCCGATGTCCAGGCTCATGCAGCCGCGAGCCGAGGGCGAGATTGCCTTCATCCTGTCCCGCGACCTGGACGTCAGGGGCGAGATTACCGTCGCCGATGTGATGGCTGCCACCGCCTTCGTGGCTCCCGCCATCGAGATCGTCGACAGCCGCATCGCGAACTGGAAGATTGGCTATGTGGATACCGTGTCGGACAATGCTTCGTCCGGCATGTATGTCCTTGGGAACGCCAGGCTCGCCCCTGGCTCGTTCGACCTGGTCGCGGAGACCATGCGGCTGTCGGTCAATGGAGAGCTGCGCAATTCCGGCTCGGGGGCCGCCGTATTGGGCAACCCGGCCTTTTGCGTCGCATGGCTTGCGAACACCATGCGGCAATACGGCACGATGCTCAGGAAGGGTGAGGTGATCCTGTCCGGGGCCCTGTCGGCGATGGTCCCGGTGCGGGCTGGCGATACCGTGCGTGCCGATTTTGGCGCGCTTGGCTCTGTCGAAGTCGAATTTGTGTGAGGCGGAGAACGATGCAGAAGAAGATCAAGGTAGCAATCATCGGGCCCGGCAACATCGGTACGGACCTTCTGGTCAAGATCAGGCGAAGCGCACTCCTGGAACTGGCCTATGTGTGCGGGATCAAGGAATCCGCTGGCATGGAGATTGCCAGGAGCCACGGCATCAGCACGACCATACAGGGCATCGAGCCGATGCTCGACGTCAAGGACATCAGGATCGTCTTCGACTCGACTGGAGCGGGGCCGCACCTGGTCCATGCGCCCAAGATCAAGGCGGCCGGCAAGATAGCGATCGACCTGACGCCCGCGGCCATCGGCCCCTACACCGTGCCGGCCGTCAACCTGACCGAGGAGTTCTTCCGGCTTGACAACCTGAACATGGTCACCTGCGCAGGCCAGGCGACGACGCCGATCGTGCATGCGATCAACCGCGTCGCCGACGTGTCATACGCGGAGATCGTGTCATCGGTCAGCTCGAAGAGCGCCGGTCCGGGGACAAGGCAGAATCTGGACGAGTTCATCGAGACGACGACCAAGGCGCTGGTCACGGTCGGCGGAGCCGACAAGGCGAAGACGATCATTGTCATCAACCCGGCCGACCCGCCCATCCTGATGCGCAACACGATCTATACGAAGGTCCGTAAGCCTGACCTGGGCGCCATACGGGCATCGATCGATGCGATGATCGAGGCACTCCATCGGTATGTGCCAGGCTACCGGTTTCTCGTCGAGCCCATACTGCAGGACGATCTGGTGACCACGGTCATCGAAGTCGAGGGCCTGGGAGACTTTCTGCCCAAGTATTCCGGCAACCTCGACATCATCAACGCGGCCGCCGTTTCGGTTGCCGAACGGTTCGCGGAAAGGATGGCAGGGTAGCGGCATGGGAAAGATCATACTGACCGATACGAGCCTGCGGGACGGCAGCCACTCCGTTTCGCATCAATACACCGCTCGCGATATAGCGGCCGTGGCCGCCGCGCTCGACGGAGCGGGCATCGACATCATCGAGGTGTCGCATGGCGACGGCATTGGCGGGGCTTCGATCAACTATGGCTGGTCGGCCCAGAACGAGATGGAGCTGATAGCCGCCGCTTCCGCCTCGGTGGCGAAGGCGCGTGTAGCCGTGCTGCTCGTGCCCGGCATCGGTACGATGCATGACTTGAAGGCGGCCAAGGCCAGCGGCGCTACCATCGTCCGGGTCGCGACCCATGTCACGGAGGCCGACGTCTCCGAGGAATACATCAAGGCAGCGAAGGACATGGGACTGACCGTCGTGGGCTTCCTGATGATGGCGCACATGGCCGATGTCACGTTGCTGCAGCAGCAGGCGCTCATCATGGAGCGCTTCGGCGCGGACGTCATCTATGTGACCGATTCGGCCGGCGCGCTGCTTCCGGATGACGCGGCAACGCGTGTCGAGGCGCTGCGAAAGGTGCTGTCGGTGCCGATCGGTCATCATGCGCACGACAATCTGGGCTGTGCCATAGGCAATTCACTGGCGGCGGTCAAGGCCGGCGCCACCTGGATCGATGGATCGCTCGGCGGGCTCGGCGCCGGTGCCGGCAATTCGGCGACCGAATTGCTGGTCGCTGCGCTCAAGAAATACGGATCCGACATAAACGCCGATCTGTTCGCAACGATGGACGCCGCGTCGACGGTGCTGGTACCGCTGATCAGGGACAAGGGGAAATCGTTCCCGAGCCACGAGGCAAATTCGCTGATCATGGGCTACGCGGGGGTGTACTCGAGCTTCATGCTCCATGCCCGCAAGGCCGCCGAACGCTTTGGCGTCGATGTCAGGGATGTGCTCATCGAGCTTGGCAAGCGGAAGGCCATCGGTGGCCAGGAAGACTGGATCATCCAGGTTGCATTCGATCTCGCCGCCATGAAAACGACCGCCAGGGCCTGAGGCCAGGGTGGTAGGTACTGGCCCCGCGATCCGATTCAGGATTGGCGGTGGCCGGCCGGCCGGGAGGCATACCGTGGGTTGCTCCACTGCATGCACGGCTGGATAGAAGGGTGCCGCGGAAGCGGCACCAGCATTCACAAGGGGGAACACATGCAGAAGAAAGCGATTCTGGCTCTGATGATCGTCACTCTGCTCTTGAGTGGCATGGTCAGCGCAACCGCCCAGGTCGAGCTCAAGCTTGGCCACATCGCCGCTCCGAACACCGCGTACGACAACTGGGCCAAGGAGTTCAAGGCACAGGTCGAGGCCGCGACGAACGACCGGTACAAGATCGTCATCTACGGCGGCGGCCAGCTCGGTGATTCGGGCCCGCTGATGGAAGCCATGCAGGCCGGCAGCCTCCAGTTCGCCGTCATCACGTCGGGCGACGCCAGCCAGTTCGTGAGTGCCCTCAACGTGCTGGACATGCCCTTCCTCTTCAGGAGCTGGGACCATGTCGAGAAGTTCATCGCCTCTCCGGCTGCCAAACAACTTCGCGACCTTTCGGACCAGTATGGGCTCAAGTCGCTCTCGTTCATGCCTCGCGGCTACCGCCATGTGACCAATGCCAAGTTCCCGATCACCAAGCCCGCCGACCTGAAGGGGCTGAAGATGCGCATCAGTGAAAGCCCGGTGCTCGTCGAGTCATTCAAGGCGATGGGCGCGAATGCCCAGGCGATGGCATGGTCGGAAGTCTACACGGCACTCCAGCAGGGGACCGTCGTCTCGCACGAGAATACGATCATCACGACCCGCGACTACAAGATCAACGAAGTCCAGAAATACATGTCGGAGACCGGCCACGTCTTTGCACTGGCAACCCTGATGTGCAGCAATGAGTGGTTCCAAAAGCTCCCCAAGGCAGACCAGGACATCATCCAGAAGGCGGCCACCGACGCGGCCTATAAACTGGGACTGGAGCAGAAGGCCAATGAGCAGAAGGCCAAGGATGAGCTGATAGCGAAGGGCATGATCTTCAATACGGTCGACACCGCTCCGTTCATCAAGGCCGTCCAGCCGGTTATCAACAAGTATGCCAAGGGCGAGGTGAAGAAGTTCTACGACGCCATCACCGCCATCAAGTAAGGCGGGCCCATCTCGTCGGGGCGCCGGCCACGGCCGGCGCCCCTGATTGCATTCGAAGCACAAGGAGAGTACTCATGAAAGGCTTGTTGAAAGCCAGCGATGTCATCGACCGGTACTGCGGCTGGGCGATCATCTCGCTCTTCACCGTGATGACGCTTACGTATGCCGCTCAGGTCATACTCAGGTATGTCTTCAGTACCGGTCTCATGTGGACCGAGGAACTGACCCGCTATGCCGATATCTGGGCTATCATGATTGGCGCTGCGATGATAGCGAAGCGGCGCACCCACATCAACGTCAGCGTGCTCGAGGAGATGCTTCACGGCAGGACGAAGGGCTGGCTCCTGGTCATCCAGCAGGTCCTTTCCCTGATTTTCTTTCTTGCGATGTTCTTCATTGCCTTCAAATTCATACGGCTCGCCGGTTCACAGGTCTCGACGAACATGCGCGTACCCAAGGCGTATGTGTACATGATCTTCCCGCCGGCCTTCGGGATATTCGCGTTTCAGACCCTGGTCGGCATCGTGAAGAGCATCCAGGAGATCAAGTCGATGCCGGAGGCCCACGCATGACCTTCCTGCTTTTCGGATCTGTCTTCGTGCTGCTGGCCGTTGGCGCACCCATCGTCACCGCCATGGGTGGCTCCGCGCTTGTCACCATATTCGCGGCCGGCATCAATCCGGTTACCGCGGTTCAGCGGTTCTTCGCGAGCGTCGATTCGGCGGCACTGCTGGCCATTCCCTTCTTCATACTTGCTGGCGACCTGATGAACAAGGGCGGCCTCGCCAAGCGCCTGATCAACTTCGCTGGCATGTTCGTCGGAACGATACCCGGCGGCATGGGCATGACGGCGGTTCTGTCCTGCATGCTGTTCGCGGCCATATCCGGTTCGGGGATTGCCACCGCGGCGGCAATCGGAGGCGTCATGGTGTCCGGTTTCGCCGACCACCAGTACAAGCCGGCGTATTCCGCCGCGATCGTCGGCGCGTCGAGTCCGCTGGGCATCATCATTCCGCCTTCGATAGCGTTCATCCTGTATGGCACGCTGTCCAAGGCCTCGGTCGGTGACCTCTACGCGGTAGGCTTCCCAGCCGGCATCTTGATCGGGCTTGCCCTGATGGTCACCGTCTTCCTTACCGCCAGAAAGCACAGGATTCCTGCCACAACCAGGGGGCTCGGCTCACAGTCGCTCAAGGAAGTCATGATAGACACCCTGGTGGCGCTTGGCACTCCGGCCATCATCGTCGGCGGTGTATTTCTGGGGATATTCACACCGACCGAGTCGGCCGTCGCCGCGGTTGTGTACTCGATCATCATCGGCGTCTTCGTATTCAAGGAAATAAAGCTCAAGGAGCTGCCGGGCATCTTTATGCAATCGGCGATCGGGTCGGCCGGCATCATGATCATCATAGCGGCGGCATCGCTGTTCGCCTGGACCATGGTGTACCTTCAGATACCGCAGAAGGCCTTCGAGGCGATTCTGTCGGTGGGCATGAACAAGTATCTGTTCCTGTTCATCGTCAATATCGTCGTGCTGGTTGCCGGCATGTTCATGGAGTCCGGTTCCATCCAGGTCATTCTGGTGCCGCTTCTCCTGCCCATCATCCAGGTGCTCGGCATCGATATCGTTCACTTCGGCATCATACTCGCGACCAATCTGGCGATAGGCATGCTGACACCGCCGTTCGGGCTGTGCCTGTTCACCTCGTCGCGTGTCCTGAAAGCCAATCTGAAAGACACCATAGCCGAAGTCTGGCCATTCCTCGGGGCCATGATCGCGGTCCTCTTCCTGATTACGTATTTCCCGCCCATCGTGATGTGGGTCCTCTAGCCAGGCACCGCCATCCTGCCGCTCGGCGGCAGCCGCGGTCACCAGGGTGATGCTGAGGCCAGGCGGTCTCATCATCACACCTGGTGTCGGGCTTGCCACATTTGTGCACGCGTTGTCTATAAAAATACTCAAAACTACTAAATACTACTTGACAAGTAGCAATGTCGGCAATATATCTATTCAATACACCTCTATAAGGAGTATTGATGAACACCACATTCTATTCGGTAACGGATCTGTGCGAAATTCTGAAGCTGCACCCCAAGACGGTTCTTCGCTTCATCAATGAGGGCAAGATCAAGGCCCAGAAGATAGGCCGCTCATGGCGCGTCAGCCAGGATGCGCTCAGGGACTATGCCCACGCCGAGCTGGCGACACCGGCCCAGCCTGCGGAACCGGTCGATTTCGAGTCGATCGGCGACCGGCTGCGGGTCTCCGCCATCATCGAGATAGACGAGCAGAACTCCGAGGAAGCCTCCCGGCTGTCAAACACGCTGATGGCTGCACTCAACTGCAAGGATCCATCCTGGGGTACTTCGCGCTTCGATTTCTTCTACTATCCCGAGATTCGCAAGGCCAAGTATGCGCTGTACGGATCGCCGGCATTCATCGGCGAGATCATGACCATGTTTGGAAGGCTGGCGCACACAGAAAGGAGTTGACGATGGGCGTTTCCGTGTACCGTTCCGAAGAGGGACGAGAGATCATCAGAAAGGCCTACCTGGGCCATCTGGCGTCGGAGCTGGCGGCGGGCCTGACCCAGAAGACCGTCGAGACTCCGCTGGGTGGCACCTTCGTTGTCGCAAGGAGCACCGTCGGCAAGCCGCCGCTCGTCATGCTGCACGGATCGGTGTCCAACAGCGCATCGTGGCTTGGCGTCATACCATTGTATGCGCGGAATTTCAGCGTCTACTGCCTGGACATTCCGGGCGAGCCAGGATTGAGCACGCCGGAGCGCTTCCCGCTGGCATCCGATGCTCCGGAGCTCTGGCTGCGGGGCGCGCTCGATGCGCTCGGGCTGGACAGGGTTGCGTTTGTGGGCATGAGTCTTGGTGGATGGTACGCACTCAATTTCGCGGTTCGCCATCCCGGGCGTGTCTCCGCGTTGTCACTGATCAGCGCCGGTGGCATAGCCCCGCAGCGGGTAGGGTTCCTGTTCAAGGCTTTGTTCTTCCTGATGCTCGGCACGCGGGGGCAGGCGATGCTGAACAAGGCCATCTACCACAAGACGGTCATGCCAGAGGAGATTCTGGCCTACCAGTCCCTCGTCGCGAAGCATTTTCGTCCGCTCGGCGAGCCGCTGCCGTTGTTCTCCGACGCGCAGCTTGCACGGCTGACCATGCCGCTGCAGTATTTCGGCGGCGACCGCGATGCGCTCCTCGACACGAGGGCGGCGGTTGACCGACTGAGGCGGCTCCTGCCCCACGCCGAGGCTCGCCTGCTCGAGGATACCGGCCACGCCATCGTCGACCGCTTCGCCGACTCGGAGGATTTCCTGACTCGTCATTGTTCCTGAGTCCCGAATCGCCGGGCACGGCCAATTCTCCATCTAGTAACGCACGGCGTGGTTGACGAAGTCGGTCGCGCAAAATACTCTTTTTACTCATTTCGAGAGGGCGCCTAGGGTTCCTTCCCGCCTTGCGCACGATTGCGGAGCGCAACCAGAGCGGGAGCATGGTCCGAGCGGCGCCGGCCGGTCGTGCATCGGCGACACCCACGGGATAAAAGCCCGAGGAAGGAGTCTCGACCACGAGGCTCCTCCATGCCCAGTTTCCGTCTTTCCATGGGGCCTCAACGTACCGGAGGACGGACCATGCGCATCATCGAAGCGAAAGGACTCAGGAAGACCTTCCGCGCCAAGGTGAAACCCGAAGGATTCATCGCGGGGCTCAAGAGCCTGACCATTCCACAGTTCAGGCAGATCGAGGCAGTGAAGGGCGTATCCTTCCAGGTCGATGAGGGCGAGATCGTCGCCTTCCTGGGCCCGAACGGAGCCGGTAAATCCACCACCATCAAGATGCTCACCGGCATCCTCGCACCCAGCTCCGGGAGCGCGAGCGTCCTTGGTCTCGATCCCCAGCATGACAGGACCAGGCTCGCGATGCGGATTGGCGCGGTCTTCGGCCAGCGAAGCCAGCTCTGGTTCCACCTGCCGCCCGCGGACTCCTTCAGGCTCCTCGGTGCCATCTACGAGATCGAGCCAGCGGCCCTGAAGCGCCGCCAGTCGGAGCTCGTCGAGCGTTTCGGCATCGGCCCCTACATGGACGTCCCCGTGCGCAAGCTCTCCCTTGGTGAGCGGATTCGCTGCGAGATCGCCGGCGCCCTCATCCACAGTCCCCGGGTGCTGTTCCTTGACGAGCCAACCATCGGCCTCGATGTCGTTGCCAAGCGCGAGGTCCGCACCCTGCTCGAAGAGGCCGCCAGGACCGACGGAGCTACGGTCTTCCTGACGAGCCACGACATCGGCGACATCGAGAAGGTGTGCAAGCGGGCCCTCATCATCCATCATGGCGAGGTCGTCGTCGATGAATCGATGAAGGATCTGAAGCACCGCGCCCTTGCTCGGAAGTATATCGGCGTGAAGTACGCGGAGCCCGTCCGCTTCGAGCTGCCCGGCATCGTTCCGACGAAGACGAAGCTCGAAGGCGGCACGCAGGCCGAGGCGGCGGCCGGCGCCTTCACCCAGGCGAGCTTCGTGGTCGATACGCGCAGCCACCGCCTTCCCGCGCTGATGAGCGTACTTGCAGAGAAGGGCGAGATCCTCGATTTGACGGTGGAGGACGAGCCCCTGGAGAACATCATCGCCTCGATCTTCGCCGCCAGGACAGGAGTCGAGGCCTGCGATGCGGCCAGGCCCGTGGCCGAGGCGTCAGGGGGTGGGGCATGAGCCACAGCCTTCGTGCCTATGCCTGTGCGGTAGGCAGGAAATATGGACTGGCGGGAGCGACCGGCCTCAAGACCCGACTCGCCTACCTGGGGAACTATGCCGGATCGATTCTTACCTATGGACTCTTCGTCTTCGTCTTCTCGAGGATTTGGACCGCCGTCTTCGAGTCAAAGGCCGGAACCACGGGCTTCATCGCCGGCTATGACCGGGCAACGGCCATCTGGTACTTCATTGTCGCGGAGATATCCGTGTTCGGCTTCGGTCGCTTCTTCTGGCGCCTCGCCGAGGATGTGAAATCAGGGCAAGTTTCGTACCTGCTCGGGCGTCCTTACAGCTTCGTTGGCTTCCACTGTGCGGAGGCGATGGGGCCCGCCCTCGTCGATGCCCTCATCTTCCTCGCGGAAGGCTACCTGCTCGGAACGCTGCTTGCTGGCCCGCCTGCCCACCTCGGTACCGGACGCGTTGCCGCGCTGCTCCTTTCCCTCCTCCTGGCGGGGTCGCTCCAGTTCTTCCTGCAGTTCGCGATAGCGATGACAGCCTTCTGGATCGAAGAGAACGCTGCATTCTTCTGGATCTTTCAGAAACTCGCGCTGATCGTCGGTACGCTCCTGCCCATCGAATTTCTGCCGGCCCGGGCGCAGGCGGTGGCGGCCTGGACGCCCTTCCCGTCGCTTTCCTATGCGCCGGCTCGAATAGCGGTGTCCGCCGGCATTCCCGAGGGGCTGCGCCTCGTGTCGGTCCAGATGGTCTGGCTGATCGGAGCCATCATCCTGTGCGAGGCGGTGTACCGGCTCGCGCGAAGAAACCTGAGCGTAAACGGAGGCTGATGTATGGAGCAACAGAACCGGATCAAGGCGTACGCCCGCTTCCTGGGCGCGTCCTTCAGAGCCAATTTCCTTGCCGTCATCGAGTACCGGGCGAATTTCCTTCTGCAGGTGTTCGGGATGATGCTCAACAACGGCGCATTCGCCCTCTTCTGGGGCGTGCTCCTGGGCCGCACCGGTGGTATCGGCGGCTATGAGTTCACCGATGTGATGTTCGTATGGGCCGTGGTTTCCGCCGCCTTTGGCCTTGCCCATGTGGCCTTTGGAAACATCAGAAACCTGGGACGCATCATCATGCAGGGCGAGCTCGACCTGTACCTGCTCCAGCCGAAGGACGTCTTCCTGAACGTGCTGGCCTCAAAGACCATCGTCTCGGCCTGGGGGGATCTCGCCTATGGTCTCCTGGTGGCGGCGCTCCTGCCTGGCTTCGGTGCGCAGCGCTTCCTTCTCTTCTGCGTCCTGACAGTCACGGGAGCGGTCATCTTCGCCTCGACCTTCGCGGCGGCGGAGAGCCTTGCCTTCTTCATGGGAAATTCGCAGGCGATATCAGGCGCCCTATCGGAATTCCTGCTTTCCTTCTCGCTGTACCCGGAGACGATTTTCGACAAGGGCATGCGCTGGCTGTTCTACACGATCCTGCCATCCGGCTTCATCGCATTCGTGCCCCTTGCCGTCTATCGCGACCTGGACTGGACCCTCGTGCCAGTGCTGATCGTCGTAGCGCTCCTGTACGCGGCTCTCGCGTATGCCCTGTTCCGGGCGGGCCTGAAGCGCTACGAGTCGGGGAACCAGATGGGCGCGAGGGTGTAGGAAGCCCCGGCGCTACTGGTGTTCCGCTATCGCCTCCGCCACGACGAGTCCCAGGCGCTTGACGCCTTCCTCGATCTGCTCGTGCGTCGGGTAGGAAAAATTCATGCGCATCGAGTTGTGCTCGGGGTGGTCAACATAGAAACCGGAACCCGCCACGAAGGCTACCTTCTTCTCGACAGCCTTGAGCAGGAGCTTGTCGGTATCGATGAACGGGGGTAGCGTGATCCACAGGAACAGTCCGCCCTCGGGCTTGGTCCAGGAGATGTCGGCTCGCCTGGGCAGGTAGCGCTCGAGCGCCTTGACCATCGCGTTGCGTTTCTCGCGGTACTTGTCCCTGGTCGCCTGGATGACGCCGTCCAGTTTCCCGGTCCGCATGTACTCGGCGAGCCACATCTGGGTGAAGACGTTGGTGCACAGGTCCATCGCCTGCTTCGCGACGACGAATTTGCCGATCAGTGCGGTATCTGCCATGATCCATCCCATCCGGGTGCCCGGCGCCAGGATCTTCGAGAAGGTCTTCAGGTTGATCACGATGCCCTTGTTGGCTCCGCGCTGGTCGAGCTCGTATATCGACGGAATCGAATCGCCCATGAACCGAATCTCGCGATATGGCGAGTCCTCCAGAATTGGCAGGCCGGTCTTGTAGGCGAAGTCGAGCAGCGCCTTGCGCTTTTCGACGCTCCAGCAGAATCCCGACGGATTCTGGAAGTCGGGGATCACATAGATGTACTTGATCTTCTTGCCCGCGGCCTTGGCCTCCGCATAGGCCTGCTCGAGCTTGACCATGTCAAAGCCGTCCTGGGCCGCGGTGAACGGAATGCCGAGCACCTTGGCCGAGTATGACTGTATGGCCTGCAGCGCGCCGAGGTAGGTTGGCCTGCCCGCTATCACGTAGTCGCCGGCGTCCAGGAATATCTTGGCGACGATGTCCAGAGCCTGCTGGCTGGCGGATACGACAAGCAGATTCTCCTTCTTTATGGAGACGCCTTGCTTCGATTCAAATTTGATCAGTTCTTCCCGCAGGCCATCATCGCCTTCGGTTGTTCCGTACTGCAGCGCCTTGCGACCCTGCGTATCGAAGACGATGTTCGCCGCCGCACGCAGATCTTCTACCGGAAAGACATCCGGCGCAGGCAGCCCGCCGGCGAACGATATGATGTCCGGCTTCTGGGTCAGCTTGAGCAATTCACGGATGGTGCTTGCCTTCATGTTATTGGCGTTTTCTGAAAAGAGCGAGCTGAAGTCGGCCATGGGGATACTCCTTCTGACGTTACGATACCCTGTCATACTATACTCGAATAGGGTTTCGGTAAATACCAAAAAATAAAATGCGGTTTTGAATAACGAAATATCGATTGATGAGCGGCGGCTGCCGCCAAGCCCGGCTCGTATTGCGCCTGCGACCGTTTCCGGGTACTCTCCATACTATCATCCCGACATCCCAGAGGAAAAGCATGGCGCTGAACTGCGGCATCGTAGGACTGCCGAATGTTGGCAAGTCGACCATCTTCTCGGCGCTCTCGAGTGCCAAGGCCGAGGCGGCCAATTACCCATTCTGCACCATAGAGCCGAATACCGGCATCGTTCCCTTGCCGGATCCCCGGCTGGACCGGCTCGTCGAGCTGTTCCAGCCGGAACGCAGGATTCCGGCCGTCGTCGAGTTTGTCGACATTGCCGGACTCGTCGCCGGCGCGTCCAAGGGCGAAGGCCTGGGCAACAAGTTCCTGGCACACATCAGGGAGACCGGCATTGTCGCCCATGTCGTGCGGTGTTTCGAGGATCCCGACATCATCCACGTTGCCAATCGTGTCGACCCCATCAACGACATCGACGTGATAGCGACGGAGCTCGCCCTGGCCGATCTCGATACGGTTGACAAGCGGCTTGAGAAGGCCGTGAAGTCATTTCGGCAGCTCGGTGGTGAGCAGAAGAAGGCAGCCGAGCACGAGGTCAGCGCTCTCAACAAGGTGCGTCCTGCGCTGCAGGAAGGCAAGCCCGCGCGGTCCGTCGCGCTGACCGACGAGGAGCTGGCCGAGGCCAGAGGCTGGTTCCTGCTGACGATGAAGCCGCAGGTCTACGTCTGCAACACCGACGAGGCGGGCATCAAGTCGGGCAACAGGCACATCGACGCGGTCCGCGCCCGGGCCGCCTCCGAAGGTTCCGAGGCTGTCGTCATCTGTGGCAAGTTCGAGGCCGAGCTGGCGGAGATGGAGAATGACGATGACAAGCTCGAGTTTCTGGGCGAACTCGGCCTCAAGGAGAGCGGTCTGTCGGCGTTGATACACGCGGCCTACCGGCTTCTGGGGCTGCGCACCTTCTTCACGTCCGGCAAGGACGAGTGTCGGGCCTGGACCATCCATGCCGGCGACAAGGCTCCGCAGGCTGCCGGCGTGATCCACACCGATTTCGAAAAGGGCTTCATCAAGGCCGATGTCTACTCCTTTGCCGACATTGACGCCTATGGCTCCGAAGCGGCCCTCAAGTCTGCCGGCAAGATCCGCATCGAAGGCAAGGAGTACATAGTCCAGGATGGCGACGTGATGTTCTTCAAGTTCAACGTATGACACTCAGCCCGTCGCCATCCTGGGCGCGCCAGGGACGGCGCGCTCCTGCCGGGCCACGCGGACGTTCGCGTCCGCGACATCATGGATGACGAAGGCGACGTGATGTTCTTCGAGTTCAACGTGTAGCGATCAGCCCGTCGCCGTCCTGGGCGCGCCAGGGACGGCGCGCTCCTGCCGGGCCAGCGCGGACGTTCGCGTCCGCGACGTCAGGGATGACGAAGGCGACGTGATGTTCTTCGAGTTCAACGTGTAGCGATCAGGATCCGGTCGGCAGACCTGCCGTCTTCCGGGCAAAGGCCGCGGCAGCCTCGAGGTCGGCCGCGCCGGGATGCCCGAGGTTGAAGAGCGCAAAGCGTCCCTTGCAGAAGTAGCTCTCCTCAGCGACCCTGATGCCATGCCGTGCCAGTGTGTTCCTCAGCATGCCGACGGCATCGCTCTGGATGAATCCGGTGGCGAAGACCGCCGCGAGCCTGATCTTCTTCGAATCCAGCCCGGCGACGAATTCCTTGACCTTGGGATGCAGTCCGTGGTCGTGCGTCGCGTAGACCGCCGCTCCGATGAAAAGCACGTCTGCTTCCCCAGCCACGGCATCGTCTTCAATATTCTCTGCGGCAACTCCGAGCGCCCGGGCCATGCTCTCCGCTACTTTTCTGGTGTTGCCGGTGGCAGAATAGTACGCGACTCGTGCTTTCATGGTTGTACTCCTTTTTCAAGTGCATGCTGTATGGCCGCAAGGATGGTCAGGCTCGAGTGCGTTGCGCCCGAGACCGTGTCGACGCCGAGCGACTGCGCCGCGATGACCTTGGGGATGATGGCCTCAGCCGGCGTGCCCCGGCCATTGAAGTGCCTGAGCAGGTCGATCGAGGCCACACGGCCCCCGGTTACCGTTGCCCTGACGCGTACCGACACTGGCAGCAGGAACGCCGAGCCTTCGTATACCCCGTCGGCAACTTTGCTCACATCGAAGGCCCGCGTCGCGGCGCGCATCCGCGGGTATGCCGCGTCGATCAGTGCGGGAACGGTGTTGCCAATGATGACCATCACGATGATTATGGCGGCCATGATGATCGCTGTCTTTCTGAATCGCATCGTGTCTCCCCTCGAACGAACACCGGCGAGGTGCAGTATACGCCGCCATTGCCGATAGGGCCACAGAATTTTTATTCGCCTCGTGCGCGATATACTTGGGATCTATGAGAAGGGTTGTCCGAAGCCTGCTTGCCATCGCGCTGCTTCTTGGTCAGGCGGCCTGCACCACAGGCACAGAGGCGATTGACCCGGGATCGTGGGCTCATATCGTCGTGGTATGGGAAGAGAACAAGGACGCGACCGAGGTGCGCGATCTGCCATACATCAGCGAACTCAGGGCAAGCGGCCTGACGTTCAGCCGGTGCTACGGCGTCGCACGGCCGAGCCAGCCGAACTACATAGCCGTCTTCGCCGGTTCGACCCTGGGCGTGACCGACAACAACGACCATGACCTGTCCGGGCCAACACTATATTCGCGATGTGCCGATGCCGGGCTGTCGATGGTCAGCTATGCCGAGGACCTGCCATCGGCTGGATTCCGGGGCAGCACCTCGGACCTGCCTGCGAAGTACGTGCGCAAACACAATCCGGCGGCAAGCTTCCCCATGGTGCCCGACGCGGCGATCCAGCCGTTCTCCGCCTTTCCGGCCGATGCCCTTGGCTTCGCCTCGCTTCCGGAGCTCAGCTTCGTCATACCCAACCTGGACAACGACATGCATGATGGCAGCATGGCACAGGCCGATACGTGGCTCCGTGACAGGCTTGGCGCCTACGCCGACTGGGCCCGATCGAATGGCAGCCTGCTGATTCTCACCTTCGACGAACCGAATACCTCCTCCGGCTCGAACCTGTCAGCGCCGATACTGACCCTCTTCGTGGGTGATGGCCTCGAAGCGGGAGCGGTCGATGGCAGGCCCATCGACCTGTACCGGCTGTCGGATTACCTGCTCGACTGCTTCGGTCTGGCCCGACTGACGCCCTGAGCCGACGATAGTGCCACTATACGTGTGTTAAGCCGCTTGCCTCGAATGCGGCCGCGGCGATATGCTCTGCACACCATGAACAAACTGATAATCAAGGGTGCTCGCGAGAACAACCTCAAGAATATCGATGTGGAGCTGCCGCGTGACAAGTTGATCGTGATATCGGGCCTGTCGGGATCGGGCAAGAGCTCGCTGGCCTTCGATACCATATTCGCGGAGGGCCAGCGGCGCTATGTGGAGTCGCTGTCCGCCTATGCCAGGCAATTCCTGGGGCAGATGAAGAAGCCCGATGTCGATTACATCGAGGGCCTGTCTCCGGCCATATCGATAGAACAGAAGACGACGCACAAGAATCCCCGGTCGACCGTCGGGACGGTCACCGAGATATTTGACTACTATCGCCTGTTATATGCCCGCATCGGCACGCCGCACTGTCCCAAGTGTGGCCGCGAGATCCGTGAGCAGGGTGTTGACCAGATCCTGGACACGATCATGTCATGGAAGCCAGGCACCAAGCTGCAGGTGATGGCGCCGGTCATTCGGGGCAAGAAGGGCGAACACCAGAAGATCCTGGATGACGCGAAGAAGCAGGGATTCGTACGCGCCAGGATCGATGGCGAGCAGCGCATGCTCGAAGATGACATCGTGCTGGACAAGCAGAAGAAGCACTCGATCGAGGTGATCATAGACCGCCTCAAGGTCTCCGAGGAAGGGCGGAGGCGGCTCGCCGAAGCGGTGGAATCGGCCCTGAGCATAGCGGACGGCATAGCGATAATCACCCGCGAGGTCGATGGCGTCGAGGTTGACGAGTTCTTCAGCCAGCGCGGCGCCTGTCCGGACTGCAACATCAGCCTGCCGGAACTCGAGCCGCGCCTGTTCTCGTTCAACACGCCCCATGGCGCCTGCCCGGAATGCACAGGCCTTGGTGTCAAGCTGGAGTTCGATCCCGACCTGGTTATCCCGGACAAGTCGCTGTCCTTCAATGAAGGCGGCTGCATACCGTACAATCCCGACGCGGCCTGGTACCGGTCCCGATTCGAGGCGCTGGCCAAACACTACAAATTCAGCCTCGATACGCCGTTCGGCGACCTGCCCAGGAAGGCGATGGATGCCATCCTGTATGGCGGTAACGAAGCGATACGGGTGCACTACGACAACGCCAAGGGAACGGGCCATTTCGAGTACGAGTCCGCCTTTCCCGGCATCCTGGCCGAGCTCAAGCGTCGCTACATGGAGACCCAGAGCGATGGCATCAAGGAATGGCTCGAGAAGTTCATGACCGAGAAGCCGTGCGAGACCTGTGGCGGCAAGCGCCTGCGCCCGGAGGCGCTCGCGGTGACCATCGGTGACAAGAGCATCCATGACCTGACGCTGATGTCGGTGGAAGAATCGGTGCGCTTCTTTGAAACGCTCGCGATGACCGACACGCAGAAGCAGATTTCCAGGCAGGTCTTCAAGGAGATCACGGCGCGGCTGTCGTTCCTGCGCAACGTGGGCCTGGAGTACCTGACCCTGGAGCGCAAGGCCGGCACCCTGTCCGGCGGCGAGGCCCAGCGCATCAGGCTGGCCACCCAGATAGGCTCGAGCCTGGTCGGCGTGCTCTACATCCTGGACGAACCTTCCATCGGCCTGCACCAGCGCGACAACCAGCGCCTGATCGACACGCTGGTCTTTCTCCGGGACATCGGCAACACCCTGATCGTCGTCGAGCATGACGAGCAGACTCTGCGCACCGCCGACTGGATCGTCGACCTGGGGCCCGGCGCCGGCGTCCACGGCGGCCACGTTGTGGCACAGGGCACCCCCGCCGAGGTGATGAAGAACAGGAAGAGCCTGACCGGCCAGTATCTGTCGGGCGGGCTGACCATTCCGGTGCCGGCCGTCCGCCGCACCGGCAATGGCCACGCCGTCATCATGCATGGTTGCCGTGAGCACAACCTGAAGGGCATCGACGTGACGTTGCCGCTCGGTCTCTTCACCTGCATCACCGGCGTCTCTGGCTCGGGCAAGAGTACCCTGCTGACCGATCTGCTCTACCCGGCCATTTCCAACCGCATCACGAGGACGGTCAGGCCGGAGGGCGACTTCGACTCGGTCGAGGGCCTTGGCGCGATAGACAAGATCATCAACATCGACCAGAGCGCGATAGGCCGGACGCCCAGGTCCAACCCCGCCACCTACGTCGGCGTCTTCACGGCCATACGAGACCTCTTCGCGAGCCTGCCGGAATCCAAGGCCCGCGGCTACAAGCCGGGGCGCTTCAGCTTCAATGTCCGCGGGGGACGATGCGAGCATTGCCAGGGTGACGGCACCATCCAGATAGCGATGCAGTTCCTGCCCGATGTCTACATTACCTGCGATGTCTGCCATGGCAGACGCTTCAACGGCGAGACGCTGGAGGTCCGCTACAAGGGCAAGAACATAGCCGAGGTGCTCGACATGACCATCGAGGAGGCCGCCAGCTTCTTTGACAAGATTCCCCAGGTGGCGCACCGCATGAACACCCTGCTGTCTGTCGGCCTTGGCTACATCAAGCTGGGCCAGTCGGCGCTGACCCTGTCCGGCGGTGAGGCCCAGCGCATCAAGCTGGCGTTCGAGCTGTCCAGGCGGCCGACCGGCAAGACCCTATACTTCATGGACGAGCCGACCACGGGCCTGCACTTTGCAGACGTCAAGCAGCTGATGGAGACGATCCAGCGACTGGTCGATACCGGCAATTCGGTTGTGATGATCGAGCACAACCTCGACGTGATCAAGCAGGCCGACTGGGTGCTGGACCTGGGACCCGAGGGTGGCACCCGAGGCGGCTCGCTGGTCGCGCAGGGCACTCCCGAAGCCATAGCCAGGGTCAAGGGCTCGTGGACCGGAAAGTACCTCAAGGATGTGCTGCAGGGCTAGGGGCGCGGTGCTTCGCGATCAGTGATCAGTGATCAGCGGGTGGCCACGGATGCCTTCCTGCGTCCGGCGGTTCGCCCGCGGCTTCGCCTGCCTGGTCCGGCTCCGGAAAGATCGGGGTTTACCGGCCGGGTGTTTCAATCTATGATGCAGCATCGTATGCCCTACCTGCGCCGGACCATGTCTGCATGCCGTCTCGTTCTTCTGGCCGTCATCGTCATCGGGGCGGTGCCGGCGCTGGCGCAGACCCCAGACCAGATGGCTCCGGCTGTTCCGGAACCGCCTGCCGAAGCCGGCAGCGATGATCTCTTTCAGAAGACCGTCGCGCTCGATATCGCGACCTCCGAGTACTACGCGCTGGTGGCATGGGCCCGCAGGCTCGGGCTGTCGGACGCCGGGTCGGTGGACGATCTGCGCGCGCGGCTGTACGCGTCGTATGGCGTGTCGGCTCCTCCCGCCGCGGCCCCCTCGACCAGGACGGTCAGCATCGTGTCGGCCGACAGGACGGAGTATCTGGGCGGCAAGGAAGGCGTCGAGGCGTCGGTCCGCTTCTCCGGCCATGTATCGCTCGCCGTGAAGGATGAGGAGACGGGCGAGACGCTGACCATCAACGCCGACGAGGTGCTGGTCAACCGGGACGCGAACATCCTGTCGGCCCGTGGCAACGTCGTCTTCGAGCGCAAGAAGGCGAGCGGTTCCGACTTCTTCCTGGGCGAGGCGCTCGAGCTGGACATGAAGGACTGGAGTGGCGCCTTTCTCGATGGCGAGAGCAAGCAGGCGGCCGGCTCCGACAACGCGCTCTACTTCCGTGCCGACGACATCCTGAAGCGCGGCTCGGATGTGCTCGTATTCAAGGATGGCGTCGTCAGTTCGTGCGACGATGATCACCCTCACTATTCGATACGCGCGTCGAAGATATGGATTCTGGGCGGCAACGAGTGGGCGATGCGTGACGCGACCCTGTCGGTCGGCGAGATTCCCGTGCTGTACCTGCCGTTCTTCTATTATCCAGGTGAGGAGATCATCTTTCATCCGGTGCTCGGCTATGATGCGCGCTTTGGCCGGTATGTGCAGACGACAACCTATCTGGTTGGCGAGAAGCCGCAGAAACAGGACGACATCGGCATACTCAGGCTGACCGATGGTGGCCAGGGCTATGAACGGAGTGTGCAGGGCGTCTTCCTGCGTACGGGCAAGGGCAAGAAGGCGCCGTCGAGCGGCGATTTCGTCAAGGTGATGGCCGATCTGTACTCGAACCTGGGCGGACTGGTTGCCGGCCAGGCCCAGCTTGCCTCGCTGGGGCCACTGAAGTCGCTGACTGGTTTCATCGGGGTCGGACTGTCGCGCTCGGTCTTCCCGAGCGGCTCCACCTATTCTCCCTTTGTCGAGGCGACCGGCTACACGAGCAACTGGAACGCCGTCGACCTGTTCGGCGCCTCGCTGCCCTTCCGTTTTGGCGTGGAGCTCGCGGCGACGGTCGACCTGAAGCCATTCACGCTGACGATATCGTCACCCTTCTACAGCGACAGCTACTTCAACCGCGATTTTCGGGATCGCTCCGAGGACATGAACTGGCTGCAGTTCCTCGATCAGACCCAGGACACGACCACGATAGCGAAGATCTCGTCGTTTACCGACAGCATCGGGCTGGCGGGCAGCGTTCCCGCGAGCATGCTGCCCGCATGGATATCGACGGCCTCGCTGTCCAGGTTCACCTCGTCGCTGTCGTGGAGCCCCGTGCTGAAGCCTACACCATCGATCACGCCTGACTCGACGCTCTTCGCCGTCGATCCGACGCGGGAATTCTTCGTGCCCTACGAGTGGACGCTGATCGATGCGCAGGCGACGCTCGCTGGTACGCTGTACCAGTATCCAGGGACCACCGTGGCCGCCGTTGCGGCCCCCGGCGTCACGGCACCATCGGCCGTTGCCGGCTCTGTCGCGCCGTCGCAGGCACCGGACATGCAGGTGCCCTGGAGCGAGTCGGAGAAGCCGCAGTCCGTGCCACCCGTGGATTCCCTGCCCGATTTCGTGCCGCCCGCGCTGGCAACGACCGAACAGGTGGTCAGCCGCGTGCCGTTCTCAGGCTCGGTCGCCTGGTCGCTGACTCCGACGGTCACCTGGCGGCGGCGCTTCCTGACGGGGGCGTGGGAAGAACCATCCAATGTCGACTGGTCGCCGCTCTATGAGACGGCGACGATCAGGAACCTGGCGACGCTGACGCTGTCCGGCAACATACAGGAGGGCCTCCTGACATCGTCGCTGGCGCTGTCCGCCTCGAACCAGGTCCAGGTCCGGCCACTGGTCAGCGATGATACGACCTATGTCAGCCCGACGCTTCTTTCCACGTGGCTCAGACAGGATGCCCAGTATCGCAGCGACAAGCTGACCGCCACCCTCAAGCTGACCAGCTCGCCGCTCCAGGACTACTGGCTCTGGTCACCGACCGGGCTCTCGTACAGCCTCGTGTCGACGCTGTACGAGTACACGATGGACACCTTCGACACCGGAACCAACACCGCCACGTACCGGCAGGTCCTGGCGGACTGGACGACGGATACCGTCACGACCCACGCGCTCTCGCTGATCCTGGGCATCAAGCCTTGGGGCTATGTGCAGAGCCTGACGCTTTCCGCCGACCTGCCACCCATTCTCCAGGGCTATCGGGGGGCGCTCAGCCTGAAATCTCCGATCGCGACCCTGAGCGTGAGCACCGCGTACTCCGTTCCGGCGCAGAATGCCGACTTTGCATGGGATCCGGTCACGGCCAATGTGACGGTCGGCAACGCTCCAGGTCCGACGCTGACCGGCTCGATCATATGGGACACGACAACCACGGCACCCACCTCGCTGGGCGCGACCGTGGCCTGGCAGGGCCTGTCCGCCGGCTTCACCGCCAGCGAGGCCCAGGCCTACAGTCTCGTGTGGGGCTCGGGCTGGGCGGCCACGGCGGACACGGCCTTCAGGGTCAATGCCGCGACGCTATCGTATGTAAACAGCTGGCACCCGCCCGCCGCCTGGAAGAACCGCATCGACTGGACCGTCGATGTCAACGCGGCGGCCAGGCAGAGCCTCCTGCGCTTCACCGACTCGTACCTGAACGTCACGCTCGGGCTGACCTTCAAGGTCTATCAGTTCCTTGACTTCACCTTCGCGTCGACGTCGCGCAACTCGTCGCTGTGGCGCTACTATCCAGGCCTCTTCGCCATACCGACAGAGGCGAATGTCGAACCCATCAACCCTCTGGTCGATCTGGCGAAGTCGTTCAACTTCTTCAATGATGATGACCGGCGCGCCTCGCTGTTCAAGCTCAAGTCGCTATCGGTGACCGCGAAGCATGCCCTGCACGACTGGGATCTGGCCTTCACCTTCGCCGCCAACCCGGTCCTGGACGAGACGAGCCTCAGCTACATCTTCAAGACGAGCTGGTCGGTGTCGCTGGCCTGGCGTTCCGTATCGCAGATAAAGTCTACCTACAGCAGGGATGGCGACACCGTTTCATGGAAATGACGGGCCCCGCATGCCCATGCTGGACGTTCCTTGATTTTTCCGGTCGACAGGGGTACGATGTGCGGACGTGATACCGACCGAAGCTGTTGGCATCGCCCTGGACGATACGAGGCTCCTTGCCGACGTCTGCGGCGTCAATGACTATAATCTCCGCGTGCTTGAGCGCCTCATGGGTGTCCGCGTCTTCGTGCGCGGCAACGAGCTGCGGGTCGAGTCAGGCGACCAGTGCGTACGAGACCTGTTCGCGGCCCTGGTCGGCCAGGTATTGGACGCCATCAGCGAGGGCATGCCGGCCTCGCCAGACCTGATAACGGCGATCCATGCGAGCCTGACCCCGGAAGGCACCGCCGCCGACCGTTCATGCACGGACCTGTTCAAGGAGGCGGCGATCCAGGTGCCTGGCGCCTTCTCCAAGGTGTATCCACGCACCTCCAATCAGGCCCTGTACCTGCGGGGGCTCGCGACCCACGACATCAGCATGGCCGTTGGCCCGGCGGGTACAGGCAAGACCTACCTGGCGGTCGCCTGGGCCCTCCGCGAGGTGCTGTCCAAGGCACGCCGCAAGCTGGTGCTGACGCGTCCCGTCGTCGAGGCGGGCGAGAGCCTCGGGTTCCTGCCCGGCGACCTGGGCCAGAAGATCAGCCCCTATCTGCGCCCGCTGTATGACGCGATGGAGTCCCTGGTGCCGTTCGATATCATCCGCCGGCTTGAAGACAACCACACGATCGAGATAGCGCCGCTCGCGTACATGCGCGGTCGGAGCCTGAACAACTGCGTCGTCATCCTTGACGAGGCACAGAATACAACAAAGGAGCAGATGAAAATGTTCCTGACCCGGCTGGGCGAAGGTTCCGCCGCGGTCATCACCGGCGACATAACGCAGATAGACTTGCCCAAGAAAGGCGAATCCGGGCTGGTCCATGCGCTCTCGGTGCTGGCGCGGATAGACGACATCTTCGTATGCCGCATGGACGGCCGCGATGTCGTCCGCAATCCGCTGGTCAGGAAGATTATCGATGCCTATGAGTCCGAACGCTGACCGTCCCTCCGGCCTCCTGCGGCTGAGGGCCGCCCTGCTCGATGACGATACCCGCCATCGATTGTTTGCCGTCCTTGTCGCCGGTATTGCATGCCTTGCAGCCTTTGTCGGCTTCGGTGCCGTGTCCGGGGCCGCGGGGATGGAGGGCTTCGAGGCGGGCAAGGTAGCCGACCGTGACATCGTCGCCGAACGCGATGTTACCTATGTCGATGCCAAGGCGACGAAGATACGGACCGACGCCGAACGGCAGCTGGTACCGGCCGTCTTCTCCATCGACGATGCCGCGACGCGGAGCGCGATGGAGTCGCTCGGCGCCTTCAGGAAGGCCTTCGTCGAGGTCGCCTCGTCGACCACGTCTGCCGACGAACTGGCGCTGCGGCTTCGGGGCAAGTTCCCCGATCTGAGCGGTTCCACGATCATCGCCCGCCTGCTCGAGTACCCCGTGCCAGGCACGGCCATCGAGCAGGGGAGGATTGCCCTCGATGTGCTGATGCGGCACGGCATCTTCTCGTTCCCGGACACCGGGCTGGAGCAATACAACCCCGAGGCGGTGGAGCTCAGGCGCTGGACCGACGGACCCCTCGTCTATGAACAGGTGCCGATCGAGAAGGCGACGACCATGCGACGCATCAAGGTCGCGGCCGCCGACACCGCGAAAACCCTGAAGCTGTCCGCGTCGATGAGCGCGGTGGTCATCGATATCGTATCGAGTTTTGCCCGGGAGAACGCCTTCTTCGATCCGGAACAGAGCGCCCGCCGCCTTGACGCGGCACTGTCGCGGGTTGAACCGGTCATGCGGCGCATAGCCAAGGGCGAGCATGTGATCAGGCAGGGCTTCATCGTCACGACGGAGGACATGGAGCGGCTTTCAGCGCTGCGTGGCTCGGGGATCAGGATCAGCGGACTATATGTGCTCGGTGGCGCCATCCTGATCCTGCTGGTCGGGTTCGGCGCGGGTGCCCTGTTCGTCAGGGCCAATACGGGCGTCAGGCTCGAATGGACCAGTTTCCTGTTCGTGCTGCTGCTCGGCTCCGGATACTTCATCGTCTCATCGATGCTGGTGGCATTGTTGCCGGCGTCGCTGGGCCTCCAGGTGCAGGCCTTTCTGCCCTCCGCGCTGATTTCAATGGTCGTCGCCATCGTCATCGGCGAACGATTCTCCATCTTCTTCACGATGGCCACCTCGCTTGGGCTGCTGCTCGTTACCGGGTTCAACGCCCTGGTGCCCGCAGAGGCTTTCCTGTCCGGCATCGCGGGCATCATCCTGGTACGCAGGGCGGAGAAACGGATAGACCTGGTGCGCGCCGGAGCGCAGCTGGCTCTGGTTTGCTTCATCAGCGGCGCCGCTCTGGCGGCCCTGGCCGACCGCGGGCTGGCCGGTGCCTTCGGAACCGGCTTCTGGTCATCGATCAATGGCTTCATGAGCGGCGTCCTGGCGCTCGCCTTCCTGCCGGTGCTCGAACAGGCACTCAACGCGCCAACGGTCTTCAGACTGCAGGAGCTGTCCGACCTGAACGCGCCGGCCCTGAAACGCCTGCTGTCGGTGGCGCCCGGCACGTACAGCCACTCGGTTACGGTGGCGCACCTGGCTGAATCCGCATGCCGCGAGATCGGCGCGGATGCGTTGCTGGCCCGCGTCGGTGCGTACTACCACGACATAGGCAAGATAGACAAACCGGAATACTTCATAGAGAATCAGTCCGGCTACAACAAGCATGACGATATCAATCCGCGGCTTTCGGCTACCGTCTTGCGCGGCCATGTGAAATTCGGCCTGGAGCGAGCCGAGGCCCTGCGCTTGCCGGAGGCCGTCAAGGCCATCATCGCCGAACATCACGGGACATCGCTGATCAGCTATTTCTTCGCGCAGGCCAAGCGGGAGGCTTCGGAGACCAATTCCGAGGACTACCGGTATCCCGGTCCCGTGCCTTCCAGCAAGGAAGCCGCGGTCGTGATGCTGGCCGACTGTGTCGAGGCGGCATCCCGCACGCTCAAGCGGCCGACCATTGGCCGTCTCGAGCAGTTTGTGAAGGAAATGGTGATGGATCGATACGAGAACGGCCAGCTCGCCAGCTCGCAGCTGACGTTCCGGGATCTGGAGATCATCAAGAACACATTTGTCCGGGTCCTGTCGGGCCATTTCCATTCACGGATAGAATATCCCAAGGCCAGGGAGCAGACATGAATACGGTAGCGATCGACGTACAGGAGCTGACCGAACCGGCATGGCTCGACCGCGCGGCTGCCTTCGCCGTCAAGGTGATGGCCGCGGCCGCACTCGATTCATGGGACCTGTCGCTGCTGTTCTGCGGGCAGGATTTCATCGCGGGGCTCAACAAGGAGTACCGCGGCAAGGACGGTCCGACCGATGTGCTGTCGTTCTCGCTCGGCGAGTGGTACGAGTCGGAATCGGGCCGTCGCTACATGGCTGGAGACGTGGTAGTATGTCCGCCGATACTGGAGAAGAACGCCGCTGAATTCGGCGTAACCGATGATGAAGAGCTCCGGCGGCTCATCATCCATGGGATCCTGCACCTTTCAGGGCTGGATCATCAGACAAACGATAGTACAGAGCCGATGCTGGCGCGTCAGGAAGCGTTGCTGGCGGCATTGGCGGAGGAACGGATACTTTGAAGAAGAGTGGAATCATTTCAAGATTGGTGCATGCGTTCGAGCCGCGTACCTCGGTCGACGACGATGACGGAGACGAGGCGACTTCGGAACGGCGTGACATGATACGCGGCATACAGGAGCTGTCCGAGACGACGGTCAAGGAGGTCATGGTCCCGCGCATCGACACGGTTTTCATAGCGCTGGACGCTCCGCGTGACGAGCTGTTGGCGACGGTGACCAGCTGCGGCCATTCACGCATTCCGGTGTACCGGGAGACGATCGACGACGTGGCCGGCGTGCTGTACGTGAAGGATCTGCTCCTTGCCATAGCGAAGGGCGGCGACATCGACCTGGTGTCGCTGATCCGCAAACCTTACTTCGTGCCCGAATCCAAGCGCATCGACTCGCTGTTGCGCGAGTTCAAGCGCCGGCATGTCCATATCGCCATAGCCATCGATGAATACGGTGGCGTTTCCGGCATCGTCTGCATGGAAGACATCATCGAAGAGATAGTCGGTGACATCCAGGACGAGTTCGACAACGAGCGCGAGGACATCGTCGCGCTGGGAGACAGCGCCTGGCTGTGCGATGCCCGGGTCAATATCGAAGACCTGAACGAGGAAACCGGGATCGGACTGCCTGAAGAGGGGTTCGATACGCTGGGTGGCTTCGTGTTTGACCTCTTTGGCAAGATACCGGCACGATACGAGAAGACGAGCTGGAAGTCGTTCGACTTCGTCATCCAGGAGATGGATGGGCACCGTATTGGCTCGGTCAAGGTGCTGAAGCGGGCAGAGGCCCCGGTGGAGCCATGAGACGCGCCACGGCGATGGTAGTGCTGGCGGCGCTCGTCATACTGGCGCCCGTCTGGGCCCAGGCCAAGCGTCCATCGGATCCACGGGCCCTCTACGAAACGGGGCAGGCCCTGCTCGCCTCCGGCGACACGTATCGTGCCGCCGACGCCTTCACCGAGGCGCTTGCGCTGAACCCCGCCTATGCCGACGCCTGGGCCGCGCTGGCGGAATGCCAGTACGATCTTGGTGAGTATGAACGATGCGTTACCTTCATCGAAAAGGCCTATGCCTTCGGCCCCCGGGTGTCGGCGCTCGTCACGCTCGAAGGGTTTGCCCGCATCGGTCTTGGCGCTGCCGACGATGCCCGCAAGCGCTTTGAGGAGACGCTGGCCAGGCTGCCCAACGATCGCGACGCGCGCTTCGGTCTGGCCCTGCTCGATCTGCGCTCGGGGCGTCCGGCCGATGCGAAGGCGCGGCTCGCCGCCTCGCTCAAGACGGCGCCCCGCGATGCAAGGGCTCTGCTGTCGCTGGCGATGATAGCGCGTGCCGAAGGGCGTGCCGACGAGTCGGTGGCGTACCTGACCGAGGCGTTGCGCTGGTCATCCGGCGACGCCGCCGCGGACTATGCCGCCGCCTCGATGTACGCCGAGCAGGGTGACGCCGTCGAAGCCGCGCGGCTCGCGCGCGCGGCCATCGATGTCAAACCGAACCACGCACCCGCCCGTGGGTTGCTCGCGTCGCTGTACTACGAGCGCGGGGCACTGGACGACGCGCGCACGATACTCGATGGTTCGATATCGTACGACCGCTCGGACGCGCAGGCCTGGTTCCTGCTCGGACTGGTCGAATCCGCGGCCGGCAGGCGCGCCGATGCGGAATATGCCTTTCAGACACTCGTGTCCCAGCGCCCCGACGACGAACTGGCCCGCATCGCGCTTGAGAACCTCGCGATGGACGATACCAGCTTCGAGGACCCATCGCGTGCCAGCCTGGCCAATTGGCGCTTCGCCAGGGCCGGCGATTTCGAACGCCGGCTGCTGTACGAGAAGGCCATAGCAGAGTATCGGCGCGGGCTGGCCATCAATCCCTATGCGAACGATGGCCGCAGGCGATATGCCGAGCTGCTCCGCCTCTCCGGGCTGGCAACGTCCTACCTGTCGGAGCTGCGATTCCTCGCCGATATCGGCAAGTCCGACCAGGCGCTCGGCGACGCGATGGAAATATATGACAGTCTGCTCCAGGGCTCGGTCAGCCGCGCATGGAAGCTGTCCGAAGCGTCGCTCCCATCGAACCCCTACCGTGTCGCCGTCTTCTCGGTTGGCCCTGGCGGCACGCCATACCATGCCGGCAGTGACCTGGTCATGGCCCGCTACCTGCGTGATGCCCTGGCCTTCGTCCCAGGCATCGCTCCGGACCGCAGCGTGCCGCGGGTGTCCAGTTTTGCCGACGCCTTCAGGCTGGCACGGGAATCGGGCGCCGACTGGTTCGTGCTCGTCAGCGTGGCGGAGAGCGAACGCGACGTCATCGTATCGGCCGAGCTGCACGCCGCCAGGACGGGTGCGCTCGCCTCCCGCTTCGAGGCTCCCCGGTCTGGCAATGATCGCGTGGCACTCGCCATAGCGAGCGTCGTGCAGAGCATCCGCGGCAGCGTTCCCCAGCGGGGCACGCTGCTTGCCAGGAGTGGCGATATGGGTCTGGTCGATCTCGGCCGCGCCGACGGGCTTGCCGTGGGCGATTCGTTCCTGGTCATCAAGCATGGTGGCGTCGCGATACGGCCGGACGGCCAGGGCATAGCGTGGAACGATGCCGACATCGTGGCGCGGATCGTCGTCAAGCGGCTCGATGACGAGCTGTTCGAGGGTACGCTCGAGCGCGTCGGCTTTTTCGACCGCGTCAACCCGCGCGATGTGGTCGTGCGCGAACCCAAGCCGGCGACGGCGCCGGCGGCCCCGAAGGCTCCGACCAAGCCGGTTGCGGCAGCCGCCACGGCAACACCGGCACCGCCAGGCTCCTATGTGTGGAGTGCCCTGTATGAGCGGGTCAGAAGCCTGTATTGAGCCGTTGGGCGCGGATCTTCGTGTATTTATGTTTTGATATATGAAATATGATACTCAAATATCAAAAAATGACTTGCACAGGTCATGCAAAGCGTGTATTATACTCCTCGGACGGAATTTTCCGCACCCAATCGCTGTCTCTCGGTTCTGAAAAGAGGAGGGCAAATGAACGCCTATATTCGTGAGGTCCTTGACGGCCTCAAAGCCAGGGCTCCGTGGGAATCCGAATTCCTGCAGGCCGCCGATGAAGTACTTGAATCGATAGCCCCGCTTATCGAAAAGGATCCCCGTTACAAGGCTCAGAAGATTCTCGAGCGCATCGTCGAGCCGGAGCGCACCGTCATGTTCAGGGTACCCTGGATGAACGACAAGGGTGAGTACGTCATCAACCGCGGTTACCGCGTGCAGTTCAACAGCGCGATTGGCCCCTACAAGGGCGGCATCCGCTTCCATCCGAAGGTAACGCTGTCGACCCTGAAGTTCCTCGGCTTCGAGCAGACCTTCAAGAACAGCCTGACCGGACTCCCGATGGGCGGCGGCAAGGGCGGCGCTGACTTCGATCCGAATGGCAAGAGTGACAACGAGATCATGCGCTTCTGCCAGAGCTTCATGACCGAGCTCCAGAAGCATATCGGCCCCGATACCGACGTTCCCGCCGGCGACATTGGCGTGGGCGGACGCGAGGTCGGCTACATGTTTGGCCAGTACAAGCGTCTGCGCGACGAGTTCACCGGCGTGCTGACCGGCAAGGGCCTGTCATTCGGCGGCTCCCTGGTACGCCCCGAGGCGACCGGTTTTGGCGCCGTCTACTTCGCCGAAGAGATGTTCAAGCTCAAGAAGGAAACCCTCAAGGGCAAGACCGTATCTGTCTCCGGCTTCGGCAACGTCGCCTGGGGCGCCTGCATCAAGGCCAGCGAGCTTGGCGCCAAGGTGCTGACGATTTCCGGCCCCGATGGCTACATCTACGATCCCGATGGCATTTCCACCGCCGAGAAGCACAAGTACATGGAAGAGATGCTCGTGATCGACCGCAACCGCGTCGAGAGCTACGTCAAGAAGTTCCCGAATGCCAAGTTCTTCGCCGGCAAGCGACCCTGGGAGCAGAAGGTCGACATCGCGATGCCCTGCGCCATCCAGAACGAGCTGTCCGGTGAGGACGCCCACATGCTCGTCAAGAATGGCGTGCAGTGCGTCGTCGAAGTCTCGAACATGGGCTGCACCCCGGAGGCCTGGAAGCTCTTCATCGAGAAGAAGATTCCGTTTGCCCCAGGCAAGGCTGCCAACGCCGGTGGCGTCGCCACCTCCGGCCTCGAGATGAGCCAGAACTCGATGCGGCTTGCCTGGACCGCCGAAGAAGTGGACAAGCGCCTGCATGACATCATGATATACATTCACCAGAACTGCGTTGATACCGCCAAGGCCTTCGGCGCTGATGGCAACTACGTGGTCGGCGCGAACATCGCCGGCTTCAAGAAGGTTGCCGACGCGATGCTGGCCCAGGGACTCGTGTAAGACTGCTCGGGTGGCGGGGTCCTGTGGATAGCCGCCACCGCAAAAAAAGGGGGCGCCCCGTCCATACCAGGACGGGGCGTTTTTTTTGCAGGGGCAGGGGCTCAGCCCAGGGAGGCCTCGTGCCTGGTGCCCAGGTTGCGCACCTCGTGGACGAGCAGCGTTATGGTCAGGCTCGATGCCAGAAGGTCGGCCAGCGGAAAGGCCATCCAGATGCCTGCGCCGCCGATGAACGATGGCAGTATCAGTACGAGCGGTATCAGCACGATGAACTGGCGCGACAGCCCGAGCAGCAGCGACTGGGTCCGCTTGCCGATGGCCTGAAAGTAGACCGAACCGGTGATCTGGATGGCGGCCAGCGGTATGAACAGCACGATGATGCGCAGGACGCTCGCGCTCGAGGCGATCAGCTCGGCATCACTGGTGAAGAAACCCATAGCCACGCGCGGCCACAGCATCATGAAGGAATAGCCAAACAGCGACACCACGAACGCGGTGGCGAGGGTGGTATACAGGCTAGACCGCACTCTGGCAAAGTTCCTGGCGCCATAGTTGTAGCCAGCAATGGGCTGGAATCCCTGCACGATGCCCAGAATCGGCATGATGACCATCATCACGATCTTGCTGGTCATGCCATAGGTCGTGATAGCCGCGTCGCCGCTGTAGTAACCAAGCGAATTGTTGATGACCAGGGCCAGGAGGCTCATGCCCGCCGATTGAATGAAGGCCGGCGTTCCCAGTATCGCGCTTTCGCCGAGTACCCGGAACCGTATCCTGAAATGCGACAGCCGCAGCGGTATATGGCTCTTGCCGCGCAGGTAGGTGGAGAAGAGGTAGATGCATGAGGTGATCTGGCTGATGACCGTCGCGATGGCGGCTCCGCGGACACCCATGCCCAGCCCAAAGATGAATATCGGATCGAGTATGGTATTGAGCCCGGCGCCGGCCAGCATTCCCAGCATCGAAGCCTTGGCGTTGCCTTCGGCGCGCACGAGGTTGCTCGCGGCCATCGACATGGCAAAGAAGAAGAAGCCCGCGGCGACGATGCCCGTATACTCCATCGCGAAGGGCATGATCGCGACACTCGCGCCGAAGAAGACCAGTATCGGCCGCATGAAGATGAAGAGGGTCGCGACCAGCACGGCGGTAACGAGCATGACGGCGGTGTAGGCCGTGCCGATGGCCGTCGCCGCGTCTTCCGACCGCCGCTCGCCCAGCCGGCGCGAAACCAGCGATGCCGTACCGACGCCCAGCCCCTGGGCCACCGCCGAGACTATCATCTGAATCGGAAAGACGATGGAGAGGGCGGCTATGGCGAGCGGTCCTACTCCCTGGCCGACGAAGATGGTATCGACGACGTTGTACAGCGCGTTGACCATCATGCCGATGGCCGCCGGAATGCCCATCTTGAGCAGCAGCGGGAACATGGCATCCCGGCCCAGAAATTCAGTCTTGTGCGTTTCGATCATTCGTTTGGATCCTTTTTGGGCTGCGGACAATACACCAGATGCATGCCAGGCGGCAAGAGACCGATCAAATCGCACCCATCGAGAATATCTTGATGCCCTCATTGGGAAACCGCTGTTTGATGGCGCCGACGATGCCCTCTATCTGCCCGGCGACCGTTCCGTCAACCCAGGTAATCAGCATGAAATTCTCCTCGGGCCAGGTCGCCGTGCCGAGTTTCCGGTCGCGGCTCCCGCGCCCGTGAACAATCGGCACGATGGTATACAGAATATCAGGCACGTCACGCTCGAGATGCTCCATGATCTCATCCTGTACCGAACGGTTGGCTATGATCTCGACTCGTATCATTTCGCTGTCTCCTGTATCTTCCTGGCGCGCTTGTCGTTGAAGAATGAATAGATGACGGGGATGAAGAACAGCGTTATCAGCGTCGCCGAACTGAGGCCGCCCAGCACGGTCAGGCCTATCGGCTGGATCATCTGGGAATTCTCGCCCTTGGTGAACGCCATCGGTACGAGTCCAAGGATGGTCGTCAGTGTCGTCATCAGTACCGGGCGCAGACGGGAGGCGCCGCCCTGGATGCATGCCTCGCGGACGGGCATGCCGCGCGCGACGAGCAGATTGGTATAGTCGACCAGTATGATGCCGTTGTTGACGACGATGCCGACCAGCATCACGACGCCGATGGCGGTGAACATCGTCAGGGCCTGACCGCTGATCGCGTAGACGGCGACCACGCCTATGACGAGCAGCGGTATGGTAAACATGTTGATCAAAGGATCCCTGAATGACTCGTACTGGCCGGCCATCACGCCAAAGACGAGCAGCAGCGCCATCGTCAGTATCGAGACGAAGATGGTGCCGTTCTCGACGATGCTCTTCCAGGTTCCCGCGTACGAAAGGCTCATGCCCTCGGGTATCACCATGCTGTCCGCTATCGCCGACTGGATGTCCGCTTCCACGTCTCCAGGGCGGCGGTTCGTCGCGATCGACGCGGTCACGTGGATGATGCGGCTCTGGTTCTCCCTGGCAATGCTGACCGGTCCGACGCCACGCTTCAGTTCGGCGAAATTCGCTACTGCGACTCGGCCGCTGGTGCCCTTGACGTAGATGCGCTCGAGATCCGGCACCTTCATCCGGTCGGATTCCTGCAGGAAGAGCACGACCGATTCCTCATCGCCTCCCGATCGGTATGTCGTCGCGGTGGCTCCGGCGACGCTGGCGGTAATTTCCTTTGCTACGGAAGCGACGTTGATGCCGAGAGAATAGGCGCGCTGGCGGTCTATCACGACCTCGACCTGTGGCAGCCCTTCCTTGAGGCTCATCGACACATCCTTCACGTCGTGTATCTTGTCGTTCAGGAGATCGACAAGGCTGTGCGCCAGCACGATGCCGCCGTTCAGATCCTGGGTCCGAATCGCTATGTCGATGTCGGAACCGCCGGCCATCTGTCTGAACTGCCCCTGGCTGAAGCTGAAGGTGGCGCTCGGGAATTCCTCGAAGTGAGCGCGCAGCTTCGCCTTGATCGTGTCCGCCGTATCGATGCGTTCCGCGAATACGGGCAACTGGATCGTCAGCTGTCCGGTGTAGGACGTGGACCCGCGGCCCACCGTCGTGATGACCGACTTGACTCCCTTGGCCTCGTCCAGCGCAACGGCTTCCAGCTCACGCAGCACAACCTTGGTGACCGACAGCTTCGTACCTATCGGCAGGCTGACATTGAGCGTCACCGAGTCGTCCGCGGACGGCGGCAGCAGGTTGATATTCATGCGCGGTATAAACGAAAGGCTCACGAGGAACGCGCCTACGACAATCAGCACCGTCGTCGGCCGATGGTGTATGGCCGCTGCCAGGGCCTTGCGGTAGGCGGCGTTGAGCCCCTCAAGGGCCCTTTCGATCGCCGTGTCCAGAGCCTTGAGGACCCGGTTGTGAAGCGGCTTCTCCTTGCGGGTTGAAAGCGGCAGGTAGGTGCTCGCCAGCACCGGAATCAGGAAGATTGCGACCAACAGGCTGGACAGGAGCGATATGACGATCGTGAATATCATGTCGGTAAAGAGCTGGCCCAGCATGCCCAGCTGGTTCTTGAAGAAGAGTACCGGTATGAACACGAATATCGTCGTCAGGTTGGAGGAGATGATGGCGGACATCATCTCGTGGCTGCCAAGGATGGCGGCAACCTTTGGTTTGGCGCCGCGCTCGCGGTACTGGTATATGTTCTCGAGGATGACGATCGAGGCATCGACGATCATGCCCACACCCAGTATCAGGCCGGTCATCGTCATCATGTTCAGCGTTATGCCCGCAAAGTACATGGCGAGCAGCGTGACCAGGATGGAGAACGGTATCGATATGCCAATGATGATCGTGCTCTTCATCGTCCGCAGGAACAGGAACAGTATCAGCATCGCCAGCAGCGCTCCCTGCCAGGCCGAGGTCAGCAGGGTATTGATCGTGCCTCTGATCTGCTGTGTCTGATCGGAGACGATGTCCATCGTGACATCGGCGGGCAGCAGCTTCTGTATCTCCTTCATCTTCGCATAGACGCCATCGGCGGCCTTGACGGTATTCGTGCCGCTCCGCTTCGTCAGCGACACATAGACGCCGGGCTGGCCGTTGATGAACACCACCGATGTCTCGTCGGTGTAGCCCTGGAAGACCTTGCCCAGATCGGCCAGACGGACGCCATAGCCATCGATGGTCGCCACCACCGTCTGGGCAATCTCGTCGATGCTCCTGTATTCGCCGGTCGTCCGTATCAGGTAATCCTTGGTGCCTTCGCCGATGCTGCCGCCGCCCAGCTCGACATTCTGCGCGGCCAGCCCGGATGCGATGCCGGTTATCGTCAGACCGTATGCGTCGAGCCGGTTCTGCGATAGTTCGACGCGGACGATCCTGGACCTGCCGCCGTTGACGTCGGCCTGCGCAATGCCATCGATCTGCTCGAAGTATGGCTGGATGTACTGCTCGGCCAGTGCCTTCAGGTCTTCAGCCGTCCGCTTGCCGGAGACCGCAATCCTGATGATCGGCTGGTCATCCATGTTGAACTTGAAGATGCGCGGCGAATCCGCTCCGTCGGGCAGGGCATTGCGGACGCGGTCGAGTTTGTCACGGATGTCGCTGGTTGCGTCGCTCAGATTCACGTCATAGCCGAACTCGAGGGTCAGCCGGCTCGAGCCCTCGCTCGATGTCGATGTCAGCGTCTTGAGTCCGCTGACGTTTATGAGCGCGCTCTCGAGCGTCGCCGTTACCGATTTCTCGACCGATTCCGGGCTCGCCCCCGGGTAGCTCGTGCTGACCGACAGCACGGGCCGCTCGATGCTGGGCATCAGGTCAAGGGCGATGTTCGACACCGTATACAGGCCGACCACCATGATCAGGGAGAAGACGATGGCGACCAGTACGGGCCGGCCGACGACCTTGTTGGCTACACTCATGGGTTGGCTCCGCTGGCCGCGACGATCTTGACCCTGGCGCCGTCCGTCAGCACCGAGGCGCCTTCTATCACGACGACTTCACCCTCCTTGAGGCCTGACTTCACCTCGACGATGCCATCGACGGTCACACCGAGGTCAACCTTGCGGCGCGCGACCGCACTGTCGGCTCCGACCACGAACACATAGTCGCCGGTCGAGTCGCTCTGTATGGCATTCTCGGATACGGTCAGCCTGTCCTGATATATGGTCGTGTTCAGCTTTATCTTCGCATACATGCCGGCGTTGATCCGCGGATCGGCCCGGTCGAACGATAGCCGTATTTCCTTTGTCCGCGATGTTGAATCGACGACTGGCGAGACACGGGTGACGGTCGCGGTGAAGTCGATGCCAGGGTAGGCCTCCAGCGAGACGGCCGCCTTGAGGCCAGTCCTGAGGACCCCGACGTAGCGTTCGGGAATCCTGGCACTGGCCTGCAGGCCCGTGGAGTCGAGCACCCCGATCCTGGCCACGACCGAACTGGTGCTGACCTTTGAACCCACCGAGGCCGGCAAGGACGTGATCGTGCCCGATATCGGCGCGTTGACCGGATTCACGGTGTAGCTGCTTCCGGGCGTGCTCGGATCGATCTCGGCCAGCAGCTGGCCGGCTTCGACCCTGGCGCCCAGCGGCACCCTGATCGATACGAGCTTGCCGGCGACGTACGGATTGACGTCTACCGTCGAGTCGACGACGATGTCACCGTTTGTCTCTATGTAATCCTGTATGGTGCCGCGGGTGATGGCCGCGGTTCTGACGGAGAATGTCGATGCGGCACCGGGCCTGGCCGGGCGCTTGCCCGGAGCCGGCTGCGCGCCTGCTGTCGACCCCGCGGGGGAGCCACTGCCCGCGCGGCCTGTTGCCGTCGGGGCTGTCCTGCCGGCCGTCGTCGACTTGGAGGCGCTCGGAATCAGGAGTATGGCCGCTATGGCTATGCCAAAGATGATGATGATGACGATGTTGCGTTTTTTCACGACTACCTCCCGAGCGTCCCGAAGGGGACCCCCACCGCATATTCCAGATCAAGCGCTGCCGATATCAGCGTATTCAGCTGCGACAGGACTTGCATGCGCGCGGACTGCAGATTGTCCTGCGCGTTCTGCAGACTCAGAACATCCTTCGTCCCGAATCGATACGCCTCCTCGGTCAGCGCGTAGGTGCGTTCCGCGAGCGTGGCATTGAGTCGCAGCGCCTTGAGCGAGCTTCGGGCCTGGTCGATGCGCCGTGTGAGCGATCTGACCTGGAGGTCGGCGCTGGTCCTGGCCTCGGCAAGCGATATTGTGAGCGTGGCAACCGAGTCGCCCGCTGCGGCGGCCGATTGGTGTTCCTGCGACCAGGGCAGCATCTTGTCCAGCGCGAACGCAGCCGTGGCCGAAAGCGACCCGGCGTCCTTCCAGGTCGCCGCGTTGTCCGATGAGGTGGGCCGGTATGACAGCCCCAGCGTCAGCGCCGGGGAGTACATGCTTCTGCGCGCGGCGGCTTCCTTGGCCCTGGCCAGATTCAGCGACATCTGCAGGGTGGTGACCGTGGGCGAGGCATCGAGCCGCGCGGCAAGCTGAGCCGGCGCCGGTGTGCTGGCGTCTTCGGCGGCGAGTGGCGTGGCCGAATCCAGGGTGTCTGTCAGCACCGGCACCCGGGTCTGATCCATGCCCAACAGCTGCCTGAAATCCGCGAGCTGGCCTTCATACGTTACCTGGGCGCTGTCCAGAGTCGGCTTGAGCTTCTCGAGCGCGACGAGAGCGGTCAGCGAGTCAAGTTCGGGAGCGAGTCCGGCCTTGCGCCGCGCCTCGGTCTGGTCATAATTCTTCTGTGCCGTGTCGACACTCTTCTGCAGCACCGCTATGTTCTCGCGGGCTATCAGCAGCGCGTAATAGGCCTTGCGCACCGATAGCTCCACGCTGCGCCGTGCCGTCTGATAGGCGAGCTGCGCCTGGTCATAGAGCACCCTGTCGACCTGCATCGTGCCGATGACCGCCGTCGTCAGGGTCAGCGCGGTGCTCACCGAGCCGTTGATCGTTACGGTGCTCGTCGTGCTGCCGGGGCTTGGCACATTGGGCCGCGAAGCTCCGGCGCCGAGCGACAATCCCGGCACCAGCCCTCCCCAGGAGAGGTCGAGGGCGCGTTGCGCCGCGCGGACCGCGATTTCCGATTGTCGCAGTCCCGCGTTGTTGTCCAGCGCCAGGGTCACCGCATCTTCGACACGAAGGGCATCATCGGCCCATGCCGTACCATGTGCCACCGACACCATCGCTAGAATGGAAAGCAGTGCAAGCAGTCGTCTCATTCGGGTAGTCTCCAGACGAGTCAGTATAGCGCAGATGAATAGTACGTGTGTCCCGGCATGCCTGCCTATTGATGCCCGATGAATCCTTTATAATTTCCTGTTATAAAGACCGGCCGCATGCCCCGCATGCGTTGCCCGAGGCGTCGGCCGTGCATATACTCCGCTGTATGATGTTCAGCACGAGGGTGCCGCGGCGATGAAGGCAAAGGTTCTCATCATAGAAGATGTCGCCGAACTGTCGGATCTGGTCGCGCTGTACCTGGCAAAAGAGGGCATGGAGATCAGGCAGGCAGAGAGCGGAGAGACAGCCCTGGCCATCACCGATGACCAGAACGGTCAGGGCTTCTCGCCCGACATCATCATTCTTGACATTAACCTGCCGGGCATGGATGGCTTTGAGTTCCTGAACCAGTATCGCAAGGCAGGCACCAGCCCCGTGCTCATTGTCTCGGCGCGTGACGCCGACGAAGACATCATAGCCGGCCTCGGCTACGGCGCCGATGAGTTCGTGACCAAGCCGTTCTCCCCGCGCGTTCTGGTGGCCAGGGTCCGTGCCATGTTGCGCCGGAACCAGGACGCCGCGCTGTCCAGAGGACCTGCGACCATCGCGTTCGGCCCCTTTGTCCTCGATGGTGACGCCTGCATACTCAGGCGGGACGGCGAGCGGATCGCCTTGTCCGCGAAGGAATTTGCCGTCCTCAAATTCATGGTCACCCATGCCGGCAAACCGCTTGGTCCCGAGACGATATACCAGTCGGTCTGGAAAACGGCCTATGGCGACATGACCGCCGTCGCGGTGTATATCCAGCGCCTGCGCCGCAAGCTGGAGGATGACCCCGCCAATCCGCGCTTCATCGAGACGGTCCATGGCATGGGCTACCGCTTTGTGATCGATCCGGACACGGTGACACAGCCATGAAGATACGTACCCAATTCTATATCCTGGCTGCCGGCATCATTGTTGTGCCGCTCCTGATCTTCACGGGCCTGTACGCATTGCAGAAGAGCCATGAATCGGTCGCCATCAAAATGCCTGGCTACGATGAGGTCGCCAGCATGGCGGGTGGTTCGATCGACAGGAGATCCTGGGAGCGGTTGTCCAGCTTCATAGCCCACCGGCCGTCGACGTTGGAATTCACGGTGCTCGACACGGATCGCCGCATCATATTCTCGACGATAGCCGAACACGTGTCGGGCACGAAGATGTCGGACGAGGCACTGCTTGGCTATATCAGGCAGACCAGCGGAGCCTACCTGTATCAGCTCGACTCACCGGTCCGCGTCGGCGAAGGCGGCTTCCTCGTGTTGACGCGCATACGGCGTGGCGACCATCATCTGATGGATCCGTTCGAACGCATCTTCGCCACGTTGATCGTGCTGTTTGGCGTGCTGTTCGTGTTCTCGGCGGTCATGTCCGTACTGATAGCCCGGTCGATGACCGAATCGGTGCGGTTGCTCGACGGGGCGACGCGGCGGATAGCGGCCGGAGAACTGGACCGCAGCATCGAGGTGCGCGGCAGCAACGAGATCACCTCGCTGGCTGCGTCGCTCAATTCCATGCGGCTCGCGCTGAAGGACGACCAGGCGCGCCGATCGCGGTTCATCATGGGCGTGACGCACGATCTGAAGACGCCACTCGCCCTGATCAAAGGCTATGCCGAGGCGATCGGCGATGGCATGGCCGACAGCGAGGAGGCCCGGGACCGCTATGTCGACGTCATCGCGACGAAGGTGGACCAGCTCGCCGGCATGATCGATGATCTGATAGAGTTTGTGCGGGTCGATACGGGAGAATGGAGGCGCCGGCTCCAGATCGTTCCGCTCGCTCCGCTGATGCGCAGTCTGTACCGGCGCGTGGAGGCGGACGCGACACTGCTCCGGCGGCGCGCGGAATGCTCCATCGACATCGGCGACGACATCACCGTCCCGCTCGATGAACGGCTCGTCACGCGCGCTCTCGAGAATATTGTCAACAACGCGCTGCGGTACACGGCCGAGGGCGGCCTTGTGCGCATCGACGCCCGGACGGAAGCGGGTTCCGCCATCATAGAAATATCCGATGATGGCCCTGGCATCGAGGCATCCGACATGCCCAACATCTTCGATCCGTTCTACCGCGGCAGCGCGTCGCGGCGGGAGCAGGGGATGGGGCTCGGACTCGCGGTTGTCAAGGGCATCATCGACTCGCATGGCTGGGACATCGCCGTTCAATCCGAGCCTGGCACCGGCAGCCGCTTCACGATAACCATCCCCCTCGGCTGAAGTCCGCACCCGCGGTGGCCCGTCGAGCCTTTACCCTTGCCACCCGCGACGAGTATCGGTACGATGCTGCATGACGGTACAGCCGTCATCGCGGAGGATTGTGTATGTACTTCAATGAGCTGGTGGCCTCGTACGATCGCGAGCGCCGCGAACGGGACATCTTCCACGATCTCATGCGGTACCGCGTGCGGGAAATCCTGCTTGTAGCCAGCCTGTACGATTCCTTCGTGCTCGAAAGCGACGGTGCGCTGTCCGAGCAGATATACGGCGAGTTCTTCAAGCTGAACCTGACCACTGCCCCGCGCGTCTCGTGCGCATACACTCCCGAATCGGCCATGGAGATGTACGGCGCCGGCACCTATGACATGGTCATACTGATGGCGGGCCTCGACTTCGATGCCCCCCTTGCCCTGGCCAAGCGGATGAAGGGATTGTGGCCGGATGTGCCTATCCTGCTGCTGGCCATGAACAATTCCAGCCTTGCCGGACTCAATGCCGACAACCGCTCGTGCCTCGATGTCATCGACCGGGTCTTCGTCTGGAATGGCTACTCGAAGCTCTTCGTCGGCATGATCAAGTATGTCGAGGATCTGCGCAACGTGGACAACGACACGCGCGTCGGCATGGTGCGCATCGTGCTGCTGATAGAAGACTCGGTCCGCTACTACTCGCGGTATCTGCCGCTCTTGTACTCGGTGGTAATGAAGCAGACCCAGCAGCTCGTTGAAGAGGAACGCGTCGTCGAGACCTACAAGATTCTGCGCATGCGTGGACGGCCCAAGATTCTCCTGGCCACCAGCTATGATGAGGCGGCCGCGCTGTTCGATCGGTATGAGCCGTACATCCTGACCGTGATTTCCGATGTCCGCTACATGAAGGATGGAGTGGAGGATCCGGAGGCGGGGTTCCATTTCCTCGCGATGACCAAGGAGCGCAAGCCCGACTTGCCCGTGCTTATCCAGTCGAGCGAGCCAGAGAACCGCGACAAGGCATATGCGCTGGGTGCCTCATTCGCCGACAAGAACTCGAATACGCTCGCCAGGGAGCTCGGCGCCTTCTTTCAGTCGGAGCTTGGCTTTGGTCCCTTCGTCTTCCGGAATCCGCAGGGCATAGAAATTTCACGTGCCCGCAACATGGACGAGTTTGAGTCGCAATTGCGTTCCATCACACCCGAAAGCCTTCTGTACCATGCGGAGCGCAACCACTTCTCCGCCTGGCTGATGGCCCGCGGCGAGGTGCGGTTCGCGCGCATCATACGAAACTACATGCCGGAGGACTTCGCCGGACCTTCGGAACTGCGGGACTTCATATGCCGGGCCCTGGATGACCTGCGGCGCGGAAAGTCGCGAGGCGTGATTCCGGCCGTCGGGGTAATTTCCGGAGACAGGGCGCTGGCCCGGCTCGGCGGCGGCTCCGTCGGAGGCAAGGGCCGCGGGCTGGCGTTCATCAAGAGCCTGATAGACAACCTGGCCTTTCCAAAGACGCAGAATGGCATGGATATACGCCTGCCGTACACGGCCTTCATCGGCATCGACGAGTTCGAGCGATTCATGGACCAGCACGGCCTCTGGGGCTTCGCGTGGTATGCGGCGCCAGAGACCGATGTCAGGCGCGCCTTCCTGTCGCGCCCGCTTGACCCCGAGCTGGTCGGCCGTCTGCGATCGTTCCTCGCCACCACGGACAAACCGCTGGCGGTCCGCTCGTCGGGGCTCTTCGAGGACATGCTGATGGTGCCGTTCTCCGGTGTCTATGACACGTTCCTGATACCGAACGCCGATCCCGATCCGGAGCGAAGGCTGGCCGAACTGTGCGATGCCATCCGACTGATATACGCGAGCCTGTATTCCGAATCGGCGCGTTCATATTTTGAGGCGGCCGCCTACAAGATCGAGGAAGAACGCATGGCGATCGTCGTGCAGGAGCTCGTGGGCCGCAGGCGTGGCCGCTGGTACTACCCGCTGATAGCGGGGACGGCGCAGTCATACAATTATTACCCAATATCGTATCTCAAGCCCGACGACGGCCTGTGCGTCGCCGCGCTTGGGCTCGGACCGTACGTTGTCGAAGGCGGAGCGGCGCATCGCTTCTGTCCGCGCTATCCCAAGCTCGATGTGGTCGCGCCGGGCCGCAGCATCAGCGGCACCCAGCGCTGGTTCTACGCGCTTGACATGGAGCGCCTGGATTTTGACCTGTCGGCCGGCGAGGAGGCGACGCTTGCCAAGCTCGAGCTGTCAGACGGCGAGGTCGACCCCGGGTTCCAGCTGGTCGCGAGCACCTGGAGCATAGAAGATGACCGCCTCGAACCGGGAACAGCCGCGCGCGGGCCGCGCATCATCGACTTTGCTCCCGTCCTCAAGTACGACGCCTTCCCGTTCGCCGCGGTCGTCGATGCCGTGCTGGAGGTGGGTACGAGGAGCATGGGCCTGCCCGTGGAGATCGAGTACGCGGTCAGCGAGGACGGTACCGACGGCGCGGCCGTCTTCTATATTCTGCAGATCAAGCCGCTCATCCAGCATGCGGCCCATGTGGCCGTCGACATCGCCGGCGTCGATCCCGATGCCTGCCTGATCGTATCGGAGCGCAGCATGGGCAACGGCCGCGACGACACGATCAGCGACATCGTCTGGGTGGACCCCGGCCGTTTCGACCGGGGCCATACCGAGGCGATCGCCGCCGAGATCGGTTCCATCGACAGGGAGCTGAAGCTGCTCGGGCGGCGCTATGTCCTGATCGGTCCCGGGCGCTGGGGCACCCGGGATCATTGGCTGGGCGTGCCGGTCTCATTCGCGCAGATATCGAACGCCCGCCTGATCGTCGAGGCCGATCTGCCCGATTTCAGCGTCGAGTCGTCGCTGGGCAGCCATTTCTTCCATAATGTCACCAGCATGAACATCGGATACCTGACAGTGCCGTCCGGCGCCGGCACATCCCGCGTCGACTGGGACTGGCTGGCCGCGCTCCCGGCGACGCGGCGTACCGATCATTGCATCTGGGCGCATCTGGACGCGCCGCTAGGCATCATGATGGATGGACGGCGGAGCGCGGCGATCGTCAAGAAACGATCCGAAACGGCGGTGCCGAGCCCTGACAGCGAGCATAATTGACCACCAGCAACCTTTTCGCCACAATGGCGACATTATTGAGCACTCGGAGCACATATGGACGTAAGATCCCTCATAAAGAGTCTGCACCCGCTCGAGGTACGAATTCTTCTGCACTATCAGCCGGGCGAGCCCATCGAGTTTTCCCGATTGGCCAAGGAACTGGGTTATGTCGAAGGGCAGGCCAACCAGGCCCAGGCATGGTTGATTGCCAAGGGCCTTGCGGTTGAGACAGGACGGACTTCGCAGTCTGTCTTCGAGCTGACTCCGCTGGGGCGAACCTGGCTTGAAACCGGTTCGCCAGAGGATCGCATGATCGCCCAGCTTCAGGCCCATGGCCCCTCGGCCATGCCGGAGCTCTGCCAGGCCATAGGCATGGAACAGAAGGACGCGGGTTCCGCCTTCGGGCGTCTGTCCAGGGAAGGGGTCCTGACGATGACCCCCGAGAAGCTCGTTGCGCTGGTCGACGCATCGAAGTCCAGGCGCGCCGCCGCGCTCAAGTCCCTGCTGGCCAAGGCCGCCGCGACCGAGGGTGGCCTTCTGGCCGAGCCCGCGCTCGACCCGTCCGAATCGGCGCTGATGGACGAGATCGCCAGGAAGCGTGGCTCTGGAGATGCGCCATTCCGGGCCGCCGAGCGCGAGACAGTCACCTGGGCGCTCACCCAGGATGCCGCCGAGGCTGCGGCCATCCTGCACGAGCAGGGAATATCAGGAGATGAGCTGGGCGCCGTTACCCAGTCGATGCTCGAAACCGGCTCGTGGAAGGGTGCGGCCTTCCGCTCCTACAACATACAGAGCAGGCCGGCCCGGCTGATTCCCGGCAGACGCAATCCCTATGTGCAGTTCCTGGAGAGCGTCAAGGACAAGCTGGTATCACTCGGATTCGAGGAGTTCGATGGCGGCCTCGTAGAGACCGAATTCTGGAATGGCGATGCCCTGTTCATGCCGCAATTCCATTCCGCCCGTGACATCCATGATGTCTACTATCTGGCCAATCCGACCAAGGCCCATTCGATAGAGGAGCCGTTCCAGTCCCGCGTCGCCTCTACCCACGAGAATGGCGGTTCCACCGGTTCGCGCGGCTGGCGATATGGTTTTGACCGCGAGTTTACCAGGCGGCTCGTCCTTCGCAGCCAGGGAACGGTGCTGTCGGCCAGAAAACTTCCCACCGCGTCGGTGCCCGGAAAGTACTTCGGCATAGCGCGCTGTTTCCGCTACGACAAGGTTGATGCGACGCACCTATCCGACTTCTACCAGACCGAGGGCATCGTGCTCGGAGACGATGTGAACCTGCGGACGCTGCTCGGCTTCCTGGAGATGTTCGCGGTCGAGGTGGCCGGAGCGAAGGAAGTCAAGTACGTGCCTGGGTATTTCCCGTTTACCGAGCCATCGGTCGAGGTCCACATCAAGCACCCCGTGCTCGGATGGTTCGAGCTTGGTGGTGCGGGCATCTTCAGGCCCGAAGTCACCGAGCCGCTCGGCGTCAGCGTCCCGGTACTGGCCTGGGGCATCGGCATCGACCGGATGGCCCTGATGGCGCTCGGACTGAATGACCTGCGCGAGCTGTTCAGCTATGATATCGAGAACGTGCGCCTGCGCCGCGCTCTGGTAAAATAGCGCCAAGGGTCTGGCGCTCCACTCTAACGCGTCTTTATGGAGTATTGAATGCCCAAGATAGAAGTCAATGAGAACCAGTTCTTTGAGCTTGTTGGCAGGCGTATGGACGCTGCCGAACTTGAGAGCGCGCTGACGACGGCCAAGGCAGAGCTTGATGGCTGGGATATGGTCCGGGGCGCAGATTCCGCCGGCGGTGCCGCCGGAACGCCGATACCCGCCGAAGAGCGCGTCATCAAGATTGAACTGAACGATACCAACCGGCCCGATCTGTGGTCCACGGCGGGCATCGCCAGGCAGCTCCGCATCCGTGATGGCAAGCCCATCCCGTCGTATCCGTTCTTCTCGCGCGATGGCGATGCCAGACCCTCGGAGTATCGTGTCGTCGTCGATGCGTCGATACAGAAGGTGCGCCCCTTCATCGCGGCCTTCGTGATTTCGGGCAAGGCGATCAGCGATGCGATGCTCCGCGACGCCATACAGACCCAGGAGAAGCTGTGCTCGAATTTCGGGCGCAAGCGCCGGAGCGTATCGATGGGCATGTACCGCATCGATCTGATCAAGTGGCCTGTGGCCTACAAGGCCGTCGATCCCGATTCCGTCAGCTTCGTTCCGCTGCAGATGCAGGAGAAGATGACGCTGCGCCGCATCGTAGCCGAACATCCAAAGGGCAAGGAATATGGCCACATCATCGCGGGCGGCGACACCTATCCCATTCTGATGGGTGCCGATGGCGGCGTCCTGTCCATGGCGCCTGTCATCAACAGCGCCGACATTGGCGCGGTGCAGGTCGGCGACCGAGACCTGCTGGTCGAGTTCACCGGGACCGACATGGTAGCGGTCTGCCTGTCTGCCAATATCGTCGCCTGCGACTTTGCGGACGCCGGCCATGATATCAAGCCATTGCGGGTCGATTATGCCTTTGACACACCGTTTGGCCGTTCGGTGACCTTCCCGTACTACTTCCAGACCGCCGGCTCGGTCGATTCGGGACGAATCTCGAAGCTGCTCGGCGACAGCATCGGGCCGGACCAGGCCGTCGAGGCGCTCGCCGTCATGGGCGTCCGCGCCGAGGCCCACGGGCAGCACATCCGTGCCTGGCCGCCCGAATACCGTGACGATTTCATACACGCCGTCGATCTGGTCGAGGATGTGATGATCGGCCGGGGCATGGCCAGCTTCAAGCCGGAACGCCCGCGCGACTTCACGATCGGCCGCCTGTCGCCGATCGAGTCGTTCTCCAGGAAGGCCAAGGACCTGATGGTCGGGCTTGGATACCAGGAGATGATCTACAACTATCTTGGCTCGGGCAAGGATTACATCGAGCGCATGAACATCGCCCCGGAGAAGGTCATCAGGATATCCAATCCGATGACCGAGAACTTCGAGTATGTCCGCCCGTCGATACTTCCTGGGCTCCTGCAGTCGGAGGCCGTCTCCAGCAAGGCACCCTACGCGCACCGCATCTTCGAGATCGGCAAGGTCGCGTTTCTCGATGACTCGCAGAACTATGGCACTTCGACACGGCAGCGGCTCGGTTTCCTGTGCTCGCACCAATCGGCCGATTACAACGAACTTGCCGGCGTCGTGTCGGCTTTGCTCTACTATCTTGGTAAAGCATATTCGGTGACCGACTCGGAAGATCCTCGATTCCTGCCTGGCAGACAGGCGGCGCTTGTCATCGATGGCGCTCCGATAGGCGTCTTCGGTGAGCTGCATCCCGCCGTGCTCGAGCGCTGGGGCATAACGATGCCCTGTGCCGCGTGTGAACTGGACCTGGAGTCCTTCCTCTGATGAGCATAGGCGCAGCAGCGCTAGCCGTCCGGTTCGCCGTGATGGCGGCGACGACCTTCCTGGCAATCATCGTCTGGTCGCGGATACGTGACCTTGCCTGGATGCTGATCGTCGTCGGCATCATTGCCGGGTATGCGGATATTCTATACTCGCTCCTTGTCGAATATGGCCTGGTTCCCGACGCCTCGCGTTCGGCGGGAGCCGCGAGCCTCCTGGCCTATGTCGTTCCCAATGTGCCGTGGCTTTTCTTCTCGCTGGCCTTCATCGTGATGATTGCACGGCGCCGGCCTCGAGGTTAGCCGTCTGCCATTCCGGCATTTGTCCATACCCTTTGCAGGCGGTGGTGCGCGCACCGCCGTAATGGTGCCAGGGGTGGCGGATGACCGTCTATGCGTTCGAGCCGATCGGTTTTGAGGGCGAGCTCGTCACCGTCGAGGTGGATCTGCGGCGTGGCATTCCCAGTGTCGATCTGGTCGGCCTGCCCGATGGCGCGATCAAGGAGGCCAGGGAACGGATCCGTGCAGCCATACGGAATTCAGGATTCGAGTTTCCGCTGGACCGGCTGCTGATCAGCCTTGCGCCCGCTGGTGTCAGGAAGGCCGGAGCCTCGTTCGACCTTGCCATGGCGATGGCTATTCTCGGCGCCTCGAACCAGGTGCCGGATCCCGGTTTCCCGATACTCGTTCTCGGCGAGCTCGAGCTATCCGGCCGCGTACGCCCCGTCTCCGGCGTGCTGCCCGCAGTCGCAGCCGGCATCAAGGCCGGCATTCGTCACTGTGTGGTGCCTCGAAGGAACATACAGGAGGCACGAACCCTGGCAGGCAGCACGGCCTTTGCCGTCGACGAGTTGTCTGACGTAGGCCGGCTCGTGGCACTGCTGAGGGGCGAGCCGGAGCACTGTGCGGCGGCACTGGATGACGATTCCACCTGCTGCCCCGCCGCCGATCTCGCGCCTAGCGACTCCGAAGACATGGCCGACATCAGAGGGCAGCCCGGATTGAGACGGGCGATGGAGGTGGCTGCCGCCGGCGGCCATCACCTGCTGCTCTTTGGCCCGCCCGGCGTTGGCAAGACCATGGCCGCCAGGCGGCTCGTCGGTCTCTTGCCCGACCTCGAAGGGGACGACGCCATCACGGCGACCATGCTGCATTCGCTGGCTGGTGAGCTTCCCGAGCTTTCTGGCCTCTTGCGCAGGCCGCCGTTTCGCTCGCCTCACCATGGAGCCTCCGCCGAAGGTATTGTTGGCGGTGGCAAGTCCAGAAAGCCCGGCGAGATAAGCCTTGCCCACGGAGGAGTGCTGCTGCTCGATGAGGCTCCAGAATTCAGGTCGGATGTGCTGCAATCGCTGCGCGAGCCGCTGGAAGATGGCCGCATATCGATAGCGCGGGCGGATCGGGTCACCTCGTATCCATCAAGATTCCTGTTGGTGCTTGCGTGCAATCCGTGCCCATGCGGCAACCTGGGTAGGCAGGGAGCGGTCTGCCTCTGCTCGCGTGACGAGATCAGACGATACTGGAAGCGGCTCGGAGGCCCGCTCCTCGATAGGATCGACATTCGTGTCCCGGTGAGGCCGTCCAGCCCCAACGAGCTGGCCGCCGGACCTGGTGAATCGAGCGCCTCCATCCGCACACGCATCGGCGCCGCGCGGCGTATGCAGTCGGAGCGTTATGCATCAAGGCCGTACCATCTGAATGGCCGGCTTCCATCCAGTGGAGTCGAAACGTTCTGTGTGATGAGCCAGGAGGCACGCGGAGCCTTCGTCGTGAAGGCCGAGCGGGCAGGATACTCGTCACGGGCGTGCCATTCAGCGCTCCGCGTTGCAAGGACCATCGCCGATCTGGCAGGCTCGACGCAGTTGACCGAGGCCCATATAGACGAGGCCTTTGACCTGAGACGCTATGGGGCCGACGATATTTTCTGGCTCATTCCATGAACTTGAAGTCTGGAAATCCTTGACATGTCTCGTGGCCATGAGTATACTTGTTGGGCGGTAAGAACTGATCAATATCTGCTTGCGAAAACAGTATCGTTTATCTTGGATTGTTTTATAGTCATACACAATCAAAGAGCATGGCATTATTGGTTCTGTTTGCGTCCAGGCGTGGGCATTTTGAACGCGCCTGGGTGATGTTCCTTGCGCTTGTTCAGTTTTGCGCGAGGCGCTTGACACGAATGCAGGAAAGGCGCTATAAAGTGCGCCGCGCCGGAAGGCGGGAAGATAGCCGACCTTGGCACGCAAGTTGCTGGCAAGGTGAGGCAGGGATCATTCACAGGCATAAGGGATGGGAGAAGCAGGATAAGGAGATCCGCGGGCCGTAACAGGTCTGCGACCTTGCTGCCTTCGCAAGAAGGCTGGAAGGTGTCGATCCGCAAGGGTCGATGGTCAGCGAACGAATGCCAAACAAGGTCTGTTGCCCGAGCCGCAAGGTGCAGGGTGGCAGGCAGATCCGCAAGTCTCCATCGGGGGCTTGCGACGCGGGTGCCGGAAGGTGCCCGCGAGGTTTCTTTCTTTCTATGAATCTAGCGGTCTTCGGACCGTTGGAATATATCATGGAGAGTTTGATCCTGGCTCAGAACGAACGCTGGCGGCGTGTCTTAAGCATGCAAGTCGAGCGGCAAGCGCAGCAATGCGCCTAGAGCGGCGGACTGGTGAGTAACACGTGGGTGATCTACCTCGGGGATGGGGATAGCCATTAGAAATAGTGGGTAATACCGAATACGCTTCCACGATTGCGGTTGTGGAAGGAAAGGCGCTACGGCGCCGACCCGAGATGAGCCCGCGCCCCATTAGCTAGTTGGTGAGGTAACGGCCCACCAAGGCGATGATGGGTAGGCGGCCTGAGAGGGTGTACGCCCACATTGGGACTGAGATACGGCCCAAACTCCTACGGGAGGCAGCAGCTAAGAATATTCCGCAATGGACGAAAGTCTGACGGAGCGACGCCGCGTGGATGATGAAGGCCGGAAGGTTGTAAAATCCTTTTGTCGGGGAAGAATAAGCATGGGAGGGAATGCCCGTGTGATGACATGAACCGGCGAATAAGCCCCGGCTAACTACGTGCCAGCAGCCGCGGTAACACGTAGGGGGCGAGCGTTGTTCGGAATTACTGGGCGTAAAGGGCATGTAGGCGGTTCTGTAAGCCTGACGTGAAAGGCTATGGCTCAACCATGGCACTGCGTTGGGAACTGCGGGACTTGAATCATGGAGAGGGAGCTGGAATTCCAGGTGTAGGGGTGAAATCTGTAGATATCTGGAAGAACACCAGTGGCGAAGGCGAGCTCCTGGCCAATGATTGACGCTGAGGTGCGAAAGTGTGGGGATCAAACAGGATTAGAGACCCTGGTAGTCCACACTGTCAACGATGTGCACTAGGTGCTGGGGCGGACGCTTCAGTGCCGGAGCTAACGCGGTAAGTGCACCGCCTGGGGAGTATGCTCGCAAGGGTGAAACTCAAAGGAATTGACGGGGGCCCGCACAAGCGGTGGAGCATGTGGTTTAATTCGATGGTACACGAGGAACCTTACCTGGGTTTGACATGCACAGGAATACGGTAGAGATATCGTAGCTCCGCAAGGAGCCTGTGAACAGGTGCTGCATGGCTGTCGTCAGCTCGTGCCGTGAGGTGTTGGGTTAAGTCCCGCAACGAGCGCAACCCCTACTGCCAGTTACCAACACATAATGGTGGGGACTCTGGCGGAACTGCCGGTGACAAACCGGAGGAAGGTGGGGATGACGTCAAGTCCTCATGGCCCTTATGTCCAGGGCTACACACGTGCTACAATGGTCGGTACAGAGTGACGCGAAGCCGCGAGGTGGAGCAAATCGCAGAAAGCCGGCCTTAGTTCGGATTGGAGTCTGAAACTCGACTCCATGAAGGTGGAATCGCTAGTAATCGCGCATCAGCATGGCGCGGTGAATACGTTCCCGGGCCTTGTACACACCGCCCGTCACACCATCCGAGTGGAGGGCACCCGAAGCCGTTAGCCTAACCAGCAATGGGGGGCGACGTCGAAGGTGCGCTTCGTGAGGAGGGTGAAGTCGTAACAAGGTAGTCGTACCGGAAGGTGCGGCTGGATCACCTCCTTTCTACGAGAAGGGTCCGCCAGCCCCAGACGGGGTTGGCGGGCAGTCCTCAAACGCGACTACGGTCGCCGGCATTCAAACCGCTCTTGTCCACATCTTGCTTCTCTCGTCTTTCTTTTTATAAAAGAAAGATAGCTGGGGGATATAGCTCAGCTGGCTAGAGCGGCGGCTTTGCAAGCCGTAGGTCAGGGGTTCAATTCCCCTTATCTCCAACGCGAGACGCGTTCAAGAGCGGCTCAAGCCATGATCATTGACATACACAAGGGATAGGGAACGAGAACAGTACGGCGCGGCAGCCTCGGAAGAAGAGGTGGCCAGAAGTCCTGAGCCGGACGGAAGTCGTAGTGTTGGAACACGATTGTGCGTGCGCCGAGTGCGTGCGGTCGTGCTGTTGTGGAAGAAAAAGAAGAAGAACTCGATAGAGAAGAGCGGACCATAATATGGTCAAGCGACTATGGGTTCACGGTGGATGCCTTGGAGCTGTACGGCGACGAAGGCCGCGATAAGCTGCGAAAAGCCGCGGGGAGGAGCACATATCCTGTGATCCGCGGATAGCCGAATGGGGTAACCCACCAGGAGCGATCCTGGTACTGAGGAGCTGAATCAATAGGCTCCCAGATGCGAGACCCGGGGAACTGAACCATCTAAGTACCCGGAGGAAAAGAAATCAAACGAGATTCCCCAAGTAGCGGCGAGCGAACGGGGAAGAGCCCAAACCCAGACGTATGCCAAGGTGCATACCGTTGTACGTCGGGTGTTGTAGGTACCGTCCGGAGCGATATGCAGGAGCTCGTGAAGTCACAAAGTGCATCGATAGCGGAACGGCATGGGAAGGCCGGCCAGAGCGGGTGAGAGCCCCGTACGCGAAATTGATGAACCTTCATGGGGCGGTGTCCTGAGTACGGCGAGGCCAGAGAAACCTTGTCGGAAGCTGGGTCTACCACGATCCAAGGCTACATACGTTACAGCTACCGATAGTGCAGAAGTACCGTGAGGGAAAGGCGAAAAGAACCCCGGCGAGGGGAGTGAAAGAGAACCTGAAACCGTGAACCCACAACAGGTCAAAGCCTTGAGCAATCAGGGTGATGGCGTGCCTTTTGTAGAATGAGCCTGCGAGTTACGATATGCAGCAAGGTTAAGGGATGGGAGTCCCGGAGCCGAAGGGAAACCGAGTCTTAAATGGGCGAAACCCGCAAGGGTACAGAGTTGCATGTCGTAGACCCGAAGCCAAGTGATCTTACCACAGCCAGGTTGAAGCTTGAGTAAAATCAAGTGGAGGACCGAACCCTCGTATGATGAAAAATGCAGGGATGAGCTGTGGTACGGAGTGAAAGGCTAATCAAACTTGGAAATAGCTGGCACTCCCCGAAATGCCTTGAGGGACAGCCTCGTATAAATTCCCAGGGGGTAGAGCACTGTGTGGACTAGGGGCCTTCACCGGCTACCAAACCCATGCAAACTCCGAATACCTGGGAACAACATACGGGAGTGAGACTGCGTGCGATAAGGTTCGTAGTCGAGAGGGAAACAGCCCAGACCGACAGCTAAGGTCCCCAAATACCGCTGAGTGTGAAATGATGTGCGATTGCCCAGACAGCCAGGAGGTTGGCTTAGAAGCAGCAACTCCTTTAAAGAGTGCGTAATAGCTCACTGGTCGAGCAATCGTGCGCAAACAATGTAACGGGGCTAAGCGGTATACCGAAGCTTCGGATTCGTACAGCAATGTACGGATGGTAGGGGAGCATTCCGTGGACCGGCGAAGGTCGCCTGGAAGGGCGGCTGGAGGGGACGGAAGAGAGAATGCAGGTATGAGTACACGAAAAGACGGGTGAGACTCCCGTCCGCCGAAAACCTAAGGTTTCCTGGGTAAAGGCAATCTGCCCAGGGTAAGTCGGCCCCTAAGGCGAGGCTGAAAAGCGTAACCGATGGGAAACTGGTTCATATTCCAGTACCGATACATGATTCGAAGGGATGACGCATGAGGTGAAACCCGGCCGGAGAACGGTTGTTCCGGTCGAAGCGACGAGCCGATGACGCCCACAGGCAAATCCGTGGGTGGAGGTAAGTCGTGACAGCGAGTGGAGCTACGGCGAAGCGAAGCGGGCGTAATCACGGTGCCAAGAAAGAGTCTCTAAGGTGTGTCATGGATCGACCGTACCGTAAACCGACACAGGTAGGTGGGATGAGCAATCTCAGGCGCGCGAGATAACTAGCGTCAAGGAACTCGGCAAAATGCACACGTAACTTCGGGAGAAGTGTGGCCTTCTTTGGTTTAGCAATAGGTTAGAGAAGGTTGCAGAGAGCAGGCCCAAGCGACTGTTTACCAAAAACACAGGTCTCTGCAAACGCGCAAGCGGATGTATAGGGACTGACGCCTGCCCGGTGCTGGAAGGTTAAGAGGAGGAGTCAGACGCAAGTCGAAGCCCTGAATCGAAGCCCCAGTAAACGGCGGCCGTAACTATAACGGTCCTAAGGTAGCGAAATTCCTTGTCGGGTAAGTTCCGACCCGCACGAATGGTGGAACGATTTGGGCACTGTCTCGACGCTAGACTCGGTGAAATTTAAGTAGCGGTAAAGATGCCGCTTACTCGTGGTTAGACGGAAAGACCCCGTGAACCTTCACTGCAACTTACTATTGGGACTTGGTTTGACATGTGTAGGATAGGTGGGAGACAGCGAAGCATGGCCGCCAGGTTGTGTGGAGTCGTCGGTGAAATACCACTCTTGTCAAGCTAGGTTTCTAACGGGTGCCTTCAATCAGGTACCGGGACAGTGGTAGGCAGGCAGTTTGACTGGGGCGGTCGCCTCCTAAACAGTAACGGAGGTGCGCGAAGGTCACCTTGCGCTGGTTGGAAATCAGCGCACAAGTGTAAAGGCATAAGGTGGCTTGACTGCGAGTCCGACAGGACGAGCAGGTACGAAAGTAGGTCTTAGTGATCTGGCGGTGGCACGTGGAAGCGCCGTCACTTAACGGATAAAAGGTACTCTGGGGATAACAGGCTGATTTTGCCCAAGAGTTCACATCGACGGCAAAGTTTGGCACCTCGATGTCGGCTCATCGCATCCTGGGGCTGGAGCAGGTCCCAAGGGTTTGGCTGTTCGCCAATTAAAGCGGTACGTGAGCTGGGTTCAGAACGTCGTGAGACAGTTCGGTCCCTATCTGCC
>MTLD01002270.1_pt1 | contig 94210 bp, 73 predicted proteins | sample 1982471 | NCBI WGS metagenome assembly MTLD01 (sample SAMN05712604, study PRJNA340218) | biofilm metagenome | isolation source: sample SPM anode biofilm adapted to -50 mV | place: USA | collected 2012-02-03
GGCAAGGGGATCATCACCATCAAGACCACCGAGAGAAACGGCTGCGTGGTCGACATCAAGCAGGTCAACGACGACAACGACCTGATGCTGATCACCGACCAGGGTAAGATCCTGCGCGTTCCGGTCGCCGGCTTCTCCATAATCGGGCGCAACACCCAAGGGGTGCGTCTCATGGTGAAAGAGGAGAACGAGAGGGTGGTGGCCGTGGCCCGTCTCGCCGAGAAAGAGGAGCAGGACGAACCGGAAGAGAGCGAACTTGACGAGATCGTGGAACTGGAATCGGGCGAGGAGCAGGACGAAGAATAACCACCTGGCCCCTCGCCCTCTGGGAGGGGGGGGAGGGATGCAGGCGCAGCGGACCAGATACAGTCGGACCTTGTAATGTTACCCGTTTCGGGGTGTCGTGTTTTCGAGGTAGGGCATGCAAACCAACAGGATAGACAACTCGTTCAAGGAACGCCGGGACATCCTGGATCTCTTGGGAAAGCTTAGGGGCGAGGGAATTTCCATCCACGAGATGGAAAAGATCGGCCAGAAGTTCCAGGAGGCGGGAAGGCGCGCGCTGCGCCCGCTGGTGCGCGAGCTCTGGCGCGAGAATTCCGGCGAGCTGATCACCAAGTACGCCTACATCCTGGACTTCTTCGAGACCGAGGACTGGCTGGACCAGCTGATCCAGATAGCGCTCAAGAGGAAGGACCTCGGCGCGGACGGCAAGGCGGCGCTCATGGTGGCGCTCGAAGGCTACGGCGTAGACGTCCACTCACCTCCTTTCAAGCAGGAGCCCCCCGCACCCCGCAGCACCCTGGGCGAAACGGTCCAGGGGGCGATCAGGCTGGGCGAGGAGGGTATGGTCACCTTCCTCGACGACTTCCTCTCCTATCCGCAAGAGGTGCAGCAGATCGTGATCCGTGAGCTGTCGCAGTCCGGTGACGCTGCGAGCTCGCGGCTTTTGGCCGCCATGCTCTGGCACGAGGACAGCACAATCGTGCTTTCCGCGCTGCAGGCCTTGGGCAGGGTCCGCGACCCGCAGGCCGCAGGGGTGCTGCAAGATTTCATCGCCGACTGCGCTCAGGAGTACGTCGAGCCCGCGCAAAAATCACTGCGCCGCCTCGGGTTCCTCGGGGTCAAGGCGCCTGCGCCGCGGCAACTTTTTCCCTTCAATGCGGCCTACGCGACCGCGCCCGACGGTGACGGCTACCGGTCGTTGCTGTTGTCCCGCCAAAGCAGCGAGGGCCGGCTCTGCGTCCTGTACCTGCAGGTGCACGAACGGCGCGGAGTGCTGGCGGCCTGGGGCTCGCCAGAGCTTAGCTTCGAGGAGTTCCGCTCGGAGGTCGACGGTTTCCGCATGCAGGACGACCTGCATGAAGTTCCCCCTGCCTACCTGCTGGCGCTGGTGCGCGACGCCCTTTACTGGAGCCGGGAACTCTGCTACCTTCCCGCCGACTTTTACATGCGCCGCGGCATCTTCGCCGGCGAGGACATGACCCCGACTCCGCTCGCGCCGACGCTCACCTCCCTCCCCCAGCACCGGACGCTGAGTTTCGAGGAGGGAGAGCAGGCCGCCCGGGCCCTCTTCAAGAACCCGCTCTTCCACGGGTGGTTCATGGCAAGCCAGAGGGTTTACGATTTCGCCGAGGAATACCGCGCCGGCGCCGATGTTGAGCAGGTGCTGCAGAGGTTTTGCGAGGAGCTCCTCGCACCCGAACTGGAACTGGTCCGGGAGAGGCTCCTGGTTAGCGCCGATCTGATGCGGGTTTTGGGTACCTCCTCCTTCGAGGTGACCAGCGTGGTCTCCCTCGCCGAGAGCCTCGTCGACAACCCGCTCCCCTTGCACCATCACCCCTTCCTGCGCTGCTTCGCCCTGGAAAGCATGGAAATCGCGAGAGAGTCCCTGGAGCGTGGCGAGGAACCGCCGCTTCGGGCAGCCGAAGAGTTCTAGCAACCCAAAGACCCCGGCAGGGGATCACCATAAAAAGAGAGATCGGATGGCAGAGAAAATAGCCGTTATCGGTGCAGGTAGCTGGGGCACGACCCTCGCCGACCTGCTCGCCAAGAAAGGGCACGAGGTGACGCTTTGGGCCTATGAGCCCGAGCTGGTGCTGGAGATGCGCGACATCAGGGAGAACACCCTGTTTCTCCCCGGCATCAAATTGAACGAGCGTCTGTCCTTCACCAACGACCTGGAAGAGGCATACCGCGGCTGCAGCATGGTGCTCTGCGTGGTCCCCTCGCAGCTGGTGCGCCGGGTGATGACCAACTCGCTCCCCTTCCTTCCCAAGGAGGCGATCATCGTCAGCGCCTCAAAGGGGATCGAGGTCGACACCCTGGCCACGGTTTCCGAGATCTACCAGGATATCCTCCCCCCCGAGCAGTACCAGACCCTGGCGGCACTCTCCGGACCGAGCTTCGCGCGCGAGGTCGCGCTGGAGATGCCGACGGCCGTCGCCGCGGCCGCAAGCTCGGAGGCTGTTGCCCTCAGGGTGCAGGAGGCTTTCACCACCAGCTATTTCCGGGTCTACCGCAACTCCGACGTGGTCGGGGTGGAGCTTGGCGGGGCGATCAAGAACGTCATCGCCATCGCAGCCGGGATCTCGGACGGACTTGGCTTCGGCAGCAACACGAGGGCGGCCCTCATCACCCGCGGCTTGGCCGAGATGACCCGCCTGGGGCTCGCCTTGGGGGCTAAAGCTTCCACCTTCGCGGGGCTTGCCGGGATGGGGGACCTGGTGCTCACCTGCACAGGAGACCTCTCGAGAAACCGCAGCGTCGGCATCCAGATCGGGCAGGGACGCACCCTCTCCGAGATACTGGGGGAGATGCGGATGGTGGCCGAAGGGGTGAAGACGACCGAGTCGGCCTACAACCTGGCGCAGAAGCTTGGGGTGGAGATGCCCATCATCGAGCAGATGTACAAGATGCTCTACCAGAACAAGCCCGCACGCGAAGCGGTACTGGAGCTGATGACCAGGAACCTGAAAGCTGAAGGAGTGTAGAGAAGCAGATTGAGAAGCAGATTAAGATTAAGATAAAGATTAAGACAAAGGAGGAAAACTTGATGCTTTCAGGTTTTGCTCAATCTTAATCTTTATCTTTATCTGACTTTAAGGAGTTGGGGTTTTTTCAATACCAATCTTGGTCTTTATTTAGTTTTTAAAGGATAGGTGATGCAACTTCGTTTTGGCATAAGAACAAAACTGCTCCTGTCCATCCTCGCCATACTCTTAGTTTCCTACTCCACCCTGCTCTACTCCACCATGAAGACCCTCAACGCGTCTCTGCGCACCGAACTGGACCGAAACCTTGCGACCAACCTCAAGTTCGCGCGCAGCCAATACCTGGGCCAGGCACAGATCGCCAAGTTTTCGGTTATGCATTCCGTGGTCTCGCCGACGGTGCAGCAGCGCCTGGCCCAGCGCGACGGGGCCTGGCTCACGCAGCGCCTAAAGCGCTGGCATACCGTGCTCCCCTTCATGGACCTGCTGGTCGTGGTCGATCCCCAGGAAAAGGTCCTGGCCGCACTGCAGGGAACTGTTGAAAACGCGGCTATCGACGCCCCGGCGGTGGTGAAACAGGCCCTCGCCAGCAAGAGGGCCGTCATATCCACCGAGATCTTCAGCGGCGAGTTCATGTGCCGGGCGGGGGTCGAGGGGTACTGCGACCGTCCCGAGAGCGAGGCCCTGGTTGCCACCGTGGCGGTCCCGGTCATCGGGTCCGACGGCGGCGTGCTCGGCTGCGTGCTCACCGGGGACATCCTGAACCACCACCCGACTCTCCCCAGCCAACTGCAGGAGGTCTCCGGGAACGCCGTCGAGGTGACCCTCACCCAGCGCGGCCTGAGGGTCGCGAGCAGCCTTCCGGAGCGCGCGCGGGAATCCTACACCCTTTCCCCGAAGGTGCTGGACGTGCTGGAACGCGGCGAGGTCTACCGTGGGCGGACCGACATCGGCTCCAAGAGCTACGAAACCATCATCGACCCTCTTTTGAACAGCCGGGGGGAGTTCGTCGGCTCGCTTTCGGTGGCGATCTCCACGGAAACGGTGATCAACAGCAGGCGGGAGAACCTCCAGAACATCCTCGCCTCGGCCTTTTTGGGCATCGTCTGCTCCTTCGGCATGGCCTTCTTCGCCTCGCGCCACCTGACGGGACCCTTGCGGCAGCTCGCCGCAAGCGCCAGTCGCATCGAGGAGGGAGATCTCGACCAGAGGGTCGTCGGTCACCAGCGCGACGAGGTTGGGATGCTGGCCTCCTCCTTCAACAACATGGCGGAATCGCTCAAGGAGCGCGACGGCATCATCAACAGGAAGACCAGCGATCTGCAGGAGCTGAACGAGCAGCTGGAGAAGATGGTCGAGCAGCGCACCTCGGCCTTAAGCGTGGAGATGGGAAGGCTTGAGGCGGTGCTGACCAGCCTTGCCGAAGGGGTGGTGGTGACCGACCGGGACAACCGCGTGGTCCTCTTCAACCCGGCGGCGCAGCAGCTCTTCGAACTGGTGCCGCATCGAGTGATCGGCCAATCCATCGAGCGCCTGTGCGAGATGACCGGTTTTTGCAACGTCCTCGATCCGGTCATCGAAAAGAAGCCGTGGGAAGCTCCGCGCGGCGGGAAAAAAGAGCTCACGGTGAAGGGGAAACGGCTGCACGTGAACACGGCTACCCTCGGGGACGAAACAGGGGAGTTCGCCGGGATGGTCATGTCCATCCGCGACGTCACCAAGGAGGAGCAGGTGGACCGGATGAAGACCGAGTTCATCTCCACCGTCTCCCACGAGTTGAAGACCCCGCTCACCTCGATCAAGGGGTCGCTGCAGCTGCTTTTGACCCGCAGCAAGTGGCTCACCGACACCGAGAGACAGCTCCTTACCGTCTGCTTCCGCAACACCCAAAGGCTGATCCGGCTGATCAGCGAGATCCTGGACATATCCGGGATCGAATCCGGGGGGATGATCTTCAACTTCAAGCCGGTTTGCATCGGCGAACTCGCGGTGTACGCGGTCGAGGAGATCAAGTCCTACGCCATGGGCCGGGACATCACCATCGTCAACACGGTGGGGGAGCATCTTCCCATGGTGTTCGGCGACAGCGACCGCCTGATCCAGGTGATGACCAACCTCCTCTCCAACGCGGTGAAGTTTTCCCCCGAGGGGAAGGTGGTCATGGTCACCGCGGAGCAGGAAGGAAACTACGTAGTGGTCTCGGTCGCCGACCGGGGGCGGGTGATCCAGTGGACCGACCGGGACAAGCTTTTCAAGAAATTCCAGCAGATAGAATGCAGCGAACGCGGCAAGGTAGGCGGCACCGGGCTGGGGCTCGCCATCTGCAAGGAGATAGTCGAGCGGCATCACGGCAGGATCTTCTACACCGCCGCAAAGGAATACGGCAATACCTTCAGCTTCACCGTGCCGATCATAGGGGAGACAGATGCAAAAGGATAAGATTCTCATCGTTGACGACGAGGCGGACATAGCGCTCATCCTCAAGCTGCAGCTGGAGGACGCAGGGTACGAGACGGTCCGGGCCCGCGACGGGGTAGAGGCCCTGGAGGCGGTGGCGCGGGAGCCGTTCGACCTCATCATGCTCGACATCAAGATGCCCCGCATGGACGGGCTCGAGGTGCTGGGCCGGCTGAAAGGGGACCAGACCCCGGTGGTGATGATGACCGCCCACGGCAGCGAGGACATCGCCGTCGACGCCATGAAGAAGGGGGCGCTCGATTACATCTCGAAGCCCTTCTCGACCGACGACATGCTGCAGAAGGTGGAGCGCGCCATCGGCATCGACCGCACCCGCAAGGAAAACGCCAGGCTCTCGCAGCAGTTGGACGAGGAGCGACGCAAGATGGAGGCGGTGCTGCAGGGGATGGCCGACCTGCTGGTCGCAGTGGATCTGCAGGGGCGCATCATCACCTTGAGCCGGCAGGCTGCCAGGCTCCTGGCGGCAGAAGGGGAGAACCTTTTGGGTAAACCCTTGGAAGAGGTGCTAAGGGGAGAGGTTCCGGGAGGGGAGCTCCCGGCCCGGACGGTGCTGCGCAGCGGGGAGCCCAGGCTCGACGTCGGCTACCAGCTGAAGATCGGCGGCCAGCTGGTCCCGGTACTCTCCTCGGCGGCGCCGCTTTACAACGGCTCCGGCGAGCTGGCGGGGAGCGTCGAGATCATCAGGGACATCTCGAAGCTCAAGGAACTGGAGCAGGAAAAAGAGGATTTCGTCAGCATGCTCTCCCACGACCTCAAGTCCCCCATTACCGCGGTGGTAGGCTCCATCGACCTGGTGCGGGAGGCGAAGCTGGGGCCGGTGACCCCGGACCAGTCCGAGTACCTCAATGCGGCGATAGAGAGCTGCGAGGAGATGGTGGAGATGATCGACACCCTGCTCGGCATCCACAAGTTCGAGGCGGGAAAGATGAAGCTGAACTTCCGTGAGGAAGACCCGGCGCTCCTCATCAACCGCAGCGTCGCCAAGTTTCAGACGCCGGCCCAGCGCGCAGCGATCAGGCTCTTTGCGACCCTCCCTCCTTCCCTCCCCGCGATCTCGGCCGACCGCTCCTCGTTCAGCCGCATCCTGGGAAACCTCCTCTCCAACGCTGTGAAGTTCACCCCCGAGGGGGGGGAGATCGAGGTTTCGGCGGACCTGGTGCGGGACCCGGCCCCGGTGCTGGACCGCGTGCCGGATGAGGTCTACCCCGGGCAGGAACTGCCCAAGGAGGGTGAGTTCGTCAGGATCAGGGTGCGGGACTCTGGCGTAGGTATCCCGCAGGAATCGCTCGGTTCCATCTTCGACCGCTTCGTGCAGGCTAGAAACCGCAGGCAGGGAAAGACCCGCGGCACCGGCCTCGGGCTCGCCTTCTGCAGGAAGGCGATGGACGCGCATGGCGGGTACATCTGGGCGGAGAGCGAGCCGGGCGCCGGCAGCGTCTTCACCGTCTTGTTCCCGGCGCTTGCCGAGGAAGAGGACGAATGACAGCCTCCCCTTCGAGGCTTTAATTAGCGCATGCAGCAGGGACGGGAAAATTGGAAAGGTGAAAGCTATTTTAATCATTCCTCTTTTCTGTTGGCTGGAATGTTGTACAGTAAACTCTTTGCTTATGACTGGAACGCTCTCATGGGAGAAGGAAGGGGAGGCAAGGTAAATTCTGACGGGGAAGGGGGCGATGTGGCACTGCGCGAAAGTGACGCCGGATATCGCGAGATGTTTGAAGAAAACCCTCAGCCGATGTGGGTATGCCACCGGGAGAGCAGGAGGCTTCTGGCGGTGAACGAGGCGGCCCTGCGGCTTTACGGATATCGCCGTGAGCAGTTTCTCGAGCTGTCCCTGGATCATCTGAACGGCGGGGAGCCGATGGGGGATCCGGCTGCGCCACAGGACCAGCATCTGCGCTCAAGGCAGCTGCGAAAGGACGGCAGTTCCTTCCAGGCCCAACTGGTCTGCCATCCCTGTCGATTCCATGGGGAGCGGGTGCAGCTGGTGTTGGTGCGCGAGGAAGGCAATGCGCAGCAGGAGACGCAGCTTCGGGACTGGGTGGTCCGGCAGGGAAGCCTTTTGGAGGCGGCGCAGCGCGAACTGGAGACCTTCAGCTATTCCATCTCCCATGACCTGCGTGCCCCTTTGCGCCACATCGACGGCTTCAGCCGTGCCCTCATGGACGACTACGGAACCCTTCTGGACGGCCAGGGGAAGGAATACCTGACCAGGATCTGCCAGGCGGTGGAGAAGATGTCCCAGCTCATCGACGCCATGCAGCAACTCTCGCGGGTGGGAAGGGCCGAGTTGAGCCTGGAGCAGGTCGACCTGAGCGTGAAGGCCCAGGTGATCTCGCTGGAACTCAAGCACCGGGAGCCCGGCCGCCGGGTCGAGTTCGCCATCGAGGAGGGTGTGAAGGCCGAGGCCGACCCGAAGCTGGTGCGGCAGCTGCTGGAGATCCTGATCGGGAACGCCTGGAAGTTCAGCTCCAAGACCCCGTCCGCGTTGATCAGCTTCGGCGCCGCCGAGCAGCAGGGGGAGAAGGCGTACTTCGTCAGGGACAATGGGGCCGGTTTCGACATGGCCTACGCCGACAAACTCTTCACCGTGTTCCACAGGCTCCATCGTGCCGACGAGTTCGAGGGAAGCGGCGTGGGGCTCGCCATAGCGCAACGGATCGTGGCTCGTCACGGCGGCCGGATCTGGGCCGAGAGCGTCCCCGGCGCCGGTGCAACCTTCTACTTCACCTTGCAAAGCGAAAGGCAAAGTACGATTGACGGGTAAAGGCAATGTACGATTGACAATTGACAATTGACAATGGTCCAATCTGCTTTTGGCACCTGCTGCCGCAAGGCCCGCCATTGCGTCGGGGTTAAATAAAGTCAAACGAATGCAGTTAAAGGTTTTAGTTGTCAATTGTTCATCGTCAATTGTCAATTGAGGTAAGGAGCATGTCAGAAGAGCTTAGGGTCCTCTTGGTCGAGGACTCGGAAGAAGACAGCCTGCTTTTGATCAGGGAGCTGCGCCGCGGCGGCTACAAGCTGGCGCACATGCGGGTGGAGACTGCGGAGAGCATGCGCCGGGCCCTGCAGGACGGCGAGTGGGACGTGGTCCTCTCAGACTACCGCATGCCCTCCTTCGACGCCCCCGGAGCCCTGCAGGTTCTGCACGAATCCGGTCAGGACATCCCGTTCATCATCGTCTCCGGAAAGATCGGCGAGGACCTGGCCGTCGCGGCCATGAAATCGGGGGCCAGCGACTACCTGATGAAGGGAAACCTGGCCCGGCTGGTGCCGGTAATGGAGCGGGAACTGAGGGAGGCGGAGGAGCGCAGGACGCACCGGCTCACTCAGGAGGCGGTGCGCCGCGGCAAGGCGGAGTGGGAAAGCGTCTTCGACTCGGTCTCCGACCTGATCATCATCACCGACGCCGACGGCATTGTGTCGCGCTGCAACGGTCGGGTGAAGGCCTACTTCCCCGGCGGGTACGGCGCCATCATCGGCCGCAGGATCGACGAGATCTTTTTCGGCTCGGAGCAGCCCGAGGGGAAGCTTTTCCGTTTCCTGCACAGTGTCCAGAGCGAGGCGGACGAGGACATCCGCTTCCCCAACTTGAGCGGCTGGTACAACGTCGCGAGCTACCCCATGCGCACCGAGGGGAGCGCCCGCCCCAACCTCGTCTTCATCATCAAGGACATCACCAAGAGACGCGAGGTCGAGGAGGAGAAAAGAACCAGCGACCGGGAGCTTCTCACCCTCTACGCTGTCGCCTTCCGCCTGCAGTACACCAAGGGGGTCGACAAGGTGATGGGGGATCTCCTCTTTCAACTGCACAACATGCTGCAGATGGACTTCTCCTGCATCCACCTCTTCGACCACGACAGGCTCAGGATGCGCGCCTCGCTGGGACTTTCCCCCTCGTTCGAAAAGGCGATGAAAACGCTGTCCAAGGAGACGCAGTGGGCGACCCTGGCTCAGGCGGGGCGCCCCTTCCTGGGGGAGGAGCCCGACGCTAGGTTCCCGGCCCGGTCCAAAAAGGCAGCCGTCGAGATGGGGCTGCATTCCTGGTGCACCGTACCGCTCAAGATAGGGCAGGAGGTGATGGGGGTGATGACGGTAGGAACCCTCTCCGGACGCAGCTACAGCGACCGCGACGTCTTCCTGCTCTGCTCCATCGCGGGACAGCTCGCGGTCCTCATCGACAACTACAGTCTTTACGACAAGATGAAGGAGAAGGCGGACGAGCTCTACCGCAGCAAGATGGAGCTCAAGGAGAACCTGCAGAAGGTCAAGCGCGCCAACATCGAGCTGGGGCGCCTCAACACGGCGAAGAACAACTTCATCGGCATCGCCTCCCACGAGCTGAAGACCCCGATCACCTCGATCATGGGGGGGGTCGAGTTCCTGCTGAAGTATTCCGGGATCCAGATGACTCCCGAGCAGCACAACATCTTCGTTTCGGTCTACGAAGGGACGGTGCAGCTCAGAAAACTGGTGGAGGATCTTCTCTCCATCTCCCGCATCGAAGCGCAGGGACCGCTGGCCCAGAAGAAGCCGGCAAGCCTGATGCGGCTTTGCCGCGAGGTGCATGACCTTTTTGCGCTGCCGCTCTCCGAACGGCACATAAAGGTGGAGATCTCGGGGGAGGACCTGCTGGTGCCGGTGGACGAGGCGTTTGCCATGCTGGCTGTGCGCAACCTCTTGGAAAACGCCATCAAGTTCACCCCGGACGGAGGGTGCGTGCGGCTTTCCGGGCGGGTTCTTAAGCAGGCGCAGTTGAAGGAGATGACGCCGACGCTCCGCTCCTTCTACCCCTCCTTCCCGAACAACATCGCGGCTACCGGGAAATACTACCTGCTCCAGGTGCGCGACAACGGCATCGGCATTCCCGCCGACGAGAGGGCCCGAGTCTTCGAAAAGTTCTACGGCGTCGGGGACATCGACCACCACAGCTCGGGCGCCACCGCCTTCATGTCCAAGGGGTCGGGGCTTGGTCTCTCCATCGTGCGCGGCATCATGGACGCCCATGAGGGGGCGGTCTGGGTCGAAGAGGCCGATGGAGGGGGGAGCGTCTTCTCGCTTCTCTTCCCCATGGAATGAGGTGGAACGGCCCATGCAACTCCCGCCGGATCGGGTATATTCTCCAGATGTAAATTGCCGGGTCCCGGATCGCACGGTCCAGGGAGCGGGAGCCGCCGATGCCGCACGCAATCACGCTGCATGAGATAACCAAGAGCTACGGCGGGTTCAAGGCCGTGGACAGCTTTTCCCTGGAGGTCGCCCGCGGCACCGTCTTTGGGCTGCTGGGCCCCAACGGCGCCGGCAAGACCACCCTGATCAAGATCCTCACCACCTTGATGCGCCCGACCCATGGCGACGCCTTCGTAGAAAAGTTCAGCATCCTCACCGCGGCCAAGTCAGTGCGCCGCGTCATCGGCGTCGTCCCCCAGGAAAACAACCTAGACCGCTACCTGACGGCCAGGGAAAACCTGGCGCTCCACGCCAGGCTTCACGGCATGCGCCCGGCGGCCTACAACAGGCGCATCGACGAGCTCCTAGAGATGACGGGTCTTTCCTCCCGTCAAAACGATTTCCCCGACACCTTTTCTGGGGGGATGCAGCGCCGGCTGGTCGTGGCGCGCGCCCTGGTGCACGAGCCGCGGGTGCTGTTTCTGGACGAGCCCACCACCGGGCTCGATCCGCAGTCCAGGCGCGCGCTGTGGGACTATGTCCGGGGGCTTAGGCGGAGCATGACTGTCTTTCTCACCACCCATTACATGGACGAGGCCGACGCGCTCTGCGACCGGATCATGATCATGGACCACGGCGCCTGCCTGGCCGACGGCACGGCCGCGGAGCTAAAGGACGCCTTTTCCAGGGCCCACGTGTACCAGGTGGAGTTCCGGCGCGACAGCGACAGGTACGAGACCGTGCTGGCGGGGCTTCCCTTCGTGCGCAGCGTAGAGCGCAGCGGGAGCACCTTCCAGATCACCCTGAGCGACGAGGAGTCCATCAAGCCGCTCATGGATCACCTCGGGGGGGCGGATATCCGCAGGATCTGCCTCAAGGAGCCGACCCTGGAGGATGTCTTCATCTCGCTTACCGGGGACAAGGTGCGGGAATGACGGCGGCCGGAGTCTGACCAGTCAGGCAGGTCAGGCAGGTCAGGCAGGTGCGCGAGGAATAGGACTATGTTCAAAGGCGCGTTTTCCATCTGGGGCAGGGATATGATGGTCTTGAGGCGGAGCATCTTTTCCGAGCTCGTCGCCGTCATCGCCTACCCCCTCACCCTCTACCTTGCCTTCGGCTTCGGCCTCAAGGGTTACATCACCGACGTAAACGGAGTCCCCTACCCGCTCTTCATAGCCCCAGGCCTCATCTCGATGACCGCGATCAACGCCGCCTTCGACGAAAGCTCCTGGAGCATGTGGTTCCACCGCCGGGTGCAGCGGACCATCGAGGAGTACCGGGTCACCCCGATCACGGTCTACGACATCGTCATCGGCAAGATCTTCTCCGGCTTCTCGCAGGGCGCCGTCAAGGGGTCCGTAGTCTTCCTGGTGATCCTCGTCTTGACCCCCTTCCGGATCGACTACGGCTACCTCCCCGTCTACCTGATGTGCATCGCCATCTCGTCCATGACCTTCTCCTGTCTGGGAACCATCTGCGGCACGGTGATTGACAAGCCGGAGAACATCGGCCGCGTGCAGTCGGTGGTCATCGTCCCCCTCATCTTCATGGCCGGCATCTTCTTCCCCCTTTCCTCCTATCCGGCGTCGATCCGCCCCCTGATAGATCTCCTCCCCACGACGGCGGTCTTCGAGGGGGCGCGGGATGCGCTGCTTGAGGGATCGATCCCCGCCCCCTACCTGGTGAACCTGATAGCCACCGCTGCCGTATCCTTCCTGGTGGCGGTCTACACCTTCAACCGCAAGATGTCGGAATGATCCGGGTGTTGTTCCTTCCCCCGATGGAGCTCCCCGCTCTTTCCGTTCCGGTCGCCCCGGGAACAGGCGAGGGATCGTAAAATGGCTGAATAAGCGATTCTTCTTGAGTTTCCCACTAGTTTCATAGTAAAGTTTGCCCTAAACTTTGTTACCTCCTGGATGCCTCTGCAGCGCTTTGGGCGCGAAGAAGGCAAATCGAGCGTACGTTGCCGCAGAGCCTACCGTTTTGGCGTGAAAATTTTTTCCTGCCTGACTGATGCGCCCCCCGCCACATGCAACGCTTTTCCAGGGCAAATTATTGGAGATGCCATGGCCGAAGAGTTCGTACCGAAATGGATCGCCTGGGAGACCACCCAGCGCTGCAACCTCAAATGCGTCCACTGCCGCTGCTCCTCCGAGCTGACCTCCTCCGAAGGTGACTTCACCACCGAAGAGGGGAAGAAGCTCCTGAAGGAGATCGCCGATTTCTCGAAGCCGGTCGTGGTCCTTTCCGGCGGGGAGCCGCTGATGAGGCCGGACATCTTCGAGCTGGCGGAGTATGGCACCTCGCTCGGCCTCAGGATGTGCATGGCGAGCAACGGCTCGCTCGTGACCGACGAGGTCTGCGAGAAGATGAAGAAAGCCGACATCAAGATGGTGTCGCTCTCGCTGGACGGCTCGACCGCCGAGGTGCACGACAACTTCCGCCAGTGCCCCGGCTCCTTCGAAGGGGTGCTGCGCGCGGCCGAACTCTTCAAAAAGCACGGCCAGAAGTTCCTGATCAACTCCTCCTTCACCAAGAGGAACCAGAACGACATCGCCAACACCTTCAAGGTGGCGAAGTCCCTGGGCGCCACCGCCTGGTACATGTTCATGATCGTCCCCACCGGCCGCGGCGAGGAGATCATGAACGAACTGATCTCCAAGGAAGATTACGAGGAGATCCTCGACTGGCACTACCACCAGGAGAAGAACGAGGACGACATCCTGATGCGCCCCACCTGCGCGCCGCACTACTACCGCATCGTGCCGCAAAAGGCCAAGGCCGAGGGAGAGAAATTCGAGCGCCGCTCGCTCACCTTCTCCACCGGCGGGGGCAAAGGTTGCATCGCGGCTCAGACCATCTGCCTCATCGACTGCTACGGTAACCTGAAGCCCTGCTCCTACTTCCACCGCACCGCCGGCAACGTCAAGGAAACCCCTTTCCGCGAGCTCTGGGAGAACTCCGAGATCTTCAAAGACCTGAGGGATTTCAAGAGCTACAAGGGAAAATGCGGCGAGTGCGAGTACCTGAACGTCTGCGGCGGCTGCCGGGCCCGTGCCGACGCGGTGTACGGCGACTACATGGAAGAGGAACCGTTCTGCAACTACGTCCCGATCAAGGTGCAGAGAAAGCAGAAAGATTAACTGCTGTCCAAGGTTCTGTGTTGAAAGCTGATAGCCCCCTCCCCTGCAGCGTCCCCTCTCCCTCCCGGAGAGGGACAGGATGAGGGCGACGTTTCGAATGCCATAAAAATTCACCCAGGAGGACTTACAATGAACACTCGATTCTTAGACGCATGTTGGGGGAAGCCGGTTGACACGGTGCCGGTCTGGCTGATGCGCCAGGCAGGACGTTATCTCCCCGACTACATGCGCGTCCGCTCCAAATGCACCTTCCTGGAACTGTGCAAGACCCCGGAACTGGCCACCGAGGTAACCGTCCAGCCGGTCGACATCCTCGGCGTCGATGCAGCGATCCTCTTCTCCGACATCCTCACCCCGATCGAGCCGATGGGCATGGAGCTCGATTTCACCCCGGGCCCGGTCTTCACCAAGCCGATCCGCACCATGGCCGACGTGGAGGCGCTCAAGATCCCGAAGATGGAGACCGACGTTCCCTACGTGCTGGACGCCGTAAAGCTGCTCCGCAAGGAACTCGCCACCAAGGTGCCGCTGATCGGCTTCGGGGGCGCGCCCTTCACCCTGGCCTGCTACATGGTCGAGGGTAAAGGGTCCAAGGACTTCGCCGCCCTGAAGAAGATGATGTACGCCGACCCCGAGGTGTATGCGGCGCTGATGGAAAAGATCACCACCATGGACATGGAGTACCTGAACGCGCAGATCAAGGCGGGCGCGCAGGCGATCCAGATCTTTGACACCTGGGGCGGCATGCTCTCCCCGGCCGACTACGAGCGCTACGTCCTCCCCTACACCCAGCGCCTCATCAACGGCCTGGACCGCACCAACATCCCGGTGATCCACTTCGTAAAGGGCGCAGGGACCATGCTGGAGATCGTGAAGCAGGCCGGCGGCGACGTCATGGGCCTCGACTGGCACGTGAACCTCGGCAAGGCTCGCGACATCCTGGGCGACATGGCGGTGCAGGGGAACCTGGACCCGACCGTGCTCTTCGCTCCCAACGAGATCATCGAGCGCGAGGTGAAGAGGGTGCTGGACGAAAACGCCGGCAGACCGGGTCTCATCTTCAACCTGGGACACGGCATCCTCCCGACGGTCCCGCCTGAAAAGGCGATCTTCATGGTAGACTGCGTGCACCGGCTGTCGCGCAAATAGAGGCAAACCGGAGGGCGGCCGATTAGGCCGCCCTTCTTCTTGAACAGGCAACAAAGGATCCGGCCGAGGGCGCAGGCCACGGCTGCCTGCCGCGCCGGATCAGCGGGAGTAGACATGCTCAGGCTTTTCAGAATAGACAACGGGCTCATCAAGGAGATGGACTTCGAGAGAAGCGATCTCCCCAATCAGATCCTGCATGCCGACTGGATCGACGCCCACGAGCCGGATGACGAAGAAAGGGACCTGCTCGAGCTGCTGCTGCACACAGACATTCCGGAGTCCGACGAGGTGGACGAGATCGAGATCTCCGCCCGCTGCTTCGTGGATCAGGCGGGGATACACGTGCACCCCCTGTTCCTGTCGCAAAGCGAAGGTCGCCACGTGACGCTTACCGTCGCCTGCATCCTGCAAACCAAGCACCTGATCACCATCCGTGAGGGGGACCTCGCCGACTTCCGGCTCCTGCGCATGCGCGCCAGGAGGGGACAGGTGGAATGCCGCACCCCGTCCGAGCTGCTCGTGCTGCTGCTGGACCAGAAGGTGGAGAACCACGCGGACACCCTGGAGGACATCCACCGCCAGCTGGAAGGGGTAAGCCACCTGGTGCTCGAAGACGAGGACTCAGAGCTGGAAGACGCCATAAGCAAGCTCGCCAAGCTCGAGGACAGCAACGGAAAAATCCGGCTCTGCCTGATGGATACCCAGCGGGACATCTCGTTCCTTTTGCGTCACCTGCGCGACCGCGCCGACCAGAGCGAGACGCTGCGCGAGATCGCCCGAGACGTCGAGACCCTGATGTCGCATACCACCTTCCTCTTCGACAAGATCAACTTCCTGATGGACTCCACCCAGGGCTTTATCAATATCGAGCAGAACCAGATCATCAAGATCTTTTCCATCGCCGCCGTGGTCTTCCTCCCCCCTACCCTGGTCGCCAGCATCTACGGCATGAACTTCGAGGTCATGCCCGAGCTTAAACTGGCCTTCGGGTACCCGTGGGCGCTGGCGCTGATGATTCTATCCGGCATAGCTCCCTACTGGTACTTCAAACGCAAGGGATGGCTCTAAAAGCGCCCACGGAAGCAAATCTGGTTCCGTCAAGGGCGTGGAATATCACAGGCAGCGCTGCCGCAAGTTGCTGGGCTGCCTGATTGCATCTCACGGCCGTGTCGACCACTGTCAGGAATCCCTAAAGAGGATTCTCTCCCTTGCCGATAGGTCCAGCAGGTACTGTGGACCCTGTCGTAGTGTCACGGCGCCCTTTTCAGATCCACTATCCAGGCTTCACACTCTGTAAAGAGGCGTGTCGACCTGCCGCCGCCCCACGCCAACGGACGGCAGCGGCAGGACGAGAAGGAAGGAAGATATGTCGCTTCGCGATTGGTGCCGCGATGTGCTGGCCAGGGACACCCGACGCTCGTGTCCCACGGAACCGGAGACAGGAAAGGAGCTCAGCTCACCTGCAACCGGCGCTGTGCCCCCGGAACTCGGGGTCGCGCTCATAGAGCTGGAAAAGCAGCTGCTGCAAATCCAGAAACTGGCAGGGGTCGGGGTCATGGCGGGGAACATCGCGCACGACTTGAACAACCTCCTCATGGGGATCAGCGGCAACCTCGAACTGCTGCGCGGGATAACGGAGCCTGAATCGGCCTCCTTGAAATACATGGACAACGCGCTCGATGCTTCCAGGCGCGCTGCGAACCTGAGCCGGCAGCTGCTCGCCTTCTCCAGAAAGGGAGCCAGCGAGATCCAGGCTGTCGATCTCAACCGGGTCGTCGCCGAAAACCTCGAGCTGATGAAAGGATCGATGCGCAAGGGCGTGGCGTTGTCGGCGCGGCTGGAACCGGAGCTTCCCGGCTTGGAAGCGGACCCGGGTCAGATGCAGCAGTTGATAGTCAACCTGGTAACCAATGCGGCCGAGGCGCTCGGGGAAACGGGCGCCATAAACGTGGCGACGGGGACGGGGGATTTCCCTGCAGCGGAGTTCGTCTGGAGCCGGGTCGAGCCGAAGCCGGTTCCGGGCCGCTTCGTGTTCATCGAAATCGCCGACAGCGGCTGCGGCATGGACGGGGAAACCTGCGATCGCATGTTCCACCCCTTTTTCTCAACCAAGGCCGCCGGCAGAGGGCTTGGGCTTGCGGCGGTGCTCGGGATCGTAAAGGAGAGCGGCGGCGCCATACTGGTCGATACCGCCCCGGGTGAAGGGACCACCATCAAGGTATTCCTCCCCGCCCTGCGTTGATAAGCCTCCGGTCCTGTGCAGGACACAGACGAAAAGCGCCAAAAGAGGACAGGCCACCTTTGAGAAAAACAAGGTGGCCTGTCCTTTTTTTGGCGGATTGACCGCCGTGGCGGTAAGAGGTATGGTCCGGTCCAGAAATGAGGGAGGGCGCCGGTGAATTGGCAGGTATATATCATCCTTTGCTCTGATGGTACCCTTTACACGGGTATAACCACAGATATCGCGCGCCGCCTGCGGCAGCACGCCTCAGGCACCGGAGCGAAGTATTTCCGGGGGCGGCGGCCGAAGGAGGTTCTGTTCCTGGAGGGAGGTCACGACAGGAGCCGCGCCAGCAAGCGGGAACTGCACATCAAGGGCCTGAGCCGCGCGGGCAAGCAGGCCCTTGTCCAAAGTGCTGCAAAGCCGTTGCCGAATCCTCTTCATCTCTCCTATTGAACCTCTGCTTCAACGTCTCGCAAGTCACTTCAGCTGCGGATGCGGGGTCTGGTCCGAACTCGGCGGGAGCAGCGGGTATCCCACCTTGGGCTGCTTTCCGGTCAGGCTCTTCAGGAATGCCACCGTGTCGTTCACTTCCGTATCGTTCAGCGTCGTTCCCAGTTGCGCCGATCCCATCACTACCACCGCCTCCCTGAGGCTCCACACCTTTCCGGAATGGAAATAAGGCTGCGTGATCGCCACGTTCCTGAGCGACGGCGCCCTGAAAACGTACTTGTCGCTGGCGGTGTTGGTCACCTTGAAGCGCCCTGTATCGGCCTCGGGACGGACTTCGGCGGTCGGTACCTCCCTGACGCCAAAGGGGTAATAGCCGGCTCCGCCGACGTTGATTCCCCCGTGACAGGCGGCGCACCCCTTGTCGATGAAGATCCGCAGGCCAGCCTGCTCCCGCGTGTTGAGAGCGCGAGTTTCACCGTTGAGGAAGCGGTCGAACGGGGCATTCGGAGTCACCAGGGTGGCCTCGAAGACCTCGATCGCCTTTGCCATGTTGTCGAAGGTGACCGGATCGCGGGAGCCGGGGAAGGCCGCTTCGAAGAGTGGAGGGTATCCCGGGATGTTCTTCAAGGTCCTCACCACCAGTTCTGGGTTGCTGTTCATCTCGACGGACGCCTGCACCGGCCCCTTGGCTTGGGTCTGCAGGTCCTTGGCCCGGCCATCCCAGAATTGGGCGACGTTGTAGACTGCGTTGAAGACGGTGGGGGCGTTGCGGGGACCTTTTTGCCAGCCATGGCCGACGGAGGTTTCCTGGAGGTCGGCGCCGCCGAGCCCGACGTTATGGCAGGTGTTGCAGCTGATGAGCTGAGAAGTGGAGAGGCGGGGATCGAAGAATAGCTTCATCCCCAGGTCTACCTTGGCCTTGGTCGCCTTGTTCCCCTTGATGGCCGGGGCGTGTACCGGGATTGGCTTGAAGGTGGCCCGGGCTCGCGACATGTTTTCCTTCTCGGCGGCATCGGCCCAGCCGGAAAGCAGCGTTAGGAGCAGTAAGATCCATGTGATTTTCATGTACGCCTCCTGTGAACGATAGGATTAGAAGCCGTTTTAAACATACTCATTTGTTTGTGGGTGTCAACAGGGGGCGGGGTAGTGGTGGGGTGTCAGGGGGGCTAAAGAGGGGCGGATGAAGAAGAGGGGCGCCATGCGGCGCCCCTCGGTTTTTTTTGCTATATCAGGCTAGCGTTTCAGGTATTTGTCGATGGCAGCTGCGGCACGCTTGCCGTCGCCCATCGCCAGGATGACCGTGGCCCCGCCCCTGACGATGTCGCCACCGGCGAAGACGCCGGGAATGCTGGTTTCCCCTTCGTCGTCGGTCACGATGTTGCCCCACTTGTTGAGGGTCAAGTCGGGGGCCGTCGCGGTGAGTAGCGGGTTGGCGCTGGTGCCGACGGCGTTGATGACGATCCCGGCGGGAAGGTCGAACTCGGAACCTTCTATCGCCTGGGGCCTGCGGCGGCCGGAGTCGTCGGCCGGGCCGAGTTCCATCTTCTGGCAGCGAAGCGCTGAGACCCAACCGTCCTCGGTCGGGACGATGGCGATGGGGGCGGTGAGCATGATGAACTCCACTCCCTCCTCCTTGGCGTGCTTGATCTCCTCGACCCTGGCCGGCATTTCGGTTTCGCTGCGGCGGTAGACGATCATGGCGCGCTTGGCGCCCAGCCTGCGGGCGGTCCGGACACAGTCCATGGCCGTGTTGCCGCCGCCGATCACTGCTACCTCGTCCCGCTGCAGGATCGGGGTGGAGCTGTCTGCCCTGCGCCCTGCTTCCATCAGGTTCACGCGGGTGAGGAACTCGTTGGCGGCGTAGACTCCCTTCAGGTTCTCGCCCATGATGTTCAGCATGGTGGGAAGGCCCGCGCCGTTGGCTATGAAGACGGCGTCGAACTCGCTGCGCAGTTGCGGGATGGTCAGGGTCTTGCCGATGATGACGTTGCACTCGATGGTGACCCCCATCCGGCTCAAGACCGCCACCTCGCGGTCGATGATCTCTTTGGGAAGCCGGAATTCGGGGATGCCGTAACGGAGCACACCGCCGGTGTCGTGCAGCGCTTCGAATATGGTCACCTTGTGACCCTGGCGGGCCAACTCGCCTGCGGCGGTAAGTCCTGCCGGGCCGCAGCCGACTACGGCCACCGATTTGCCAGTCGGCTCGGGAGCCTCAATGGCTATCAGCTCATCGGGGTGCTGCATCGCCCAGTCGGCCACGTAGCGCTCCAGGTAGCCGATGGCCACTGAGTCGCCTTTCTTGCCGCGCACACAGAGCGCCTCGCACTGCGTCTCCTGGGGGCAGACCCTGCCGCAGACCGCGGGGAGCGCGTTGTCGCTGCGCAATACCTGGGCCGCCCTGGGAAGGTCGTCGCTCGCCAGCGCATCGATGAACTCGGGAATGGAAACGCCGACCGGGCACCCGGCCACGCAGTTCCTGCTCTTGCACTGCAGGCAGCGCTGCGCCTCGGCAACCGCCTGCTCGGGAGTGAGCCCCTGGTTCACCTCCTCGAAGTTCTTGCTCCTTTCGTCCGCCGGAAGTTCCGGCATGTGGACCCTCTCTATAGCCATCCTCTCTTTGGGGGACAAATCGTTGCTCACTTTGCTACCTCCTTAGCTATCTTGCAATCCGTTGCTGCGTGCCGCTGCGCCTCTTCCTTGCGGTAGCTGGTGAGGCGGTCGGAAAGACCGTCGAAATCGACCAGGTGCGCGTCGAATTCGGGGCCGTCCACACAGGCGAACTTGGTTTCGCTTCCCACCTGCACGCGGCAGCCGCCGCACATGCCGGTGCCGTCTATCATGATAGGGTTCAAGCTGACAATGGTCTCGATGCCCGGCTCGCGGGTCATGTTGGCGACAGCTTTCATCATCGGGACCGGCCCGACCGCGAATACAGCCTTAGGCGCGCGCGCCGGATCGGCAATCATCTCACCGAGCGGCCCTGTCACGAATCCTTTGGTGCCGAGGCTACCGTCCTCGGTCGTGATCAGCAGGTTCTTCGAGAGGGCGCCCAGTTCTTCAGCCAGGATGACGTAGCGGCTGGATCGTCCGCCTATGATGGTGGTGATTTCGTTGCCTGCCTCCGCCAGCGCCTTGACCAGCGGGAAAAGGACTGCGGTGCCGACGCCGCCACCCACGCAGGTGACGCGGCCCCAGTTGGTTATGTGCGTTTCCTTGCCGAGCGGGCCGGCAACGTCACGGATAGATCCACCAACGGGGGTGTCGACGATCTTTCGGGTAGAGGCGCCTATGGCCTGGATGAAAAGGGTGATGGTTCCGGCCTCGGGGTCGGCGTCACCGATTGTCAAAGGGATGCGTTCCTCGCCTTGCGCCAGTCTGACCATGACGAACTGCCCTGCCTTCCTGGCCCGTGCGATCCGTGGCGCCACCAGCACCATCTTGTGGAGGTTTTCCGCGAGTATCTCGTTGCTTACGACTTCGAACATTTGGGTCACCTTTTGTCTAAGGGGATTGCTGCAAATGTGCTGCGATAGTGAATACGATATCAACAACGGAGGGGATTCCGCAAGGAAGTATACGGAAAGTAACAGAAAAGGGTTAAAACCAATTGACGATTGACAATGGACGATTGACAACGAAAGGCGGGGACGGGAAATCGACGATGCTCCGCCTGATCTCTCCTCCTCCAGGAGGGGGGAGGTCGGGAGGGGGAAAGACACAGACATTCCCCTCCAGGGGCGGGAACTCGTGAGAAAGGTTCGACTGAGCCTGCGGGAGCTGGTGCTGCCGGGTGCTAAGACCTGATCTTATAGGTGGCGCAGAGGATGCCTGCGGAGATGAGCGCGATCCCCGTGATGTGGAAGGATTGCAGACGCTCACCCAGAAAGATGACAGCAAGGATGGTGCTGAAGGCGGGCATCAGGTGGACGAACTGTCCGCCGATGTGCGGACCGATCTTGCGCAGACCGTGGTTCCAGGCGGTGAAGGCGACGACGGAGGCGAGGATGCCGACGTAGGCGATACTGAGGACGGTGGGCTGGTTCAGCGTCATCAACTCACCTTGCATTATCTCCCAGGCGTAAAAGGGGACGAGGAGCACCAATCCGGCTACCGTCATGCTGAACAGGAACACGAACGGGTTCAGCCCCTGCGGGTAACGCTTGATGGCGACCGAATAAAGGCCCCAGGCGATCGCCGCCAGCAGAACCAGCAGGTCGCCGTGGTTGAAGCTGAGAGTGAGGATGCGCGAAGGGTCCCCCCGCAGGATGATCGCGGCGACCCCGATGAGGGAGAGTGCTATCCCGACGTGCTGGCGCAGCACGACCCTTTGGCCGTAGAAGATGCGGGCGAACATTAGGATGAAGATGGGGATGGCGGAATTGACCAGCGCCGCGTTGATGGCGGTGGTGTAATGCATCGCCGTGTAGATGAGGAAGTTGAAGAGCGTGACCCCGAAGAGACCGCAGACGGCGATGAGCGGGAGGTGCGCCCGCACGATAGGCCATTCCTTGCGCAACCGTGGCAGCACGACCGGAAGTAGCACCACCAAAGCCACAACCCAGCGCCAGAAAACGAAGCCTGCCGGCGGTATCACATTGTTCATCGCCCGGCTGATGACGAAGTTTCCGGACCAGATCAGGGCGCTCAGGGTGAGGAGAAGGTACGGCATTGTGGATCCTTCGGGGGAAGCAAATAAGTAGCAATCCGGCTCTCTCGGCCTTAAGGGAGAGCAGGACGAGGGTAACCGGAAGATTGGCAACTTCGCTCATTAGGGTGGGAATGTCAAGGCAAATCGCGCGATAAAGGGTAATGAGATTACTGGCTTAACTTCGCACTGGCTAAACGGTTCAGGCTCACTCCGGCCTCAGCCGCTTCGATCGCCAACTGTCGATGCACGTCAGGAGGAACGCGCACCATGAACTTCCCGCTGAAATGCTTGGCGGCGATGGGTTCGGGAACCTTGTCACCGCTTTTCATCATTTCGGAGATTACTTCTTCGACCAGCTTCCGTATACCTTTTAGTGCAGCTTCAGGAGTATCAGACAGCCAGCTTAGGCTGGGAAATTCAGCACATAGTCCAACATATTCCTCATCGTCTTCCGACCACGTGATCCGGTAGGTATATTTGTCATTATCTTGTGCCATGCTCCACCTCTAACCGTTCAATAGCTTTTAGCACCTGCTTTACCTGATATGCTTTTGCGAACCCTTTGTCGTTTTGAATGTTGACTCTGGGATCGCCGATCCACGGCGTCTTATAGACACGGTGACTCCCGCTTGCTAGACGTGCAGGCCCGAAATAGTAATCACAGACCTTGCAAAGGTCTGCGAAACGAGTCCCGGCGGGACTTGTCCGCATCTTGTCCAGGATGTCTTGTGGAAAGCCCATGGAATTATAGTATCAATACTGATACCGAGAGTCAACGTAAGCAGGCAAAAAAGGGGGAAAGGCATCGAGCCTTTCCCCCTCTTCTGTTTCTGTGATCAGCGGTTTCCCTAGAACTCCTGCGACATCGCCTTTACTTCGCCGGCGGTGAAGACCGGGCCGTCCTTGCAGACGTAGACGTTGCCGACGTTGCAGCGGCCGCATTTGCCGACGCCGCACTTCATCCGATTCTCCAACGTGGTGTAGATCTGGTCGTCGGCGAAGCCGAGGCGCTCCAGCACGGGGAGAGTGAACTTGATCATGATCGGCGGTCCGCAGACGAGAGCTACGGCGTTCTCGGAACTGGGCGCTGCTTCCTCCAGAACATTGGGGACGAATCCGACTTTGCCGTCGAAGTCGGGGCCGTTACCGCCGGGATCGACGCACTTAACCAGCCTCACGTCGTCTCTTTCCTGCCACTCGGCAAGCTCGCGCTTGTAGACCAGGTCCGCTTCGGAACGGGCACCGTAGACGATGGTGATGTCCTTGAACTTGTCGCGCAGGTCGAGGCAGTTCCAGATCACGGTCCTAAGCGGCGGCAGAGCGATCCCCCCGGCGATGAAAACGAGGCTCTTGCCGTAGAACTGCTCAATCGGGAAGGAGTTGCCGTAAGGGCCGCGCACTCCGATGCTATCGCCGACCTCCAGTCTCCTGAGCGACTCCGTCACCCTCCCGACGCTTCGAAAGCAGCACTCTATGTACCCTTTCCTGGTAGGGGCGGAGGCGATGCAAAAGGTCGACTCGCCAGCACCGAAGGCTGAGTATTCGGCGAACTGCCCCGCCCGGAAGCTGAAGTTCTCGCGGACCTGATCGTCCTGGAAGACCAGGCGCAGAGTGCGGACATCGGGGGTCTCATCAACGATGGCCTCGATAGTGGCAAGGTTCGGCAGGTAGATGTTCTTCGATTGGCACATGGCTTCTCTCTCGTAAAGGCGTTTAACAAGGATGACGGGATGCAGGGATCCCTTCCATCCCCTTCATCCCTGTAGTCGATTTGATTTAGTCCTGCTTTGCGTTTATGGTGCTTAGGATCTCCGCTATGTCGATCCCTACCGGGCAGGCGCGGACACAGCGTCCGCAGCCGGTGCAGAGGGTCTTGCCGAACTTGTCGTCGTAGTACTTGAACTTGTGCATGATCCGGTTGCGGTAGCGCTTGTTCTGCACGTCGCGCGGGTTGTGTCCGGAAGCGTGGTTGGTGAACTTGCTGAAACCGCAGGCGTCCCAGTGTTTGCGGCGGGAGCCCTGCTCAGTGCTACCCTCGTCGTTGATGTCGAAGCAGTGGCAGGCCGGGCAGATGAAGGCGCAGGAGCCGCAGCCGACGCAGATGTCCGCGATCTTCTCCCAGAGCGGGTCCTCGAAGTTCCCTTCGAGCCACTTCTTGATCTTCACCAGGTCCAGCTTTTCGGTCCCCGGTTCAACGAACGGGGTCGCCTCCAGCGAAGCGGCCTCGCCAAAGAGCCCAGGATGGGCGTCGACCAGAGCCTTTCCTTTCTCCGTGACACTCTTGCAGGCGTAGGAGCCGTCCTTGAGCGGGGTGAGGAAGAGGTCGCTCCCCGCCTCGGTATCGGGGGCGAGGCCGACCGCGGTGCAGAAACAGGCGTCATCGCCCTTTGTGCACGCGATCCCCACGATGGTGCTCTTGCGGCGGCGCTCCAGGTAGAACTCGTCGTTGTAATCCCAGGAGAACACCGCATCCAGTATGGCCGGAGAGGCGGCATCGCAGGGGGGCGCCCCGATCAGCACCGTTTCTGGGAAATGGGACCGGTCCACGTCGGTCACCTGCATCTTCCCGTCCTGCCTCTGGTAGGTGAGGATGTTCTCGCAGATGGGGAAGAACAGCTCTTTTGCCGAGCGGCGGGGAAGCGAGTCGAGCATGAGGTCCGATCCAGCTGCAAGCGGCTGGTACAGGACGACCGAGCCCGTCTCTTTTGGACCCACCACGACTTTCGATTCCTTGACCAGGAGGTCGATCAGATTGCGAAGGTTCTCTTCCGTGATTATCTGCGGCATAAGGATTCTCTTTAGGTGGCTAAGGGATGGCCGGATCGATGACCGCGCCTTTGCCGGTTTTGCCTTTGAACCCCTCGCCCTCTGGGAGAGGGGCTGGGGTGAGGGCGTTTCTGACTGGTTAACAGGCTTCTACTTTATGAACGACTGGTCGTCATCCTCCCGGTACTGGGTGAGCGGCCCTTTCTCGGCGGGTGCCAGGCCGGCCTCGTAGTCGTAGAGCTCCTTCAGTTCCTTCGCCATGCGCCGGTTCAAAAGGTTCAGCGGGATGTCCATGGGGCAGACACGCTCGCACTCGGCGCAACCGCCGCAGCGCCCCGCCAGGTGCATGGCGCGCACGATATGCCAGGCGGTGTTGCCGGCGGGCCTTGGGGAACTCTCCACCGCCTGGGGGCGGTTCTTGTCGCACAGGCACTGCTCGCAGTAGCAAAAGGGACAGACCTGCCGGCAGGCCATGCAGCGGATGCAGCGGGAGAAATGCTCCTTCCAGTACGCCCAGCGCTCAGCCTGCGGCAGCGCCTCGATGCGCGCCATCTCCTCGGCCTCAAGCGGCGTCAGGCCGGAAAGCTCAGTGGCGGAGCCCGCCATGAAGTCCGCCCCCTCCGGGTGATGAACGGAGCACTCCAGGCATTTCCTGGCGATGTTCGCCTCGGTCACCGTTTCGCTACGCACGGCCCCGGAGCCGTAGACCCCGGCGCAGTCGACGGCGATGATGAAGAGGTCCTCCCGCTTGATCTGGGATTCCCCCATCAGCCCGGCCAGTGCGCGCATGTCGCATCCCTTGGCGATAATGCCGATCCGTCCCTGCTTCAGCACCCCTTTTTTCGACTTGGTCAGGTAAACCGAGAGGTTGTTGACGCAGGCCGGCGAGAAGATGAGCTTCTCCGCTTCTTCAGGCGTGGTGATTAGTGCCGGGCGGGCCGTCCCTTTGCGGCGGCCGGGAAGGTATCCGACGATGCCGGCCACGGTTGCGTCCTTAAGGATCTGCACTGCCTGTGTGCGGATCGCCTTGGTGACCGCCTGGTAATAGGACGGCTCGATGCAGCTTACCTGGTTTTTGTTGGCTTTAGCGTTCATATCTTGTCATAGGCCTCTTTCAGTTCAGGCGTGTTCACCACGCCGGGTACGTCAGCCAGGGCTTGAAAGGCAGACCATTGCTCCTCGTGCTCCAGCGATTTGAACTCCAGCATCGGCCCCATGGCGCGCACCCTTTCGGTCAGTTCGGTCACCACCTCGACCCATTTTCCCCCCTCGGCTGCGGAGACCCAGGAGAACTGAAGCCGGTGCAGGTCAACCCCCACGAAATCGAGCAGGGCGCGGAATGCGGCAAAGCGTCGCCGGGCGTGGAAGTTGCCAGCCATGTAGTGGCAGTCGCCGGGATGGCACCCCGACACCAGCACCCCGTCCGCCCCCTTCTGGAAGGCGCGCAGGATGAAGACCGGATCGATGCGGCCGGTGCAGGGGAACTTGAGCACCCGTACGTTGGCCGGGTACTGCATTCGGCTGGTGCCGGCCAGGTCCGCGCCGGCGTAGGTGCACCAGGTGCAGACGAAAGCGACAATCTTCGGCTCGAAATCGTGCTGTTTAGCTTCAGCGTGCATGGAAGAATCCTTTAAATAGCTGAGTCTAAAAGCTCACCACAGAGGTCACAAAGGATCGCAGAGGTCACAGAGAAAAAGCAAAATCAGGTTCGGGTTTAAAACCCCCAAGCTTTTGTTTTACCTCTGTGTCCTTAGTGAACCTCCGTGACCTCTGTGGTAAAGCTTTTCCGTTCGTTTTACAGCGATTCGATCATCGCCATGATCTGCTCGTCGGTGTAGCCGTCGAGCTCGACGCTCTTGGACGGACAGGTGGCCTGGCAGGTGCCGCAACCGCCGCAGACGCCAGGATTCACGTACGCTACCACCTTGACCAGGTTCCCCTGCCGGTCCCTGATCTCCTTCTCCTCGACCGCACCGTAGGGGCAGACCTTCTTGCAGGCGAGACAGCCGACACAGTACTTCTCGTTGACCTTGGCGACGACCGGGTCGCGCTCCAACTGGTCCTTGGAGAAAAGGGTCATCACCTTGGCAGCGGCGGCGGAGGCCTGGGACACGGTGTCAGGGATGTCCTTCGGCCCCTGGCAGGCGCCGGCCAGGTAGATCCCGGCGGTGGCGCACTCAACCGGCTTCAGCTTGGCATGGGCCTCTGAATAGAAGTTGTACTTGTCGTAGGAGATGCCGAGCTTCTGGGCCAGGAGGTCGGCCCCGTCCTGGGCCTGCACCGCGGTGGCGAGGACCACGAGGTCGGCCTCGATTTCCACCTGCACGCCGACCTGGATGTCGCTCCCCATCACCACGATCTTCTCGCCCTTCTGGTACATGCGGGAGACCATCCCCCTGATGTAGACCGCCTCTTCTTCCTCGACGGCGCGCCTCCAGAACTCGTCGTATCCCTTGCCCGGGGTCCTCGCGTCCATGAAGAAGACGTACGCCTGGCCGTCGTGCACCTTGTGGTGGTAGAGCATGGTGTGCTTCGCCGTGTACATGCAGCAGACCTTGGAGCAGTAGGAGATCCCTTTCTCCCTGGCGCGCGAGCCGACGCACTGGATGAAGACGACTTGCTTCGGTTCCTTCCCATCTGATGGCCTCAGGATCTTGCCGCCGGTGGGGCCGGAGGCGGAGGCGAGCCGCTCGAAGGTCAGGCCGTCGATCACGTCGGGTATGGTGCCGTAGCCGAATTCGCCGTACCCCTCGATCGGGCTTCCCTCTGGCTTTCTGTCGATGGAGTAGAGCTTGAACCCGGTGGCGACGACGACCGCGCCCACGGATTCAACGGAGAAGCGATCCTCCTGCTGGTAGTCGACCGCTCCGGGGCCGCAGACCTTTGCGCAGACGCCGCACTTGCCGCTTTGGAACATGGTGCAGTTCTCGCGGTCGATGACCGGCGTGTTGGGTACAGCCTGCGGGAAGGGGACGTAAATGGCGGTGCGCATCCCGTGACCCTGGTCGAATTCGTTGGGGATCTTCTTCTTCGGGCACTTGGTCATGCAGATGCCGCAGCCGGTGCATTTGGACTCATCCACCGAGCGCGCCTTGTGCTTGAGCGTCACCTGGAAGTTCCCGATGTACCCCTCGACCTTCTCGACCTCGGAAAAGGTGTGCAGGGTGATGTTCGGGTGGTTGGCGACGTCGACCATCTTCGGGGTCATGATGCACTGGGAGCAGTCGAGCGTCGGGAAGGTCTCGGAGAGCTGCGCCATGTGCCCGCCGATGGATGGCTCGCGCTCGACCAGCACCACCTGGTGCCCCGCGTCGGCGATGTCGAGCGCGGCCTGGATCCCAGCGATCCCGCCGCCGATGACCAGGGCGCGCTTGGTGACCGGCACCGTGATCGGCGCAAGCGACTTCCCCTTTTTGACTCGCTCCACCATGAGCTTCACGATGTCGCTGGCCTTCGCCGTCGCCAGTTTCTTGTCCTCGTGGACCCAGGAGCAGTGCTCGCGGATGTTGGCCATGTCGCAGAGGTACGGGTTGAGCCCCGCCGCCGATGCCGCCTTCCTGAAGGTCTTCTCGTGCATGCGCGGGCTGCACGCCGCCACGACAACGCCGTCCAGCTTGTGCTCGGCGACCGCCTTCTTCAAAAGGTTCTGCCCCGGGTCGGAACACATGTACTTGTAATCGCAGGCGTAAGCTACCCCCGGGATCTCCCCGGCGGCTCTCGCCACCTGCTCCACATCCACGGTGCGGGAGATGTTCTCGCCGCAGTGGCACACAAAAACACCGATTCTGGACATAAGCTCCTCAATCCGTTAGCTGCCCGCCCTTGGGCTACAGCAGTTGTTTCTCTCTCAAAAGCGGCTTCGGGTCGGTGATGACGCTCTCGAAGCCGAGGTTCCCGGAGGGGACCCCCATGGCGAGGGCGGCAAGCTGCGTGATGTAGAAAACCGGCAGGTCGCGCTGGTCGCTGGACGCGCCTTGCTGCAGCTCGGAGCCGAAGATGTTGCCGAAAAGCGTGGAGTCCGGAGCGCCGTAAGCGTCCTTGATCTCCTTCTGCCTGATGTCGAGGTTGCCGTGGCAAAGCGGACAGGCGACCATGATGCAGTCCGCCCCGGCCCGGCGCGCCGATTCCAGGATGGCGTTGGAGAGCTTCAGTACCACGCCTGGGCGCGACAGGGTGAAGTTGGCGCCGCAGCACTCCATCCGGTGCGACCACTGGACCGGCTCGGCGCCGAGCGCTCGCAGTATGTCCTCCATGATGCTCGGGTCCTCGCAGTCGTCTAGCTCCGGAACTTCGGGGGGGCGGGTGAGGAGGCAGCCGTAGTAGCTGGCGACCTTCAGCCCGAGCAGCGGCTTCTTGACGCTCTCCTCCAGCTTGGAGAGGCCGAATTCACGCGCCAGGATCTCCAGGATGTGCTTGACCGGCTTGTCGAGGGAGGCAGGGCCCGCGATGGCGGTTTCGACCTGTTTCCTTCTCTCCTCGTCCTCTTTCAGGTGGTGCTGCGTGGTCTTAAGCCGCGAGAAGCAGGCAGCGCAGGCGACGGCGAGGTCTCCCTCGACCTGCTCCGCGAGGGAGAGGTTCTTGGCGCAAAGGGAAAGCGACAAAAGCTCGTCCACGTTGTGGGCCGGCGTGGCGCCGCAGCAGAACCAGTCCGGCACCTCCTTCAGCCCTACGTTCAGCGCCTTGAAAAGCGCCCGGGTGGAGATGTCGTATTCGCGCCCTGAGGCATGCAGCGAGCAGCCGGGGTAGTAGGAATAATTGAGCCGTTTCTTGCCAGGTGTCACAGCGCCTCTCCTTTCTTGCGCATCTCCTCGATCCTCTTGAAGATCGCCTCGATCTCACCGATGTTCTTATTCTTGGAATGGAACATCTTGAGCTTTCCCTTGGAGATCAGCTTCGGCCCGAGCATCAGGTCTTTCAGGAACTGGCCGCTCTTCATGTTGAACGCGGCGCCCAGCCTCAGCTCGTACTGCCTGCCGTAGGTGCGGATGTTCTCGATGAAGAGCCGGTTGGCGAGCTGCACGTAGCTCTCCTTGGAGGGGCCGTCGGCATCCCAGGAGAGCTTTCTCAGCGCGTCCATGATGGCTGCCAAGTCCACCTTGTTTGGGCAGCGGGTGGTGCAGGTCTCGCAGGAGGCGCAGTACCAGATGGAGCGGCCGGCCAGCACGCGCTGTCCCTGCCCCAGCTGCAGCAGCCGGACGATCCGGTTGGGGGGATGCTCCATGAATGCCGACATCGGACAGCCGGCGGAGCACTTGCCGCACTGGAAACAGCGCCGCACCGAGCTGCCGGAAAGCGCCTCCACCTTTTTCACGAAACCGACGTTCATGGTTTCGTTCGACAGGTGCATCAACTTGTTTTTCACAGCGGACCTCGTGAGGTAGTGAGAAATTTAATAAACGGCGAGAATCATACGACCACTCCAAACCGGAGGCAAGGAGAAAGTTCCTTCATATGCCATTACACAAGAACGATGTTTTACAAAAGCGCGATTTGGCGGACGCCGAAAAAACGCTGCTGGAATATACGCCATTTTAAAACAAAAAAGCAACAATTTGTTTTGATCGGAAGTGGTTGAAAAAGAATAACTTTTGAAGAAAATTGCGCTAATAACATGAAATTATCAGAAAAATACGCAATCCGAATCTGTGAAAAATGATGGATTTTAGAACAGCAGCGGTATGGTAAGCGATATGAGGCAAAAGTCACTGAAGTTGCGGGGAAAAGGGGAGCATGGGCTGGCTTTGTCGCATCAGCCGTCGAAAACCGGAGTTTGGTGGGGGTATACACGATTTTAAAACAGAAAGTCCTCATATTGCGGGGGGGCAAATGCTTTGACAGGAAAAGTGAAATGTAATAATAGTACCGTGGCGTTAGACCCGGGAGAGGTGCGGCATCGAGGAACTCAAGAGACTATACCGCTACGTGCGGACCTGCAGGGGCGCCTACCTGGGCGGTGCGCTGCTGCTTGTCGGCACCAACCTGTGCGGGCTTGCCATCCCTTGGCTATTGAAACTCTCCATCGAGGAGTTGCAGCAGCCCGCCTCAGGCCGCTTCACCCCCGGGCAGTACGGGGCCATGATCGCGGCAGCCGCCGTGGGCCAGGGGATCATCCGTGTTTTCTCGCGCACGACACTCTTGAACGCTGGGCGCCGCATCGAGTACCTTTTGCGCGAGGACCTTTACGGCAAGCTGTTGACGCTGGACCGCACCTATTTCTCCAACTGGCGCACCGGGGACATCCTCTCCAGGCTGGCCAACGACCTCACTAACGTCAGGATGCTCCTTGGCTTCGGCGTGCTGAGCGTGCTGAACACTTTCATCGTCTACACCGCGGCCCTGATCCTCTTGACCCGCATCTCCCCCTTTCTCACCATCTGCGCCGTAGCACCTTTCCCCCTGATGATCTTCATAGTGAAGAAGCTTAGCGCCTCGATGTTCAGGACCTCGAAGCGCATGCAGGAGGCCCTTTCCAGGCTGACCACGCGGGTGGAGGAAAACGTCTCCGCGGCCGCGGTGGTGAAAGCGTATTGTCGCGAGGAGGGGGAGATCGAGACCTTCCGGCACGCCTGTGACGACTACAGCGACGCGAGCATGGCGGTTGCCAAGATCAGGGGGCTGATGCTTCCGATCATGGCCTCGACCGGCGCCTTGGGCACCCTCATAATCCTTTTCGTCGGGGGCGCGCAGGTGGTGAGCGGCGAGCTGACCCTGGGCGGCTTCGTCGCCTTCAACGGCTACCTCGCGATGCTGGTGTGGCCCACCATCATGCTGGGATGGATCCTGAACCTGGTGCAGAGGGGGGCCGCCTCCATGACCCGACTGGGCGAGATCCTCAACGCAAAGGCAGAGGTGGTGGAGCCTTGCGACCCGATCGATCCTGGGGAGATCAGGGGAGAGGTCGAGTTCCGCAACCTCACATTCTCCTACGGCACCACCGAGATGCTGCGCGGCATATCGCTGAAGATTCCCGCCGGCTCCCGGGTCGGCATCGTCGGCGTGGTGGGAAGCGGCAAGTCCACCCTGGTCAGGATGATCCCGAGGCTTTTCCCGGTCCCCGACGGCACCGTTTTCATCGACGGCATCGATCTGAACCGCATCTCCTTGGAGAAGGTCCGTGCCGCAGTAGGCTTCGTGCCGCAGGAAGGATTCCTCTTCTCGCGCAGCATCGCCGAGAACATCGCCTACGGAAAACCTGGCGCGGGGAGGGAAGAGATCGAGCGTGCCGTGAGGATAGCGGGGCTCGCCGGGGACATTGCCCGTTTTCCCCAGGGGTTGGAGACCCTGGTGGGAGAAAGGGGCGTGACCCTTTCCGGCGGTCAGCGCCAGAGGGTATCCATAGCGCGTGCGCTCCTCAAGGAGCCGAGCATACTGGTGCTGGACGATCCGCTTTCCGCGGTCGACGCCGATACCGAGGAAGAGATATTGTCGGCGCTTTCCGGTTATTACGGCGAGCGGACCGTGCTGATCGTTTCGCACCGGCTTTCCCCCCTGCGTGGGTGCGACCAGATCATCGTTCTCGAGCAGGGGGCGATCGTCGAAAAGGGAAGCCACGAGGAGCTCCTGGATCTCGGCGGGCGCTACGCCGCAATCCACAAGGAAGAGCAGTTGAAGGCGGAGATAGAGAGGCTTTAGGCTCCCTCACCCCTCCCCCTCTTCCAGAGGGCGAGGGGGATGGACAACGGCCCTTCTCTTCTCTGCAGTTCCTCCCTCTCCCTCTGGGAGAGGGTCGGGGTGAGGGAGATGCCATAACCGATGTACTCGAAACTTCCCGAGCATCTGCTGGAGTTCTCCAGATCGCTGAGGCTGCACCAGACCGACGCCGAAAGCGTGCTCTGGTTGCTTCTGCGAAATCGAAGCCTCGGTTACAAGTTCCGGCGTCAGCGTCCCGTGGGGAAATACGTTCTGGACTTCTACTGCCATGAGGTTCATCTGGCGGTAGAGCTTGACGGGGGGCAGCACAACACCGCGGCTGTGTCAGACAAAGATGAGCGAAGGACTGCAAAACTGCAAGAGTTGGGGATAGAGGTACTGAGGTTCTGGGATCATGAGGTACTCAAAGAAACTGAGGCCGTGCTGGAAAGGATTCATCAGGTGTTAATGGAAAGGGTGATGCGAGGGTAGGCGTGCTGCAAAACCTTCCCTCACCCCAGCCCCTCTCCCAGAGGGCGAGGGGATAGACTGCTCCCCTCTCACAGGCTCCTCCTCCACTGGGGGCGATCGGATCTGTAAGCTCCAGTGCCGCTTCACCAGTCGAGCTCTCTACAGACTCCCTCTCTCCCTCTGGGAGAGGGTCGGGGTGAGGGAGATGCCGACGGCGCCCATCACCGTTACCGGCTTTCACAGATAAAGGAAACCTATGCACTTCGGCGGGATCTACGAGGACGAGATAGTCGGCAAGATGTACGACCGGCGGCTGATGGGGCGCTTCTTCCCCTACCTGCTGCCGTATCGCCGCCTCATCGTGGCAGCGCTCATACTGCTCCCCTTCGTCGCCGCGTCAAAGCTGGTTCAGCCCTGGATCCTCAAACTGGCCATCGACGACCACATCACCAAGGGGGCGATGGCCGGGCTCCCGTCGCTGGCGGGCCTTTTTCTCGGCGTCATCCTCGCCGAATCGCTCCTCATGTTCGCGCAGGTTTACCTCTTGCAGTACGTGGGGCAGAAGGTGATGTACGACATCCGGGTGCAGCTCTTCTCGCACCTCCAGCGCCTCTCGGCACGCTTCTTCGACCGGACCCCGGTCGGGAGCCTCGTCTCCAGGCTCACCAGCGACATCGAGGTGCTGGGTGAGATGTTCGCCGCGGGTATCGTCACCGTGGTGGGGGACGTCCTGGTCTTGGCCGGGATTGTCGGCATCATGCTCTTCATGAACGTGAAGCTGTCGCTGGTCACCTTCTCGGTGCTCCCTTTCCTGATCTGGACTGCTTTCGCCTTCAGGAAGTGGATGCGCGCCGCCTTCAGGCAGGTTCGGGCCAGGCAGAGTAACTTAAGCGCCTTTCTCACCGAGAGCATCGGCGGCATGGCGGTGGTGCAGCTCTTCAACCGTGAGAGGGATGAGGCGCGGGAATTCCGCAGGCTGAACACGGCCTACATGGAATCGAACCTCCCGGTGATCACCTGGGACGCGGCGCTCTACGCGGTGGTGGAGACCCTCTCCTCGGTGGCCGTGGCTCTCATAATCTGGTACGGCGGCGGGGAGATCGTCAGGGGGACCCTTTCCTTCGGCGCCCTGGTTGCCTTCATACAGTACATCGAGCGCTTCTTTTCGCCGATCCGGGACCTTTCCGCGAAATACTCGGTGATGCAAGGGGCGATGGCGTCCCTGGAGCGGATCTTCACGCTGCTGGACAACCAGGCGCTGGAGCCGGCATTGCTCGCTGAGGGAGCCGCCGGCGCGGCAAAAGAAAAGGGAGCCCCCTGCCAGGCGGCGCCAGACGAGGTCGGGAGCAGCATCTGTTTCAACGACGTCTGGTTCGCCTACAACGAGGACGCTTACGTGCTCAAAGGCTTCTCCCTGCAGATGAAGCGTGGCGAGAAGGTCGCGCTGGTCGGGGAGACCGGGGGCGGCAAGACCACCGTGACGCGCCTTCTCTCCCGGCTCTACGACGTGAACCGCGGCTCGATAACGGTCGACGGAGCAGACATCAGGGAGATCCCGCTGAAGACCCTGCGAAAGCGGATCGGGGTGGTGCTGCAGGATCCCTACCTCTTTTCCGGGACCATCTCCTACAACATATCGCTGGGCGACCCGGAGGCGCTGAAGCGCGTGGAACAGGCAGCGGCGGTGGTCGGCGCGGACCGCTTCATCAACGAGCTTCCCAACGGGTTCGAGGAGGAGGTGCGGGAGCGCGGGGTGAACTTCTCGGCCGGGGAGCGGCAGCTGATTTCCTTCGCCCGCGCGGTGGCCTTCGACCCCGACATACTGGTGCTGGACGAGGCGACGGCGAGCGTGGACACGGCGAGCGAGCACCTGATCCAGCGGGGGCTTGAGGGGCTGATGCAGGGAAGGACCACGCTGGTCGTGGCGCACCGGCTCTCCACAATCCGCGACGCTGACCGCATCGTGGTCATCCATCATGGCGAAAAGATGGAAGAAGGGAGCCACGCGGAACTGATGGAGGCCAAAGGGCTCTACTACCGGCTCTACCAGCTGCAGTTCAAGGATTAGATACTCCCCCCTCCGGGGGGAGATGGTCTTTCGCGCCTCAGGGAAGGTTGTTTTGCCGCGGTCGGTAGAAGAGCTTAAAGTTGCCTTTTATGTAAATATTGAGATATAAGAGAAACTTATTTTTCTCTTGGAGCAATGAACGATGAAGCATCTTATTCTCGGCACGGCCGGACACATAGACCATGGCAAGACCTCGCTGGTGAAGGCGCTGACCGGCGTCGACACCGACCGTCTCAAGGAGGAAAAGGCCCGCGGCATCACCATCGAGCTCGGCTTTGCCCACCTGGAGCTGCCGGGAGAGCTCCGTTTCGGCATCGTCGACGTGCCGGGGCACGAGAGGTTCGTGCGCACCATGGTCGCCGGGGTGGGGGGAATGGACCTGGTGCTCCTGGTCATCGCCGCCGACGAGGGGATCATGCCACAGACCCGCGAGCACCTGGAGATCTGCCAGCTCCTGGGGGTAAAGCGCGGCATCGTGGTCCTCACCAAGAGGGACATGGTGGAGCCGGACTGGCTCGACCTGGTGACCGAGGAGGTGCGCGAGTATCTTGCCGAAAGCTTCCTAGCGGATGCCCCCATCGTCGCCGTTTCTTCCCGGACCGGCGACGGGATAGAGGCGCTGAAGGCCGAGTTGACCCGGATGGCGGGAGAGATCGAGCAGAAGCGGATCGACTCCCCTTTCCGGCTCCCGGTGGATCGCGTCTTTACCGTGACCGGCTTCGGTACCGTCGTCACCGGGACCCTTTTGTCAGGCTCGGTATCGGTCGGGGACGAGGTGGAGATACTCCCCTCCGGCATCGCCTGCCGCGTACGCGGCGTGCAGTCCTTCGGCTCCAAGGTGGAGAAGGGGGGAGCGGGGGAGAGGCTGGCGGTCAACCTGCAGGGGGTGGATCACACGGACGTGGAGCGCGGCGACGTGGTCGTCCCCAAGGGGCTCTACAAGCCGACGAGCGCCGTCGACGTCAGGCTCAATTACCTGGCCTCCGCTGGAAAGGAGCTGAAGCACCGCGCTACCGTCAGGCTGCATTCGGCGACCTACGAGGTTCCAGCCAAGGTCATCCTTTTCGACCGTGACGCGCTGCAGCCTGGGGAGAGCGCCTACGTGCAGCTGCGCCTCTCCAGGCCGGTGCTTTTGCTACCGGGGGACCCGTTCGTGCTCCGCACCTATTCACCCCAGGCGACCCTCGGTGGGGGGACCGTGCTCGACCCCGCGCCACCTAGAAGGCGCAGGCGCTCCGCCGAGGCGCTGGAGCTTCTGGCCGCGGCCGAGTCCGGCGCGGACCAGGAGCGGATCCGGCTCCTGGTGGAGTCGTCGCTTTTGTCGGGGATCTCGGTGCAGGAGATGGTGAACCGCTCCGGGATGTCGGCAAAGAGAATCGAGGCGGCCCTGTCGCCCCTCCTCTCCAGCGGCGCCGTGCTCCAGGTGGTGAAGGAACCTCGCATCTTCCTCGGCAAGGACGCCTTTGCCCAGTTGAAGCAGAAGCTGTCAGAAGAACTGCGCGATTACCTGGAAGAGAACCCGATGTACGAGGGGATTGGAAAGGAAGAGCTCAAGTCCCGGATTCCGAAGCGGAGTGACCCCCGTTTCTTTGGGCCGGTCTTGGCTAGCATGGAGAAGGATGGGCAGGCGCTATCGGACCGGGATCTGGTCAAGCTCCCCGGACGCAAGGTTGGCGTGACCCAGGACCAGGCGAGCGTCCAGGCGACGCTGGAGGAGGCGCTGAAAAAGGCGTGGTTCGAGGCTCCCACCCTGAAGGAGCTCTGCGACCTGCTTGGCTGCACCGAAAAGCAGGTGCTCGATCACGCAAACCTGCTCGCCCGCGAAGGAAGGGTGGCGAAGATCAAGGGGGATATCTTCTACGCTCCCGGGGCCGTCGCCGAGCTGCGCGAGAAGCTCGTCGCCCATCTGAAGGAAAAAGGGGAGATCACCCCTCCGGAGTTTCGCGAGATCACGGGTCTCAGCCGCAAGTTCATGATTCCGCTTCTGGAATACTTCGACAGCGAGAAGCTCACCATCCGGATGGGGGACAAGAGGATATTACGGAAAGGATAAAAATTTTTACCAGATATAGTCCTTGGCGATCTCCCGCTTGTCCTTGCCGTAGAGAATGTGAAAGGCCCTGAGCCTCTTGAGTGCCACCGGCGAGAGGCTCCCCAGCGGCAGATAGATGATCCTCCTCCCCAGCCGCGCCGCCTGCTGCTTCAGGTAGCTCCTCGGCGGCTTCGCCGCCGCATACACCACATCCTTTTCCAGGGAATAATCAAGCGCCGCCATCAAAAGCACCTCCCCCTTCCCCAGGGCGCCCCGGTAATCCGGGTCCTGCCAGACGTCGTGCATCCGGCGCGGCGGGTAGCTCAACAGGAACCCGCCGTACTCGCAGCGGGAAATACCGGGCCCGACGATGTTGTCGGTGGGAGGAGTGGCGTAGAAGGCCATGTCCGATTCTTGGTCGTGCTCGCCGAGCCAGGTCATGCAGTAGGGGTACCCGGAGTCCTCCCGGTCCTCGTCGAAGACCACCACCACGCACCCCACTCCGCTCTTCAACCGCCTGTTTTCCTTGACGTAAATCTTCCCTTCGTGCAGGTTCCTGATGGTCTCGCGCATGTCGATCCCGTCCAGTAGCGACGCCGAGAAAGGCTCGGTCCTGCTCGCCTCCTCGCTCAACTGCCTCGCCCCGATCCGCTTCAGATTCCGGCCGTACTCCTCGATGCTCAAGTCCTCCGGGGGATAGGAGCAGATGTACGGGTCGTCGAACCCCTCCAGCCAGTCGCCGGGACGCTTCTCCTTGCGCCGGTTCGACATCTTTATGCCGGAGCGCCCCTTGCCGCGCACCTGCTCGCGTGGGCGAAAGCGTATCCTGCGTGTGCCGGCCCACAGTTCCGCTGCGGAGAGCCTCATGGTCGGGAGGTCGCTTTGTTCGCGCTGCCAGGGGTAGTGCGCGGCCAGCCGGAAAAAGGCGTAGGCGAAGTTGTCGTCGAGGCAGCCGCGGGCGGCGGCAAGCATCTGGTAAAGGTCGGGAAGGAGCATCTGCGACAGGAGCGCGTAGTTCCGGGCGAAGCGGAAGAAGGCGCGCTTTTGCCAGTAGTGGACCTTGTCCCCGGTCTCCTGGCGGTAGTGGCGCGCCGCCTCCAGGAACAGCCGCAGCATGATCTTCTGGCGGTCCGGCATCTCCCCTTCGCTCCCTATGCGGTGGGCGCTGCGCTGGATGGCCTCCAAGAGGGCCTGCTCCTCGGGGATCGACTGCTTCCCTCCGAGGATCAGCTCGAACGCGTTGAAGCTTTTCCGCAACGAGGCGCCACCCGCCGCGGGTTCCGGGGGAAGGGGCGATCTCCTCATCTCGTAGAGGGAGGATAGAAACGGGTACTCGGCCAATACCTCGTGGCAGCATTCCGGATGCAGGTTGAAGATGGCGACCCCTTCGCGGCGGGTGCGGGTGAGCGGCTGAGCCAGAAGCTTCCCGAAGTTCTCCCGGATCCGCTGCAGGTGCGCCATGCCGCAGATGAAAAGGACCCTTTGGTGCTGCGCGGAGAGCTGCTGCAGCCTGTGCGCCATGCCGCGCTCGCGGCGCAGGTCCTCGTCGCACGGCTCAAGGTTGCGGTAAAGCTTTTCCACCTCCCGGTAGAACGGCTCGAGGCCGATGCGCTGCACCGCGTAGGAATCGGGAAGCTGCTCGTCGTGGGAAGGGTAGCTGTCCAGGTCGATGTCGACCAGGTGCAGCGGGATGCGGTTCTCGAGCGCGAGGCGCGCCCCCTCGATGAGAGGATCGGCTGGTTCGACGAGGAGAAAGACGGACTGGCAGGCGACCTGGTAGGAGAGGACGGAAAGCTCGGGCAGGCGCGCGATGGCGCGCAGGAACTGCGGCTCCAGGGTCCGGGGGAGCTCGATTGCGATGCAGTCGGGTTTCAGCAGTTCATACGCCTCGCGTACCAGCTGCGCGAATTCCATCCGGTAGTGCAGGATGGGAAGGGCGTGGACGTTGCCGAAATTTTCGAGATGCAGGCGCTCGGGCATAGGGATAGTTGGTGGTAAAACTCCTCCCCTCAGGGGGAGGGAAATTGAATATAACCAGATGTTACTTCAGATAGCGCAGCGCCTCTTCACCGAGGATCCTCTCCACCGCAAGCGGCAGCAGTTCGCGCGGGTCCTTTTCGGTCGCGGCCATCATCTTCAGCGCGTAGCGCGCGATGTTGATGCCGTCGCGCACCGAGTACGGCTCGTCGGAGGCGTGCCCGCGCTGGAGGAACTGCACCACGTAGTTCAGGATGGAACTTCCGGCGAACGGGAGGTTTTCCTTCAGGATGGCCAGTTCCTCGTCCGCCTCGGGGAAATCGATGAAGAGCTGCGGCTGCAGCCTGGAGTGGATGTATTCGGGGACCTCGAAGGTGGAAGAGTCCTCGTTCATGGTCACAACGATCCTGAAATCAGGGTGGGCGGTGATGCGCAGACCGGTGATGATCGATTCGACGTAGCGACGGTCGTCCAGAAGCGGCGCGAGCGAGGCCCAGGCCTTCTCGCTCATGCGGTTTCCCTCGTCAAGGATGAGGACGCCGCCGCTGACCATCGCCGAGACCAGGGAGGAGGCCGCGTACTGGATCGACCCTTCCGGCCCGATCACCGGCGTCACGATCAGGTCCTCGGGGCGCGTGTCCATGGTGGCCTGGAAGAGGTAGACCTTACGCCCTAGCCTTTTCGCGGCGGCATAGGCGAGGGTGGTCTTACCCACGCCGGGCTTGCCGATCAGGCGGGGGTTGAAGGGGATGTCCCTTTCGTCGATGACCATCCAGGCGGCCAGGAGTTGCTTTAAAAGTTCCTCGTCCCCCACCCAGCGCAGCGGCAGCTCTATGGGGTTGGCGAGGGTGAGGTTGATGCCGTCCAAAGTGATGCGTTCCATGTAAAGCTCCAAACGGGTTTCAGGTGTTGACGTCGTGACCGTACATCATGACCAGCCGGGCGCGGTTCTCACGGCAGCTCCGGCAGAGCTCCCCCGCATCCTGGAAAAGCTCCTCTGCCAGCCATTCGCCAGCTTCCCCGTAGAGGGTGTCGGGCTCGTTCTCGTCGTACTCTTTCTTGCAGATGCTGCAGGTTTTCATTACGTTGCCGCCGTTTTCACCAGGTCCGCCAGGCACTGAAGGAAGAGCGGCGAGGAGTTAAGGGATTCGGTCCGGATGAAGCGCTCGATGCCAAGCGCCTTGGCCTCTTCGCCGTACTGGATGTCGATCTCGTACAGGGTCTCGATGTGGTCGGAAACAAAGGAAAGCGGGACCATCAGGAGGTTCTTCTTCCCGGCCTTCGCCATCTGTTCGATGGTCGCCTCGGTGGAAGGCTCCAGCCATTTGACCCGGCTCGCCTTCGACTGGAAGCAAAGGGTGTGGCTCCCCTCCCCCACCTGCTCCATGACCAGGCGCACCGTCTCCTGGATGTGGTCCAGGTACGGATCCCCTTCCTCGATAAAGGATTGTGGGAGCGAGTGGGCGGAGAACACTATCTCCACGTCATTGCGGTCCGGGAACTTCGCCAACCCCTGCATCACCTTCTCCGACAGCGCCTTGATGTAGAGCGGGTGGTTGTAGAAGCGGTCGATGTAGGTGATCTCAAACTTCGCCCCCGACTCCTTCAGCACGCGCTTAAGCTCGTTGACGCTCGACCCTGTGGTCGCCTTGGAGTAGTGCGGGTAGAGCGACAGGGCGATCACCCTCTCTATCCCGGCGCGCTTGATAGCCGCCAGCGCGTCGATGGTAGTGGGGCGCGAGTAGCGCATGGCCACGAAGGAGCGGAAATCCTCCCCCAAAAGCTGCTGCAGCCCCTCTCCCTGCGCCTCGGTCAGCTCGCGTATCGGGGACTTGCCGCCGATCTGGCGGTAGTACTCCTCCACCTTGGGCGCGCGCTTGTTGACGATGCGCCGGGCGATGAACGGTTGCAGGAAGGCCGGACCGATTTTAATGATGTCGCGGTCCGTGAACAGGTTCATGAGAAACGGGTGCACGGCGTCCAGGGAGTCCGGGCCTCCCATCTGGAGCAGTAGCAGTGCTGTTTTTGGTGACATGGCGACCTCGGTAGGAAGATTAGACCAAAATGTAGCAGAAAAAGGCGGACAGGAGAACTTCTTTAATTCATTGGGGAGCTGGAGGGGAGGCACTAATATCGGCGGGAAAAAAAGGAAGGCCGCTTCCACGTTGTGAAGCGGCCTTTCATATTTATGATCGCCGGATTAGCGGATGCCGGCCTTGGTCAGATGTGAGGTGTACCGGACGTCGGTCCCTTTGATGTGCTTGACCAGCCAGTTCTGCAGGAATTCGATGACGTCGTGGGTCAGGAGGGTTTCGCCGGCGTTGAACTTCTGCTGCAGCGCTACCACCTGCTGTACCAAGTCCCGGTGCGCCCTGACGTGGGCCTCTTCCTCGGGGTAGCCGCTCTTGCGGAAAGCCTCTTCCTCTGCGGCGAAGTGGCTGCCGGTGTACTCGATCAGGCGGTTCAAAACGGAGCCGATCGCCTCCTTGCTCCGCTTGTGCTGCATGGCCTGGTTCAACTCGTTCACCATGGCGAAGAGCTTTTTGTGCTGCTCGTCGAAGGTGTCTATGTTGGTGGCGAAGCTCTGATCCCAGACCATCGCGTCGGAGAGCTGGAAGTGCCCAACCAGTTGGTGCAGCTCGTCCACCTGCTGCACCAGCTTCGCGGTGGCCGCCCTGGTGTCGCGGGCGCTTTCCACGTTGTTGTTGACCACGCTGGTGATCATCTGGATGTTGCTGGTGATCTCGTGGGTGGTCGCCGTCTGCTCCTCGGCGGCGGTGGCGATCTGGGAGAGCTGCATGGTCAGATCGTTGATCATCTTGAGGATGCCGTTCAGTGCCTCGCCGGAGCGGCAGGTCTCGGCGGTTCCCTGGTTCACCTGCTCGACACCTTCTCCCATGGAGCCGACCGCGGCCCTGGTCTCGGTCTGGATCGACTTGATCATGGCGTCGATTTCCTTGGTGGCGCGGGTGGTCCGCTCCGCCAGGGCGCGCACTTCGTCGGCGACGACGGCGAAGCCTCGGCCGGTCTCGCCGGCGCGGGCGGCCTCTATGGCGGCGTTCAGGGCCAGAAGGTTGGTCTGGTCGGCGATGTCTTCGATGGTTCCGGCTATGGCGCCGATCTGGTCGGAGCGCTCTCCCAGCCCGGCGACGGAGCTTGAGGTCGCCATGACGCGCTGCGCTATGTTCTCCATGAGCCTCGCGCTGTTGCTGACGATCTCGGCGCCGCTTGTGGTCTCCTCGGTCGCCCTGTGGGCGTTCTCGGCGGCGTAGAGGCAGTTGCGCGCGATGTCACCGGAGGTGGCGGACATCTCTTCGCTGGCGGTCGCTATCGTCGAGGCCTGAAGCGCCACATCCTCGGCCGCGGCGGCCATCGCGTCATTCGTGGCGCTAACCAGGGCAACGGAGTCGCGCACCAGGTCGGTGACCGTGAAGAACTTGTGCATGGTCTTGTTCCAGTCGCCCATCATGGTGTTGAAGGCGGTCCCTATGCGTCCTATCTCGCCGTTTCCGGTGGCGGCCACCCGGTAGCTGAGGTTCCCTGCAGCAGCGCTTTCCAGAGCGATGGCCATATCCTCCAAGGCCTTCGCTTCCCCGCGCGACAACAGGCCGCAGGCGACCGCCGACAAGAGCACTATCAAAGCGCCGGCGGCAAACAGACCAACCCCTCCCCCGATAGCAATGGCAGCGGCAATGGTGGCCGCGACCGCAATCAAGTTGATCGTTAGGATGCGAGAGAATAAAGACATGTACGATCTCCTGTAGACCTTGGCATTTGAGATTCACAGTCGTTTATCGTCCAGCGGAATTTAAAACTTGAGCAATTAGTGAAAGTATACATAGGAAACCTGAAGGGCTTGGGGGGAGGAACAACCCGTCCCGCGACTGTCAGGTGCGGGGCGGGCGTCAGATCTCTAACTAACGGCAATTACCACGAGCTCCGTTCGTTGCGGGCGACCGTCCTGCTACTGGGTGCTACCGTGCTGTCCTGGACGCTTCTGCGGATACCGCCATTGTCATGCTTCAGCTGAGCCCGTTCCGCCTGCTCTACCTGCATCACCAAACCGCAGGAAAGGATTATTGCTGCCATGACGAATTTACCGCGGTAATTCTTCATACCGGCCTCCTTGTCGCCGAAAGGCGGATCGCCGCCACCGGCTAGATTGCCATGATGAGGAAGAAGATGGAGACAGTCTAATGTAAAAGATTTTTAAGTCAAGCTTAATTTTGGAGGGTATGCAGCGCCGCCGTCGTCGTAGTACAAACCCACCGCCGTGCTCCCAGCGCGGTTTTACCTTTTATCGTCCCGGCAATGGACACGCCGCGACTTTCATTTATAATGAGCACTTGTTTCTTAATGATCGAGGCAAAGGGCGGGGTTTGATGAGTTTTGCGAGGTGGTGGGGAGCGTTGGTGCCGGTTCTGGTGCTGCTTTTAGGAAGCACCGCACTGGCGCACGTGGAAGGGACCCAGCCGCTTGGCTCATTTTCCTCCGCCGGCGCCAAGGTCCAGCCGGTCGGGCTTAACGAGAAGCTGGGCGCGCGCATTCCGCTCGATTTGACCTTCCGGGACGAGACGGGGCGCGAACTGCGCCTGTCGGAACTGGTCACCGGCCCGACCATCATCCTTCCCGTCTATTACTCCTGCACCAACGTCTGCAATTATCTGCAAGAAGGGTTGGCCAGGGTGCTTCCCGAGATCAAGCTGGCTCCGGGGAAGGACTACCGGGTCCTTTCGGTCAGTTTCGACGAGCGCGAGACGCCTGAGCGGGCGGCGCGCTCGAAGCGGATGTACGAGACGGTCATGCGTGGGAAATTCCCTGCCGGCAACTGGACCTTTCTTACCGGCGACGCGGCCAACATCCGAAGGTTTACCGAGGCGGCTGGGTTCCAGTTCCAGCGTCAGGGAAACGATTTCGTGCATCCGGTGGTGAGCTTCGTGGTGGCGGGGGACGGCATGATCGTGCGTTACCTCTACGGCACCCAGTTCCTGGCGAAGGACGTCACCCTCGCCCTGATGGAGGCGCGCCAGGGAAGGGTCGGAGCCACCATCAGCAAGATGGTGAGCTACTGCTTCAGCTTCGATCCCAAGAGCAAAAGCTACGAATTCAACCTGCTGCGGGTGAGCGCCACGGTGATCATCGCCTGCGTGCTCGCTTTTGCCGCCTTCCTCGTCTTCGGGGGTAAGAAACCGCCGGGGGGGAAAGGGCAGGAAAAGAAATAAAGCGGGAAGATCACCCGGCGCCCGTGGCAGTGGCGCCGGTTCGTTTGGGGGGAAAATGAGTCAAGACACGGCAATTGGGCAGGGAGGGTTCTGGCGGGACACCGGGAGGACCGGGATCGGCTCCTGGATTTTTTCCACAGACCACAAGCGGATAGGGTTGATGTACCTTTACTGCGTGCTCGGCTTCTTCCTGGTGGGGGCCTCTCTGGGGCTGCTGATCCGGCTGGAGCTGATCGCCCCAGGCCCAACCATCGTCACCGCCCAGACCTACAATGCCCTCTTCACCGTGCACGGGGTGGTGATGATCTTCCTTTTCATCATCCCAGGAATACCGGCCTCCTTCGGCAACCTGGTGCTTCCCATCCAACTGGGCGCGCGGGACGTCGCCTTCCCCCGGGTGAACCTTCTGTCCTGGTGGCTCTACGCCATCGGCGCCGTCATCGTGCTGGTTTCCCTTTTCACCGGCGGCGGCGCGCCCGATACGGGGTGGACCTTCTACGTCCCCTTCAGCGCCCGGACCACCACCAACGTTTCGCTCGCGGTCTTCGGCGTTTTCATCCTGGGCTTCTCGTCGATCCTCACCGGGATCAACTTCATCACCACCATCCACCGCATGCGCGCGCCGGGGATGACCTGGACCCGGATCCCGCTATTCACCTGGAGCCTCTACGCGACAGCCTGGGTGCAGGTACTCGCCACCCCGATCATCGCCATCACGCTGCTGCTGGTGATCACCGAGCGCATCCTAGGCCTGGGCCTCTTCGACCCGACCCGCGGCGGCGATCCGGTCATGTACCAGCACATGTTCTGGATCTACTCGCACCCCGCCGTGTACATCATGATCCTCCCCGGGATGGGGGTGATCTCGGACATCATCCCAGTCTTCTCCAGGAAGCCGATATTCGGTTACAAGATGATCGCCTTCTCGAGCCTAGCCATCGCCGCGGCCGGATCCGCAGTCTGGGGGCACCACATGTACACCTCGGGGATGAGCGACATGGGGATCCTCGTCTTCTCGTTTCTGACCTTCATCGTGGCGATACCCTCCGCCATCAAGGTGTTCAACTGGGTCTCCACCATGTACAAGGGGTCGATATCGCTCGAGGCCCCGATGCTCTTCGCGCTCTCCTTCATCCTGCTCTTCTCCATCGGCGGGCTGTCCGGCCTGATCCTCGGCGCCGCCGCCACCGACATCCACGTGCACGACACCCATTTCGTGGTGGGGCACTTTCATTACGTCATGTTCGGCGGTACCGGCTTCGCCTTCTTCGCGGCTGCGCATTACTGGCTCCCCAAGTACTACGGGCGCAGATACAAGGAAAAGCCGGCCATCGTCGGCTGGATCCTGATGTTCGTGGGTTTCAACGTCATGTACTTCACCATGCAGGTGCTGGGTATGGAAGGTATGCCCAGGCGCTATTACGATTACCTCCCGGAATTCACCAGGCTGAACGTCGTTGCCACCGTCGGGAGCTGGATCCTGGTTGCCGGGATCATCATCGTGGTCTGGAACCTCTGGCGCGGGCTGTTCCGCGGCGAGCCGTTCACCGGCAACCCCTGGGGAGGCGCGACCCTTGAATGGAGCATCGCCACGCCGCCTCCCACGGAGAATTTCGACGAGGACCCGGTGGTGACCCACGGGCCGTACGAGTTCAAGGGGGCGGGGATTCCATGAGTCACCAGGAAAAGGACAGTTTTGGGGCAAAGCTTGGCATGTGGTTGTTCCTGTTTACGGAGATGCTCCTCTTCGGCGGCGTCTTCATCCTCTACTCGGTTTACCTGACGCGGTACCCGAAGGAGTTCGGCCTGGGGGGGCACCAGCTGGACCTGGTCTTTGGCGCGACGAACACGGTGGTACTTCTGACCAGCTCCCTCTTCGCCGCCATGTCGGTCACCGCGATCAAGCGCGGGGCAAAGCGGCTCACCCTGGGGCTCCTCTCAGGCACCATCGGCTGCGCGCTCGTCTTTCTCTGCATCAAGTACCTGGAGTGGAGCGCGAAGTTCCATCACGGCATCTACCCGAACTCGCCCAAGCTGATCGCGGGGCCGCCGGGAGAATCGATCTTCTTCAGCCTGTACTATCTCACCACGGGGCTGCACGGTATCCATGTCGTCATCGGGGGGATCCTCATGACCTGGACCGCCGTCATGGTGCAAAAGGGGATACTAAACAGCACCGACAACGTGACCTTGGAGAACGTGACCCTCTACTGGCACTTGGTCGATCTGGTCTGGATCTTCATCTTTCCGCTCTACTACCTGATTCTGTAGAAACAGAGGTGAAGCAGATTGAGAGGTTAGGCAGACTAAGAGGTGAGGCAGGTTGAGAGGTGAAGCAGATTAAGGCCTTTAGCTTTTTCTCAATCTTAATCTTACTCTTAATCTGATTTTTAAAGGAGCAAGCAGGTGGATACTGAACATTCGGAACATATCCTAAGTTACGGGAAACTGACGGCCGTCTGGGTGGCGCTGCTGGCATTGACCGCCGCCACCATCATGGTGACGAGGGTGGAACTCGGAGTCTGGAAGGTATGGGCGGCGCTCGCCATCGCCAGCATCAAGTCCGGCCTGGTCATCGCCTTCTTCATGCACATGAAGTACGAGCCGCGGCTATTCCGCATCATCCTCTTCGTGGCGCTCTTCACCCTGGCCGGCTTCATCGGGGGCACCTTTTTCGACGTACTCTACCGTTAGAGGGGCATCGTGGAAAATCAGCTAATAACAACGACGCAAGCAGTCGACCCTGTATTCACCTTCCTCTTCGGCGCCTGCCTGGTGCTCTTGGTGGGAATCACCGCCACCATGGTCTTTTTCGTGGTGCACTACCGCCGCTCCAAAAACCCGGAGCCAACCTCGCAGGTCTCGGGGAGCCCGCTTCTGGAGGTGATCTGGACCGTCCTACCCACGCTATTGGTGATGGGGATGTTCTACTACGGCTGGACCAGCTACCTCTCGCTCAGGACGGTGCCGAAGAACGCGATGCAGGTGAAGGCCGAGGCGAGGATGTGGTCCTGGAACTTCATCTACGAAAACGGCAAGCAAAGCGGCAAGCTTATCGTCCCGGTCGGGAGACCGGTGCAGGTGAACCTGGAGTCGAAGGACGTGGTGCACGGCTTCTACGTCCCGGCCTTCAAGATCAAGCGCGACGTGGTTCCGGGGATGAAGAACCACGTCTGGTTCGTGGCGACGAGCCCGGGTACCTACGACCTGTTCTGCTCGCAGTACTGCGGCACCGGCCACTCCGCCATGATCACCACGGTCGAGGCCCTGCCACCGGCGCAGTTCGCCGCCTGGCTGCAGCAGCAGGCCGCAGGGGGCGCGGCACAGGGGCAGGCGCTTCTGGAAAAATACGGCTGTCTCGGCTGCCACTCGCTGGACGGCACTAAGAAGGTCGGCCCCACCTTCAAGGGGCTCTACGGGAGCCAGGTCAAGGTGCATAGAGGAGACAAGGAGGAGACGGTCACGGCCGACGAGGGCTACCTGCGGGAATCGATACTGAACCCTGCGGCCGCAGTCGTGGACGACTTCCCTGCGATAATGCCCAAATCGGCCATGCCGGAGGCGGACCTGAAGGCGGTGATCGAGTACCTGAAGGGGTTGAAGTGAAAATGCTGGCGAGACTTTTCCGGCTGCGGCTTTCGCTCATGAACGGATTCGCGGCGGCGGCGGGTTACCTCCTCTTCCCCTCCCCGGTCCAGCGCCCGACCCTTTTGGCCCTGTTCCTGGGGGTGGCGCTCATGGCCGCGGCAGGCTCAGCCCTGAACCAGGTCCTGGAGCGCGACCTCGACGCTTTGATGCGGCGCACCTGCGACCGCCCTCTCCCAACGAAAAAGCTGTCACCGGCTGCAGCCACCCTCGCCGGACTGGCGGCGCTCGCGGCGGGCGCCTCCCTCCTTTCCATCGTGGCCGGTACCGTTCCGGCCGCCATCGCCCTTCTCACCATTCTCTGGTACCTGGCGCTGTACACCCCACTGAAGCGGGTGAGCTCTCTGGCGCTGCTGGTGGGCGGGGTGTGCGGGTGCGGCGCGCCGCTGGTCGGCTGGAGCGCCGCGGGCGGTGGGCTCGGGGATTTTCGCATCATCCTGCTCGCCGGGGTCATCTACCTCTGGCAGGTTCCGCATTTCTGGCAGTTGCAGCGAAAAAAGGCAGACGACTACCGGCGCGCCGGTTTCCAGGTCTTCACGCCTGCAGCCGGCAAAAAAGGGTCGGCGCCGCTTGGCCGGCTCTGGATCATCTCCATGGTCGCGGCAACCTTGATGCTCCCGGTGTTCGGCGTGGTACAGGCTGCGCCCATTCTCTGCGCCCTGCTGCTGCCGCTACCGTTTCTGTTCCTGTCCAGGCGGCGCTGGGATCGGGTCGCCGCCTTGGTGCTCCATTGCTACCCGCTTCTGGTCACCCTGGCGATTTTCGGAGGCAAATTCATAGGAGGAGCTGTTTTATGGGCGATAAAGTTAAGTGCGAAAACCCGGTGAAACACAGGGACCACATGTGCAAGCTGAAAAAAGACGGGAGGGTCGAGGAGTTGGAAAAATACCAGAAAGACCCCATCGTCTTCTGCAACAAGTGCAAGATGCAAGCGAACGACCCCTGCCTGCTCTGCAACCCGAGAGCAATCAAGGGGGGGCGCGGCTGACGCAAATTCCCCCGCCGCTTAATTCCGTCATGTTGCAATTTCCCACTGAAAAAGCCCCCTCTTTCCCGTCGGTTGCGGGAGGAGGGGGCTTTCTTTTACCGGTTCTGGACCGATCCGGCCTTTAGATTATTCCCACCGACTTCCCGATCCTGGTGAAGATGTCGAGCCCCAGGTCGAGGTCGGCGCGGGAGTGGGAGGCGCTGATCATGACCCTGATGCGCGCCTTCCCCTGGGGGACGGTCGGGTAGCCGATCGGCATGGCGAAGATGCCGGGGTCGCAATCGAACAGCATGCGCGAGAAATGCTGGGCGAGCGTCGCGTCGCCGATCATCACCGGCGTGATGGGGGTGACGCTCGCGCCGATGTCGAAGCCGGCACTCCTCATCCCATCCTTGAAGTAACGCGTGTTTTCCCACAGAAGCTCCACCAGGTCGGTGCTTTCCTCGAGGAGGTCGACCGCCGCAAGACAAGCCGCCGTGTCTGCCGCGGTGACGGCGCTGGAAAAGAGGAAGGGGCGGGCCTTCTGCCGGATCCAGTCGATGACCGTGCTGCTCCCGGCGATGACCCCGCCCATGACCCCGAAGGCCTTGGAGAGAGTCCCTATCTCCAGGTCGAACTTCCCGTTCAGCTGGAAGTGGTCCACGATACCGCGCCCGCCGCGCCCAAGCACCCCTTCGCCGTGAGCGTCGTCTACCATGGTGATTATGTCGTGGCGCTGGCAGAGCTCGAAGAGCCGGTCCAGGGGCGCTATGTCGCCGTCCATGGAGAAGACCCCGTCGGTGATCAAGAGGGCGCGCCGGTACTGGCCCAGGTTCTCCTTGATCGCGCGCTCGCAGTCCTCCGCGTCGCAGTGCTCGTACACCACGACTCTGGCCGAGGAGAGCCGGCAGCCGTCGATGATGCTGGCATGGTTCAGCCGGTCGGTGAAGATGACGTCACCCTTCCCTACCATTGGGGGGATCGCCGCCTGGTTGGCGCAGAACCCGGACTGGACGTAGAGGGCGTCCTCGACCCCTTTGAAGGCGGCCAGCCGCTCCTCCAGTGTGCGGTGCAGCTCCAGGGTCCCGGCGATGCTTCTCACCGCCGCCGGCCCCACCCCCCAGATCTGCACCGCGGCCCGGGCCGCTTCCTTGAGCCTGGGGTGGTTGGCGAGCCCCAGGTAGTTGTTGCTGCAGAAGTTGAGCACCTTCTTGCCATCCACCACCATCCAGGGGCCGCAGGCCGAACCTATGGTGCGGATATGCGTCCTCAGCCCCTGCTGCTTCAGGGCCTCCATCTCCTCTTTGATCCACTCGAACTTCTCGGGCATCCTTTGCCTCCTGGCTCACGCGAAGCCGCGATGACGCGAGGGAGCTTCCCCTGGCGCCTTCGCGGCTGGGCGTGAGGCGTAATTTTTCACTCCTCGACCCAGTTGAGCATCACCTTCCCGGCGTTGCCGGTGCTCATCACCTGGAACGCCTCCTCGAACTGCGTGTAGTGCATCCGGTGCGTGATCACCGGGGTGAGATCCAGTCCGATCTTGATCAGGGACTGCATCAGGTACCAGGTCTCGTACATCTCCCGGCCGTAAATCCCCTTGATGGTCAGCATGTTGAAGATCACCTGGTTCCAGTCGATGGCGAGATCCCCCGAAGGGAGCCCGAGCATCGCGATCTTGCCGCCGTGGCACATGTTCGCCAGCATCTCCTTGAAGGCGTCGCCGTTTCCCGACATCTCCAGCCCGACGTCGAAACCCTCTTTCATCCCGAGCTGTTGCCGCACCTGGGCCAGGGTCCCCTCCCTGACGTTAAGCGCCACGGTGGCCCCCATCTTTTTCGCCAGGTCGAGCCGGTACTGGTTCAGGTCGGTGATCACGATGTAGCGGGCGCCTGCGTGGCGCGCTATGGCCGTGGCCATGATCCCGATGGGGCCGGCGCCGGTGATGAGCACGTCCTCCCCCAGGATCGGGAAGGCCAGCGTGGTATGGGTCGCGTTGCCGAAGGGGTCGAAGATCCCCAGGATCTCCATGGGGATGGTCGGGTCGGCGTGCCAGACGTTGGTGACCGGGATGCAGATGTACTCGGCGAAGGCGCCGGCGCGGTTGACGCCGACCCCCTTGGTGTCCTTGCAGAGGTGGCGCCTGCCGGCCAGGCAGTTGCGGCACCTGCCGCAGACGATGTGCCCCTCTCCTGAGACTATGTCACCGATGTTTAGGTCGGCGACGTTGCTCCCCATGGCCACCACCCGTCCCACGAACTCGTGGCCCACCACCATGGGGACGGGAATGGTCTTCTGGGCCCAGTCGTTCCAGTCCCAGATGTGCAGGTCGGTGCCGCAGACGGCGGTCTTGTGCACCTTGATCAGCACGTCGTTGATCCCTACCTCCGGGACGGGGACCTCGTCGAGCCAAAGCCCCGGCTTCGGGTATTTTTTCACTAGCGCCTGCATGGTCTTCCGCATGGCCCGCTCCTCTCATGTGGGTGCCGTAACTTTACGTTAATGTTATCAGGGGAACGGTTCATGTAAAGGAAGGAAACGGCGCAGGGCCTGCTGGGTGCGGGGTCGCGACATGTGCTATGATAGCGGTACCCAATTAAAGACAAGGAGGTCCCAATGAGTGAGCTTAAAGAGTGTCCGAAGCCGACAGAACATAAGGCGCACATGTGTCAGTTGAAGCGCGAGGGGAGAATCGAGGAGATCGACCGGCACTCATCGAAGCCGAAGTTCATCTGCAACCGGTGCCAGGCCAAGGCGGACGAGGAAGGGTACCTCTGCACGCCGCGGCCGCTGTAGCGGTAACGGAAAAGGGGCGGCTGCGGTGTCTTTCGAGAAAAAGCAGCCTGCCCCATTTCCCAACATAGGTTAATATCCGTACATAATTAATAATTCAAGCAATTAACCCGCAGAGCCGATAATTCGAGGGCCGTCCATGGAAGGCGTGCACAGTTTGCCGGATGGGTTCCGAGGTAGTAGATGCTTACTGTTCCCCGAAAAATCAGCGTCGCTGTGACCTTACTGTCACTGGCTTTGTGGCTTCTTTTTCTCGGCCCCCTGGAAGTTAAGGCGGCAGACCGGCCCCACGTCCTGGCTCTCAACTCGTACAACGACGGTTATGAATGGTCCGACGACGAGATGCACGGGTTGCGGGAGACCCTGACCCGCGGGTTCCCCCAGCTCGAGCTCTTGATCGAACACCTCGACACCAAGAAATTCCCCAACAAAAAGCATTTCCCCCAACTGGCCGACCTTCTCGCGGCCAAATACCGCAAGGACCGGTTCCAGGTGGTGATCGCACTGGACAACGCGGCGTTCGAATTCGCCCTGCGCTACCGTGACCGCCTCTTTCCCGGCACGCCGCTGGTTTTCTGCGGCATCAACGACTATAGCCCCGGGATGATCGTCGGGCGCAACAACTTGACAGGTGTGGCCGAGCACCACGACATGGTCGGGACCCTGGACATGGCCCTCTCCCTGCACCCGGGGACACGGCAGGTGGTGGTCGTCCACGACTATACCGACACCGGGCTCGCCATGGCCCGGGAACTCTCCCGGTACCAGGAGCATTTCGGCGGGGTAAAGCTCCGTTACCTCCCCGAGCTTCCGCTCGAGCAGTCGGTGCAGCAGTTGAAGTCGCTTCCCAAGGACGCCCTGGTGCTGCTTCTATCCTACTCGGTGGAAAAAGGGGGACGCTCCTTCACCCAGGCCCGGGTCGCACAGGTGGTATCCTCCGCCAGTTCCGTCCCCGTATATGCCGTTCACGCAGCCCAGCTCGGGAAAGGGGTGGTCGGCGGGCGGATGATGGAGGGGAGGATCCAGGGGGTAAAGGCAGCGGAACTTGCACTCAGGATCATCTCCGGGGAAAAAGCCCAGGATATCCCCGTCATCGACCAGAACCTCTCCCAGGCCATGGTCGACGATGCGGTGGTGCGCAGGTTCGGCATGGACCGGGAGAAGATTCCCGCCGACGCCAGGATCATCAACAGGCCGGTCTCGGTTTATGCGGTGGACAAGACCGCCTTCTGGACGGCACTGGCCGTCGCCGCAGCGATGCTGACAGCCCTTTTCACCCTCTATTTCAGCAACGAACGCAGAAAGCGTCTGGAAAAAGGGCTGCAGATGTCAGAGGCGCGGTTCAGGCAGCTCTTCGACAACGCCGGTGACGCCATCTACATTCACGACTACCACTTCAACATCCTGGAGGCGAACCAGTCGGCCTGCGACAAGATGGGGTACAGCCACGACGAGTTGCTGGGCTTGAGCCTGTACGAGATCAACCACCCCAACCAGCGGGAGAGGCTCCCCGAACGGCTGGCGACGGTGCAAAAAGACGGGCGCGCACTGTACGAATCGGAGCACCAGACGAGGAGCGGAGAGCCGATACCGATCGAGGTCACAAGCCGCGTCATCGATTTCGGCGAGCGCCCCGCCATCCTCAGCGTGGTGCGGGACATTTCCCGGCGCAGGCGCATCGAGCAGCGGGAGAAGGCGCGGCTGAAAATACTGGAGCAGATGGCTACCAGCTCGAATCTGCAGGAGCTTTTGGTGGAGATCGTCCGCTTCGTGGAGCAGGAAAGCCCCGGCGCGCTCTGCTCGGTGCTCCTGGTGGACGACTCCGGCACCCGTCTTTTCCATGGCGCGGCGCCGAGCCTCCCCGACTTCTACAACCGGGCCGTTACCGGCTTGAGGGTCGAACAGGGTATGGGCTCGTGCGGCACCGCCGCCTTCACCAAACAGCGCGTGGTGGTCGAGGACATCGAGAACCATCCCTACTGGAGGAATTTCAAGCCTGCACGGGACGCCGGCCTGCGCGCCTGCTGGTCCGAGCCGGTTATCTCCCGCGATGGGGACGTTCTTGGGACCTTCGCCATCTATTACCGCAGCTGCCGAAGCCCCAGGGAAGACGAGATCACCTTGATCGAATCGGCAGCCCACATGGCCAGCATCGCCATCGGCCGCATGCGCAGCGAGGAGAGCCGGCAAAAGCTTGAGGAACAGATGCGCCAGATGCAGAAGATCGAGGCGATCGGGCAGCTGGCGAGGGGGCTTGCCCACGACTTCAACAACCTCTTGACCCCCATCTTCGTCTACGCCGACATCGCCAAGCGGAGCTTCACCCCCGACGACCCCAACCGGAAGAAGCTCGACGGCATCCTCGTCTCCGCCCATAAGGCGGCGGAACTCACCAAGAAGCTCCTTTCCTTCGGGCGCAAGCAGGTGCTCAACATGGAGGTGCTGGAGCTGAACGACGTCATCAGCGCGCTTCTGGACCTGATGCAGCGGACCATCCGGGGCAACATCGAGATCAGGACCAACCTGACCGGCTACGGCGCCCCGATCTTCGCCGACCGCGGCCAGATCGAGCAGATCCTGATCAACTTCGCCGTCAACGCCCAGGACGCCATCAAGGGAAACGGCAGCATCGTGATCGAGACCGGCAACGTGAACATCGACGACGAGTTCGCCCGGATGAACCCCGGCACCAAGCCCGGGCCGCACGTGCTGCTCTCCTTCACCGACGACGGCTGCGGCATGAGCGAGGAGGTGCTGGGACACATCTTCGAGCCATTTTTCACCACGAAACCGGTGGGGCAGGGAACCGGGCTCGGCCTCGCTACGGTGTACGGGATCGTGAAGCAGCATAACGGCTGGGTCAAGGTGGTGAGCCAGGTGGGGCAGGGGACCAGCTTCCTCCTTTACTTCCCGAGGCAGGCTGCAAAGGCGAAGCAGGAGCCGGCTCAGCCGGAGCCGGCGGCGAAAATCGAGCAAAGGGACAGCCGCGCCACCATCCTCGTGGTCGACGACAACGAGAGCATCAGGGAGATGGCGCTGGAGCTGCTCCAGTCCTCGGGGCACCAAGTCCTGATCGCGGAAACCCCGGCTCTCGCCCTGAAGCTGGTCGAGGAGCGCGATCTCCCGCTGGACCTTTTGGTGACCGACGTTGTGATGCCCGAGATGAGCGGGCCGGAGCTCTACGAGCGCCTTGCCCTCCTCCAGCCGGGGCTCCCGGTCCTCTACATCTCCGGCTATACCTTCGACGTGAAGGTGCATAACCCCAGGCAGCACCAGCAGGTGAGTTTCCTCCCCAAGCCGTTCACCTCGGAGCAGTTCATCGCAGTCATAGAAAAGGCAATCTCCTGAAGCTCATGCAGTCTGTTGCTTTACTCCAAAGGACTGGACACTCATAAATAAGGACGCCAAAGGATCTGTTCCAGGCACCCCCTGAAAACTTCCTCCCTCCCCAATGATTAATTCTTAGACATAATTAATTCTGCCTTGTTGTAGACATACATTGTCGCTGGTGTAACTTTTTTGGCATCTGGACTGCGCAAAGTCATACGCCACAACCGCGATTATCGTCCAGGCGCTGCCGGCTCTATGTCATGCCGGTACTGAATTTAATTGCACAAGGAGAGGATTATGAAACGGGAGAAGCTGATTGGGAAAGCCTTTCTGCTGGTAGCGCTGGGCGCGGCGGGAACCTTGTCTGGATGTGCAAGTTACGAAGTGAACAACGGCCGCGGAAACATTCCGGGGTACTGGATCCGCTACGAGATGCAGGAGGCCGACCGCGCCATCGAGGCTGCGCGCGCCGACGGGAAAGCGGCGCTCTGCCCGGACGAGTTCAAGGAAGCCGAGGCGGCGAAGAACAACGCCTACGACGTCTTCCGGGCCTGCCACACCGAAGAGGGGGCAGCTCTGGCGAAACAGGCGACGGCTGAGGCCAAGGCACTCTGCCCGCCGAGACCGGCCGAGCCCGCTCCCAAGCCGGTGGTCGCTCCGCCGCCTCCGCCGCCTGCGCCCGCCCCCGAGGCTCCCACGGACACGCTGCTGATAAACCCCGAGTCCGTGGCGAAGGGTGAGGCTGCAACCCTCAGCTGGACTTCGGCCAACGCGAGCAACTGCATCATCGAGCCGGGTGTCGGGGCGGTGCCGACGGCCGGGACCTTGACCATCACGCCTGACGACGATGCGCTCTACACCCTGACCTGCACGGGCCCCGGCGGCACTGCAAAAAGCGAGGCCAAGGTGGCGGTGACCGCCCCTGCTCCGGTCCCGGTTCCGGCCGTGGTGCAGCCGGAGGCGGCCCCGGTCAAGCTGTGCCAGCCGGCGGTGATCAACGTCCAGTTCGACACCAACAAGTCCGACATCAAGCCCAAGTACCATGACGATCTGAAGGCGCTGGCCGACTTCCTGAAGGAGTTCCCGAACGCCACCGGGACCATCGAGGGGCACACCGACAGCGTCGGCGACAAGGCCGCCAACATGAAGCTTTCCCAGCGTCGGGCCGACAGCGTCAGGAAGTACCTGGTCGACAAGTTCGGCATCGCGCCGGAGCGGGTCAAGGCAGTGGGCTATGGCCCGACCAAGCCGGTAGCCGACAACAAGACCGCGGCAGGAAAGCAGAAGAACCGCCGCATCGAGTCCAACTTCCGCTGCGACTAAAAGAGCCTAAGCTGGTCTGAAAAGGAAAAGGCGCCCCTCGAAATTTCGAGGGGCGCCTTTTTCGTGGAGCCTTACTTCCCTGCCAGTTCCTCGACCACCTTCCCGAGTCCCGGCACCACCCGCGCCAGCCGGTCGTAATCTATCTTCTCATAAGTGTCGGTGGGTTGGTGGTAGTGGGGGTAGCGGTAAAGGGCGGTGTCGGTGACCATCAGCGCCGGGTACCCTTGCTGCCAGAAAGCCCACTGGTCGGACCACCCGATCCCGGGGATCAGGGCCGGCGCCGCCACCCCTTCGGAGGGGAACCGGGCAGAGTCCCGGAAAGTGCCGATTGCCGATCGGAGCAGCGACTGCGAACTCCAGTTGCTGACGAAGCCGATGAAGTTGCCGGTGTCCGGATAGAAACGGCCAAGCGGTGCGGGGTAGAGCTGGCTTTTGGGCTGGTCCGAGTAGTAGCCGATGGTCTCCAGCGACACCATCGCCACGATCTTCTCGCGCCTCTCCTTCGACCTGCGGGCGTAAACCACGCTTCCCATCTCCTCGCCCTGGAAAAAGGGGGCCTCCTCGTTGACGAAGGCCACGAAACGGAGGGTGCGGACCGGATGCAACCCGGCGCTGCGCCTGGCGAGCTCGATCAGCGCGGCGACCCCCGAAGCGTTGTCGTTGGCGCCGGGGGTCCCCGGGGCCGAGTCGTAGTGCGCACCGATGACCACGATCTCCTGCGGCGCCGTGGTCCCCTTCACCTCTCCTTCCAGATTGGCTACCACCTTCCCGTCCACCGAATAGGATTGCTCGCTTACCGAAAGCCCCGCTTTGCCGAGCTCGGCCCTGACGTAGTCGGCGGCGCGGACCAGGGAGCGGTAATGTGCCATGTTGCGCTCTCCGACGGTTCCGGCCAAAAAACCTACGTGCTGCTGCAGCCGCTCGCTAAGCAGCAGCTCCGCCCGCTGCAAAGGGGGAAGCGCTCCCCGGTAGGACTTCCCAGGCAGGACGATCATGGAACCTCCGGCTGTCGCGATGATTGCCAAAAGCAACGCGCAGCTCCCGGCGAAAAGGGCCGGTGATTTTCCGTATGCCATGTTCCCTCCCTCGCCCGCGTACACGTGCGCATACCAGGTAAACATAAAATCCAGGGGCGGTTTGTCAACTGCGTGCGTCCAACTGGCGAGATCGCTGGAACTCAGGCAGCAGCAGCGGCTTTTTCTGGTATAGTCACATCATGTAAGGAACGCACCAGGAACAACGAGTTCTACAGCCAGTAATTCAATTTTTTTGCCATAAATTAAAAACATGAAATAGTGAGTGACGCCATGGATCTGAGAAAAACGCATTCGGTAATACTGACAGAAGGGGAACCTGAACAGAAAAGGGCGGAGATACTGGAATATTTCCACGCCACCTTCACCGTCGACGAGAGACTCTATGAGACCCTGAAGGACGAGGAGGCCTTCTACCTGAGGGCGGACCGGCTCCGGCATCCGCTCATCTTCTACTTCGGCCACACGGCAGCGTTTTTCGTCAACAAGCTCGTCATCGCCCGGGTCATAGACCGGCGCATCAACCCGCGCTTCGAATCGCTTTTCGCCGTCGGTGTCGACGAGATGTCCTGGGACGACCTGAACGAGTCGCATTACGACTGGCCCACCCCCGCCGAGGTGAAGAGCTATCGGGATCAGGTGCGCGACCTGGTGGACGGGCTGATCAAGACCCTGCCGCTCACCCTTCCCATCACCTGGGAGCACCCCTTCTGGGCCATCATGATGGGGATCGAGCACGAAAGGATCCACCTGGAGACCTCGTCGGTGCTGATCCGCCAGCTTCCCCTGGACCGGGTGCGGCGCCACGACTTCTGGGAGGTCTGCCGCGAGTCCGGAGAGCCTGCGGCAAACGAGCTGCTGCCGGTCGCCGCCGGCACGGTGCGGCTCGGCAAGGAGCAGGAGCATCCGCTCTACGGTTGGGACAACGAGTACGGAAAGCGCGAGGCCCGGGTGGAGGCGTTCTCCGCCTCGAAGTTCCTGGTCTCGAACCGGGAGTACCTATCTTTCGTCCAGGCTGGGGGGTACGGGGAGCGGGAGTGGTGGACGGAGGAGGGGTGGAACTGGCGCAGCTTCAAAGAGGCCGAGCACCCGCTTTTCTGGGTGGAGCGCGAGGAGGGGTGGGGGCTTAGGACCATGCTGGAGGTGATCGACCTTCCCTGGAACTGGCCGGTTGAGGTGAACTACCTGGAGGCGAAGGCGTTTTGCAACTGGCTGTCGGCAAAAACCGGCAAGTCGTTCAGGCTGCCGACGGAGGACGAGTGGTACCGCATGCGCGATTTGGCGGAGGTGCCGGACCAGCCGGGCTGGAACCGGGCGCCGGGGAACCTTAACCTCGAATACTGGGCCTCCTCCTGCCCGGTGGACCGCTTCGCCTTCGGCGAATTCTTCGATCTTGTCGGCAACGTCTGGCAGTGGACCGAGACCCCCATCTACCCGTTCCACGGGTTCCGTGTCCATCCCTGGTACGACGACTTCTCGACCCCCACCTTCGATACGCGCCACAACCTGATCAAGGGGGGCTCCTGGATCTCCACCGGCAACGAGGCCACCCGCGATTCCCGGTACGCCTTCAGGAGGCACTTCTTCCAGCACGCAGGTTTGCGCTACGTCGAAAGCAGCCGCCCGGTGGAAATCCACGACGACCCGTACGAGACGGACGCGCTTGCCGCGCAGTACTGCGACGCGCACTACGGCCCCGGGCATTTCGGCGTCCCTAACTTCCCCAAGGCTTGCGCGGAGATCTGCCTGGAGCTGACCCGCGGACGTCCCCGGGGGCACGCGCTCGACCTCGGCTGCGCCGTGGGGCGCGCGAGCTTCGAGCTGGCGCGCGGTTTCGAGAGGGTGACGGGACTCGACTTTTCGAGCCGCTTCTTCCGGCTCGCCGCCAGGATGCAGGAAGAGGGGGGCCTCCGCTACGCGCTGCCGGAGGAAGGGGAGGTGGTTTCCTACCACGAGCTGGACCTTGCGGCCCTGGGGCTTGCGGAGGTCAGGGAGCGGGTCAGCTTCTTCCAGGCCGACGCCTGCAACCTCCCGGAGAAGTTCACCGGTTACGACCTGGTCCTTGCCGCGAACCTGATCGACCGCCTCTATTCGCCCCGCCGCTTCCTGGACGCGATACGGGAAAGGCTCAACCCCGGCGGGCTCCTGGTGATCGCTTCCCCCTACAGCTGGGACGAGGAGTACACCGCAAAGGACCAGTGGCTGGGGGGGTACCGGGAAGCGGGCGAGCCGGTGTGGAGTATCGATGGACTATCGCGGGAACTTTTGCCATACTTCAACCCGCTCGGCGAACCGCGCGACGTCCCCTTCGTGATCAGGGAGACGCGCCGCAAGTTCCAGCACAGCATCGCGCAATTGACCGTATGGGAGCTTAAATGACCAAAAAGTTCGACTTCGACGACATCATCGACCGGCGTGGCACCTCCAGCGAGAAATGGGACAAGTACCGCGACCGCGACATAATACCGCTCTGGGTGGCGGACATGGATTTCCGCTCACCCCCCGCCGTCATCGAGGCGCTGCACGAGCGGGTGAGCCACGGAGTTTTCGGCTACACTGCCCCCTCGGAGGGCCTCGTCGAGGCGGTGCTCAAGTCGCTTGGGGACGAGTTCGGCTGGCAGGTGGCCAAGGAGTGGATCGTCTGGCTCCCCGGTCTCGTCACCGGTTTGAACGTGGCCTGCCGATCGGTGGGTGCTGCGGGAGACGACGTGATCACCTTCACCCCGGTCTATCCCCCCTTCATGTCGGCCCCTCCCCTTTCCGGGCGCAACACGATCAACGTGCCGCTTGTCTGCCAAAAGGGGCGCTGGGGTTTCAACCAGGAGGACCTGGAGCGCGCGGTGACCCCTGCCACCAGGCTCCTTTTGCTCTGCTCCCCGCACAACCCGGTCGGGCGCGTCTGGAGCCGCGAAGAGCTGGAGCTGCTGGCGCAGTTCGCGCAAAGGCACGATCTCATCATCTGTAGCGACGAGATCCACGCGGGGCTAGTGCTGGAGGAAGGGGTGCGGCACATACCGCTCGCGACCCTCTCCCCGGAGACAGGCGCCCGCACCATCACGCTTTTCGCCCCCAGCAAGACCTACAACGTTCCGGGGCTCGGCTGCTCCTTCGCCGTCATCTCTGACGACGCGCTGCGCCGCGCCTTTAAAAAGGCGATGGGGAGGATCGTCCCCCATGTGAACCTCCTGGGGTACACGGCTGCCGAGGCCGCCTACCGGCACGGGGAGGAATGGCGCCAGGAGTTGATCGCCTATCTGCGCGGCAACCGCGACCTGGTCGCGCGGGAAGTGGCGCGCATGCCGGGGCTCAAGGTGGCGCCGGTGGAGGCGACCTACCTCTCCTGGATCGATGTGCGCGAAACAGGGATCGAGGACCCGGTCCGCTTCTTCGAGGAGGCGGGCGTAGGCCTTTCCGGAGGGAACGATTTCGGGCTGCCGGGGTACGTGAGGCTCAATTTCGGCTGCCGCCGGGCGCTCCTGGCCGAGGCGCTGCGGCGCATGCGGGGCGCGCTGGAGACGCGGGCAGGTATCTGATCGCATCCCGGCTTCCGGGAGATCGACCAAGACAACGAAGGGCAGATCAAGCAGAGCATGGGGGGAAGCAAACCGCCAGCGAGCTGCTCGATCTGCCCTTTTTATTTTGCGGGATTGTTTACCGGAAGCGGGGAGATTGGCTTTGGCAGTCCAGGAAACAGCCTGTTCACGTTCGCGACTATTTTGCGCCTTTCTATGCGATTTCGAAGACTTAAAGCGCTTTGCGGCAAGCTGTAGTTAATCACTCAATAAACATAATCAGCTTACCCTACTTAATCGGTTAAAAAAACAGTTGCAAACTTGACTGATTTAGTAGTATGTACTGCCTACCTTTTTTTCAAAACCTTACTCCGGAGGTAGGCAATGGCAGTAAAACATCTGGTGCGGCTCCTTTCCGTTCTGGCGCTGATAACGGCCCTGGCGGGAACGTCCTGGGCAAAACCGCAGGCGCAAGGGTACAAGGGATATGCACGCGGCTCGGCCCTGATCACGGCGAAGGAGCTGAAGCAGCTCATCGACGCGAAGGACAAGAAGCTGGTCATCATCGCGGCGGAGAACGACGTCGAGTACCGCCTGGGGCACATTCCGGGTTCCTTCCAGGTGGACCGCCCTGCCTACGAGGCACCGGCTGCCACGCAGAACGGCGTGACCGGCAACCTGATCGACGCGGCAGGCTTCACCAGGCTCGCACAGGGGCTAGGCGTCAACAAGGATTCCAAGGTCGTAGTCTATGACACGAAGTACGACGCGACGCGTCTTTGGTGGGCCTTCCTGTACTACGGCAAGGGCGACGTGAGGGTCTTGGACGGCGGGATCAAGGCATGGAAGGACGCGGGGTACGACACGGCGATCCTGGCGCCGGACCAAGCCAGGGCCGGGACCTTCGTTGCCAAGGTCGCCCTGCCGCGCAGCAGGGTCGAGACCCCGGAGATCCTGGCGCTGAAAGATCCGGCCAAGGGGCAGCTCTGGGACAACCGGGACCGCAAGGAGTACTGCGGAGAGGAGCTGAAGAAGGGGGCTTACCGCAAAGGGCGCATCCCCTGGGGCAAGCACAGTGACTGGGCGATCTTCAAGAAGAAGGAGAACGCCGGCGAGTGGGTCGGCGCCGCCGAAGCGCAGGCGATCTTGAAGAAGCTGGGCGTGAACGGCAAGAAGGACCAGTATTTCTTCTGCCAGTCGGGGGTGCGCTCCACCCAGGCGATGTTCACCTTCTACCTGCTCGGCTACCCGCTGAACAAGCTGCACAACTACGACAGCTCCTGGATAGGCTGGTCCAAGGATGCGAGACTCCCCATCGAAACAGGCTGCGACCTGAATCCCGCGGTGGCGACGGCGAGATAAAGCGTCGGCAACACCCCCGAATCCCCCACTCCCCGGAATGTCTATCTGGGTGTGGGCAAAAAAGAGAGGCCCTCCGGCTGCAGCCGGGGGGCCTCTTCTTTTACTGGGTGGAAGCGGCCCGGAAGGAGGTGTTTTCCTCCCGGGCCATGGTTGAGGTTACGGGTTGGTGCGGATGGGTAAAGGAGTTGCGGCTACCCATGCGGAGGAGACGATGCTCCCGTTGTTGGCGCGGACCCGATAGTAGTAGTTGGTGTTCCGTGCCAGGCCGGTCTGGGTCAGCGTGGTCACACCTGCCCCAACGTTGGCGTTGCTAACGCCGGAGGTGAAGGTGGCGTTGGTGGCGCGCTGCACGGTGAAGCCCGTCTCGTTATTGGAGAGATCCTGCCAATTCAGGATCACGGTCCTGTTGTTGCCGTTGCCGTTCGGGCCGTTGACGGCGGTGACGCCGGCCGGCGCGGCGGGGAGGGCCGGAAGGAGCAGCGGTGCTGCCACCGCGTACCCGGAGAGCCCTGCGGCGTTGATGGCTGCTACGCGGTAGACGTAGGTGGTGTCGGTCGCCCCGGCTGCCACCGTCTTGTCGACGTAGCTCACTGCGCCCGTGTTGCTGCGTGCCCCGAGTTTGGCTACCTGGACGAAGGCGCCGCCGTTGTCGGAGCGCTCAACCACGAAACCGATCTCGGTCAGGGCGGTGTCGGTGAAGCTGAGTGTTACCTGCGGTCCTGCCTGCAGGGTGGCGGCGATTGCGGTCGGTGTCGCCGGTACGGTGCCGGTCAGAAGCGGAGCGGATACCGAGCTGACGGTCAGGCTAGGCATCTGGCCGCCGTAACCCACGGTGTTCTGCGCAACTACCTGGTATTTAGCTACCAGGTTGGGGTTGTAGTTTGCCGGGTCGACGATGCTCTTTTGTCCGGTGGTGTTGACCGCGCTAAGCGGAGAAGCCACGCTGCCTACGTTGGTCCAGGTAGCGCCGTCGGTGGTCTTTTGCACCAGGAACCCGGTCTCGCTGATGGAGTTGTCGTTCCAGTTAAGGGTCAGTCTTGCCTTGTTCCCGTTGCCGTTGATGGCGAAGCTGAGCCCGTCGGCAGGTTTCGGCGGCAAGGCGAGCAATACCGGCCGCATCATGTCCATCTCTTCGTGGCTCAGGATGTGGCAATGGTAGACGTACTCCCAACCGAAGTTGACCAGCTGGTTGATGATGGGATCGGTCGGGTTGCCGGAGACGTCGGTCGGCTCGAACATCGAGGTGTCCCCTGCGGGCATCATCGGGTTGAGCAGCCTGATGCTGTTCGGGATCTCGAAGGGGAGGCTCGGGACCACAGGCCTCAGCGCAACGATGGTGTCTTCGAGCGGGCTCACCCGGACGGTGTCCTTCCACCCCAGTTCGTTTGCATCCGGCGGGATGATGATGTTGTCCCAGGTCACGCGGTTAAGTACCTGCACGTCGTAGAGGTGGAAGTGGATCGGGTGCGTGTCTACGCCGTTATGGGTTATTTTCCAGATCTGGGTCCCGTCTGCGGTCGAGATCGGAGTTATGTTCAGGTCTCCCTTCGGGAGGTTGGTGCCGTCGATCAGCTCGGTCGGCGGGTTCACGTACGGGTAGAGGACGACGTTCTGCAGGCCTGGTTTGGCCGGCACGGCCTCGACGCCGATGTTGGCGGTCATCCTGCCGAACTCGTCGAAAGCTACGGCGTTCATCTCGTCATGGACCGCTTTGGGCTCCAGCGGGATCTGGAATTTCGCCGTCTGGTTCAGCAGGGTGTTGAACCCGAAGAGATCGCCACCCTGGTCTGAGATGCGGGCGAAGCCGTCGCATGTCTGGTTGCTGCTTCCCGGTGCGTTGCACCAGCTCTTGGCCGCGAAGTTGGTGCCGTAGGCGGAGTTGTACGCCGCCTGTCCCACGATGATCGGGTGCTGCCCGGTCTCGAAGACGCTCGGTGTGCCGTCAGGCTGGTGGGTGAACGCCTGCTGCAGCGCCGCCAGATCGAAGGGAGCCGCGGGGACCGTCGGGTCGGCAAGGGCGTTGACCTTGATCTGCATCACGGTCCTCGTGTTCGGGCCGTATCCCGGGATGACGCCGGGGGCGCCGTTGGGGGAGAGGTCGGGGGCGCCGGTGTAGTAGTCGTAGCTCGGCACCCTGGCGGGGTACGCCGCCGGAGCGTCGTTGTAGAGGATCAGCGTCTGCCCGGCGTATTTCGAGAAGTCGACGATGACGTCGGCGCGCTCGGCAGGCGCCAGGGCGAGGGAGTGCTGGTCAACGTTACCCACGTCGAAGCGGGTTGGGTCGGTGATCCAGGTGATCGGCTGCGGCGGGATCACCGCCGGCGCCGGCAGGAAGCCCCCTTCGCTCCCTATCTGGATCCAGTCCGGACCTTTGGGGGAGAGCGTGGTGTCAGGGGTCGGGAAGACCACCGGGTCGAGCTGCGCCGCAGCTAACTCGGCTGCGTTCAGCGCCACCTCGGTGCCGGTCGAGTCGGCGACGTAGAGCTGCAGGTTGAAGAAGCGGTCGTTCGCCGCGTTCAGGATGCGCAGACGGTACGCCTTCGGGTCGACCGTGGTGTAGGGGTAAGCGGTGCCGTTGACTATCGGCGTGTCGTTGAACTGCTCCATACCCACCGAGATGTTCGGGGTTCCCGGGATCAGCTCGGGCTCGCAGAACGGGTCGGTCTGGTACTGCCAGGAGGTCGGGTCGTCCAGGTTGCAGGCCTTAGCCAAAGGCGTGGTGAAGGCGGTCGCCGGGTCCATGTTGTAGCGCGGGTTCGGGATCGGCGGATATTTGGGCGTTGCCGGGGGCCAGAACCAGGGGCCGTACATCCAGCGGCCGAACGCGCTCATCCCGGAGGGATCCGAGGGGTTTTGCGCAGGCATGTAGACGTGGTGGTACCAGAGGTTGCCATAGCCGCCCCAGCGGGCCTCGTCCCAGGTCGGGTCGGACTCGTAGAGCTGTCCGGTGCCGGTCGCCTTGTCGCCGGGGGGGACGAAGGTGCGGTCCTGGATGATGAGCGGGATGGTGTCCGCGGCGCCCGGAATGAGCCCCTTGTCCAGAAGCGCCTGCTCGGTGCCGTCCTCGATTATGTAGCCGGCGGCCTGCCCTGCGTACACGTTCAGGCGGGTGATCCCCCAGGAGTGGTCGTGGTAGAACATGAGCCTTGCGCTCTGCTGGTTGGTGTAGAAGAAGGTCATGGCGCCGGGGCCCGGATCCGGCATGTCGGGGACGTTGCTCACGCTCACCCCTTTGGGCCAGGGGGTCATCTCGTCCTTCGGGGTGATCCACTGGTGCGGGGTGCCGTCGCTGATCCACGGGGTGATGCCGCCGTGCAGGTGCAGGGTGCTCCTGTTGTCCTTGAAGCACATGTCGGATTTCGGGTTGTCGGTGCACATCGGGTTACGCACCATGTCCGTGACGCTCTTTCCGTCCATCGGTTCGGTCATGCCCATCGGCCCCATGCCGGAGCCCATCATGGTGGAGTCGACCGGGAGGAACAGGTCGCCGCCTGAGCCGGTCGGAAGCAGGTTTCTGAACACGATGCGTACCGGGCGGTCCTTCTTGGCTACGATGACCGGGCCCAGGTAGCTCGGTTTGGTGACGCCGGTGTAGCCGACGATGGGTACGTCGGGGGCGCCGTCAACCGTGGCGTTGGCGAGGGGGACCTGTGCGCCGGGGACGACCGTCGTGGAGAGCTGCACGTAGCCGCGCAGAAGCGTCGGCGGGAGGTCGGAATGCATCTTCTGCCGGTACTGCACCAGGCCGATCTCGTAGTAGTCAGCATCGGCGTAGGTGGTCGTGTCCGGTACCGCCACCGGGAGGAAGTTCCCCAGGTCGTTGGCGTTCGCTTCGCCCAGCCCCGGCAGACGGTTCACGAATTTCTTGATCCCGCCGGTGACGACGCCGGTAGAGAGGTTCTTGAAAGGAAGCGGGCTGAGCGCCCAGTTAGGATAAGGCCCGTAGTAGTGAGGGACCTTCGTTTCGTCGATCGCCTGTGCGGTCTGCGGGTAAATCCCCAACGTCATGACCAGCATAGCCAGGCCTGTCATTACCATTTTAGTCAGCCTGTTCATAGTCTCCTCCAATGCCTTGCGAAATCACATCAGGTGTCGGTCATCTACAAGGCGGGCTTTATTTTCCGGACTGGGCCTGCTGCCTCTTCAATTGCCCTTTCTTCCTCACGTCCTGCATCTTCTTGTCTCGCTGCATCCTGTACTGCATCACCTTCTTAGAGTTTTCTATACCGGGCGAGCTCTTGCGCAGGTTTGCTCCCTTGGGAGCGGCGTACGCCGTTGCTGTCAGGGATAGCGCCACGAAAAGCCCTGCTGCCATCGTGATTATCCGCTTCATAACAGTTACCTCCTTGATTGTTGGAGTCTGGTGCAACCAGTGAAGCAACCCCCTTGGCAGGAGCCTCTTCCTGGTTGCGTTGTCGTTGATATTACAGGGACCATGCCAGCCCCTCATTGTGACGATTTTCGTGTGTGATTACTGGAGCTTAGAAGGTGGATACGGGTCGGGCGGGAAAAGGGAGGCCTGCCCCTTTTGAGCAGGGGCACTCCGCCAACAGGACCATGATGATCCTATTGGCGGGGTGTTGCGTCATGCAGTCTTTTTTTCGCAGCTGAAACTTTTTTCGCACCCTTTTGCAGAAGGGGGAGAGGAAAACCGAAGGAAATGACAGGGGACGGGGGTCAGGCGTCGGGGGAAAGGGTATGAGCCTCCTCCCCGAGAGCCGACCGCACCTTGGCGGCCAGGGACCTGACGTCGAACGGTTTCTGCAGGAAATTTACGCTGTCGTGCAGCACGCCGTGGTCGGCGATGATGTCCGCCGTGTAGCCGGACATGAACAGGCATTTGAGCCCGGGATGCACCGACCTGAGCTCCCTGGCGAGGTCCCTGCCGTTCATCCCCGGCATTACCACGTCGGTCAAGAGCAGGTCTATCGTCTCGGTGCCGGAGGTGACCTTTCTGAGCGCGTCTTCGGGCCCGGCAGCGACCATGATCCGGTACCCCAGGTTCTCCAGGATGTTCCGGCTCATCTCCGTCACGCTCGGCTCGTCCTCGACGAGTAGGATGGTCTCCTTCCCCCCAAGGATCGGCTCCGGCTCGGCGTCCGCCGCTTCGATCTGCGCGTCTCTGGAGATGCAGGGGAGAAAGATGCTGAAGGTCGTGCCGGATCTCGGCTCGCTCTCCACCTTGATCCCCCCCTGGTTCTGTTTGACGATCCCGTACACGGTGGCGAGCCCCAGCCCCGTACCCTTGCCGATCTCCTTCGTGGTGAAAAACGGCTCGAAGATGTGCTCCAGCGCCTCGGGAGGGATTCCACCCCCCGTGTCGCTCACGGTCAGCATCACGTAGCTGCCGGGGGAGAGGTCGCTGTTGCCGCGGCAGTCGCTCTCGGAGAGGGTGACGTTTGCGGTGCGGATGGTGAGCCTGCCGATCCCGGAGATGGCGTCCCGCGCGTTGACGCAGAGGTTCGCCAGCATCTGGTCCACCTGCGCCGGGTCTATCTTCACCTGGCTCAGGTTGCGCCCCGGCACCCAGACCAGCTCTATCCCCTCTCCGATCAGCCGCTCGAGCATGCGCAGCATCCCGGACAGGGTCTCATTCAGGTCTAGTACTTTCGGCTCGACCGTCTGCCTCCTGGCAAAGGCCAGGAGCTGCCTGGTGATGTCGGCCGAGCGCTTGCCGGCATCGAGGATCGCCTCCAGGTGCATGCGCTGCGGGTTGTCTTTGTCCATCAGGCAAAGCTCCGCATGCCCGAGGATCACGCTGAGCATGTTGTTGAAATCGTGCGCCACCCCGCCCGCAAGCCTTCCCACCGATTCCATCTTCTGGGCTTGGTGGAACTGCTCCTCCACCTTGCGGTACTGGGTGATGTCCATGGCGATGGAGAGTAGCGCCTTCTTCCCGGCCACGTTGATGATCTCTCCCCAATTCTTGCAGAGGATCTTCTCTCCCGACTTGGTGGTGCAGGAGACCTCCATGTCCTGGATCCTGCCGTCGCGCTCTATCCTCCCCTTCGCGAGTTCCTGGTCCGGCGGCGAGATCCAGCCAAGTTCCACGGCCGTCTTGCCGATGCTCTCCTCGCGGCTGAAGCCGGACACGGCGCAGAACTTGTTGTTGACGTCCAGATAGCGGCCGTCCTCGAGGGAGTAGATGGTGATCATGACCGGGGCGCTGTTGTAGGCGACGGAGAACTTCTCGTTGCTGTCGCGCAACCGCTCCTCCATTTTCCATCTTTCCCTTATCTCCGCCTGGAGTTCCCGGTTCAGCACCTCGAGCTGCATGGTGCGCTCGGCCACCCTCTGCTCCAGCCCCTCCTGGGACTGCCTGAGCCGGTCCACCATCGAGTTGAAGGAGCAGCCAAGCTCGATGGTCTCCCTGCTACCTTCCAGCGGGACCCGCTGCCCCAGGTCGCCTTCCTCGATCTCGCCTGCGACGCGCGCCATGTTCTGCAGCGGACGGCCCAGGTAGCGGGCGATGAAGAGGGAGCAGGCGAAGGTGAGGGCGATGCCGCAAAGGCTGAAGAGAAGGGCCCGCTGCAGCTGCCTGCGGATGGGGGCGAGCGCCTCGGCTTCGTCGATCTTGACCTCCATCCCCCAGGCCCGCTCCGGGTCGAGAGGGATGTGCCGGTAAGCGGTAAGCACCGGCACCCCGCGGTAGTCGGCGGTCTTCATCGCCCCCTCGCCCCCCTCTGTGGCAAGCCTGGCCGTCTTGGCCCCGTTGACGCTGCGCAAGGGGGAGGTCGGGGAACCGTCCTTCAGGGGGTGCTTCGTGCTCATGAGAAAGCGGAGCTTGTCGTCGACGAGGACCACCTCCCCCGACCGACCCAGCACGCCGGCTATGGAACCCTCGAGCACAGGCTTCATAACCTGGTCGAGGTCCACGGAGAAGTCGAGCAGCAAAAGCGGCTTCTCGTCCGGCGTCAAGTCCTGCCCGATCTGCCTGACGATGTGCAGCCGTGCCGCGTGGCCCTTTTCACCCGCGGTCAGGCTGATGGTCTCGTTCATCCCGGTGGCCGTCGCCTCCGCGACAAGCGACTGCGTGGCCGAGGGATCGGGTGCGCCGTTGTAGCTGTCGGCGATTACCTCGCCGCTTTTGGGGGCGATGATGCGGACCGCGTCGTAGCGGTAGGTGGTGCGGATCAATTCCAGCCATGCGTCCAGTTCGGCGTGCGGGTGCGGGCTCGCGGATTGAATCATCCTGCTGGCCGCGAGCTCCCTGACGTAGGGGCTCTCGGCGGCAACGCGCGCGTCGCCGCGCCTTTCCTCGAGCCACACCGTGATCAGCTTCTTGTTCACGTCGGCGACGCTGGAGAGGATGGTGAGCTCTTTGGCGGTGCTGTCCGCGATCTTGCCCCGCACCAACCCGAACGGCAGGCCGTACAGCTCGCTTAGCTGGATGGACATGAAAACGAGCAGGGAGAGGGTGCAGAAGGTGATGATGATCCTGCCGCTTATCCCGGAATGCCACGGCATGGGGCGGCGTTCATTTCCCCTGGGATCAGTTTTGGTCATAGTCGAACCTGGCGATACGGTACTTCGCCGCGTTGTGCAGGACCCGGTCCACGTAGTCGAACCTGAACGCCCCCTGGCACACCTGCCAGGGCACCGTGGGGGGGATCTTCCCGACCTTCTTGAGGAAGCGGAATTCTTCCGCCATCGCCCCCCCCTCGGCGTCTATACCTTTGGGCATGCGGGGGGTGAAGGCGATGGCGGAGAGTTCGCGGCGCAGGTCCTCGGCCTGCGAGCGCCGCTCCAGTGAGGCGTGCCTGGGCTGGAGCGACTTGACATCCTGGTGGTTCCATCCCGCCACCCGCTCCAGCGCCCTGTTGTCCTTGGCCAGCCATTTCATGCAGCGCACCAGGGCCGCAGCAATCTGGCGCGGCAGCTCCGGGCGCCTGTCGGCGAGGTTCTTGGAAAAGGCGATGAAGGCGAGGCTTCGGTGCTTGCCGATGGCGGTGAAGCGGTCGGGGTAGCGCGCCAGGGTCAGCTCCGGGGTGGGCGCCCACGCCGCATAGGCGTCGACCTTCCCCTTGAGCAGCGCCTCCTCCATCTCGGTCACCTCCATCGGCACTATGGTGACGTCGGACTCGGCGAGCCCCGAGCTGGAAAGGGTCTTCAGCAAAACAAAGTGGCCGGTGCTACCGAAGGTGTTGGCTATCCTCTTCCCCTTGAGGTCGCTGGGCAAAAGCCCCTTGGGCCCCACCACCGCGCCGTAATTCTGCTTGACCAGGGCTATGGCGTAAAGGGGGACGCCGCCGGCCACGGCCTTGAGCAAAGGCATGTCCCCCATGGTGGCGACCTGCGCATTCCCCGACGACAGAAATTTCGTCGCCTCGCCGCCGTCGCGCACCGGCACCATCTGCAGCGAAACGCCGCTGCGGGAAAGCTCCTCGCGCAGGATCCGGTCGTGCTTTATTGCTGCGACAATGGCCCCCCCGGGGGAGGCCAAGGGCTGGTAGGCGAAGACGACGGTCTCGGGCTTGCCGGCGCCCTTGGCCTCGCAGCGTGAAGGGTGTGGCAGTACCAGCCCCAGCAGGATCAGGAGGATGACTGCGAAGCGTGGGAGCATGGGGATTGTGGGCATCGGGGTTCTCCTCAGAAGGCGTAGTCGAAGGTGTCCAGTTGGTGGCGCTTGTGCCTTGCCAGCAGGCGCGGTAAAAGCTCGGGGCTGATGCTACCCTCGAACCTTTCTCGCGAAGCCTTCTGGGGGAGCTTGCCGATGGACATGAGGAAGTCGAACTCGCGCGCCAGGGCCGAGCGTGGCTCCTTCTCCGCCGCGGATACAAGCGGCGCGCCCGGCACATCGAGGAGGTCGGTGCGGGTGATCTCGGCGATGTCCTTTGCCGAGAGCCCGGACTGCTTGCCGGAGAAGGCGGTCATGCCGTTTAGCGCCCACCTGCTGGCCAAGGCAAGGTTATCCCCCTTCTTCATCCAGCGGGTCGAGCGGATCAGCGCCGCGGAGAGCGCATCCGCCGCCGCGGGATCGCTTTCCACGAGCCTGCGGGAGAGCAGGAAATAAGAGGCACTCACCTGGCGGTAAATCGGGGTGAACTGTCCCGGGTACTTCTTCATGGCGGCCGTCGGGATCGGCTCCCATGCGGCGAAGGCGTCGATCTCACCCCTGGCGAGCGCGTCAGGCATGAGCGCCGTGTCCATCAGCACGATGTTCACGTCGCTTTCGGTCAGCCTGGCGGACCTCAGGGCCTGCAACAGGGCGTAGTGAGAGGTCGAGCCGAAGGCGTTCCCCACCTTCTTCCTGCGCAACTGCTCCAGGACCAGCCCGCTTCGCGCGACGACGGAAGCGTAGCTTCGCTTGATGGTCCCGGCGATCAGCATCTCCCCGGTGCTTGAGGCCTCGATGGCGGGCATGTCTGAGACCAAGACGGCGTCCACCTCCCCCTTCCTGATGTAGGGGAGGGCATCCGACCCCTTGGCCAGGGTGCGGAATTCGGCACGGACGCCGGCGCGGCCGAGGGCCTTCATAAGCACCCTGTCCCGCTTGAGCACCTCTCCCAGCACCGCGACAGGCACCGCCATCGGGAAGTACACCACCGTTATCACGCGCTTTTGCCCCCCCTTTGCCGGCCGGTCCGGGGACTCCTTCGCGTCGGCTGAACCTGCGCCCAGCCGGGGGACCAGCAGTATCAGCAGCAGGATGATGACCGGCCGCCTCACGATCGACGATAGCTTTTCCATCGGCACTCCGTGTTCATACAGGGGCTTTGGCGGTATTCCCGCACCATCTGCGGGGTGAGCGGGTGTGGCCTTTTGCCCACAAACGACGTGAAAATACTCTATCTGGGCCTTTCGCGCAAATGCTTTTTCGTTTATCGGAACTGTCTAACCCTTTCCTGATAATACTTTACGCCGCCGCCGCTGCCGAATCCCACATGAGGCTGGGGCGCACTTTGACTTGCCACAGAAATGCTGTATCTGAACTACTTGCGCATTGCCTATCAAAAAATGGAGGTTCTCGAATGAACTACATCACGGTGGGTAAGGAAAATTCCTGCAACATAGAGCTTTATTACGAGGACATGGGCGAAGGGCAGCCCGTGGTGCTGATCCACGGCTGGCCGCTCAGCAGCAGGTCGTGGGAGAGGCAGGTCCCCGCGCTGCTCAAGGCGGGGTACCGGGTCATCGCCTACGACCGGCGCGGGTTCGGGCAGTCGAGCAGGCCCGGCACGGGCTATGACTACGACACCCTTGCCGACGACCTGCATGCGCTTTTAACCCGGCTCGACCTGAGGCAGGCGGTGCTGGTGGGGTTCTCAATGGGTGGGGGGGAGGTGGCGCGTTACCTGGGAAGGTACGGGACCGAGCGGGTGCAAAAGGCCGTCTTCATGGCCGCGGTGACGCCATTTCTGAAGAAGGCCCCGGACAACCCGGCGGGGCTCGACGCCACCATCTTCGAGGGGATAAAGCAGGCGATCAGGGTCGATCGCCCCTCGTTTCTGACCACTTTCCTATCCAACTTCTACAACGTGCACGCCTTCGGGGGGAAGAAGGTGAGCGAGGAGCTGCTTAGGCTTTCCTTCAGCATAGCCGCGACCGCTTCCCCGATCGGGACGCTTGCCTGCGTCGACTCCTGGCTCACCGACTTCAGGGACGACCTGGTGCGGATCCGCATCCCGACTCTCGTGCTGCACGGCGACGACGACCGGATCCTTCCCTTTGCCGCGACGGGGAGCAGGACCCACGAGGCAGTGGAGGGGAGCCGCCTGATAGTCGTCGCCGGCGCCCCCCACGGTCTCAACTGGACCCATGCCGAGGAAGTGAACGACGGGCTGATCGACTTCCTGCAGGAAACGATCTAAACGAAAAAACAAAAAAACCGTCAGCCACGGAGGAAATCTGAGAGATGCTTGACTCCAGCTCTTTTCCGTGACTGACGGTTTCGGTTTGTAAGGCGTTACAAGAGTTCCCGCTTCTCTCAGGTCGAGTTTCCAGAACTCCTCAGACTTCTCTTGCCACTGGTTTCAGGGTTTAGGGTTTGAACTCCCTGAACCGTGCCGCGGCCTCGGGTATGGTCTCCTCCCTGATGTTGCCGAAGGCAAGCCTCAGGTAACCCTCCAGCCCAGGTCCGAACACCTCGCCGGGCAAAAGCAGCATCCCGGCCTCCTCGACCATGCGCTTCGCGACCTCTCTCCCGGTTGCTTTCGGCAGCGGGTGCCGCACCCAGCCGAAGAACGGGCCGCTAGCCGCGAGCTTGAAGGCGTTCCCCGGCTTCGTGAACTCGGCGCGGAAGACCTCGTGCCTTCTCTCCATCATGACCCGGTTCGCCGCGACCCATTCCCCCAGGTGCTCGAAGCCGTACTTCACCGCGTGCTGCGCGAGCCGCGGCTGGCATACCGCCATGGTGTCCTGCGCCTTCAGCGCGTGGCTTATGAACTCCCGGGACGCGGCCAGCATCCCGGCGCGGTAGCCGGTGAGCGCGAAGGTCTTGCCGAAGGAGGCGATGTGGACGAAGTGGTCCCCCCAGTCGGGATCCTGGAACAGGTCGTGGGGGCGGGTTCCCCCGGTGATGAAGCTGTTGTAGGTCTCGTCCAGCACGAGCGCGATGTCGCGGGAGACCGCGAGGCGGTGCAGCTCGCGCACGGTATCCGGGGGGATCACGGCCCCGGTGGGGTTACTGGGGGTGACGAGCAGTATGGCGCGGGTCTTATCCGTGATCAGCGCGGCGATGGCGGCCGGGTCCGGGAGCCCGGCGTTTTCCTCCTCGAAGGGGGCGTAGACGCAGCGGATGCCGAGCATCTCCAGCGCCATCGGGTGGTCGAAGTAGGCGGGAAGCTGGACAATGACCTCGTCGCCGGCGCGGCAAAGCGTCACCATGGCGAGCCAGAACGCCTGACTCGCGCCGATGGTGAGGATGAGCTGGGCGGGGTCGATGCAGGCGCCGTAGAGTTCCCGGTACCCGGCGCAGATCGCCTCCCGCACCTCGGGGAGCCCCTCATCGATACTGTAGCGCGAGGTGTGCGGGTCGAGCATCACCTGGGAGAGGTGGTCGGTGAGCTCACGCGGCGGCGGGTAGTCCGGTATCGCCTGGCAGAGGTCGATGAGGGGAAGCCCCTCGGGGGCACCGGCGAGCCATCCCTTCACCTCCGAGATGGGAGGGGGGTGCACGCCGGCGATGAGAGGTGAAGCGGGGAACCGCATCGGCTAATGCTCCGCCTGGGCCGGGAGGTACTGCTCGAACTGCCTCTTGTCCTGGCAGCAGCGGTAGGCTTCCTCCGGCGTTACCTTCTTGGTCTTCAGGAGGTCGAGGATGTGCTGGTCCATGAGCTGCATCCCGTCTTTTCTCCCGGTCTGCATGATGGAGGGGATCTGGAAGGTCTTTCCTTCCCGGATCAGGTTTCCGATGGCGTTGTTCCAGACCATGATCTCCTGTGCGGCCGCCCTCCCCTTGCCGTCGGCGGTCTTGAGGAGCTGCTGGCAGACCACCCCCTTGAGCGATTCGGAAAGGATGGCGCGCACCTGCTCCTGGCCGTCCTTGGGGAAGACGTCGATGATCCTGTCCACGGTCTTTGCGGCGGAACTGGTGTGCAGGGTGCCGAAAACAAGGTGACCGGTCTCCGCAGCGCTCATGGCGAGGGAGATGGTCTCCAGGTCGCGCATCTCGCCTACCAGGATCACGTCCGGGTCTTCCCTCAGGGCCGCCCTCAAGGCGCTGGCGAAGCTGTCGGAGTGCTCGCCTATCTGGCGCTGGTTGAAAAGGGACATCTTGTTCTCGTGGATGAACTCCAGCGGGTCTTCGAGGGTGAGGATGTGCTCGCGCCTGGTGTTGTTGATCAGGTCGATCATGGCGGCGAGGGTGGTCGACTTGCCGCTCCCCGTGGGACCGGTGACCAGCACCAGACCCTTCCTGAGCTTGGTCAGGTTGCGGATCCCTTCGGGAAGCCCCAGCTCGTCGGCGGAGAGAATCTTGCTCGGGATTATGCGGAACACCGCCGCGATGCCGCGGTGCTGCATCATGTAGTTGCCGCGGAAGCGTGCCAGCCCGGGGACCGAGTAGGCGAAGTCGAGGTCGTGCTTCTCCTCGAAGGTCTCGCGCTGCTTAGGTGTCAGTATCTCGTAAAGGAGCGCCTTCAGCTCCTCGTGGCCGAGCGATTTGAAGTTCTGCCGCTCCATCTCGCCGCGCAGACGGAAGATCGGCGGGGACCCGGCCGAAAGGTGCAGGTCGGATGCCCCGGCGTCGTGCAACAGCTTGAACAGCGCGTCTATCCTTGCCATGTCTCTTCTCCGTTACAGTAGTATGGAGGCGACGTACTCGCCCGGGGATATCTCCCCCCGCTCCAGGAGCTCGGCCCCCTCCTCGCCGATGCCGCGGTAGCCGGTGTCCTTGAGGTGGCGGATGATCTCGTCGGCGTCCCGGATCAGCTCGAACGCCTCCAAAAGCCCCTGGTCGAAACGGATCACGTCCAGGAGGTACTTCTTGCCGCTGTAGCCGGTCTGGTCGCAGGAGGGGCAGCCGGCCGGGCGATAGTATTCGGCTGCCGTCGCTTTCAGCCGCAGGGCGGCCAGCTCGTCGGCGGCAGGCGCGTAGCGCTTCTTGCACTCCGGGCAAAGGAGCAGCACGCTCTTCAGGGAAACGACCCCCTTCAGGTGGGTCGGTATCAGGAAGTTCTTCTGGGAGAGGTAGAGGAGCTGCTTCAGCACCGCCCCCTTGTTCCCCTGGGACATCCCCGCCACCACCAGTTTCCCCCGCATCACCGCCTTGCTCGCCTCTATGAAGGAGCAAAGCTCGGTGACGTCCTCGATCGCCAGCGTGTCCGGGTCGTGCTCAAGGGCCGCCGACACCACCTTTGCGGTATCTTCCGCGCCGCATCTACCAACCGGGAGCCTGGGCCAGCGGTCCCTGCCGCGCCCGAGCCTTTCCCCGACCAGCAGGACGGTGCGGTCGGCGTGATCGCAGGAGTCCAGGAACAGGTCGATGAGCCGGCTCCGCTCCTCCGGGTCGCGCCCGGTGAAGAGGATCAGCCCCTCCTTTTCGTCGCAAAGCGCCTTCAGGTCCGCGCGTTTGGACGCGGAGACGCCGAGGTCGTCCAGCTCGGAGATCTTCGGCGCGCCGACGTGCAGCTTCAAGGTGAGGTAATCCCCGCCGTTGCCTGGCATCGCCAGGGTCTGGAACGGGATCCTTTTCCCCTGCCAGATGAAGGTCAAGATGCCGCTGGCCGGGTTCTTTTCGGCGGCGTCGATGCTGGAGAGGCGGCGGATGCGCTCGGCGAGCCTCCCGTAGTGGGTGGCCGAGAGCTTCCCAAGCTCCGCGGTCCTCCCCTCGCCCCGGGCCAGGACCCGCACCTGGTCCCCCAAAGGCTGCAGCGCGACCGAGGCGAACTTCTGCTGCACTACGCGCAGAAGGAGGTGGTTTAAGAGCATGGCGCCGGAGAGGTCGGCGTTGATGGCGGAAAGGACCTTGGCGGGGAAGTGCCCCGAGCTGAACCCCAGTTGCGGGAGGTCCTGGTCCGGGCCGTACATGACGTCGTGCATCTCGCGGATCTCGCGGATGAGCCCCACGGAGATGCTGATCTGGCAGCCGGTCACCCGGGTGAGCTCTTCGAGCGCCTCCTTGTTCAGGGGGTCCGCCATGGCGACGGAGAGCTCGTGGCCGGAGAGGAAGATGGGGCAGAGGCTGTAGCGCCGGGCCAACTGCCCCGGGACCTTCGCCACCGCGGCGGCATCGATGTTTTCCTTCTTGAGCCGCACGTAGGGGATGTTCAGCTGGTTAGCGAGCGCCCAGTCGATATCCTCCTGGGTGACCACCCCCAGGCGGACCAGCGCCTCACCCACCCGGCATCCCGAGACCTTCTGCGCCTCGAGGGCCGCCTTCAGCTCCTGTTCGGTGATGATCTGCGATTTGAAAAGGATCTCGCCGATGGATCCTTCCTTGACAAGCCCGTTCATTGCCTACCTCCAGATACTGCGGATGGCGGTGCCTGGGAAATGTACCCGAAAACACTACCTAAAAGCAATTGACAATTGACAATGGACAATTGACAATGGCATGCTGCGACGTCCGGGAACACAGATGCCAAGTGGTCAATGGCACGTTGCGAAAATTGGACACACTTCGAAGCAGCGGAACTGAACGCCGACCTTTCTTCTCCCCCATCTCCAGCCGCGTTGCCAGTAACTGCCTAATTTAAAAACAATTGACGATTGACAATGGACAATTGACAGTGGCATGCTGCTGAATTCGGGGACGCCTTCCTCTCCCTCATCTCCAGCCGCGTTGCCAGTGACTGGACCGTTCACTGCCGTCGCTTCTGTGAGCCGGCCGAACCGTTGTCAATTGCTTCACCTATTCTCGCCGCCGCTTCAGCGGACGGCTTAACCGTTGTCAATCGTCAATTGTCAATTGATTTACAGGAGTTTACATGCAGAGAAAAGCCATAGCCCTTCTTTCCGGCGGGCTCGATTCCACCCTCGCCGTCAAGGTGCTCCTGGACCAGGGGATCGCCGTCGAGGCCCTCAACTTCACCTCCCCATTTTGCACCTGCACCGGTAAGAACGCCGGCTGCAAGTCCGAGGCGGTCCGGGTCGCTGAGGATTTCAAGATCCCCATCAAGGTGATGCACAAGGGGGCGGACTACCTCGAGGTGGTCAGAAACCCCAAGCACGGCCACGGCAAGGGCATGAACCCCTGCATCGACTGCCGCATCTTCCTCCTGAAAAAGGCCAAGGAGTACATGATCGAGTCCGGCGCCGACTTCGTCTTCACCGGCGAGGTCCTCGGGCAGCGCCCCATGAGCCAGCGCCGCGACACCCTGCGCATCATCGAGAAGGAGAGCGGCCTAGAGGGGCTCCTCTTGCGCCCCCTCTCGGCCAAGCACTTCCAGCCGACCATCCCGGAACAGGAAGGGTGGGTCGACCGCGAGAAGCTCCTCGCCATCCAGGGGAGGTCCAGGAAGGAGCAGTTCGAGCTTGCGGCCGAGCTGGACGTGAAGAACTACCCCTGCCCGGCCGGCGGCTGCCTTTTGACCGAGCTCTCCTTCGTCGGCAAGATCCGCGACGTCTTCGACCACTCCGACGAGCTCAACATGAGGGATTTCCGCCTCCTGAAGCTCGGGCGTCACTTCAGGATCGGCCCCCGGACCAAGGTGATCCTCGGCCGCAACGAGGGGGAAAACGAGCTTTTGGAGCGCGCCGTACAGCCCGGCGAGGCGACCCTGCGCTGGGTCGAGGGGAAGAGCCCGCTGGCGGCAGTCATGGGCGAGACGACCGACCTGCTTTTGGAAAAGGCGGGGCAGATACTTCTGCGCTACACCAAGGCGGAGCCGGGTGCCGCCGCCACACTGAGCGTCTTGCGCGACGGCAGCGAGACCGAGCTGAAGACGGTGAACGCCCTGGACGAGGCGGCCGTGGAGGCGCTCAGGCGCTAGCCGCTCCCCACGCAGGCGCCCGAAGCCCGGCCTAGCAGCAGTGGAAGCGGTAGATGTTCTTCCCTTCCTGCTTGGCCCGGTACATGGCGGAGTCCGCGTGGCGCACCATCCCGTCCAGATCCGTATCGCAGTCGGGATAGACGCAGATCCCGATGCTCACCCCCACCTGTGCGCTTTCCCCTTCCACCAGGAAGGGGAGGGCGAACGATTCCAGCACCCTCTCGGCCACCAGGGCCGCGTCCCGTTGGTCCGCCATCTTGGTCAGGATGATGGTGAACTCGTCCCCCCCCATGCGGGCCACCATGTCGCAGGCACGCACGCACTCCCGCAGCCTGTACCCCGCCTCCACCAGCACCGCGTCCCCCGCAGCATGACCCAGGCGGTCGTTGATCTGCTTGAAGCTGTCCAGGTCCAGGAACATGAGCGCCAGCGCGTGCTTGTAGCGCTTGGCCTCGCACACCGCGTGGCGCAGTCGGTCGAAGAAGAGCACCCGGTTGGGGAGCGAGGTCAGCGAGTCGTAGTGGGCCAGGGTTTCCAGCCTCGCCTTGGCGAGCTTGCGCTCGGTTATGTCGCGGAAGATGACCTGCAGCGCCTTCTCGCCGCGGAAGACGAAGGGACCCACCCCCAGCTCCACCTCCACCGCGGTCCGGTCCTGGCGCAACAGCCTCTCCTCGATCCACGGCGCAGTAGTCCCGGTTTCCTCGGCGCAAACCACCTGCTCCAGGAACAGCTGCTCCGAATCCCGTTGTATGAACTCGCGCATCTCCTTTCCCACCAGCTCGTTGCCCGAGTGGAAGCCGAGCATCTCGCAACCCGCCGGGTTGACGAACACGAAGCGGCGCTCCACCAGGATGGCGATCCCGTCCAGCGAGAGCTCCACCAGGCGCCGGAACCGCTCCTCGCTCTCCCCTATCGCCGCTACCATCCCCCTCAGCTGCTCCTCGGTGTTGGCCCGAAGCGTCATGTCCTGCATGGTCTGGATAGCGGCGATCAGCTTCCCCTCGGCATCCCGGATGGAAGCCGCCTCGAAGGCGAGGTACTTCTGCTTTCCCTTGAGCCGGTACCACCCCTCGGCCCGCAGCCCTTCGGGGATGAGCGGGGAATCGGCGTAGCAGGAGTAGAGATCCGCCATCTCGTACAGGGTCCCCTCGATGACGATGTCGGCCAGCACGCGGCGCGGCGCGTCGTAGAAGGCCCGCCACGGTTCGGTAAGCCCCACCTGCGCCTTTGCGGCGACGCCCGTCAGCTCCTCTATCGCCCTGTTCCAGATGATCACCCGGTGTTCTGCGTCGATGACGAAGCAGGGGACGGCCGAGTGCTGCAAAAGCTGCACGGCGAATCCCTTTTCCGCTTCCAGCGCCCGCCTGTTGATCACCAGTTCCTGCATCATGGCGTTGAACGCCTGGGCCAGGTCGCCGATCTCGTCGCGGCTCTGTACCGGTACCGGCAGGTACTTCCCGGCGTCCCCCCCTATCTCCCGCACGCGTCCGGCAAATAGCTGCAGCGGAGCGGTGAGGCGGCCGACGAAGAGCCATACGGTGATCAAAGCCAGGGGCAGCAGCAGCGACAGGCTCCATGCCACCAGCTTTTGCGCGCGGTAGATCGGCGCGTACGCCTCGGACAGGGGGCGCTCCGCCGCGAGGATCCACCCCCGGCTGGGAAGCCTCTTGAAGGAATAGATCGAAGCGGAACCCGTAGGGTTCCTCATCTCGCCGCTCCCCTCGAAACCCGCGACCGCCCGGTCCAGCAGCTCCCGCTGTCCCTTTGCCGAGATGGGTTTGCTGATCCTGTCGTGCTCGCGGTGCGCGATCATCTGCCGTTGCTGGTTGAAGAGGAAGAACTTCCCGGCGTCTCCGAGATTGCGGTGCGCCACGCGGCTCAGGAAGTTCTCCTCCATCAGGTCCACGCGCCCCCCCAGGACTCCGATGATTCTCCCCCCCTCTCCCAGCACCGGGACGGTGAACATCACCACCTGGTGACCCTTGCTCCGCTGTGACGGGAACGGGTCGGAGATCAGGGCCTTGCCGGACTGGAGCGTGCGGAGCAGGAAGTCCCTTTTCGAGAAGTCGGCGCCGATGTTCACGGTCTGACCCGGGGAGAAGGCAAGGAGCCTGCCGTTGGGGCTGAAAAAGGCGGTGCCGTCGCTGAACACCTGGTGCAGGTCGAGGCGCTCGTCGAGGAAGTCCTGCATGGCCGCGGCATTCCTGGCCGTGGCGGCCGGTATGCTCATAGCCACGGCGACCAGCTCGCGCTGCGCCGCCTGGATCTTTTCGTCCAGTTCGCCGGCCATGGCGCCGACGACCGAGAATTGGCGCGAGGCGATGCTCTCCTTGAACTCCCGCATGAAAAACAGCAGTCCCAGGCCGGCTACGGACGAGCTCACGGTACTGATGAGCAGGAAGACGACCAAGCTCATCTTTATTTTCAGGCTGCACCTGGGCATGTTTCGCGTGTTTCCCCGCTAATCGCTGTGGTTTTCGTAGATGGCTTCGAAGTCGTGGGCAACCGCCGAGAACGCGTGCAGTATCTCGGGATCGAAGTGTTCCGGCATGGTCCTGCCGTCCCCCTCGGTGATGATCCGGACCGTCTTGCAGTGGTCGAAGGGGGGTTTGTAGACCCGCTTGCTTCTCAGGGCGTCGTACTGGTCCACCAGCATGACGATGCGCCCCTCCATGGGGATCCGTTGCCCGGTTAGGCCGTGGGGGTAGCCGCTGCCGTCCCACCGCTCGTGGTGGGTAAGGGCGATGGAAGCTGCCATCTGCAGCACGAGGTGGCTCGAACCGGCGAGGATCCTGCCGCCGATCTCGGTATGGCTCTTCATGACGCCGAATTCCTCGCCGGTAAGCGGCCCCGCCTTCAGCAGGATCGCGTCCGGTATACCGATCTTGCCGACGTCGTGCATGGGTGACGCCATGGCGATCCCGTCCACGAAATCCGTGGGAAGCCGCAGCTGCTCGGCAAGCCTCTTCGCGAACAGGCCGATGCGCGCGATGTGCTTGCCCGTGTCCTCGTCCCTGAGTTCCGCCGCGGCGGTCAGCCTCTCGATGGTCTCACGGCTCATGCTCCGCATCTGTACCAGCGCCTCTCCCAGCTCGCGGGTGCGGTCCTGGACCTTTTGCTCCAGCTCCGCCTTGTAATTTTTCTCCACCAGGACCAAGCGCTGGTAGTTGATCCCCTTTTCCACGGCGTAGATCAGGTAGGGGGTCTTGAAGGGCTTGATGATGAAGTCGAACGCACCCTTCTTGATGGCCGAAACCGCCATCTCCAGCTCGGCGTACGCGGTCATGAGGATGACCGGGATGTCGCGGTCGATCTCGTGGACCTGCTCCAGGAGCTCGATGCCGGACATCTGCGGCATGTTGACGTCGGTGAGCACCACATCCGGAGGAGAGTGGCGCAAAAGGTGCAGCGCCTCATGTCCGTTGGAAAACTGGTTCACCTCGAACCCGCTGACCGACAGGAGCAGCGCCACGCTCTCCAGCACGTATGGGTCGTCGTCCACCAGGAGGACACGCCCCGATTTTACGTTTTCCATTGCATTTTCTCCTGAAGCCAGCCCGGTGAATCCGGTGCTTTCACCTGTTTCGGCATTTCTAATGGGAACTTGAGGGACAGAATGCTGAGGGGGGACTAAGAAAGCAGGGAAATCAGGAGCTTTCGGAGGAGGGACGGGGGGATGGAATGAGCCGGGGCCTGCCCGCCGTATGGCTTCGGACCGCGAAGGCGGTAGGGTGGACAGGGTGGACAGGGGGGATTTGCTTCAGAGCTGCACCATCTCCTCCCTCCCCCAGCGGGGGAGGGGCGGGGTGGGGGAAGGCGCCGTTACTGCTTTTCTTCCTGCGCCGGGGGCGGAGTGGAGGCAGGAGCCGGCTCCGGCGCAGGCTCCGTGGCGGGCGGTGGTACCGCTTCTTCCGGCGCGGCGGTCTCCGGCTGCTGTGCGTTCATCTCTTCCTGCGACAGGGGCTCTACCGGCACGGTGGCCGAGGTGTGGTTCGCCATCACCTCGACCTGCTTGATGCTCATGTCGACCTTGTGCTGCATCCGTCCTATGTTCGGCGACTGCGCCAGCGCGGTGCGATATTCACCCTCGCTTAAGACCCCTTTCTTGGCGAGAAGCCCCAGGATCATGTTGGAGCGTTTCAGCACCTTGCCCAGGTTCTTGTACGGGTTGTAGGCGACCCGGGGGCCCGGGAGCATCGCGGCCAGGAAGGCGCACTCGCGCGGGGTGAGGTTGGCCGGCGATTTGCCGAAGTAGTAGCGCGCACCGTGGCCGATGCCGTGCACCAGGGGGCCGAGCTCGATCACGTTCAGGTAGAGCTCGATGATCCTTCCCTTCGTGAGTTCCTGCTCCATCCTCTTCGCGAGGTACAGCTCCTTGGCCTTCCTGGTCAGTGTCTTCTCGCGGGACAGGAACAGGTTCTTCGCCACCTGCTGGGTGATGGTCGAGGCGCCGCGGGCGAAGCTCTGCTTCTCCAGGTCGTACTTGATCGCCTCTTTGATCGCCTTGACGTCGATCCCCTCGTGCTTGTAGAAGGAGGCGTCCTCGGCGAGTATCACCGCCCATTTCATCTCGGAGGGGATCTGCGACAGCGGGGTCCAGTAACGGTTCTTGGGTCCCACCACCAGCGGATGGTAGTTCCCCTGCCAGTCCTTCACCTGGATGGTCATGTTGAACTTCTTGTCTTTGAGCTCCGTAACCGGCGGCATCAGCGCCAGGGAAACCACCACGTACACCAGGTAAACTGCGAAGGCGATCACGCCCCAGGTAAGGTACTTTTTCATCTTCATCGGATAATCCCGCCTCTCTTTGCAGCTATCGGCAAACCTGTTGTTGCGCCATCCGTGCCGCCATGATCAGCGCGGCCTTCATGCTTTCCGCGCTCGCTTTTCCCGTCCCCGCGAGGTCATAGGCGGTGCCGTGATCGACCGAGGTACGGATGATGGGAAGTCCCAGGGTCACGTTGACCCCGTCGTCGAAATGCAAGAGCTTCAAGGGGATCAACCCCTGGTCGTGGTACATGCAGACCACCGCGTCGTACCCTCCCTTCGCGGCGAAGTGGAACAGGGTGTCTGCGGAAACGGGGCCGGCGGCGTCGATTCCCATATCTCTGGCGGCCGCGACCGCAGGCGCTATGACCCGGGACTCCTCGTCGCCGAACATCCCCCCCTCGCCGCAGTGCGGGTTGAGGGCGAGGACCGCCAGGCGCGGCGCAGGGCAAAACCAGCGGCTCAGGGCGTCGTGGGTGATCCTGATGGTGGAGAGGACGCGGTCGAAGGTGACCAGTTCCGGCACCCTGGCAAGGGGCTCGTGGATGGTCACCAGCGTCACCTTCAGCCGCTCGCCGGCGAGCATCATCACCACCTCCGGGGTCCCGGTCAGCTCGGCCAGGAGCTCGGTGTGGCCGGGGTAATCGTGCCCGGCGCTGTTCATCGACTCCTTGTTGATGGGGGCGGTGGCCATCGCCTGCACCGTCCCATCCAGGCAGAGCCTGGCCGCCTCGCAGATGTAGCGGTAGCAGGCGTCCCCCCCGGCGGTGGTCGGGGCCCCGTAAGGGATCTCGTCCAGCTTCAGCTTTGAGATCTCGCGCAGGTACAGCGTGCCGGGGGGCGGGTCCAGGGGAGGGAGCAGGTCGGGCGCGGACGCGATGGCGAGCTTGGCCCCCGCGACCGCTATGCCGCGCTCCATGGCGCTGCGGTCCCCGAGGACTAGCGGACGGCAGAGCGCCGTGATGGCCGGGTCGGCTAGCGCCGCCGCGATGATCTCCGGCCCGATGCCGCAGGGGTCCCCCATGGTGACCGCTATGATTGGTTTATCCATATTCTCTCCTGTCCATACCCCCTCTCCCTCTGGGAGAGGGTCGGGGTGAGGGAGGTTTTACAGGGCAAAAGTCCCGAACAAACGAATAGGGGCCGTTGGGCCCCTATTGCACTGGTACCGGCAGTCGCTGGGACGCCTATTTCTTTGCCGTGTTCAGGGGGAGGCTCACCTTGTGCACCTGTCCCGATTCACGTTCGCGCACCTGCAGCCTCAGCTCCTTGGCGCTGGTCGCCTCGCCCGGGAAAAAGAGGAAACCGTTGGCAAGAGACCCGGCGGGAATGGGCTTTCCTTCCAGCCCCTTGCTCCTCAGGTCGCTGGAGATGCGCTGCTCGCGCTCGCCGGAGGTCCCTTCCTGCGCCCCGCCGATCAGCGCGCCGCCGGCTGCCCCGATTGCGACCCCCTTGCCCACCGCCTCGCCTACGCTCTTGCCGGAGGCGATGCCGATGGCGGTCGCCAGGATGCCGCCCGCGGCAGCGCCCAAAACCGCGCCCTTGCCGGCGCCTTTGCCGAAGAAGGAGGCGAACTGGGTCGAGCTCTCCAGCCGGTCGAAGGCGACGTTGTTGGGGACCACGGGCCAGTAGTTGCCCCCCTCATCCACGAGGAAGGTCTGGCCGGAGATGAGCTCCAGGTTGTTGCCGCTTTTGTTGTCGAAAACCAGCATGACAGGGAGGAGACCCGCTCCCTTGATGTCGAAACCGAAGGCGTTCTCCGCGGAGTCGGCGTCCGGGTACGCCTCGCCGCCCATCGACACGCCGTTCACCTCGCGGTAGTTGGAGTAGGCCTCGGGGGGGCGGAAGGAGACGTACTGGCTTTTGTATGAGGTGCATGCCGAGAAGAGGAGCATGGCGATCATGAGGGTGCAAAGCTTTTTCATGGGAAGGCCTCCTTGGAGAATCTCATTATAATGACGCATCTACTATACTACCTATCTCACGCCCGCTCAAGGCCCGCGAAGCGGACCAGGAGCTTCTTTGGCCCTCCCAGCGAGTTGAACCAGACGATCACCTTCTGGTTGTCCCCCTCCCCTTCGATCTTGCGGATGGTTCCGGGGCCGAACTGGGCGTGGCGCACCTTCATGCCGAGGTAGATCCCCTGGTCATCCTCCGGCACCATGCGGACCTCGTTGTCGTCTTCGGGCTCCATCTCCTCCTCGAAGAGCGAGGCGAGGTTATGGGAGGGGAACTCGCGCTGCCGCGAAGGCTCCTGCCAGCTTTCCCCGGTGTCGAGGAGCTCCCGCGGGATGTCGGCTATGAACCGCGCCGGCGGGTTCATCTGCTCCTGCCCGAAGATGTGGCGCCGGCGAACGTTCAGCAGGAAGAGGCGCTTCTTGGCGCGGGTCATCCCGACGTAGCAGAGCCTGCGCTCCTCCTCCATCTGGGCGGGATCTTCCAGGGCCCTCACGTGCGGGAAAAGCCGCTCCTCCATGCCGATGATGAACACCAGCGGGAACTCCAGCCCCTTCGCGGAGTGCAGGGTCATCAGCGTCGCCGAAGCCTTCTTCCCCTCCCCTTCCTGCTCCAGGTCGCTTACCAGGGCCACCTGCTCCAGGAAGTCGGCGAGCCCCTTCTCGCCCGGGGCGCTCTCGTAGGCCTGCATCGCGGTCACGAGCTCCTGGAGGTTCTCGATCCGCTCCTGGGCCTCGTCGCTTCCCAAGGCCTTCAGCCTGGCGAAGTAGCCGGACTCGTAGATGATGGTGGAGGTGAGCTCGGACAGAGGCATCTGTTCCGCCTTTTCCTTGTAGCCGTCGATCTCGGCGGCGAAAGCGGCGACCTTACCCTTGGCGGCGGCGGATAAAAGCGGCCCGTAGGCACCCTCCAGCATGGCGTCGTAAAGCGGTATCCCCTTCTCAGCGGCGAACTCGGAGAGGCGCTGCACGGTGGTGTTGCCGATGCCGCGCGGCGGCGTGTTGATGATCCGCTTCAGGGCCACGTCGTCGGCGGGGTTGTCCAGCACCTTCAGGTAGGCGAGGATGTCCTTCACCTCGAGCCTCGCGTAGAAGCGGACCCCCCCCACCATGTGGTAGGCGATACCCGCAGACACCATGGCGTCCTCGATGGCCCGGGACTGCGCGTTGGTGCGGTAGAAGACTGCCACCTCCGAGAGGTCTCCCCCTTCGTCGAGGAAGCGCTCCGTCTCGCGACAGACCGTCCGGGCCTCCTCCCATTCGTTGGGAAGCGTGCGGTAGACGATGCGCTCCCCCTCCGGGTTGTCGGTCCAAAGGCGCTTGGGCTTTCTGCCGCGGTTTTTCTGCACCACGTTCCAGGCACCGTCCAGGATGGTCTTGGTGGAGCGGTAGTTCTGCTCCAGCTTCACCACCTTGACCCCGGGGAAATCCCTCTCGAACTCGAGGATGTTCCGTATGTCCGCGCCGCGCCAGCCGTAGATGGACTGGTCGTCGTCACCAACTACGCAGAGGTTCTTCCGCTCCCCGGCCAGTAGCTGCACCAGGCGGTACTGCACCGGGTTCGTGTCCTGGTATTCGTCCACCATGATCCAGCGGTAGCGCTCCAGGTACTTCTGCCGCACCTCGGGATGCTGTTCGAGGAGCTGCACGGCAAGGAGCAGCAGGTCGCCGAAGTCGGCCGCGTTGCAGCGCTTGAGACGCTCCTGGTAGCAGCGGTAGACCCGGGCGAGCGTGGCCTGGTAGGGGGAGTCCGTCGGGACCTGGTCCGGTGCGAGCCCCTGGTTCTTGAACTCGTCGATGGCGCCGGCGAGAGCCTTGGCCGGGTATCTCTTCTCGTCCAGGTTCAGCTCGACGGCGCAGTCCTTCAGGAGCTTTTCGCAGTCCTTATCGTCGTAGATGGCGAAGTTGCTGTCGTACCCCAGGTGGCGGATCTCGCTTCTGAGGATCCTCGCGCAGGTGGAATGGAAGGTGGAGATGAGCGGAAGTTCCCCCTCCCCAAGCATCTGCGCCAGGCGCTCGCGCATCTCGCCCGCAGCCTTGTTGGTGAAGGTGACGCCCAGGATCTGCCATGCGGGGACGCCGCGCTCGTGGATCAGGTAGGCGATGCGGTGCACGATGACACGGGTCTTTCCGGAGCCGGCCCCGGCGAGGACGAGGAGCGGTCCTTCTCCGTGGAGCACGGCCTCCTTCTGGGGAGGGTTCAGATTGTGGAGCAGTTTCATGTCGTTCCTTGAAGCTTGGGGCGCTGAAAGGGCCCGGTGCTAGAGCCGATCTTTTATAGCACTTCAGGGGTGGTTGGTCAAAAAAAGAAAGGCGGAAGGCAAAGCAGAACACAGAGGACTCGGAGGTTCACGGAGGTCACAGAGATTTTTCTGGGGGAAAAACCAAACCAAAGCAAAGGCATTCACCACGAGGTACACAGAGGGACACAGAGGAAAACCAAGATTCTAACTGCAAAGCACGAATAGTTTCTGGTTTAACCTAAAAGCTTATCGGTTTTGCAGTTATCCCCTGTATCCCTTTCATCCCTGTGTGTCGCATTCGAGGGTTGTTTTCCTCTGTGTTCCTCTGTGGTGAAAGTTTTGGTTTATCTCCTAGCGCCTGGAATTCCCTTCCAGGAACCTGGTCAGAGCCGACCTGACTTCTTTGGGCATGAGGGCGAACTTGACGCCGAGCCCCTTGGGACGGACCACTATGCTTTCGCTGGTCCAGACGATCTTGTAGGGGGAATCGATGACGGTCCCGTCGGGAAGGGTGAAGGAGAGGTTGACCACGTTGCCGGGCTCGCCGGGAAAATCGGTGACGACGAAGGCGCCGTCCGACCCGACATCGTGCAGGGAGCAGGCGATGGCTTTTCCGTTCACGTTCAACACGGCGCCTACGTTGCAGGGAATGCGCCGCTCACGCCGGTTGATCCCGGGGATGAACTCCCGGGCGATCTCGAGGAAGCGGTCTCTACCGGCGGGCTTGGTGAGGAAGTAGTTGCAGCCGGCTTCAACACTGATCTCCTTGTCGTTTGCGTCGGAACTGGAAGAGATGATGACCACGGGAGTGCCGGAGATCTCGGGGGCGGACCTGATGGCCCGGCAGCATTGCGCGCCGTCCATCCTGGGCATCTGCAGGTCCATGAAGATCAGGTCCGGCTTGTGACTCTTCGCGAGATCGAGCGCCTCGGCGCCGTCGCGCGCAGTCAAAAGGTTCACCTGTGCATACTTGAAAAAATCCTTTTCGATCTCCAGGAACATCTGCAAATCGTCTACCAGAAGGATGGTGTGGTTCAAGGGCGTCTTCCTTGTCGAGCCGCGGGCGCCAAAAGCGCTGCCGGGTGAAATGGGCCAGTGGCCGAACTACATGAAGGGCTTGAAGACCGGTGCCTCGGCTTCTCCCTCCCTGGTAGGAACGGAATCGAAGATGAGGGTCCAGGTCTTCCCGGTAACCGTGTCCAGCAGGAAGGTGTGCCGTGCCGCAAGCCCGGAGGTGAAGATCTGGAACCTGGGCCGGACCTGGGCCTTGATGCGCGGAAGATCGACCACCATCACCTTTTCCCAGACGTTCTCCTTTTCCTTGTTGAGCAACAGCTGCATCACCTCGCCGTTGTACCGGTCCAGCCTGAAGGTCCAGCGCGCCGCAAGCTGCGACTGAATGATCTCGTAGCGGGCCTCCGATGGCGCGGTCGTGCTCTGGTGCACGTTGGAAAGTTCCCCCCAAGCCAGCGCAGGAACCAACAACGCGAAGCAAAGAGTGATTATGCGTAGCGATCTCATTCTCATTTCCCTTCCTATTGAGCCCGCTGTTTACGTGGCTTTCTGTCACTGTTTAGCGTTTGCAAGTCATTAATTCTCCGGCAAATGACTTCTTCAGTCAAGATAAAATATGGTCAATGTAAGATAACTAATTCAATATTCCGTGCTGCAGTACCGATACCTGTCTTGACGGACACTCCCTTTGTCCCTTTATACACCTATGTGTACAGCAGCAGACAAAGTATAATCGCTAGGAGATAAAAATAAAGTTATAAAATCACTTAAAGATAAAAATATGTTGAAAAAGTCGTTGCGTTGTCGTATACGAGTGTCAAGAACGATTATGTAGAAGTAATTAGAAGTAATCAAAACAAAGATACTGGAGGAGTCATGTTAAAGAAGGCGGGTGTGCTGGCGCTCATGCTGGCGGTAACATCTGGTTGTGCGAGCACGATCAATATGGCCAACTATGGTGAGCTTGAGTGCGACAAGAAGGATTGCGAGATCTCGCCTCCTGAGTACATCGTAAATAAGAAGAAGCCGAAGGTCGCTATCCTGCCCATAGCCGATGTCACCGACTTCGCCGGCAAGCTTTCGAAACCCGCTCAGGAGACGCTGACCCAGATCATCACCGGTGGAACCGGGCTTGATGTGGTCGAGCGGGCCCAGATGGAGAAGCTGTTCGAGGAGGCCAAGTTCAAGGAGAGCGTAAGCGGCGACCTGGATACTGAGGCGTTGACCCACCTTGCCAAGGACATCGATTACGTGATCATGGGGTCGGTATCGAGCGTCAACACCGGCGCCAAGTTCACCGAAGCTAGCAGCTACGTCGACAAGAAGGGGAGGACCCACTACACCGCCGCCTCCTGCTCGGTTTCCGGTGAAGCCACCGTCAACGTGAGAGCGGTCAGTACCGCGACGGGCAGCATCTACAAGGTTTTCACCCCGTTCAAGGGAAGTGTTTCCGGCAGTAGCGAGATCAGGAGCAGCTACGACTGCCGTGTGGGTGATCCCTACCAGCTTGCCTCGGGCGCGACCGCCAAGGCGATCGAGAACGGTCGCAACAGCTTCATCGACGCCTTCCCCAATTACGGATATGTCGCCAAGACCATGACCAACCCGAAAGATCCTAAAGATCGGGTGGCGCAGATCACGCTGGGGAGAAACGACGGCGTGAAGCCTGGCGACCGCGTGATGTTGGCGAAGTTCATCAAGTCCTTCGACAGGATCAAGAAGGTCGAGTCGGTCAACCTGCAGGACCTGGTCGAGGTGCAGATCAACGAAACGGGAATCGGCGACGATCAAAGCTTCGTGAAACTCCCCGAGGATTTTGCCGCGGAAGTGACCGCCGGCTATATCGTCAAGACCAAGTCGAAAAGGGGCTTCTTCGGGAGCTAGCCGGAAAGCCGACTTCAGCTGAAATGAAAGGGGGCCGTCATCAACATGACGGCCCCCTTTTTCTTGTATTCTCTCGAGTCCCTTACCTCAGTTTCAAATCCACTTCCCGCAGCGGCCACCGCCAAGAGGTTGTTGTCAGCGTTCTTTTTGTTAACATTCCCCAATGTGTTTCCAGCTGGGAGACTTTCATGGGAAAGGGACGAGACATCCTGATCGTAGACGACAACGAAGTGGTCTGCGACGTTCTGGCTGAACTGTTCAGCAACGAGGGGTTCGACAGCTGGGGTGTAGCCACCGGGGAAGACTGCCTCGAGGAACTGAACCGGGCCTATTACAAGCTGGTCATGCTGGACGTTCGCCTCCCCGGGATCAGCGGCATCGAGGTACTCGAAGCCATCCGGCGGGATCACCCCCGTACGGAAGTGATCATCATGACCAGCCATGTATCGCTGGAGACGGCGGTCCAGGCCCTGCGCCTTGGGGCGCAGGATTACCTGTTCAAGCCCTTCGACGACCTGGAGATGGTGATCGCGACCGTCAACAAGGCGCTGGAGCGCCGCCGTCTGGTCGAGGAGCGCGACAAGCTGGTGCGCACCCTGGCGGACCTGGCCATGGAGAACGGCCGCATCCTCGCCGAGTGCCGCCGGGCCAACAGCAACCTGGAGGAAAAGGTGGCGCAGCGGACCACGGAGCTTTCCAAGGCGAACCTGCAGCAAAAGGCTATCATCGCCGAGCTGCGCGAGGCGAAGGACGCGGCTGAGTCGGCCAACCGGGCCAAGTCGCAGTTCCTCGCCAACATGAGTCACGAGATACGCACCCCCATGAACGGTGTACTGGGCATGGCGGAACTCCTGCTGCACACAGAGCTCGACGAGAAGCAGATAAGCTACGTCAAGATGCTCCACAGCTCAGGCGAGTCGCTGCTGGGCATCATCAACGACATCCTCAACATCTCGAAGATAGAGGCGGGAAGGCTTGAGATAGAGAAGATTCCTTTCGACCTGCATGAAACGGCGCGCGGCGCCGTGGAACTCTACCGGGAGGTGGGCCGGCGAAAAGGGATCGCGGTGGAACTGCAGATCGAAGAAGACGTTCCCCGCTGCGTGGCCGGCGACCCGAACCGCTTGCGTCAGGTCCTGATCAACGTTGTCAACAACGGCCTGAAATTCACCGAAAAGGGATCGGTGCAGGTTCGGGTCACCCTGGTTGAGCAGAACCGGAACGGACAGTACGTGGGGTTCGAGGTGAAGGACACCGGCATAGGGATACCGGCCGAGAGCATCGGCGCCATCTTCGACTTGTTCGCCCAGGTCGACGGCTCGACTACCCGGAAGTACGGCGGAACCGGACTGGGGCTCGCCATAGCTAAGCAGCTGGTGGAGCTTATGGGGGGCGAAATCGGGGTCGAAAGCGAGCCGGGCCAGGGCTCCACCTTCACCTTCATCGTGTTCCTGCAGTACGCTGACGAGGCTCCCTGCGGCGAGGAGGATGATACCCCTGTCGAGCTGGATAACCCAATGGTGGCTGCCGGTGAGGTGCGGAAGTTCAAGGCCCGTGTGCTTCTGGCCGAGGACAACCCGGTAAACTGCGAGGTGGCGTTTGCCATGATCGCCGCCCTTGGATGTCAGGTGGATATGGCCCAAAACGGGAAACAGGCGGTCGAGGCGGTTAAGCAGCAGCCCTACGACCTGATATTCATGGATTGCCAGATGCCGGAAATGGACGGTTGTCAGGCCACCCGCGCCATCAGACAGCAGGAGCTCGGTTCCGGCAGGCACACAACCGTGATCGCACTCACGGCCCACGCCATGGAGGGAGCCAGGGAGTATTGCCTGAGCGCGGGAATGGACGACTACCTAAGCAAGCCCTTCAACCTCGAACAGCTCCAGGAGCTGATTGCCAAATGGACCATCGCACGCGGATGACGCGGATACAAAGACGATAACTGCAGATCAACCAAACCGCCCTAAACTTCACGTCCCTGCACCAAAGACCTCACACGTTTGAAAACTTATTTAGAGATTAATCCGCGCGTATCCGCGTCATCCGCGTTATCCGCGTGCAATGCTTTTAGGAGCGCAGTACGAGAACTTACGTCCCCCCCTTTGTGACGGGCCTGCGAGCCGGATGCGGCAAATCGCAATTTGCTCTTTTTTTCCTTCTTTCACCATGGAATTTAGTCGTATACTTGGCGGAATTTCAGTCGTCCTCGTTTAATTAAAGCCATGTCCGTCCAGTGCGGAAGTAAGGTGGGGGATAATGTTTCCAGCAGCAAGCCGCAGGTTCACACAGGCAGTCGGCCTCGTAACAGTTCTGCTTTCCTTGTCCGCATGCTCCACCAAAAAAGAGAAACCCAAGGCCAAGCCGGCAGTGCCGGTGGCGATCGCTACGGCGGCAAGAAAAGACGTCCCGGTGCAACTGAAGGCAATCGGGAACATCGAGCCATTCAACTCCGTAGCCATCAAGTCGCAGGTGAACGGCCAGATTGCCAAGGTCCACTTCAAGGACGGCAGCGACGTGCAGAAGGGTGCCTTGCTCGTCACCCTGCAGCCGGAGTCGTTCCAGGCGGCCTTGAACCAAAGCGAGGCGGCTCTCGCCCGGGACCTGGCCCAGGCGCGGTTCGCCAGGGAGCAAGCAGAGCGCTACCGGCAGCTGGTCGCGGAAGGGATCGTCACCAAGGATCAGTACGACCAGCTCAGGACCAACGCCGAGTCCGCCGCCGCGGCCGTAGCCGCCGACCGCGCCGCGATAGCCAACGCCCGGATCCAGCTCAACTATTGCTACATCCGCTCGCCCATCTCCGGCAGGACCGGTAACCTCTCCCTGCAGCTCGGCAACCTCGCCAAGGCGAACGACCTGACGCTCGTCACGGTCAACCAGATAAGCCCCATCTACGCGACCTTCTCCATCCCCGAAAGGAGCCTCCCAGAGGTGAAAAAGGCGATGGCTGAGCGCGCCCTCAAGATCGAGGCCATCGTACCCAACGACCCGAACGGCAAGGAGACCGGCACCATCAGCTTCCTGGACAACGCTGTCAACGCCGCCACCGGGACCATCCGGCTCAAAGGGGTCTTCGCCAATGCCGACCGGAAGCTCTGGCCGGGACAGTTCGTCGATGTGGTGATGACGCTCGGCTTAAGGCGCGACGCGGTGGTGGTCCCGACCCAGGCGGTCCAGGTCGGCCAGCAGGGACAGTACGTCTACGTCGTGAAGCCCGACAAGACGGCTGAGATGAGACCGGTGACCGTCGCAGCCGAGCAGGGTGGGGAAAGCATCATCGAGAAGGGCGTCGCTCCCGGGGAAACCGTGGTGGTCAGCGGCCAGCTGCGACTGACGCCGGGGGCGAAGGTCGAGCTCCCCTCAAGCCAGAAGGGCACGGAAAAAAGGCCATGAACATAGCGGAGATCTTCATCCGTCGACCGATCATGACGTCGCTGGTCATGATCGCCATCCTGGTCTTCGGGATTGCCGCTTACCGGCTTTTGCCGGTGAACGACCTGCCGAACGTGGACTTCCCCACCATCCAGGTTAGCGCCAGCCTCCCCGGCGCCAACCCGGACACCATGGCGTCGGCGGTGGCCACCCC
>MTLD01000235.1_pt3 | contig 93713 bp, 80 predicted proteins | sample 1982471 | NCBI WGS metagenome assembly MTLD01 (sample SAMN05712604, study PRJNA340218) | biofilm metagenome | isolation source: sample SPM anode biofilm adapted to -50 mV | place: USA | collected 2012-02-03
AGGGAACGTTTTTGACTTTTGCAAGAGCCTCATTAGTGTTGGTTTTCTGACCCACCGGCTCATGTTCAATGTTGCCTTCTCCAAAACCTTGGACGACTCTCGCCCTTATGGTCAGAATCCCCCCGTCCGGCATCGCCTGCACGGCATTGGTGATCAGGTTCCGCAACACTTGTTCCAAGTGCGAAGGATCCGTTTTAAGCCTGGGCAGATCCTCGGGAAATTCGGTGCGAAGCTCGATATTTTCAGACAGCCTCTGTTTCGAAAGACATGCTGCCATGAAATCCTGCACCTGGAGCGATGTTGTCCGGGGAGACCTGGTACTGATCGCATCAAGGAAATCACTCAGGATTTTTTTTGCATTGTCAATTTCCTGTGTGATTATATCCAGGTATTCCCAAACCGTTTCTTCAGCGTCAGCCAACTTCATCTTCAGGAAAAAGACCGCGTTGCTCATCACTCCCAGGGGGTTGCGCAATTCGTTCCCAACTCCCCCCGCAAGAAGGCCGATCATGGCCAGTTTTTCGGACTTTCTCTGTATTTCATCGAACTGCCGTGTTCTCAAGAGCATCTTTACCCTGGCCAGAACCTCCACACGGTCGAAAGGCTTGACGAGAAACTCATCGGCTCCCTCCTCGATCCCGCGGATGCGGTCTCCCTTTGAATCGAGGGCGGTAATCATGATCACGGGTATTTGTCTGTATCGCTCGTCCGACTTGATGCGTCGGCAGGCCTCATATCCGTCAATCCCCGGCATCATTACATCCATGATCACCAGGCCGATTTCTTTTGTGGCGACGATATGGAGCGCCTCACTTCCATCGCCGGCCTTGATCACCTCGTAACCGTCCGATCCGAGCAGCCTCTCCAATAACCTCAGATTGGCCGGCTCGTCATCCACGCAGAGTATGACCGGTTTTTTCTGGTCCAAATCCCGTCACCGTCCTTCAGTTCACGGCTCAACTTTTTATCCGGCGGCAGGTAAATAGACGGAAACCGTCGTTCCTTGTCCGAGTTCGGATTCTATCCCGATATGCCCGTTATGCCTCTTGATTATGGAGTGGCACATGGCGAGACCAAGTCCCACACCTTTCTGGTTATACGTCGTTTTGGTGGAGAAGTAGGGGTCAAAAACCCAGTCGAGGTCCTCTTCGGGGATACCCTTTCCGTGATCCCTTATGGAAACGAGCAGGTAATTGCCGGGGCCGGGGGATTTATCCGTCCGGCTGCCGATGACGGCGTTCCTTATGTCGATTTCGATTGCGCCGTCGCCGGTCATGGCTTCCCTTGCGTTGGAAAGGATACAGGTGAATACCTGCCTGATTTGCCTCGGGTCCACCTTCACGGGAAAAAGATCGTCCGCAACGGACAGGGAGCAGCGGATATCCGGATCAACGGACAAGGCCGCCGCAACCTCGTCGATGACCTCTCTGATGTTGACAGGTTCTTTTGCCGGCCGGGATTCCCTGGTAAACTCGCGCAATTTCCGGGTCAGTCCTGCGGCCCGCTCGCATGCGTCTTCCGCATCCTTCAGCGAGTCGAGTATCATGGCGTCACAGCCTGGAAGCGTCTTCACAAAACTTATATTGCCGGAGATCACATTCAGAACGTTGTTGAAGTCATGCGCAAGGCCGCCTGTCAGGATGGCGATGGACTCCAGCCTGCGCATTCTGTTTACCTCGTCGCCAAGCTTTTTCATCTCGGTCATATCGGTAATGAAACCGGCTAGTTTGACGGGTCTTCCCTCGTCATCATGCCTTACGGCCTTGCCCCTCGCCATGACATATTTCGTCCTGCCCGACCTGGTTAGAACCCGGTACTGCATCGACAGGGTTCCCGTCCCTCCCTCCATAAGATCCTTTAATCGTTTCTCCACCTCGGGAAGGTCATCGGGATGGATCCATTTTGTGAAAAAAGCAGGATCACTGGCCGGCTCCTCGACTGAGCATTCAATCATGTCGTAATACCTGTAATTCATGTTGATCCTGTTATTAAGCAGGTCCCAGTCCCACATCACATCGTTTGAGCCCTCAACGGCAAGCGCAAGCCTTTCCACATCTTCCAGCAACCACTCCTCCATCCGCTTTTTCTCCGTGATGTCGCGCATCACATGGACGGATGCCGCCAAAGAACCGTCATCAGCCGGAAGCGGGACCACCGTGACGACAAAACAGCTCTCCAGGCTCTTTTCGAATAAGGGCGTCATGCAGCACTTTCCCGATTCAATCAGTTGACGGAAGGGACAAGAAGTGTGCGGTTCCGTACCCCGATGAACAAGGTCGTAGCAGGCCTTCCCGACCGCTTCTTCCTTGCTGACGCCCAGCCGGTCGGCCATAGCCTTGTTGATACGCTTTATGCGATAATCCCGGCCGATGATGGCGACCAAGTCCGGTACCGCATCAAAGGTACGTTCCCATTCGTCGCCCGCGTCGCATACGTCCGTTGCCGCCATAATCTTACCGTCCTTTCAGAGTCCTTTGTCCAACATCTCCCGCACCTTCGCCAACAGGGCATTGGGCGAAACGGGTTTGCCCATGAAGGCCGTGTTTTCGCCGGAAATATCGTCGGTAGTAAAGATGTCGCTGGAATAGCCGCTTTCCAGGATTACCTTGAGGTCCGGACGAATCGCTTTCATCTCCAGGTAAGCTTCATGTCCATTTTTTACCGGCATAATCGCATCGAGAATTACGAAATCAATTGTGTCTTCGAATTCGCAGAACCTGTCTATCGCCTCCTGGCCGTTCCCGGCTTCGATCACCCGGTATCCCTGCCGGGTGAGAACCTTTACCACCAGCCTCCGGAGGGCTTCATCGTCCTCGCCCACAAGGATGGTCTCCGTACCGCTTTTCGCCGGTTCCGGCGGTTTCCTGATTTCATCCCGGACTTCGGGCGGTTGATGCAGAAGGGGAAAATACAATCTAAAGACTGTCCCTTTGCCGGGTTCACTGTAGACATTGATGAAGCCGTGATGGCTCTTTACGATCCCATAGACAATGGAAAGGCCAAGACCGGTCCCCTTCCCTTGCTCCTTGGTGGTAAAGAAAGGCTCAAAAATTCTCGACTTCGTCAGCTCATCCATGCCGACGCCGCTATCCGCTATGGAGACGACGGCAAATTCGCCCTCTGCACCGTATCCATGGGCCTCTATGAATTCCGTGTCAATCGTAATGGTCGTAATCTTAATGGAGAGAATGCCGCCGTTGGGCATGGCGTCTCTGGCGTTGGTCGCCAGATTCATGAGTGCCTGTTCCAGTTGTCCCCGGTCCGCCATCACGGACAGGGTTTCCGCAAAGGGCTTGGTAACGAAAGTGATATCTTCCCCTATCAGCCTTGGCAAATACTCCTCGATACCGCTGATGACCGCATTCAGGTCGATCACGGTCATCATGGTAACCTGTTTTCTGCTAAAGGCGAGCAGACTTCTCGTCAGATCCGCGCCCCGTTCGGACGCATTAAGAATCTGCTCGATATTGCACCGGCACGGGTCGTTTTCGGCAAGGTCCGTCTGGGCCAGGTGGGCGTATCCGGCAATCGTGGAAAGGATATTATTGAAGTCATGGGCCACCCCGCCTGCAAGCTGACCGACCGCCTCCATTTTCTGGACATCACGGAGTTGGTTTTCGAGTTTCTTCCGCTCGGTTATATCGCGGGCCGCGGCGAAGACCCCTATGACCTTTTCCTTCGCATCTTTGTAAACGGAAGCATTGTAGAGGACGTCGGTGAGGCATCCGTTTTTGTGTCGTATCGTCAACGGGTAGTCGGTAACAAACCCTTTGGCAAAGACCTGCTGGTACCCCTGCCGTGCTCTGGCTGGTTCCGTGAAATAGTTAGAGAAGTCGGTGCCGATAAGACGTTCTCTCACAACCCCCGTTACCTTGATGGTCGCCTCGTTAACGTCCGTGATCTTTCCCTCAGCGCTGATGGTCACCAAAGGGTCAAGACTTGCCTCGATAAGGCTTCGCGCGTACTTGGAGGCAATGTACAGCTTTTCCTCAGCCTGTTTTTTTTCGGTGATATCATTGCTTACGATAAGGTAACCGATGGGACTGCCCGAGGCGTCATTACGGCGGGTGACCACAACACTTGCCAAAAAGAGGGAACCATCCTTGCGGATTCTCTGAAACTCACCCTCCGCCAGCCCCCTTTCATACGCCGTTTTCAGCAGGCGGTCCACAGCTCCGGACTCGACATCCTCGGGAACATGCAGGATGCTCGAATTCTTGCCAATAATTTCTTCTTCCGTATAACCGTAATTGCGCCGCGCCCCCTCATTCCAAGAAAGGATACGGTAGTTGAGATCTTTGCTGATAATGGAATATTTTGTCGAGCTTTGCAGGATATTGTCGAGAAATTGCCTGGTCTCTTCTAATTCGCGCATGAGGCGTTTCGATTCGGTAATGTCCCTGGCCGCCGCAAATATGCCGAGGACATTGCCCTGAACGTCCCTGTAAACAGACGCGTTGTAAAGAACATCCGTCAATCGGCCATCCCGATGACGAATGGTGAGCGGGTAGTCGGTGACAAACCCCTTGGCAAAGACTTGCTGGTATCCTTCGCGAGCTTTGTCCGGTTCAGTGCAGTAATCGGAGAAATCAGTGCGGATCAATCTCTCACGTGCTACCCCGGTAACCTTGATAGTTGCTTCGTTAACGTCAGTGATTTTCCCTTCCGCGCTGATTGTCACCAAAGGATCGAGGCTTGCCTCAATAAGACTTCTGGTGTATTGGGAGCGCAGCTTCTCTGACACGACGGCTGGCGTAAAGAAATTCTTCAGCCACTTCATTGACCTCCTCCTTCTTTAGCTTCAGACAATTTCGTGTACGTTCACCTCCCTATCAGAAAGACATTCCTTCCGTTTCAGCACGATCGTGCGCTCATCTGTCAGTCCCATTGTATAAATACTCCAGCCGCCGTAACCATATCCCCCCGGATCTTCCGGTCACTGGTCCTGAACCTTGCAAACCCTTCGCGGCTTGCATTTAAAACGATACATGAAAAAATTTTATTTACAATGAGCCTCTAGCAAAAGTCTTGGCAATCGGCTCATCCTTCCTGGCTTGTGGATTTCAAAGGGGAGGATGGGAGGGAAATGGGGGGAATGAATGTTGCAATAACGGTGTAATATAGCAAAGTAGAATTAAACGGAACTCAGCATTTCGCCCTGTCAACCGTTGCCACGACCACTCTGTTTCTGCCCGAGTTCTTTGCGACATAGAGAGCTTTATCAGCAGATTCCATCAGTTTTTCGGTCATAATTGGCCGCGGGCAGATGTTTGTGGAAGTTACGCCGATGCTGACAGTAACTTTAAGTATATGCTCGCCTATTTGTATATCCAGCGCTCCGATCGATTCTCTGAGACGTTCGGCGAAGCTTGCGGCGTCCAATATCTCCGTCTGGGGCAAAACCACGACGAATTCCTCGCCACCGTATCGCGCGACCATATCGGTTTCCCTTTTTGAATTCATCGAAGTTTCGCTTATTAACTTCAAAACAGTATCGCCGCAATTGTGGCCGTAGGTATCGTTTATTACCTTGAAGTGGTCGATGTCGAATATCAGAACCGATAACGTAGTGCCGTACCTCAATGTTCTGGTAAGTTCCTTGTCAAGGATCTCGTTGATGTGTCTTCTGTTGTAAAGTCCGGTGAGATAGTCCCTGACAGAAGCCTCCTTGAGCGAGTGCATGGCCTCTTGCAATACCTGCCCCAGATCGTTCAATCCGCTGAGCAGGCGCGCCATGAAAGGTTCCATGCCTGCGGTATCCAACCTGTTATCGAACCGCTGGGCCATGAAATCGGATATCTGATAATTGACCACCTGCGACAAGCCGTTCAGTTTCGCAACTTGCCGCCGCAAGAAAAATGTCTTGAACTCGCTGTAATGGGTGACGAAGTTATCCACGTACTCATCGCGAAAGCCGGCCCCCGGCGGAACACGAAAGAATAAAACCGCCGTCAGGGTTTGATTCAGATTGAGTCCGAACACCTCGCCGAAGGTGGAAAAACCCGCCATGCCTGCTCCCTGCATGACATGCCCCATTTTTGAAAGTTCCGGATCGTTATTAAGGCGGCGCAGAATACAATCGTTGAGAATTCCCGCAACCGGATGCGACGGTTTGCCTTCCATGAATTGCACGAAATCTTTTCCGGTAGTTTCAGCCAGGTCGGTTCTGCGCACCAGCAAAAGCTCCTCCCCCGGAGCAATATCGCAGTAAAAATGAACCCTCCCGGTCTCAATATCGAGTCTGGAAATGGAACGCACGAAAAGTTCTTTGCCGACAATAATCGCGAAAGAGTAATCAGCCAGAATGGATATCAGATCGGCGGGAGTACAGCCGAACGTCTCGCAAAGGGCATCCACAAACGTAACGATTCTTCCTGAATGATTGAACACATGCGTTACGTAGCGCAGTTCCACGGATGACGAGAACACATGAAAACTTTTTCCGGCAGGTTCAAAATTCTGGCTTTTGAATATGCCGAACCGGATGTCTGAAGGGGTTTTTATGAAAGCAATGAGGGCGTGATTTTCCAGGTTACTTTTTCCATCGTGAAGGCGCGTGACCTGAAAATCAAGCGTGCCTCCGGTCGAACCGCCAACAAACAAACAGGGGAAACGGCCCGATTCATACAACGCTTCCATAAAGAACGATTCCGAAGCCGACAAGCCGTCAAACAGCACATACGCAAACGTATCACGGAAGCTTATCTCCATATCGACCTGTAGCTCCGGGATAGCCTTGCCTATGAACTCCATCCGCTCCATCAGTGTCGATTCCACGCGCCCCTGACGCAAATCTTCAGATCCCAAGGGAACGCTTACCACCTCGACTTCTTCTATCAGCGTAGAATCGAAGCATACCACAACGACATTGTTCCAACTGCTGCCGGCCGGGCAGTAAAGCTTCCCGGCGTCAGCGTGCAGCTCTCCGGCAGTAGTGCACATCATCATCGGCACACCGTCAAAATATGTGTTCAAAATCTTAACCACACCATCGAAATCGCAGTGTGGAGAAATGTAGGCACACACGAATTTTGCAGCAATATCAAGCTGATTCAGTTTTTCCGGTAAGCTCTCCTCAGCGCACTGCAGGGTAATGACACCGGTTCCGACGTCCGTCTTATGTTCACCCCAAGAAGAAGCCACGCTATTCTCCCCCTGTTAAGAAAATCGTGCTTATGTCCCTTTTCATTGAAAGACAAACTCAATTTTGCTGGCATGTGGGCCTAACTATTTAACTTGGCAAAAAGAGTTTAAATTCTTAACAATATTAATGCAAATCAAAAAAATATCAGGTTCTTCCGTAGCCCCAGGATTCAGGGGATACGAGAGAAGAGACGTTATGCCACTAAAATCAATGGGTTACAGCTTGTCACTGTAACCCATTGATTTTAGTGGCGGAGAGGTAGGGATTCGAATGCTACTTCAAAACACAGCAACACGGGTCACAACCTATTAATATCCAACAATTTCAAGCATCTACTCCGCCGAGCAAAGTCCATTAAAGTCCAGCATAATTATTTAACATTAATCTAACTGCGTTTTTTTCGAGCACTCAAAGAAAGGTTATCTGTTCCATTATCTTGCTGCTTGTCAGCCCACACACAAGTCGATCCTGTCGCAACCTCATCGCAAACCCTTTAATTTATATACATAACATCAGCACAAACTACCCTGATTCAAAAAAACATTGACATCTATACGCAAAACTATATAATAACCATTATTTTTATAGATATTTTATAATTTACTAAAAGAATCAGAGACCAACGACAAAAAATACTTGGACTCTTTTTCCTTCTAAGCATAATCAGATTTGTTACTCCGTTCTCGGAGGCAAAAAATATTACTTGACAGGGTTGACTGGAAAGACCAGAGACCGGCCGCACAATGTGCGCCGGTCTTTTTTTGTTTACAGGGGAAATAATGCAGTCACAGCCAACCATCATCCGCAGAAAACGGAGCAACTCCAACCAGGAAATCCTTCGCAAAGTTTCGGAAATTCTCAGCACCGTCAACCACGGTTCAATTACCCTGATCATCCAGGAAGGAACGGTTTTTCAAATCAACAAAACCGAAAGTCGTTTGCTTGACCTGCGCGACCAGGAACAACCCCACACACCACGTAAAGGAGTACACTAATGTCCAAGGAAAAGATCAAAACCGTTGCCATCTATGGTAAAGGCGGCATCGGTAAATCCACCACCACCTCCAATATCAGCGCCGCCCTGGCTGCTTCCGGCCTCAAGGTCATGCAAATAGGCTGCGACCCGAAAAGCGATTCGACCACCACTCTGCGAGGCGGCGGTTATATCCCCACCATCCTCGATACTCTCCGGGAAAAGAAAAACGTCAAAACCAATGAGATCGTTTTCGAAGGCTTCGGAGGCATCTATTGCGTAGAAGCGGGCGGCCCGGCTCCCGGCGTCGGATGCGCCGGACGCGGCATTATCACCGCTGTGGAATTGCTGAAACAGTTACGTGTTTTCGAGGAACTGGATCTGGATATTATCGTCTATGACGTTCTTGGAGATGTGGTTTGCGGCGGATTCGCCGTACCGATCCGCGAAGGCATTGCCGAGCATGTTTTCACCGTCTCATCCTCGGACTTCATGGCCATCTATGCCGCCAACAATCTTTTCAAGGGAATTCTCAAATACTCAAACAACGGCGGCGCGCTCCTTGGGGGCGTCATCGCCAACTCCATGAACTCGAAATACCATGAAGCCATCATTAACGACTTTGTGGAACACACCAATACCCAGGTGGTCGAATACGTGCCCCGCTCCATCACCGTTACCAAGGCGGAACTGCAGGGCAAAACAACCATAGAGGCTTTCCCCGACTCGGACCAGGCCAAGGTCTATAACAACCTGGCCAACAAGATCTACTCCCACACGGAATCCAAGATTCCAGCTCCCTTGAATGAGAAACAACTCCATGCTTGGGCCAACAAGTGGGCGGACACCCTACTGGCCATCGAAACCGGTGAAGTTCGCAGTACCGGAGCCAGCATTTAGAACACATTGGAACCAAATCACCAATCCCCCCGTTTCGGGGGGGTTGCGTTCCTGCTTTGGATTCAAGAAATGCGGTAATAAGCAGGGAGAACGTTCGTGAAAATTCGATTTTTCAGCCTGTTCATACTACTGACGCTCCTAATGAACGCAACAATATGGGCCGCCGCCGAGCAAGCACTGAAACCGAAACAAACTGACAAATGCCCGGTATGCGGTATGTTCGTGGCCAAGTACCCCGACTTTGCCGCCCGGATACGCTTCCGGGACGGCTCCGCGGCCTACTTCGACGGCGCCAAGGACATGCTGCGTTACTACCATGACCTGAAACGGTACAACCCATCAAAAAACAGGGCCAATATTCACTCGGTCGTAGTTACGAGCTACTATAGCCTAAAGCCTATAAATGGCCTGACCGCCTGGTATATCAGCGGCAGCAATGTCTACGGCCCCATGGGGCACGAACTGATCCCTTTCGAAAAGGAACAGGAAGCCAGAGAATTCATGGCAGATCACAAAGGTAAAAAGATATACCGATTCGCGGAGATTACGCCGGCTCTGTTGAAGACGCTGGATTAAGGGCATGCGGGGATCTACGTTTCTTTTCACCGTCATCACCACTCTGGCGTTGACATGCGGCATCATCCGGGTTCATGCGCGGCATATGCAACGCACCAACCTGCCGCTGCTAAAAGCAAACACCCGCATGGCATCCGAGCTGGAATTGACCGATCCCTGCATCTTCAGTGAAGCCAGTTATACCCGTCACCCGTCGCAGACCGATCTTGCCACGCCCTTTCAGGATTCGCCCGCGACTTTCGAGCATTTCCCCAGCGGCATGCTGACGGCGACACTTCCCCGCATTGGCAGCGGCAGGAACATTTTGACCATTACGAGACCTCATGACCATCATTGAACGTCAACGCCACCTTATCGATTTCACCATGTCTTCCCTGGCACGGCGTAAGGGAAAAAATCTCTCACTGCTAGCGGTCTATGTCCTGTTGATCTTCATTCTCTCATCGATACTCTTTTTCACTCAGGCGTTGAAACGGGAAGCGGCAACAGTCCTGTCCGACACGCCGGAGATCATCGTTCAGCGTTCCCTGACCGGGCGTTACGCTCCCATTCCCCTGTCCTACGCCGAAACCATCGCCCGCATCCGTGGAGTCATTGCGGTACACCCCCGTTTGTGGGGCTACTATTACGACGCCAACTTCCTGGCCAACTACACCCTGCTGGTGCCACGAAAGGAAGCTCCTTCCCCCGGAGACATCCGCATCGGCGCAGGCATTGCCCGCATGCGCGAGACCAACACAGGCGACATTATCGGCTTTACCGGTCATGATGGGAAACCGCGCAGCTTTACGATCAACTCCATACTTTCTACGCAATCGGAACTATTCTCCGCCGATCTGATCCTGATATCGGAACAGGACTATCGCTCCCTGAGCGGCATGGCGGCTGATCAGGCTACGGATCTGGTTCTGGAGGTGCGCAACCCCAAGGAACTGACCACTATCGCCGAAAAAATCACCCGGCTGCTGCCTGACACGCGCCCCATCGTGCGCAACGAAATTCTGCGCACCTATGACGCCCTGTTCAGTTGGCGCTCGGGATTATTGATCGTCATTTACGCCGCAACAGTCATGGCGTTCATCATTTTCGCCTGGGACAAAGCCAGCGGGCTGTCTGCCGAGGAACAAAAAGAAATCGGTATCCTCAAAGCCATCGGCTGGGACACGACGGATATTTTACTGATGAAATTCTGGGAAGGACTGGCCGTATCACTGACCGCGTTTCTGCTGGGAACCATCCTGGGCTATATGCATGTCTTTCTCGGTTCATCGATGCTTTTCCTGCCGGTCCTCAAGGGATGGTCAACCCTCTTCCCCCGGTTCCAATTGACTCCCCACCTCGATCCCGGCCATCTGGCGGCCATTTTTTTCCTGACAGTCGTTCCCTATACCATTACCACCATCATCCCCTCCTGGCGGGCGGCCACAATCGAACCGGACACGGTTATGCGGCAAGGATGAATCACATGATATCAGCGCACAACCTTGCCAAAACCTTCAACGCTGGCCGTCCCAATGAATATACGGCACTACGGGATCTGTCCCTGAAGATCGCCGAGCAAAGAATGACGATTCTCAAGGGGCCCAGCGGCTCGGGTAAAACCACCCTGCTCAGCCTCGTCGGAGGAATGGCACGTCCAACGTCAGGCCGTATCTTTTTACGAGACCGGGAAATTTCCAGTCTGCCGCAGCGTTTTCTGGCCGAAGTACGGCGAACCAGCTTTGGCTTCATCTTCCAACAGTTCAATCTGATCAAGGGATTGACAGCGCTGGAAAACATCATGGCGCCTGCCTATCCCTTAGGAGAAAAACATGCCGTCCTGCGAAAACGTGCCCAGAAAACCCTGGAACTGCTCAATTTAGGGCATCGCGCCGACGCAAAAATCGAATGGCTCTCTGGAGGAGAAGCCCAGCGGGTGGCAATCGCCCGGGCACTGATCAACAGGCCACCGGTTATCATCGCCGACGAACCGACTGCCCATCTGGATACCAGACTGTCCCATGAATTCATGGAAATCATGGCTGACCTGAAACACGGTGGAACCACCCTGATCCTGGCCAGCCATGACCCCATAATTTATGATTCGCCACTGGCAGACGATATTATCGAGATGCGCGATGGCCGCCTGGTCAGCGGCGGACAAGGAGCATGATTCTCCATCCCGCCATACTGGCTCTGACGACAGCCTCGTTTCTGATCACCCTGATGGTGCTCTTTTCCGCGGCATGGGCCATCCGCATACTGCTTCACTGGAACCTGGCCAGTGGCAATGAATTGCAATTGCGCTTGGAAAACACCACATATCTCATCTCCACCGTCATCAGCTATTTTCTCGTCTTCCAGTTGGCGGCCCTTTTTCTGTTCGTCCATACGGTTGACAGCATTCACGATCTCTTTGTAGGTGCCATGTGCGCCGTTGGTTCTCTGAGCGTCAACAAATTCGGCTATCCAACCCTGATCTTGAAAATGTTCACATTTATTCTTTCCGGGCTCTGGCTGATCATCAATCATGCCGACAGCCGGGGCTACGATTACCCGCTGATCCGCATTAAATACCGTCTTTTATTGATCATGACTCCCCTTCTATTCCTGGAAGGCGCGCTGCAGACAACATATTTCCTAAAACTCAGACCTGATATCATCACCTCCTGTTGCGGTAGTATATTCAGTCCTGCCGGTCGCAATCTGGCTACGGAGATTGCCAACGCCCCTCCACTACCCATGCTGGCCGTTTATGCCGCTTCAACATTACTTACCTGCGCCATCGGCGCGTGGTTTCTCTATCGCGGAACAGGAGGAACGGTGTTTGCGTACATGAGCCTCGCGCACTTCGCCATCTCGCTGTCGGCCGTCATTTCGGTCATTTCTCTCTACATATACGCCATGCCGTCCCACCACTGCCCGTTCTGTATCCTGCAGAAGGAATATCACTACGTCGGCTATCCTATCTACTTGTCCCTGCTGACGGCAGTCACCAGCGGAACAGGCGCCGGATGGCTGAGCCGGTACCGCCGCATCCCCAGCCTGGCGGTGGTAATTCCCCAGTTCCAGCGCCGCCTAACAGTAACATCCCTAGTCAGTATTCTGTTCATGGCAAGCATTGCCGCAGCTTATGTAATTTTCACGGATTTCACCCTGCGCTGAGCGATCAGGAACAGTCAGAGGACTTTATTTTTTAATATTTTTAAAAGGTTACACGGCGCCAGCCAGTTAATGTCATCTTTGTTTGGATGCCATAACCAGCCCGCAAGCCGGCAACTTCTTCGATTCATGAAGAATGTGCGCCGGCTTGTCTGTTTTTCAGCGTGTGTTTCAGTTGCAATTCAATCTAATTTTTATGTTGATGGAGGTATCATGAAGAAGTATGGCAAAACCGTAACAGCTTTTTTCCTCGTATCGAGCCTCGGGACGCTCCCCATAAACGCTCACGCGGGCAGTCCACAGGATACTTCCCGTTCGCGTGCCGTTGACGAAGAAACTCCCGGCACATCAAAACCGTCGCCTGAAAAGCGAAAAGACAGGCCCATGGATAACGGGCAGGCAAAACAGGAAGAACCGCAACAACTGGACAATATAGAAATTACGGCTTCCCGTCTCCGCAGCGAGGAAACGGACGGAACCGGGTCATACACGACACCAGCGGTAACCGTCGCAGGCAAGGTTCCCCTGTCTTTAAAGGAAATCCCCAACTCGGTATCGGTTATTACCCGGCAGCAGATGGATGATCAGAATATGGTGACTGTTGAAAAGGCCCTTACCCAGGCAACAGGCGTCACCGTAATTTCAAACGATTCGTCCCAAAGCCAGTATCATGCCCGCGGATATGCCCTGGAAGTCCAGAACGACGGCACACCGGCCTATAGCGCCCTATCCGGGTATCAGCAGTTTGATCTGGACATCTACGACCGTATTGAAATATTTCGTGGACCGGCCGGTTTGTTGCAAGGATCGGGAGCGCCATCCGGCACGGTAAATCTCGTCAAGAAGCGTCCGCGAAGCGAATACTCGCTTTCGGGCTACGCCTCTGTGGGCAGTTGGAACAATTTCCGCGCTTCCGCAGATGTAACCGGTCCCCTTAGCAAAGACGGCGCTCTCCGCGGCAGACTGGTGGTCTCAGGCCAGGACCGGGACTTCTATTTTGATCGCGCCCATAACCGCAGATGGCTGATCTATGGAGTATTGGAATATGACCTTACCTCCCGCACAACGCTCTCGGCTTCAGTTACCTATCAGGATGACCATAGTCCCACTTTCAGCGGTCTGCCAGCTTACAGCGACGGCAGATTTCTGAACGTGTCCCGCAGCACGAACGTCTATCCGGACTGGGGAAAATATCTCTGGTCAACCCTGGAAGTGGCCACCAAACTGGAACATCATTTCCAGAACGATTGGACCGCAAGTGCCAGATTCAGCAAGCGAGACCAGGATTTTTTCTTCAAGGAGTCATATCCCACGACAGGGGTGGACCCCACAACCCTGACGGCAACCTACGCCCGTCGGGAATACGATTACGACTACGAACGATACGCGGCCGACATATTTGCCTCAGGTCCTTTCAAACTGTTCGGACAAACGCACAACCTGCTCTTGGGATTCAATTACGATCGGCTTGAAACCCGCTATCAGGGTGGAAAGAGCTCAAACGTAACGGGCGTTACCCCTTTCAATCTCGGCTCGAACATTACCGCTGAGCCAACCGTAGCCTACACCGACGGTGGAGAAAGCTTCACGCAGCAATACGGCTATTACGGACAGATCAGATACAAACTGCTTACGCCCCTGACATTGGTGTTTGGGAGCAGGTTCACCACTTTCAACTCTAAAAGCCGCAATGCCCCTCCCGCGACTGCCACCGATTGGAGCCAGGGAGCGAAGGCCAGTTCCCATTTCACCATGTCCGGCGGACTTATTTATGACCTGACCCGTGAAACGGCGCTTTATTTCAGCTATTCAGATATTTTCATCCCGCAGACACAGCAAAAATATACGGGGGGGACCCTTGATCCCCGAACAGGAAGGCAATATGAAATCGGCGCCAAAGGGGAATTTTACCAAGGTAAACTGAATACGGCATTAGCCCTGTTTCTGATTCGCGACCAGAATCGTTCCTATGCCGATCCGGACCACCCAAATTTCTACATCAATGCAGGAGAAGCGGAGAGCAAAGGCATTGAAGCCGAAATTGCCGGTAGTCCCCTGAAAGGATGGGAAATCAACGCCGGATACACCTACCTGGAAACAAAATACCTGAAAGCCTCATCAAGCCAGGGACAACCGCTCAGCAACTGGTACCCGAAACACAGCTTCAAGCTCTGGAATAGCTACAACTTCAGCACGGGACTGCTTAATGGTTTCAGTCTCGGTGGAGGCGTCAATGTATATGGCAGTTCCAAACAAAGCGGAAGCGCCACGACGGCGGCCCCCAATATCCGTAAACAGGGGGCGTACGCAGTCGTAGGCGTCCAGGCGGGATACAAAATCAACAAAAATATTTCGGCAACGCTCACTGTCGACAATCTCTTCGATGAGAAGTACTACACGCGTATCGGCGGTTTGAACACCTACAACTATTATGGCGATCCGAGAAGCGTCATGTTTACCGTCCGGGCAACATACTGAACAACGTGAAGCACGTAACCGTATGTACGGGAGGATTCAAATGACCGGGTTGACCCGATTTTTCTGCGCATCCCTGGCAGCGCATCTGGCATTATGGTGCGGCCTGCCGTATCTTGCCTTTTGGGATAACCGGCAGGCCCCGCCGCTTATGGTTGATTTCACCCTGGAATCATCGCTGGGGGGACCAGCATCTTCGCCCTCATCACCCGGCACTCCGCGCATGAGTACCCGGAAACCGGCGTCTCCTTCACAACGCTCTCACAATACCGCAACCGGAATACCTGACGCCGCTCCGCCGGTCCGCCCTTCCCTCCCGGTTGCGGTGGCCATATCCAGACCTGATGCCGCGACCATGTCATCCACGGCAGCCATCTCGCCCACGGCAGTCGCGACAGCCGGGCAAGTCTCCCCGGGAAACGGTTCGGCGGCATCACATTCCCTCCTATCTTCCGGTGAAACGCGAAGCAGCGCTGAAAGAGGTAGAGGCAACTCTTCAGGCCAGAGTTCGGGAGATACGGGCCACGGCGGCGAGCAGGCGGCGTATCTGCGTGAGCAGTTTACCTATATCCGCGATACTGTCATGCGGCAACTGACGTACCCGGGCCATGCCCGCCGCATGGGCTGGAGCGGCAAGGTCGTACTCAGCTTCATCGTGGTTGAGGATGGTTCTGTTCATGAATTAAAAATCCGGAAAGATAGTGGGATTCCCATATTGGACAAGGGAGCGGTTGACGCCGTGATGCGTGCCGCGCCGTTTCCCCGACCGTCGGCGCGCGTCGAAGTGGTGTTGCCGATTACATATCGGCTTTTGTAATTATTGTTTTTTCTTGACAGTCATCATAAAGATGCTCTATAAAATATAAACTCTATAGACTTATTAAAGAACTGGCCGGAAAAACCGGAGGTTGCATCGCTAACAACGATATAACCTCCGGTTTTTTTTTGCGCTGTACCGGACAAACCGGCATTTCCGGAATCACGACGAACCAGATGAGAAAATCCGTCTTAACAAAACTGGCTGTTGCCCTCCAGATCCTGGCGATTTTCATGATCCAGTTCAATACGCTTGCGCCTCATGTAGCCCGTATGTTTCCGGCTATTGCCGTGGGCGATTTGAGTGAATGCCATTGCACGATGGAGTGCCGATGCTCACTCGAAAGCCGTCAAAACGGGATCTGCTGCTGCAAGCAGGCCAAACGGCTCAAATTGAAGATGCATTGCGCCACAACCACAACCAAATCAAAAATGTTGTCACTGCGGAGTTGCCCATGCGGGGGGACGTTTCATATCAGCTTCATATCCCCGGAAAACCAGGTTTATATCGGTTACTTCGCACCAATGCCTTTTACAGATTCTCGTCCAGATGTGCGTCTGGATACCGAAGAACCGCGGCAACTGCGTGACAGAATCCCGGAACCACCGGACCCTCCGCCTCATCTTTTCTTTCTCTCCTGACATGTACCTGACTTCAGAGGCAATTTCATGATTGCCGCTTTACACCCTGCCTTTTCGGCGGAATGACGATATCCGTGCATTTCCGCATAGAAGACTGGTGTATGCGGATATCCATGAATCTTGCCAGCACACCTGTCACTTACTGAGAAAGGAACTCTCATGCAACAAGCCACACTATATGCGGCTCCAAAGCCGCAATCGGACACCGGAAAAGTACTATCGATTACCACCGCGAAACGCGCTGCGATAGCAAACCAGTTGAAACCAAACAGCTCTGTACGGGAATCGAAACATTTCGAAGTCCGCCTGACCAGGGACGAACTGCCGCTCACCGTGCAATATGACGACAAAACCTACGTCCTCGTACTTACCAAGAGCAACAAGCTGTTACTCCAAAAACCGCTTACGTGACGCTCCCCAGTCGTGGCACCCAGAATCCGATGACACCTGTATGGCATAACGAGTAACAGATGTCAGAAAGGCGTCATCGGATTCAACGGAAAATTTGTGTAAAAACAAAAGGAGAATAAAGTCGAGTATACCCCGGTTATAACAGCCAAATAGGGAAAGTCGACCTTCAAGATTAAGTTGACCAATCGCAGCGATAGCATTTCTGCATCTGGCAAAATCCGTGGCCGACATCAGAAGCTCTGCCATATCCAATGACTATGCCAACAGCGGCTTTACCATCCTGGCCGGACTTACCTAGCTTTATTTTTAACGAAAGGAACATCACATGAACAAAAGATTACTGACCATCTTCATTTTCTCACTGACATTATTTACAGGCATCGGAGTACCGGCCATGGCGCAAAATGATATCGACGAGCATCGTTCCTGCGCCCATTGCGGCATGGACCGGAAAGCCTATGGCTACAGCCGGATGCTGGTCGTCTACGAGGATGGCGGCAAAGTGGGGGTTTGCAGCCTGCATTGCGCATTGACCGAGCTGGACGCCAACAAGAAACGCAAGGTTGCCTCTCTGCTTGTCGCCGACCGCAACACAAGATCGCTTATCAGTGTTGAAAAAGCTTTCTGGGTAGTTGGAGGGACAAAACGAGGAGTTATGTCGCGACACCCGACGTGGGCCTTTGCAACAAAAGCGGCGGCGGATGAGTTTATCGCCTCATATGGCGGAAAATCGGCCACTTGGGACGAGGTGCTCACAATCGTGAAATCGCCCAAATAAATCCATCGCAGCAGCAGCCGAAAAGGTAATGCCATGACATGCCCAAAATGCAGGGCCAAAGTCGGTGTCGTTCAGGAAGCCATTGCCACAAACAGCGGTATTGCATATGGTGGCATCTGCTATATGTGCGGGCACTGGATCCAGGAAAATTCGTTGGCAAACAGAGTCCGTAGCGTAGCCACCATTTCCTTGGCCCGCTATAATAATGGCTTGACAAAAGCGGATTCGAGTTCTATATAAATACCCTAGACAATATATTTAATGTTTACCGGAAAAACCGGAGACTTTCATCGGATAGTATCGAGAAAAGCCTCCGGTTTTTTGTTTTTACACCACATTAACTACAACCCGGCAGGAGATGGGCACATCATGCAAGAAATATATTTGGACAACAATGCCACTACCAAAGTTGATGAGGCAGTCTTCGAGGAAATGCGGCCCTATTTTAGCGAGCTGTACGGCAATCCCAGCTCAATGCACTTTTTTGGCGGTCAGGTACAGAAAAAAGTGGATGCGGCGCGGCAACGAGTCGCTGAACTTTTAGGTGCGCAACCGGAAGAAATCATTTTCACCGCCTGCGGCACTGAAAGCGATAATACCGCCATCCTCTCCGCGCTGAGTGTTTTTCCAAACCGGCGGCACATCATCACATCACGGGTCGAACACCCTGCTGTGCTGAGCCAATGCCGCAACCTTACCCGTAAAGGCTACCGGGTGAGCGAGATTGGTGTGGACAGCCAGGGGAGACTTGACATGGATGCCTACCGGAAGGCGCTGGATGATGATACGGCCATCGTCACCCTGATGTATGCAAACAACGAAACGGGAGTGATCTTTCCCATTGAGGAAGCCGCCGGGATAGCCGGTGAAAAGGGCATCATCTTTCATACCGACGCTGTTCAGGCCGTGGGAAAAGTTCCCATCAATCTTGCCTTATCCAACATAGATTTGCTGTCGCTTTCCGGACACAAACTGCACGCTCCCAAGGGAATCGGCGTGCTGTATGTACGGAGCGGCACACCGTTTCGCCCGTTCCTGGTGGGTGGGCATCAGGAAAAAAACCGGCGAGCAGGCACGGAAAACACTACCGCCATTATTGCCTTGGGCAAAGCCTGCGAACTGGCCGCCCTTCACATGGACGAGGAAAACACCAGAGTTAAGGCCTTGCGTGATTGTTTGGAGAATGAACTCGTAACCCGCATCCCCGGCGCACATATCAATGGTGCCGAAGCGGAACGCCTGCCCAATACCGCTTCTGTGGCCTTTGATCATGTCGAAGGCGAATCGATCCTGCTGCTGTTGTCGGAACTGGGCATTTGCGCTTCATCGGGCAGTGCCTGCACCTCCGGATCACTGGAACCATCCCATGTGCTGCGCGCCATGGGAGTTCCGTTCACCTGCGCTCATGGTTCAATCCGTTTTTCCCTGTCGCGCTACACGACCGATAACGAAATAACTACGGTCATTCGCGAACTGCCCCCAATCATTTCCCGCCTGCGCCATATGTCGCCATACGGACGCAACACCGTGAATACACCGGCACATGCGTATCCGGTGAGCTCCAGTCTCTGATTCAGGAAAGGTAATCAACAATATGTCATCTGCTATCGAAACCATGAGTTCCAAGGAACGGACCATTGCCGCTCTCACAGGCAAACCGTTCGACCGCATTCCGGTCAATCTGCTGATCAGCGACCATGCCGCCCGTGTCATCGGCGTTACCGTGGGCGAATACAATCATTCTGCACGCCTGCTCGCCAAGGGACAGATTGCCGCCTGGCGCGCCTACGGCTCAGATCTGATCAACACCGGTCCGGGTCTGGTGGGAATCCCGGAAGCCATCGGCAGCAAGGTGGCCTTTCCCGACAATTCGCCGTACATTGCCGAATTTGCCGTCAGCAGTGAAGCGGACCTTGACCGGTTGCGCGTCCCCGACCCTGAAAAGGACGGCCGTCTGCCGGTATTTCTGGAAGCAGCTACCTTGGTAATAAAGGAAACCGGTGATCAGGTTCCCGTATCCATGACCACTTCCGGCCCTTTCACCACCGCCGCCAACCTTCGCGGAACCGAACAATTCCTCCGCGACCTACGCAAAAATCCCAATTTGGTCCATCGGCTATTGCGCTTGGCAACTGAGACCATTGTCCGCTTCGCCGAAAAGGCAGTTCAGGTTGGTGCCCGACTGGCGCTGGCCGATCCTGTTGCTTCGGGCACCCTAATCAGCCAGAGCCAGTTCCGCGCTTTCGCCCTGCCCTATATCAAGGAAACGGTGGAACGCATCACCGCCTTCGCCGGAACGCCTCCATCCCTGCACATCTGCGGCAATACCACGAAAATCTGGGAGGATATGGCCGATACCGGCGCTGCGGTGCTTTCCTTGGACGATGCGGTGGACCTGGGCGCGGCTAAAGCCCGTGTCGGTCACCAAGTGGCGCTGCTGGGCAACATCAAACCCACGGAAGTGATGTACCTCGGCACGCCTGACGACGTCCGCAACAATGCTCGGGAATGTCTTTCCAAGGGATGGGACTCGCCTAAGGGATACATTCTTGGTCTTGGGTGCGGTCTTCCTATTGATACGCCCCCGGAAAACATCCACGCTCTTGTGCAGGCGGCTCGTGACTACGGACAGTGGCCTGTGACCCATGAGCGCTTTCAGTGAAACCCTTTTACCCACAAATTATTCTTGACAAAGCTTTATTATTATTTTATCTATAGCTTAAATAGATTTTAAATTCACACTATTTCCGTTTGCAAACACAATACATTCGGACGTCCGGTTGCACTTATTTGCCGGCATATTTTTTATGCATTTTATCTACTATATCAGTATATTTTATATTTATTATGATTCGCAATTCTGAAAAGCACAGGCAAAAAAACATGACAACGACACGACATATCGCACTCTACGGCAAGGGAGGCGTCGGCAAGACGACCCTGGCCGCGAATATTGGCGCGGCGCTGGTGGAGGCCGGTTTCAGTATTTTGCTGATGGGATGCGATCCCAAGGGAGACACATCAGCGTTACTGAACCAAGGCATTGTTTTGCCCGATGTGCTTGGTCTGATTCGTTCCGGCGGGGAGATTTCCCTGAAATCAGTCGTGCATACCAGGTTCAAAGGCATCAAGTGCGTGGAATTAGGAAATCCGTTTCAGACCGGAACATGCGCTTCGGTGGAAATCAACCGCGCCTTCGAAGAACTGAACAGGATCAGGCTGTTCGAGAACGTGGCAGCCGATTACGTCATCTACGATGTTGCCGGCGACAGTTCCTGCACCGAGTTCGTGGGGCCGATCCGGCGGTACGGCCTTGACAAGCTGTTCGTGGTGACATCGGCGGACTACATGTCCCTGCACGCCGTAAATTCCATCTTACACCTTATGGAGCGCCATGACGGCAGTCGGACGCCGTTCCCCTTGGGCGGGTTGATCCCCAACAACATTTCAAGTTCGTTCGAAGAATCGTTCATCAGCGATTTTGCGACTCACGCACAGACAAAAAAGTTTAGCAGAGTCCCGCGCTCATTGATGGTCAGGCAATGCGAACTCTACGGAAAAACCATTATCGAGTCGGCACCGCTTTCCAACCAAGCCTATTTTTACCGGCGCCTGGCAAACCAGCTTGTGGACGCGGTCCAGAGCTGCAAGCCCAGCCCCCTTCCCCGGCCCATGCAGCCGGAGCAGATGCGCAACTGGGCGCGGGAATGGGCTGACAGGATCTATGCTCTTGAAAACGGGCTGGTAACCGATGGAGCGGCGATTTAAGGGAATAAAAGGAGGGGCCATGGCGCGTGTAGCGGAGAGCATCAGACGATACGGAGCTTTTTTCAGGAAGCGCAATGTAACTCATGTTCTGGATTACGGAACCGGGACCATGCGCAATACGCTGTTTCTCGCCGAGCAGGGGTTCAGAGTCTATGCCGCCGATCTGCCGGAGCAGGTGGCCAAGCTGAGGGAACGGGCGTCATCACGCCGGGTGGAGCGCTTGCTGGCTACGGATGAACTCCATGAAACTCAGCTCAACGTAGATCTTGTTCTCTCGACTTATGTCTTCAACATCATCATGAACCACGAGGAACGGGATCGCTATCTGCGCAATGCGGTCGCCAACCTGAAACCGGGTGGCTACCTGCTGATGGAGGTGCGCTGCAAAAAGCCGCAACCCGAATGCGGCGAACAGTGCGGGGATTTTTTTTCCTGCGCGGAGTGCGCCAAGACCCTTTCCCACCAGGAACTCGACCATCTGCTGAATCCGCACGGTTTGCGCCGCATCAGCCATTACTATCGCAGCCATGCGCTCAGCGCGATTTACCAGAAAATCTAAACGACCCAAAGGAGACATCATGAGCGATTCACCAGCCTACAAAGCCGAAACCCTGGCCCTGCACGCGGGTCAAAAACCCGATCCCGCAACCAACTCACGTGCGGTACCCATCTACCAGACCACATCCTATGTCTTCAATGACGCCGACCATGCCGCCCGGCTCTTCGGACTCCAGGAATTCGGCAATATCTATACGCGGATCATGAACCCAACCAGCGATGTATTCGAACAACGCGTGGCCGCATTGGAAGGAGGCGTGGCAGCTCTGGCGGTGGCATCCGGATCATCGGCCATCAGTCTGGCAATCCTCGCCCTGGCTCATTCAGGAGACGAGATCGTTTCAGCAACCAGCTTGTACGGTGGAACGTACAACCTGTTTCACTACACCTTGCCACAACTGGGCATCACGGTCAGGTTTGTCGATCCATCCGACCCGGAAAACTTCCGCAAGGCCATTACCGGCAAAACGAAACTGGTCTACGCCGAAACCCTGGGCAATCCGAAGCTGGATACACTGGATATCGAGAAAGTGGCCGCCATTGCCCATGAAAACAATATCCCGCTGATTATCGACAATACTACCCCTTCCCCCTATCTGGTAAACCCGATCAAACATGGCGCCGACATCGTCGTACACTCCGCCACCAAGTTCATCGGTGGACACGGAACATCAATCGGAGGGGTTATCGTTGATGGCGGAACATTTAACTGGGGTAACGGCAAGTTCCCGCAACTGTCCGAGCCGGATCCTTCCTATCACGGCATCAATTTCTGGGAGGCGCTGGGCAACATAGCTTACATCATCAAAGTTCGGGTTCAATTACTGCGCGATATCGGACCGGCGCTGTCACCCTTTAATTCCTTCCTGTTTTTGCAGGGACTGGAAACTCTGCACCTACGTCTGGAACGGCACAGCACCAATGCCTTGGCGGTTGCACAATTCCTCAAAAGCCACCCCAAAGTTGGCTGGGTCAATTATCCCGGCCTTCCCGATCACCCATCATACGAAATTGCGAAGAAGTATCATCACCGAGGGCTTTTCGGCGCCTTGATCGGTTTTGGAATCAAGGGAGGCGGCATAGAAGAAGGCAAGAAGTTCATCAATAGCCTTAAACTGCACTCACTGCTGGCCAATATCGGTGACGCCAAATCGCTGGTGATTCACCCTGCTTCAACCACCCACCAGCAGTTGAACCCGGAAGAGCAACTCTCCGCCGGGGTGACGCCCGACTTTATCCGCCTGTCTGTTGGTATCGAACATATTGATGACATAATTGCAGACCTGGAGCAGGCGCTGGCGCAAGTATAATTAGTGTTAAATAGTTTGCCATCCGGAAGATTCGGATGAGAAACAGAATAAAAGCTGACTGGACAACTGGAGGCCAAGAGTTATTTCTTGGCCTCTTTTTATTAATTGAAAGCAAGGCTCACCAGGAAGCCGGAGGCTAAAGACGCTCATATGAGAAGGAGGATAATATCATGTCGCAATCCAACCCCCATCAGAAATTTCATGTAGTCATAATATGGCAAACAGGACGGGGAGCTGCTTCCATTCCTGTAAATCTGGAAACAGCCAAGCAGTGGCAACACGTCACAAAGGAATGCGAAACGAGATTTTTACCTGCGCAACTTGCTTCCAGCGGATTACCGACCGAGCTTGTTACAACGAACATTGAACAAGTAGCTATATGGACAATAGAAGAGGCTTCCAGAAGCGGAATAACGCCTTCGTGGAAAAATCCGGCCGGTACGCCGGAAATTGAAGACAAAACTGAACGGGTTGAAAAATATTCCGGAAAAATCATTGAATTTCCTGAATATCAAATTTAATGACAACTGCTCTATTACAGAGAAAGGGAACCAAGACATGCTACAGGCCAAACTACATTCCAATCCGACACCGCAATCAAACGCAAACAGGGTGCAATCGATCCGATCAAGGAAACGCGCCATAAAACCTGATTATGATGAACAAAATATTGTCGTAGTGGCATCGAGGCGCTACAAAGTCCGTCTAGCCAAGGAAGATCTGCCGCTAACCGTCACGTACGGTGATTACACCTATGTCCTTGTTGTAACAAAATCCGATAAACTGCTGCTGCAGAATCATGTGGAGTAGCGCACAGTCTGCACTTATTTGCTTCTTATGTTTAAAAAAATGATTGACAAGGTTTAACTGATTTTGTATATAATAATTATAGATCAAATCGAATTGATAGTTTTTATAGATATAAATTTCAACAGGCAATAAGCAACGCGACACAACATACAAGCTGACCAGCAAACTGGAGGCCAAGAATTTTTTCTTGGCCTTTTTTGTTGATGGGAGAAAAGCTGACCAGACACCTGGAGGCCAAGGAAAAAACCTTGGCCTTTTGTGTTTTCTCCCCATGAAAACGGCGGTACCGGAGCATCCATGATTTCCGGCAACGGCGTCAGGGACTCCTATTTCATATCACGAGAGGAGAATTATCATGGCAGTAGGAAAACAGACGTACGGGTTCTTTACACCAGCGGTTTCGTTTCACGGCGTCGGCAGCGCGGAAGAAGCCGGGCCACAGGCAAAAGCGCTCGGTGCAAGCCACTTGCTGATCGTCACTGACAAGGTTCTCAACAAGCTCGGTATCGCTGACCAGATCAAAGCCCAACTGGAAGCATCCGGCCTGAAGGCAACCATTTTCGACGGTGCAGAACCGAACCCCACCGACAAGAATGTTGCCGATGGTGTAAAGCTTTACAAGGAAGTCGGAGCCAACGGCATCGTCTCTCTCGGTGGCGGTAGTTCCCATGACGCCGCCAAGGGAATCGGCATCGTAGTAACCAACGGCGGCAACATCCGCGATTACGAGGGGCTGAACAAGCTGACAAAGCCGGTGCCCCCCTTCCTGGCAATCAATACCACTGCAGGCACGGCCAGTGAACTGACCCGCTTCGCCATCATCACCAACACCGATACCCATGTAAAACTGGCCATCGTGGACTGGCGCGTCACCGCTAACGTGGCTATCAACGACCCGCTGCTGCATGTGGGCCAACCTCCCAAACTGACCGCTTCGACCGGTCTGGACGCCCTGACCCACGCGGTTGAAGCCTATGTTTCCACCATCTCCACCCCGCTCACCGATGCCCTTGCCATCAAGGCCATTGAACTGATCGGAGAATACCTGCGTGCGGCCGTAGCCAACGGAACCGATCTGGAAGCCCGCGACAAGCTTGCCTATGCAGAGTACCTGGCTGGATTGGCATTCAACAATGCCAGCCTTGGTTTCGTCCACGCCATCGCCCACCAATTGGGTGGTTTTTACAACACGCCACACGGTGTTACCAACGCAATCCTGCTGCCCGAGGTATCTACATTCAACCTCATCGCCAAACCGAGGCGCTTTGCCGATATCGCCGTAGCACTGGGCGAGAACATCACCGGGCTGGCTCCGGTTGATGCCGGCGCCAAAGGGATTGAAGCCATTCGCAAGCTCTCCAGGGATGTTGGAATCCCCAACAGCCTCGCCGACATCGGCGCCAAGGAAAGCGATTTCCAGGTTCTGGCCACCAACGCCCTGAAAGACGTATGCGGCCAGACGAATCCGCGCACGGCAACCCTCGAAGATATTATCGGCATTCTCAAAGCAGCCACCCGCTAGCAGTCACACCACAACCGGCTGGTTCCAATAAAATGGGACCACCTTGAAGAGCATACCGGGCCCCGCTTCCTCCTCTCCTTGTGGAAGCGGGGCAGCAAGGATGACTCTTCACACGAGTGTAAACAGCCTCTTCGATCTGCTAATGCTATGGGCTCCTCCGGAAACGTTGGAGCCCCTTTTTTTACGAACAGCTAAAGACGAGGCAAAGGCCCCGATGGAAACATCGGAGCATATATCGCTCACCACTCTTGCCCAACTTCATACCATCTGTTAGCCGTATCCCGGCGACAAAACGCGATCCGAAAGTCAAGCCACATTCACTATATACAACCCGTGCCTTCTTTGCTTCCCGAGCAATTCCGTAAACGCTCCACCAGTCCGGGGAGTACGGCCAGCAATTGATCGATGTCCGCGTCGCTATTGCTTCCCCCCAGGGAAATGCGCAGGTGGCTGACGGCTGTCCGGAGATCCAGCCCCATGGCGGCCAGTACCGGCGAGCCCTTCAAGGCCCCGGAGCTGCAGGCGGACCCTGATGAGACGGCGATGCCCAGCTTGTCCAATTCACTGACCAGAGCATCGGCCTCAATGTGGGGAAAGGAGAAGTGACAGGTATTGGCGAGGCGTTTGTCGGGGTGGCCATTCAGTTTGGCAAGGGGAATGTTTTTTTTGATTTCACGCTCCAATCGCCGGCGCAAGGCCAGCAGGCGGGCGTACTCGGCGTCCATGGTCTCACGGGCAATCCGGCAGGCCGTTCCCAGACCGACGATGCCGGCCACGTTTTCCGTTCCCGAACGGCGGTTTTTTTCCTGGGAACCTCCGTGGAGCAGAGCATGGATTTTCGTTCCCTTGCGGATGATCAGAGCCCCGATTCCCTTGGGCGCATTCAGTTTGTGCCCTGAAAGGGACAGCAGGCCGATGTTCAGGCGCTTCCAGTCCAGGGGAATCTTGCCCACGGCCTGCACTGCATCACAGTGAAAAATGACACCCCGTTCAGCGGCGATGGCACCCACATCCTCAACCGGAAAGATGGTTCCGGTCTCGTTGTTGGCAAGCATGACCGAGACGAGAATGGTCTGGTCGGTAATGGACTGTTTTAGTTCATCCAGATCGATCATTCCCTCGCCGTCAACATCGAGGACGGTGACGGAATAGCCGAAATTCTCCAAGTACATGCAGGGAGTGAATACGGACGGATGCTCCACAGCAGTGGTGATGAGGTGTTTTCCCCGGGAGCGCAGGGCTGCCGCCACTCCCTTGATGGCCGTATTGTTCGATTCCGTGGCGCAGGAGGTGAAGAAGACTTCTTCCGTTTCGCAGTTGATGAGTTCAGCCACCTCCCGCCGCGCCTGTTCCACGGCTTGACGGGCCGTTTTGCCGGCCCAGTGTCTGCTGGAAGGGTTGCCGTACTGATCCCGCAGATAGGGGATCATGGCATCAAAGACTTCCGGGTGAATTGGCGTTGTGGCGTTGTGATCAAGATAGATGTGGCGAAACATGGCACAAAACCTCGTGTAATTCCGGTTTCAAATCAAAGATGATATCAAGGCGGCGAGGAAGAAGGCGACAAAGGCGTGCAGATAGTACATTGAGGAGCCATAGACCGAACCAACGAAGATAGCGCTTTGATTTGGAATCGTGGAATAAATTACGTCGGTGCCGTTTGTCCGTTAATTGTGCGAGAAGCTGATGAATTCCCGGAGTCACACATTGAAAAAACGCACCAATCTGATTTGCAAATACTGCATCACGAACAACAATTGACGACTATATTGGTCAAAGCCGCACATGAAGTCAATGCATAATACTCAACTTTTTATGTGATTATTTTGTTGTTGCCTGCTGATATTTTTTCAAACATCACTCAAGATCCAGCCCGGTAACATACTCCAGCTTCGCCTTGAGCATATGGGACTCACCCAGCAGCATCTCGTATTCCCGGCGCATATCCAAAAGCATCACCAACCCATCCAGCAGCATGGAAAAATCCAGCTTTCCGTTACGATACCGCTCCATGCGCGCGCTATGGCCCATTTCCAGCAGAGGTATCATCAATAACCGGTAACGCTTGGCGCGCGATTGCATGTTTTCCAGATTGAGCCTAGCGGACGACACGAGAGCCTGCGCCTCGATTTCCAGGGTATCGGCCTCCTCGATGCCTGCGCCGGTCGCCGGTTTATCGGGACTGATCACTTTCTGGAATATTTCCAGGAACCGCCTCGACTTATAGGCGACCACCAGTTCGGCGTCGTTAAACGAGGGCGCATACTCTCCGAGCGGCCGCAGGAGAGGAACCGGCTCCCCTGCGCTGATTCCCGCCAGCACATTGAGACGGAGAGAAAGAATTTTTTCCCGTTTTTCCAGTTGACTGAGCGCGTCCGCGTTCTTTTCCCATTCCAGTTGCGTCTTGAGCACTCCGACCTGATCGAGTTTTCCGTTGGCGTACAGTTCATGGGCCACAGCCACGAGTTTTTTCAGCAGCTCCCCTCCCCGTTTGACCTCTCTGATCTGCCCCCGGCAGGCAGCAAGTTCTGCGTAGGCCATGCGAATCTCGGAACGGAGCTGAGCATATGAGTCTTCCCGGAAATCATCAGCGTCCGGATCCGTATCTCCTGGATAGGAAAAGGCTTCGTGGGCCCCCACGTAAACCCCGATGCCATCGGCATTGATTCCCCTGGCAATGCGCATTCGCTCGCCCACATCATGCACGGATGGCCTAAGGGAAATGGCAAACATATAAAAATCAGCCGCGCTTCGAACCGTCTCCTCGCCATGCGCCATGCGAACCGGCACAAGAACAACAGCCAGGGCCATCATGAGCAAAGCTGGCGCAAGGATTTTTGCCATAACATCGAATTGTTTCAGTACGCCGGGATGTCTGGTAATGCACATCATGTTTTAACTCCAGCACAGGATTCGGCGCATATCAAGGGCGCGTAAAGAGCAATCCGTAATGATAGGGAGGCAGATCAAGACGATCACACACGTCAAAATGAAATCCTGCTGTTTTGCCCCACTGGATGCACTGCTCCGGCCGGGGACGGATATCCAATGCCGGTCCGCGCGGCGTGGAAGGATCATAGTTCCAATGCATGACAGCCAGGCACCCGCCGGGGACAAGCACGCGATGTGCTTCCCGTAGCAAAGCCAGCGGTTCGGCATGGTGAAGGATATTGAACTGCAGGGCAACATCGCATGATTGGTCGGCCAACCCCGTACCTTCGGCCACGAAATCCCGCCCCTGCGCCATAACGTTTCCAATCCCTGCCAAGCTGATTTTCTCCTCAATTATTCCAATCAGTTCGGGTTCGATATCCAGAGCATGGACGGTACCCGATACCAGTTCCGCGGCAGGCAGCGTAAACGTGCCGTACCCCGAGCCAAATTCAACCACATCCCGTATGTTCGTTCCCAGGCCGAACGCGACAAGAGTACGAACAGGGTCAAAATACCCTGCCCACTGTTCTTCGGACGGCATACCGCTGTCACGCACTTTCAAGATCGTTTTCCTTGCTTTATGGATTCGCGCACCCCGATGAAGAAATCGGGGATAACGAGAATTCGGGATGGCGCACTATTAGAGAGTAATCACTTCAACTGCATGGGGACCTATCCCATTAGAATAATCCAGAAATTTCAATTCACTACCTCTGACTTCGTAATACTCGAACGCACCGACGCCATTCTTTTCGATAAGATCCTTGACGAACGGACTGCGTGCTGAGATCAGACCGGCAACCCTGATCGCCTCCCCTTCGTTGTTCACTTTGACCGCATCACCAAGGATTTCGGCGTTGCGAAATCCGAACAACTGCTGACCCTCGTGCTGAAAGAAAAAGGAAACCCGCTTGTTGGCACTAATCTGACGGGTTTTTTCCGCCCCCGGAAAGGTGGCGAAGTAGATGCTCGTGCCTCCTTTGTCGAGGGTAAAAGCGCCAATGGTCCTGATGACCGGCGTACCGTCCTGGCGGACGGTGGCTAGCGAAGCCAAGGGTGCTGCTTCGATATAGTCGATGATTTCCTGCCTGATCTTCCCATTGCTTGCAATTGCCATAACCTCATCTCCTCCTGTGTGAGTTGATAATCCGGGCCACGAATGTAGTCCCGTCCTACATAACGATAAAAAGTGCCCTAAATCCCTTCTGCTTTTCCCGCAACCACCGACATATCCCTGCGCGCCAGTTCACGCTCCCTCAGCCAGCAGAAAATGACCGGGGTGACGATCAGGACATGGGCTAAGGAAGAGATCATGCCACCCAGCACCGGAGTTGCCAACGGTTTCATAACTTCCACACCGGTGCGATGACTCCAGAACAGCGGTATCAGACCGGCGACAATAGTGGAAACCGTCATCAGCTTTGGCCGCAACCGCAGCAACGCGCCCGCCATGACCGCTTCGCGCAGGTTCTCCCGCGTCAGGCGGGAATCGCGCTTGACCACTCGCTCAACAGCCTCTTCCAGATAGATGACCATGACCACCCCGGTCTGAACCGCCGTACCCAGCAGGGCGATAAAGCCGACCCAGACGGCAACGGAAAAATGATACCCAGTGAAATAGAGCAGATAGATTCCTCCCGTGAGGGCGAACGGCACTGCCAAAATCACGTGCAGCGCTTCCTTGACGGAGCGGTAGACCATGACCAGCAGCACGAAAATAATCAGCAGTACCAGGGGGACTACAATGCGGAGTGTTTTCTTGGCCCGGATCTGATTTTCATACTGTCCGGACCACTCCATGAAATAGCCGGTGGGGAGCTTGAGCTTATCCCGCAGCAGCATCCGGGCCTGATCAACAAAACCACCCATGTCCCTTCCGCGAACATTCAGAAAGACTACCGACCTGAGAAAGGAGTTTTCAGAGCTGATCATAGAGGGGCCGGGAGCATAGGAAATTCTGGCCACCTGATCCAGGCGGACTTTGCCGTTTCCGGGCATGGCGTCAACTCCGGCACTCTGATCCGGAGAAGCACTAATTGACGCCCCCATACCGTCGGACATTCCCGAAGCGGGCGTGGCGCGATACGCTTCCGGCGTTCCCGAAGCGGTCTTTGCCAGCGAAAGGGGAGATTCCCGGGGAATCAGGATGGCTCCGATGGTCTCAGGGTCCCGACGCTGATCGCGTACAAACCTGACCCGCACTGGATAGCGCGCCCTACCCTCGATGGTTGTGGTAACCGTTTCCCCTCCCAGGGCGGTCTCGATCACCTGATTGACGGTTTCCACATTGAGCCCATAACGCGCGGCAGCCTCCCGGTTGACTTCTATCTCCAGATACTGACCGGCCTGTGATTGCTCGGCGGCCACGTCCACGGCGCCGGGAATGGTTCTGATCAGTTCGGCAGCGCGCAGGGAGAGATCGTTCAGCGTTTCCAGATTATCGCCATAGATCTTCAACCCCAGATCGGTGCGCACACCGGTGGACAGCATGTTGATACGGTTGATGATCGGCATGGTCCAGCCATTGACCACGCCCGGAATGCGCAGTTTTGCATCGAGATCAGCCACCAGCCCCTCGGTTGTCATGCCCGGACGCCACTGTTCTTTCGGCTTCAGCAGAATGATCGTTTCGAACATGGAGAGGGGCGAAGGGTCGGTGGCGGTATCGGCCCGCCCCACCTTGCCCAGGACGTAGCCGACCTCCGGGGTGGACCTGATAATACGGTCCTGTAAACCGACCAGGCGTTTGGCCTCGGCAATGGAAACGTTGGGCTGGGTAACCGGCATAAACAACAGGCTCCCCTCGTCCAAGGCTGGCATGAATTCGCTGCCGATGCGCGTTGAAAGCAGCAGGGCAAGGCAGAACAGAAACGCCGCCGTGCCAAGGGTCACCCGGCGATGATCAAGTGCCCAGGAAAGCGCCGGCCGGTACAACTTCACGCACCGGTTCATCAGGCGGTTATCCTCTTCCTTCTGCAACCGTCCCCTGATCAACAGGGTGCACAGCACCGGCGCCAGGGTGATGGCCAGAATCGATGAGCCGATCATGGCAAAGGTTTTGGTTATGGCCAAGGGATGAAACATGCGCCCTTCCATGCCGGTAAGGGCAAACACCGGGATGAAGGCGAGGATGATGATGGCCATGGCGAAAAAAATGGGACGCCCCACCTGATGAGCGGCCTTCTCGGTCAGTGGGATAATCCGGGCTTCATAACCGGGGCCATACTGGCTGGCGTGACGGATCACGTTTTCGGCCATGACGATTCCGGCGTCAACCAGAACCCCTATGGCGATGGCGATTCCCCCCAGGCTCATGATGTTGGAATTGATCCCGCACAGGTACATGCCCATGAAGGAGAACAACACCGCCAAGGGCAAAGGCGCTGTTACAATCAGAATGGAGCGAAAATGCCAGAGAAAAATGATATGCACCAGGGTAACCAGAATGGTTTCTTCCAGCAGGGCATGGGTAAGGGTCGCAATGGCCCGATCGATCAGCTCGCTTCTGTCATAGGCGGTCACCAGGCTCACATCAGGGGGAAGTCCGGCCTTGAGCGTTTCAAGCTTAGCCTTTACACCGGCGATAACCGCTTTGGCGTTCTCGCCGGAACGCATGACCACGATGCCGCCCACCACCTCGCCGTCGCCGTTTTCATCCAGCATTCCCCTTCTGCCGGCACCGCCGATCTGAACGGCGCCCAGATTCTTGACGCAGATGGGCACGCCTGAAAGAGACGTCGCCACAACAATGTTTTCGATATCCTCCTTACCGCGCAGGTATCCCGAACCGCGGATCTGGTATTCAGCAGCGTTGCGTTCCACCACATCACCGCCCACGTCGCTGTTGGAGCGGGAAACCGCGCGTGTGACCGCCTGAAGCGGCACTCCGTAACCGGCAAGTTTCAAAGGATCGAGATCAATCTGGTACTGTTTGACGAAACCGCCCACTGAAGCGACTTCCGCGACCCCGGCCACCGTCTCCAGCGAACCGCGCAGATACCAATCCTGCAAGGAACGCAACTCGACAAGATCACGGTTTTTGCTTTTGAGTACATACCAGAACACATGGCCAACACCGGTGCCGTCCGGCCCAAGAACGGGATTCACTCCCCTGGGCAGACGGCTGGCCATGCGGGAAAGACGCTCCAGAACCCGCGTCCGGGCCATCCCCAGATCAACGCCGTCATCAAACACCAGGTAGATCATGGAAGCGCCGAACATGGTTGACGATCGTACCGATTTTACATGGGGAAGACCCTGCAGATTCGTCGCCAGGGGAAAGGTAACCTGATCCTCCACAATGCGCGGCGAACGTCCTTCCCACATGGTGTACACGATCAACTGGTTGTCCGACAAATCCGGGAGAGCGTCCAGCGGGGTGTGGTAGACGGTCAGGACACCGAAAATCAGCAACAACAGCGCCCCCAGTATGGTCAGGGAGCGGTTTCTCAGGCAGGCGGAGATAATCCGGGAGATCATAAGCCTATTTCCCGCCGTTCATGCCCGTTCGGGCAGCGTTCAACTGGCTTTCGGAGTCGAGCAGGAAGCCGCCTGTGGCGGCAATGGTTTCACCAAGTGAAACACCGGAAACAACCTCGCGATAGCCATTATCTTTCCTGCCGATGGTCACGACCCGCGGCGAAAACACTCCTCCTTTTCGCGCCACCCAGACCAGGGACCGGTCTCCGCTCACCAGCACCGCGCTTTCGGGAACAGCCAGACCACTGCTCGCTTTTCCCCGGATAGCGACCTTGACGAACATTTCAGGTTTGAGCAGTTCCCCGGAGTTGTTCACATCGATCCTGACCCGCAAAGTTCTTGTTTCGGGATTGACGGCCGGATCAATGAATGCGACCGTACCACGAAAGGGTTTACCTGGAACAGCTTCCGTAGTAATCGCCGCTGCAGCGCCCGGAACAATGCGGGTCACATCCTGCTCGAACATCTCCGCGATGACCCATAGGCGGCTGGTGGACGCAAGGGCAAAGAGAGGAGTCCCTTCGTTGACATACTGCCCGACGGTAACAAGCCGCTCGGTAACGACCCCCGAAGCGGACGCCGTAACGGTGACAACACTGCGCGGACGACGGGTTCGCTCAAGTTCGGCGATCTGTCTCGACGACATCCCCCAGTTCGCAAGCCTGCGCCGGGCAGCATCCCTCAGGCTTGACATCATCCCATCCGCCTCAGTCGGAACAGCATCCTGTGCGGGCTTGCCTCCGCCAAGCGTCACCAGGTATTCGTTCTGCGCCGAAACAAGCTCCGGAGCGTAGATATCCAGTAACGGCTGGCCGTTCCTCACACCTGCACCGGTAAAATTGACATATAGCCGCTCGATTCTTCCCGCCACGCGGGATGAAACGCGCGTCAGGCTCCGCTCATCCCAGGCAACCTTACCGGGAACATTAATTTCCGTTGAAAAATCACGCTTACTCACACTGGCGAGACTGACATTGGCCATTACCTGCTCTTGAGGAGACAATGTTACCTCGCCCGGAGTATGCAGGGAGCAGGTTGGATCATTGACTAATGGCCTCTTGCCCTGCTCCACCAACGTCATGCCGCACACCGAACAGGTGCCGGGATGATCCGACGTAATAAACGGATGCATGGGGCAGGTATATACCTTCCGTGCCCCCTTTTCAGCCAAAGAGCCGCGCTCCCACTCGTTCGATAATATCAGGTAACCTGTTACCAAGCCGACGAACAGCACTGCAGTAACAGCCACTACCACGTATCGTCCCTTGGCCGTTCGCCAAACACCAAGGCGAGCCCCGAGTCCCTTTTTACCCATTCCATCTCTCCGGCAAACGCAAACAAAAAAAGGCCAAGGATTTTCTCCCCGGCCTCCAGTTGTCTGGTCAGCTAAGCATTAACTATAAAATCTATTGACTTTAAATAGCATTACCATGGACCATTCGGAGAGTCAACTTCTATTGCAGCTTAAAGCTTACCGGCATGACTATTTCGACGGCTACAGGCGGGATTCGAAAAGGGGCGCACCTCTTAACCGTTTCCATGGCGCAGGTATCCAGAACGACATAGCCGCTGCTTTCCCTGACCTTCAATGAGTGAACTCCGCCATCCTCAGCTACCACGAATGAAACGGACACCCTACCACTCCAGCCCATACGTTGGGCCATCTGTGGATAGGTGAGACTCTTGATGATTTTATCGCGAATATACGTAAACTGTTCCTTCACATACCTCTGTTGGGCTTTCTCGGGCGTCACTGCCTGATTTTTACCTGCCTGGGAGCCTCTGGATGAGGCGACAGCCGGAAACGCCGAAACAGCATCACCCTGACGAGAAGCTTCCGTGATTGCGTTGGTCTGACCAAGTGCGACCGGAGCCGGAACTGTATTGATACTGCCGGACGAAGCTACTTGCACCTGCGATTGCGCTTGTTGTACATGGTGTTGCGCCTGAGGTTGCCGCTTTTCAAGTTTTCGGCGCATCGGCGGAGCAGGCGGAGAAGCAACGGTCGGCCGGGGAGAGGATATCCGCTGCTCCGTTTTTTCTTTCGTGTTGAGCTCGGAGACGGGGCTGGAGTTGAGCGTCAAGTCAATGATAACCGGAGGTACAAACTTTACCTTGCCCGATGCCAGACTCAGCGTCACCGCCAGCAGCCCCATGTGCAGGGATATGGAAAAGACCAGACATCTGACCATTGCATCCATCGGATACCTCTCAAAATTTGAAGGTAAGTCCGGCGTAAAATGAACGCCCCATTCCAGGGACCGGAATATTCGCCGGAATTGAGGACCCCGACATGGTGGTTCCCTGGCCGACATAAACTCCCCCAAGGGGTTGATTGTAGAACCTGTCAAACAGGTTGGTAATGCCAAGGTCCAGGCGCGCATGCTTCCACTCGTAACTGCTCCGCAGATGAAACAGACTGTATCCGCCGGTTTTGAGTTCATCCCTCACCTGCGACACTTCCGACTTGGGTCCTACGAATTCAGCCTCAACCGTATTGGTCCAGCCCCACAGTTTATGGATTATGGCCAGCTTCGCATTTGGCGGCATGATGTTGTACAGATTATCGCCGGTTGTTTCGTTCGTTCCTCTGACATAGCTAAACTTGCCGGTCGCGGTGACTTTGCCGAACCTGCTGGCCATTACCAGGGGAACGGAACCGGAAACATCAACGCCATACAGTTGAGCGGATTGATTCACGAACTGGAGATACACGAAACCGCTCGTGGCGGTCAGACTGTTGCTCACTGCTGTGCTCGTGCCGCAGACGCTGGCCGGACAACGGCGGGCGTCGATATAGTCCTGGACATAGGTGTAATAAGGGGTGATCTTCAAATCCCACCCCTTATTGGCGGTATCGTGCCAATCAATGGTAGCGCTTATGGTGTGCGCCACTTCCGGTTGCAGGTCGAGATTCCCGATGTAGAAATTACCGTCACCGGCAAAATTGACCATTTCCATTGCCATGGTGTTCGGCGACCAGGCATATCTCTCATAAAGATTTGGCGAGCGGGTTTTCATGGCATATCCGGCCTCGAACGTCAGGGCGGCATTAGGAGTATGACGGGCCAAAGCGGTCAGATCCACATTGTAATCGGAACGGTGGTGGTCACGGGCGTTAAAGGTGGTTACCGGAAACAATGGAGCGCCATTGTACATTGAACCATTATTGTACCCTTGAACCTGACCGGTATCCATCTCCACCCACTCGCCGCGCACTCCGAACAGGGTCAGCCATGCCGGATTCCAGCGTGCTTCCCATTCGCCGAAAAGAGCCACACGGTCCCGCTGACCGTCATTAATATTCACAAATGTGTTGGGCGCCATGCCCCCCATGGTGTATCCCGGCGGCAAAACCGATGGTGACGGCGGCCACCTGTCGTCCAGGCGATAGCGCTGGTATTCGACACCCAGCCGTAGAATGTCGCGCTCCGAAAGCACGATATCCGTTTTGAGAAGGGTGCCCATATTATCGCCCTGGGTATCCATGGGCATGCCCGGCGCCAGGATGGTCGCGGCGCTTCCGTAGTAGAACTGTTTATCCTTGTCGAAATTCATGCCGTGGCGCGTGTTTTCCTTGTAAAAACGCGCTTCCACATTGCCCCATTGATAATTGCCGGTATACCTGAGATTGCCCTGAAAACTCTCGTTCAGGGTCATGTCCATGCGTTGATTCGGAAAGCCCTGGTAAGGAATATGCTGGTATCCGAATTCGAGGTTCAACAAATGGTTTTCATGGCGGAAGGCGACATCAAATAGATGGTTTTCTGACTGATATCTGGACGAACCGACCTCATTGCCGGAAATCCAGTGATCACCGTCAACGGTGCGAGTGGCAGTTGTTCCCGGCTTGAAGTCCTTGGCAGCCTTATAGTTGCCTGACTGGGCGAAGGAACCGTTATAGCTGGCGCTTACATTTTCATTGGCAGCCGTTGCCGACAGATTGGCGCCGAACGCATCACCGTTGGACCGGTAATAACTCCCCAGTTCGCCGGTAGTCAGCACGCCTTGCCCCTGTTCGGCAAAGCGTGGAGTTCCGGAATTAACGATAATCGTGCCGCCGATACTGTCACCGCCGACACTGACCGGGGAAATACCCGCAAATACCTTTACACTTTCCACATTGGCCGGGTTGATATACGAAAGCGGCGAGTTCATATGATTGGCGCAAGCCGATATAATGTCCATGCCATTCACTTTGACACGAAGGCGGTCATCAGCCAGGCCGTGAATGGCCGGAAGGCTGGAAACACCACCTGCACCGTACAGGCTGACGCCTGAAACATCGTCAAGTAATTGGGCTGTATCACTGACATACGGCCGTTTGGCGGCAATTTCTCCGGCATTAAGTGTGCCGGATTCTGCTGGCGCCGGTTGTTGCCTGGCGCCGGTAACGACGATGTCATCAAGTACCTGCTGTTCCTTTATGGATTCTTCGGCATGAACCGCACCTGCGGCCATAGCCCACGCGGCAATTGCCGCGAAAGTAGTTTTACGCATTAATTCATCTCCCTGTTCATTGCAATGTTGATAACGCCGGAACAGGCATCAACAGAACTGATCCGGGCTTGTAATTCCGGTTTCAATATCAAGGCGACGAGGAAGAAGGTGACGAAGGTGTACAGATAGAGCCTTCGACGAGCCAACGAAGATAGCGCTTTGATTTGGAAGTGGAATAGCAAGACATCACACAACAACTCTGCTCACATCCGAAGATGCGGCATGCCCATTTGGCCCACAAGCAACACTTGCGACGGATATGACTCCGCTATGTCGGTGTTTCCTGAGGCGCTGGACTTATGCCAGTAGATTTACAAGGAGCTTTGGGGGAGGAGTAGGCGGCTCACCCTGACGGGAAATCATGGTTGAGGTTGGATCTTGAAAGTCGGTACGTTCATGGGGAAGGACAATTGCTGCTGAATGACGCATGGGAAGCAGTTCTAACGAGCCAAGCCCCGCCAAGGCAAGTATTTTGCCTTTTCCGCATGGGTAGCCGCACTTGAGAATAGTTTCGAATTTCGAAGGTTGTGAGTTAGAAGAATTATGATTATGCTTGCCGTGAAGAATGTGTCCTGAAGTTTTCAGGCAGCGCGATCCGGGCTCAGAAATCGCGGGCTGTTTCCGTTGCCCGGCGCAACATGTTCGTGAATTACCGTAAGATTCATTTACTAGTAGCCGCCGTTGCCGGGCGCAGCAGCAGGTTCCACTGGCCCGGCTTTCCACGGAACAACCGCAAATACCGCAATCTCCGGTACATTCCCCTGTCACGGCATGCAAAACTTGTTTGGAGTGCATTGCCAGCGCCGCCAGCGGGCTGAACGCAATAACAAGATACAACACCAGCAGACTGAGCGCGATGCTCTTCCGTCGTGAACGGAACAACATATGTCGCACTATTCCAACCATATTGCATTAATCTCCAAAGTAATCACGAAAACAGGCAAATTCGCGTCAGTACCTGTTTTTACGTAAAAAATTAGCCATTAGGCATCAACGAATGATCTTCCAGGTGACTTTCGAACCAGCCCTTCTTTTGGGATATGGTGTCGTTTTTATCAGCATCCGAAGCTGATGCACCTTCTTTGAATCAAAATTCGCGCCAACACGGCTAATTTACTATTTTCGTTATTTTTCAATATGATGAGGCGACCAGCAAATCGGAATGCCGTATCAGAATGAGATACCAGGATCAAATTGAGATAGTAAGGTGAGATAATGAAATCTATCTCACCAGATGCCCAGCGTCAGTCCACCTATGGTATAGAGCAGCACATAAAGGCCGCCATCACGTAGCAGAACCCTCCATGAACGCACACCATTGAAGTTCGCCGTTACTAGGGCCGGCAGCACCCAGACGATACTGATGGCGAAACCGGTTACAATTCCCTGAATCCACCCCTGCTCGGCGACCACCAGGCTCAGATTGGCGAAAGCCAGCAATTGCAGCAGAAATGTGCTCAATGCGGAGAGCGGGCCAAACGTGGCGCGGCCGGGCAGTCCGTCCGTCTCCGAACCGGGCACGGTTGAGCTAGCGGCCGCAAAACACGACCAACCATAAGTAATTACGAGGGAAATAAGGCTTACAACAATCACGGGTACCCAATGAATCGTAAAAAACAAATCCTTGTACATCATATGTGATTTTCCTGTTTTGAATGTAATGCCGTTAAGTGAGTATCTTGTACCAAATCGCCAAAACTGCGGTGTTTACTGGAAAAACAATCCCTCCCCTTTAAAGGGGAGGGAAAAAACTGAACCGTGTGTGTTTAGCTAAGCGACCATCACCTCCTCTTCTCATCAGCCGGATTCAGGACTTGAAAAGTCCCCGTTTATTCTGCTCTTCCTTCTTGATCTTCTGCTGAATCTCAGCGGGCAGAGCTATTTTACGAAATTTGGGGAACTTGCTGCGGTACAGCGGTGGATATGGCGGGAAATCCTTGGCCTCGAATTTCACCACCGGCACCGGTTTTTCGAACTGGTTCTCGATCCGTTGCGGCTGGAAAAGCTGCTGCCAGGTTTCCTTTCCGGCATACACGCTGAGGGGACCAAACTTGTCATAACCGATCTTCTTGTCAGGACCTGATGGAATCATGTAGGTCTGTACATCCTGCTCCACATCCCATGCCGAAGTCGGTCCGCCGCCCATCATGAAACTGCGCCGTTCATTGCCCGATGAATTGAGTCCGCCCTTGATTGCCTCGGCCCATGGGTATGTCGGCTTATTAAAGACAAGCACCTTGCCCGCGAGAGAGTTTTCACCTATCTTTTTGAAGTTACCCCGGCGGTCCCACTGTTCGGTACGCAGAATGTGGCCGGTTTTTTTGTCATGCCAGGTAATCCATTTGGAAAGGTAATAGCCCTTCTGCTTGGGAACGTTCAGAACCACATAGGTGTCGATGCCGCCATCCCTTCGGTACGGGCCGGAAATGGGACCGTAGGGCCTCCTCTCATTGGCTGCCTGATAGAGGATGTCCACACCGATGATCTTGGAATCAAACTTCCAAAAATCCCGCAGGAAGACGTCATCATAGGTATCAATAGCGCCTGGGATATAGTCTTCACCGCTCGCTCCGGAAATACGGCGTACGCGGCGCAGATTCGGAAGGTATGCCCAGCGGTCCTCAAGCTTTTTGACACCGGGACCAGCCTTGTAGAATTTGGACAGCGACACGGTTCCGTTCTGCTCCGGCGGAGAGACCACTACCACCAGATAGGCGCCCTGTTCGGCCCCCGGCTTCATCCCGTACAGCATCTGGGCATAGGTTTTGAAATGTTTGATGGTATTGCAAATGGTGTCGGACTTGCTGACCACGCCGTTACGGTCTTTCGTGCGGTTGATGTGATAGGCGTGGTGCGTCTGAAGACCGCACATGGTGGTCGTGGATCCGGCTGATTCCGAAAGGGAAGCCAGTTCTTCGCCGCTGTAGGGCAGCTTGTAAGGATACCGTTCCTCGGGCAGCGACGGATGTTCCCTGTCCCTCGGGATTTCATGGGACCAACGCGGGTCGATCTGCCAATACTCCTTCTCTGCCTGCGTCAGTTCTTCAACATACTTCCAAGTCCGCCCTTCTTTCTTTGGGTTCCATTCCCATTCCGTCCAGGAAGATGGGGGTTTAAGTGGCGACCAACCGACCTTGGTCCAATCAGTCGTGTCCCTGGCTCCCACCGTGTGCGTCATGACCGTGAGGTCAGCGGCGGCAAGCGAGGCCAGGATCGCCAGTGCGGCGACCTTTTTCAGATTCTGTTTTTTCACTTTTTTCTCCTTTCATTGCGGTTTATGCATGTACCGCGTGGTTTCACAGTTGCTTTTTGAAAATGCCGCGGGTAGTGGCGACGATCCAGGGTTTCCCGTCCCTGGGTATGTCAATGGCAAACAGTGTCTTCCGGGTAAGAGAATCATTACTTGGCACCCATTTGCCGTCGCGTAGCGTCAGCAGTTCACCGCTGCGGCCGACAAGGTATCCATCTTTTCCGTTGAAAAAGACGACGTTCAGGAACGTCCGCTCAACCGGGCTGTCGCTTGTCGTCCAGGAGGAACCGTCATATTTGAGAATTATCCCTTTCTCTCCGACGGCCCACCCCTCGGTGGGAGTCCGGAAGGCAATTCCGTAGAGAGTCCGCTTGGTGGGAGAAGCAACGTCCTTCCATCCGTTGCCATCGTAGCGCAGAATCAAGCCCTGATTACCCACAGCCCATCCATCATGGGGACTATTGAACACAACCCGGTTCAGAGCCTCCTTCTTCGGCGAATCGAACTTTTTCCATTCCTTACCGTCATAGTGAACGATAATGCCCCTCTCCCCAACCGCCCATCCATTGTCCGGTGACGTAAACGCGACCGACATCAGATGCCATTTGTCCGGTTTTTGGATCTCGTTCCACGCATCGTTCTTTCGCTCCAGAATCGTTCCAGAGGCACCGACCGCCCATCCATGGCCCGGTTCTGGAAAAGCAAGGGCGAAGAGCGGCACCGCGACGGGAGACTCAACCTGTTCCCAGGCAGTGCCGTTGAAATGAAGAATCAGTCCCCGCTCTCCAACCGCCCACCCATCCTTCTCTGAAATCTGTTTCAGGTCGAAGACCTCATGGTTAAAGGGTAGTTGGTATGTCTTCCATCCCGCCACACCAACCTTTTTAGCGGCTGTGTCCGAGCAGGCGAACAACAGGGATGCAGCAGTCAGGGCGGCAACCAGCATACCGGCCACACGAAACAACGCTCCTGATGTCCGCAATTGTTTCCTCTTCATTTCAACACCGTCTTCGTACCTCATGGTTCGACTCCTTCTTTTGGTAAATCCAATTATCGTTCAAAGCTAATCAGTTCCCTCTCCCTTAGGGAGAGGGTTAGAGTGAAGGGAAAAGGTACACTCATATGACACGGCTCCCCCCTCATCCGGCCTTCGGCCACCTTCTCCCTCAGGGAGAAGGACAGACTGAAAACCGTTGCGAATCAGATCATAAAATGTCTCATTGCTTCTCTCTCAGAACTCATACTTGATGTTCAGCTCCACATTCTTCCACTTGTTGAATGCGCCCCACGGGGTATCGGTGTCTTTGCCCTGAAAGTCGTAGTACGCCAGTTGCGCCTTGAGATGGTCGTTGAATTTCCAGCCCGCAGAGACGTTGTAACTGAATCCGGAGTAGGTCGAGCTGCTTGGAATGTAGCCTGTCACGTTCAGGGACAGTCTGTCATTGGTCTTGCGGACGGAATGGCTGATACTGACGACATGAAGGACATCAACCCGCTGAACGCCGGTGCGGCTGTCATAGTTGATTTGCTGGGTCCAGATCGGCTGGTAGAGGATGTCGACCTTGTTTTCATCCGAAAAAACCGATGTCTCGAATGCAACCGCGAGTTTCAGGTTATCCCTGTCGAGCAATCCGTGCGGCGCATCGGGTGCAACGGCAACAGCGTATGACTTGCCGCGGGTGTAGAGACCTTCGGAACGGATTACTAGGCGCTGACCGAAGACAGTGGTGGCATAATCAGCCGCGTAACCGAATTTGTGCTGGCGGGTATGGATGAGAGCGCCCTGATCCTTCGAAAAGACGCCATCGCGGTCAAACCCGTAATAGTAAATGCCGCTGACAGACAGGGCGCCAATGGTGGTATCGGCGCGGAAGCCCAGTTCCATATCCTTGACATTTTCGTACCCGTGACGAACAATCTCGGGAGTACGGTTTGTGCCTTTGGGAGAGAGGGAATAGGGCGAACCGATGGCCGCCCCCTGATTGGGCTGAAAATCGGGATTCACTAGCAGATTCAACGTCAGATTTTCAACCGGCCTCACCGAAACATTCGCCATCCACTGGCCGATGTATCTCCATTCATAATCTTTCATGTAATACTGAATCGAATCGCGGCCATCTTCAGCGTTGATAATATCAATGACCTTGCCATCCATCTTGCCCCAGTTGACGATCTGCTTACCCAGGGTGAAGTTGATTTTGCCGTAATTGCCTCGGACATACTGTTCTTTGAAGATGCGTTTGCCCTGGTTGTAATAGATCTGGTTGGATGACCCGTCGCGATACAGACCGTTGGTGTCTTGGAACTGATAGGCGCCGTCATACTGGAAGTTTTCGATACTCACCAGCTCGATATTTTCATTGGCCTGATACTTAAGTTCGAGCTGGGCACGAAATTCCTGCTTCTGCAGCCGCCAATCCTTGTCCCTGCCTGCAGGTCCTGCATTGTGATTGGTTGCTGTGGTATTGATCTGCGTGATACTGTTAAGGAAACCCTTGACACGCAGTCCGGGGAATTTCTCCTCAAGAGGCGTCGAAATGTGCTTGCCTACGGGGTTGAAGTCACCAACCAGGGAGGTCAGATACCAAAGCGGTTTGTAAACCAGCCAATCGGCAGGATCAAAAGACGATTGCAAAACTTCGGACTTGTCAGCCTCGGACGCATGCTCGCTGCCGTCCTCGGGTGCATTCGCGGCATCCCCGGGTGGTGGCTCGCTGGCTTCGGGTGCGGGTGGCGGGTCCGGCTTGACCGCCTCCTGCTCCGGCGCGGAAGCCTCGGTCTCTCCCGCTGTTTCGGATGCAGCCGCCTGATCTTCCTGGCCTTCCTCCGCCGACCAGGCCGGGGCGCTGGCTGTCACAAACAACAGCAAAACCAGCAAAGGTACCAATTTCTTGCCACGGTAATTCATCACCATTTACTCCTCCTTTTTGAATAAAAATTTCGGTTTTAAAACCGAAAGCAACACGGGGAAGAACAGGAGCGCGATTATTGTATTGGCCATGACAACCACACTGAGCATGGAGCCGAGAATCGCCTGGAAACGCATCTCGGAAAGGCAGAGTGTGAGCAGGCCGCCGGTCATGGTGAGGCCCGTAAAGAGAACCGCCCGGCCGGATGTGCCCAGCGCCTTGATGTAGCCCTTTACGAAATCGCCGGATTCCGAGATTTCTTCCTTAAGTCTCGCCAGAATGTAGAGTGAAAAGTCGATCCCCAGGCCAAAGCCGAGCGTTATGACCGGAAGAGTGTAAACAAAGAAACCGATCCCTCCATAGCCCATGAAAGCCATGGTGATTGCCTTGCCGATCAGCAGGGGAATAAAGATGATCAGCGCCGCCACCCACGATCTGAAGGCAAGAACGGTGAGAATAAGGCAGGCAACAACCACGATGGCAACGCTCAGAAACTCGTTTTTCTCAATCTCCTCATTGATTGCCGAATAAATACCCGCAGTACCTCCGGGAAATTCAAACCGCACATCGCTGGTCTGGTTCTTTTTCAAAAAGTTGCGCGTACTTGCGACCACATGTTGCAAGGTTTCCGGTTTCCGGTCCTTGAGAAAAACCGCGATGGTTCCAGACCGGTAGTCCTTGGTAAACATGTCCTTGGTTTCCTCATACCCTTCGCCACCTCCGATCATTCCGATCAATTCGCCAGCCGTGGCAGTATCGGTGGGTAGGATTTCCCACCGCGGGTCGTTTTCGTGCATGGCAGCGTTAACTTTTTTGAGAGCATCCACATACGATATGGAATACCCCACCTCGGAAAGCTCGCCCAAATGCCGTTGGAGAGCATTGACATCCTGGGTGACCTTTGAATCGTAAAGAGCGCCGGTACGGTTACCCTCGATGTTTATCCAGTAGAGGTTCCCGCCCGTCATCTGTTCCACGACCTTTTCAGCCTTGTTGTACGGCGAGTCGGGCCAGAAATCGGGTGAACCGGATTGCAGTTCGCCAACCCGCACCTTGGAAGCGCCCACCAGCGCTATTAGCAGTACGACACCCGTAAAGGCGAGAATCGGCACTTTGCCCTTGGCAAGGGAAAACGCGGCCAGACGTTCGAACATCGGACCAAACCAGCTTTCTTCACGGTTGACAGAAGATTGTTTCATAGGCGGCAGCAACGCCAGGGAGACGGGAATGAAAATGAAACATCCGATGCAGATGGCAACGATGCCTGCGGTTCCTACCAACGCCATGGACTGGATGCTCCTGAAGGGCATGAGAATCAGCACGAATAGGCCTACCGCATCGGCAAATATGGAAGTAGTCATCGGCCTCAGAAGGCCGATCATCGATTCTACCGCCGCATCTTCACGGTTGCGGCCGTTGGCAAATTCGTAATAATATCGCGAGAGAATCTGGACGGAATGACCATGTGCCAGCGCGACCAGCAAAAAGGGTATGGTCACACCCAGCACATCTATGCTGTGGCCGAGAAGCGACATGAACCCGAGTCCCCAGATAACGCCGATCAAACCTGAAGTGAGCGGGAGGAGAACGCCGCGGATCGTTCTGAAATCGAGATACAGTGTTACGACCATCACCAGAACAGCAATGCCGAAAACAGCCAGGATGCCCCGGAACGCAGAATCCACATACCCCAGCATGATTGGCCGCCCAGCCAGGTAAAACTGGGTATTGGCATCCGATTCCTCTTTCACGATCTTCTGCAGTGTCTCGAATATGTAGCGGTAATCCTCCTCATACCTGAAACCGGCCAGGATCATCGTTCTCTTCCGGTCAGGCGACACGATCGAACCATAAACCATGTCATTGTTGAGCACATCCTCCCGGAATGCGGAGATCTCTTTTGTGTCTCCTTCGATGATCTTCTGGACAAGATCCTGGTATTTTTCGAAGTGGAGCGATGAATAGCCAAGTTCATCATAGGCAAAATTGACCCGCGAAAACTTGCGCGAAGCGACCGACATGATCTTCGAGGTAACCACCCCCTGCATCTCACGCAGCTTCTGATCGATCCTGTAGACCTTTGCCAGGTTAGCGGGATCGAGAACATCGCCATTTTTGACCTGGACTACGATTTCAACCAGATGTTCGCCGCCGTACTTCTCCACCATCCTATCGGTCAACTTCACATAAGGGTGGTTGGGAGGAACGATATCCCCGCCTCCGAATGCAATCTTGATGTCCTTGAGGTGCCATGCAAAAAACAAGGTCAAAGCCACGATAGCCAGAAGAACCTGTATCCTGTACCGGATGATCTTTTCCGCCAGTTTCCGAATCAAAACGTCTGCCTCCTTCTTTCTCTACCGCCTGTCCGGCGGATACAAAAAAAGGCCGGCCGCCCTTTTCGGGCAAAACCGGCCTCCAGTTTTTCTGGTCAGCACATTAATCTTGTAAAATCAGTCTGTTGTGAAACTTTTAAAAAACCCCAAACACTCTTCGGCGGAAGCCATCAGGAATTTCGGTTCTCCCTCCCCTTGCGGGGGGGGTTAGGGGGTGGGGGAAATTGCCACACTTGACTCAATGTGCACCTTCACCCACCCCTCAATCCCCTCCCGTCAAGGGAGGGGAAGAGACCCCGCAAATTCCGCCGCCCTGCTCAACAGTTACTTTGGACTCTGATCCCCTACTACAAAGGTCCCGCGAACTGGGAACCAGCGTCTTCCATGAAGTTCAACCCGCCCCGGTAACCGGCATAGCTGCGATCCAGCACCAGCCGGTCAAACGTTGGAAAGGAGACGCTCAAAAACCCGGCATCGCCGCGCGGAAGGTGTTTTTCCAGGGAACTGCCCAGTAGAAGCTGCAGGGTATGCTTTTGGAGTATGAGCTTGATCTTGTGGCCGTCCGTTTCAAAAATCACCTTCGGTTTTACGGCGCTCGCCAGCCCCTCGGTCAACAGGCGGGTTATATACTCCCTGGATTCTTCCGGCGGATTGTCGCTGACTATCACGAGCTCCGGCAGCAAGCCGATTTCATTAGCACCGTAACGGACCAGGCCGATGGCGGTTCCGCTGTCGGCAATCACGCCGAAATAGGCGTTGGGCAGACCTATCACCAGCAGATCGCCGAAATACTCGGAAGTATTGTAGGCATCCCATTCCTCGGCTTCGATAACCGATTCCACGGTATCTTTGTCTATCCCAAGAATTTGACCGATCTGGCGGAGAAAATTTGACGTATCCTTGGGTCCCACCGGAACAAAAGGAATAACCTCGTAGGGTGTTTCAAATTTCTCTTTCAGTTTTTCAGCTATTCTGATTCCCACCCAAGGGGAAAAGACCAGGTTCAGTCCGGCGGCAGGGATTTCCCTGAGCGCGCCCACGCCGTCTTTTTCGGTAAAAACGATGTTGGCCCGGACTCCGATTTTTCCAAGCAGCTCCTTCAAAACCCGGAGGTGCCCCTTCCACTGGATATGCTGGCTTGGTACGATGCCGAAAATATTCACCAGCCGCTCGACTTTCGGCAAAGGTTCCAGCAACTGGTCCGCAACCGCCAGAAAGAACTCTTCGTACCCCACGTAAGAATTACCGAGAAAACCGGCGGTATTGACGTGCAGAATCGCGGCTTGGTCCTTGAACTCCTTGACCACTGCGGCGATGTCGTCACCGATCAGCGATGGAACGCAACCGGAGATAACGGGAAACAGTTCCGCCTTGATCACCTTGAGGGTCGAGGCAATCAGGTCGCGCAATTTTTCCTCACCACCGAAAACCACATGTTCCTCCACCAGGCAGGAGCAGGGAGTACTGGTATTTCCATGCCGTCCGACGGCGTTCATACCGCCGGCATAGCTCAGACCGAACTGCTGGCCGAGGCCGCATCCCGGACCCGAATGTAAAATAGGAGCTGCATGATTAACAGCAAGCGCGGTTATATAAGCTCCGCCAAGGGCGCAGGAATAACGTGGCGCTTCGGTTATATCGGGATATTTATCCACAACATCATCGGTACTCATCAGTTACGCTGCCTCCTCTTTCACATAATGCGGTTTTGAACGATTGAACCACCAGTCGGTGTAGGTTTCATCGGTATTAGCCTTCATGGTCCGCTGAAACGACTTATTCAGCGTTGACTGGAGCAGGAAATTACCGGCAGCCACAGCGCCTTTGTAACCGGCCTGGGTACTCCACTCACGGGGATCGCCGCGCAGGGCGTGAATCCTGGTCATCCCCTTGTCTCGCTTGTAAGCGCTTCCCTGGAACGGGCACGTGAGCACGATGTCGGGTTCCCGGCTCCGGACCACATGAGCGACTTCCGCTGCCTGGAAGGTGTTGACAAGTACGTCGAAATCGCCGGTTTCCTCAATCAACTTGTCCATTTCATCAAGCACCAGGTTATCGAAATCCTGTACAAGGGCAGCTGTTGCCTTGACGCCCAGTTCTTTAAAGAATGGGGTTTGGGTCAGCAACCTGCCCTGCCCCAAGGAACCGAGAACGTCCAGCTTGTCGCCATCAGGCCCCAAACGGCTGAACTCTTCCTGAATATTTTTCAACTGCGGCACCCACTGGCCATGCTCTTCCGCGATCAGGGCCTCGACTTCTTTTTCCTTGCCCGTATATGTCGCAATGGTTCTCAACCACTCGTCGGTGTGGCCGATGCCGATGGGCGAAGGATAGAGAAAGTAAGGAACGCCGTACTCCTGTTCAAGGCCTCGCGAGAGGTATTCGGTATAGGAGGGGCACATGGGCGCCGTGACCGCTGCTTCGGAAAGCTGTTCGAACTGTTCTACCGTGGCAAATTCCGGTATGAAATTGACGCGTAGGCCTATTTTGTTCAGCAAACGGGTGATCTCCATCCTGTCCTGCCAGGTGTAAGACAGCATGCTGGCGATATTAACCAGATCGGGCTGCTTTTTCTTTGGCGGTTTTACCAGATATTTGAGAACCGCATGCCAGAATACGTCGTAGCCGGTCTGAACCAAACGCGACTTGGTTCCTTCGCAATGTACCGGCACCAGGGTTGCGCTGATATCGGGTTGAATTTCTGACACAACGCCGTCAATGTCCTCGCCGATAACGCCTGATGTGCATGATGACATGATGAAAATAGCCTTGGGATTGTAACGGTTCTGCGCTTCGTGGATAGCGGCTTTCAGTTTGTCGGAAGCGCCATATACCACGTCACGCTCATTAAGGTTTGTGGTAAGCCAGTGAAACTCGAAATCGTCCGGCAGTCCGCCCAGCCCCTTCGGAATCCCTTTGAACAATTCCCGGTATCCCAGCGCCGATGATGAACAGCCGACCGGGGCATGGACAATCATCACTGCGTCACGAATCGTGGAAACGCGTACGGTCAGGTAGAAATTGAGAATGCAGCCGGTTGTTTGCTGAAATACACGCTCCTGGTGTTTCAAATTACCGGCGCGGGCGGTTGCGATCATCTCGGTCGCTTTTCCATAGAACACATTGACACCGTTTGCCCGCTGTTCCCGGTTGGGACAACTACTCGTACTCAGGTCAATTTTAGTTGCCGAATCACTAAATTCACTCATATTTTCGCTCCTTTTTCCGAAACACTCTTGCTGCTGCGGCGCAGAAAAACAAACATGGCTCTCTTGCGCGCAACTTCCCAAACGCTCACGTCACTTCTTGCCAACATTGATCCTTTCCACCTCATGCGTGACGAGGTTTGCCGTTGTCACCCTACCCCTGGGAATTACCCGGTTTTCCTCCAGATCGTTGATCCAACGACTCGCCAGCTTCTCGTCTACCTTGAGGGATTCCGAATAGTAGTGGTAACCGTTCACCGGAACACCAATTGCCTGTTCAGTCAGCTTTGCGGCTTCCACGGGGTTGTTGTTCGCCCAGCGCTGTCCTTTCACAATCGCCCTGGTGAATGCCGCAACCTTATCGGGATACTTTTGAATAAAATCATCCCTGAAGATGTAGTAGGTGATCCCCGATGCCGCTCCCAGTCCGGTTTCACGGCTGTCGGCTATCTTGCGTGCCCCAGCCTCGGCCATCCCCTTGTAATAAGGGGGATGCACCACGGAAATATCGAGAAGCCCCATTTTGAGTGCCTGAATCGCCTGCACATCCGGCATGGAAACCCATTCGATCTTGTTGCGGGGTATGCCGTATTTGTCGGCCAACAGATTGGTCTCAAAATCAGCGCAGATATTATTGGTGATCACGGAAACCCTGATTTTGCCCGGTATTGACTTCAAGTCCGCAAAGTTCCTGATTGAAGGGTGCTTTGCCGGATTGACAAACCACCACATATGGCGAAACTTGACATCGATGCGGCTGTCGATCGGTTCGATATCACCCTCGGCAACACCGGTGATCTTTGCTCCTCCTGCCTTGGCCACCGCAATGGTGTTGGGATGGAACGAGCGGACGTCATTATCTCCTCTCAGAATCGAGGGAATCTGAAGGGCGGGTTGAGTTTCACCGGTATACACAATCCTGATCCCCTCTTCGGCAAAGAACCCGCGCTTTTCTGCAACAACCCAAGGGGTCACCGAGCAGTCCTTGGCGCTCCAGGTTTTTATGGCGAAGGGCCCCTTATCGACGGAGCGGGTTTCCGGCTTCCCGCACCCACCGAGAAAAATAAGCAGCGCAGTGCTCACCAGAAGTGCCACAGCCGTAATCAGCATTTTTTGCGTTCGTTTTTCATTCATGTGTCGCAAACCTTAAAGTGGGCGTAAAAAACAAAAAAAGGCCAAGGATTATCTCCCTGGCCTCCAGTTTTCTGGCAAGCCTGGCGGCATCGTACACACCGTCAGCTTTGGTTTATCAATTTTATTGAGGACTTTTGACAGATAAAGTTTTATTTATTTTATCTATCAATTTAATAGTTAATTAACACAATTCATGTTTCTTTGTCAACAAGAAATAGTACCCTCTCGAATCATTTTGTCATACAAAACCACCTGCAGCGCATATTTTCAAACTCTGCCCTGCGGCCAGCCCTCTTTCCAGGTCGTATATCAGGTCATCCGGATCTTCGAGTCCGATGGAAAGACGGACCAGGTCTTCGGTTACTCCGCTGGCGTGCTGCTGTTCCCGGTTCAACTGCTGATGAGTCGTGCTTGCCGGATGAATGACCAGCGACTTGGCGTCACCGACATTGGCCAAATGAGAGAAGAGCGTAAGGTTGTCGATACATGCGCGAGCCGCGCTGTCTCCCCCCTTCACACCAAAAGTCAGTATGGAACCGGCCCCACCGGGAAGATATTTGGAAGCCAGAGCATAGGATGGCGAATCGGGCAAGCCGGGGTAATTCACCCAGGACACTCGCGGATGCTCCTTGAGGTACAGAGCCACGTCAAGAGCATTTCCGGTATGACGATCCATACGCAGGGAGAGTGTTTCCAACCCCTGGAGAAAGAGGAATGAATTGAAGGGGCTTATGGAAGCTCCGGTATCGCGCAGAAGCGTTACCCGCGCCTTGATGATATAGGCAGCGTTTTCAAAAGAATCCACGTAGGAGATGCCGTGATAACTGGGATCCGGTTCCGCGATGCCTGGAAACAGGCCGTTATTCCAGTCGAACCGTCCGGAATCCACGATAGCGCCGCCGATGGAGGTACCGTGACCGCCAATAAACTTGGTTGCCGAATGCACGACGATATCCGCGCCCCAGTCGATGGGATGGCAGAGGTATGGCGTGGCAAAAGTGTTATCCACAATCAGCGGCAGGGCGTTGTCATGGGCCACACGAGCGACCTGTTCGATGTCGAGAACATCCAGCCTGGGATTGCCGATGATTTCTCCGTATACAGCTCGGGTGCGACCGTTGATCGCCTTTCGGAAGTTATCCGGATCAGAGGGATCGACGAACGTCACCTTGATTCCCAGCTTCGGCAAGGTGTGATTGAAAAGGTTGTAAGTGCCCCCATATAATGTTGATGAGGAAACGATCTCATCTCCCGCCTCGGCGATATTGAGGATCGCGTAGGTTATGGCAGCCTGGCCTGAAGCGGTCGCCAACGCGCCGACGCCGCCTTCCAGGGCTGCGAGACGTTCCTCGAAGGCGGTCTGTGTCGGGTTCATGATCCTTGTGTAAACGTTCCCCACCTCTTCAAGGGAAAAAAGCCGGGATGCTCTGTCCGTGTCACCGAGTACGAAAGAAGTGCTTTGAAAGATGGGAACCGCCCGTGCGCCCGTTGCCGGATCCGGCTCCTGGCCCGCATGCAGCGCCAGCGTATCGAACCCCCATGCTCGTTCCCGCAGTTGCTCTGCGTTCATGATACCCCCTACCCTCGATAAATTACTGGTAACTACCCAGGATGGCGGCATAAAGATCCTCTGCCAGCCGCAATCCCCCGCCATACCCGACATAAGAACGATCCAGTATCAGTCGATCCGTAACCGGAAGCGTCAAACTAAGCTGATACCCCTTAAGATCGGCTGCAATATCCTTGTCCCAACTACTGCCGATGATCAGCGGCGGTTGCCGGTGGAGGCTTTCCCGGAGATGCTGGTGTATGGCGCCCCCATCGGCCTGAAAGTGGACCTTGGCTTGCACCGTAGGCGAGAGGGACGCGAAATGGCGCACCAGAGATTCGCGATACTCCTCGGGCGGCTCGTCCGTCAGGAACTGCTCGCCGGGCAGCAACCCCAGATCATTGACCAGAAACCGGCTGATTCCCAAACCGTAGAGCGATTCGCCGATGGTAATGAAGCGTCCCGGCAGGTCGTAGCGAAACTCCAGCAGAAAGTCGGCGGACCGCTCCAGATAATAGTAAAACCGGTCTTCCTGCTGTGTGCGGTACGAAGCGACCACGCTTTCGGGAATCCCGGCAAAGCCAGCCACGGCTTGCAGAAAACGACTGCTTTCGGCAGCGCCTATGGGCAGAACCGGATAGTGCAGCCAAGGGGTCCCGAACTGTTCCTCCAGCAGCTTGGCGGCGCGCTGGCCCACCCAGGGAGAAACCACCAGATTGAAAGATGCCGCCGGTATCCTGTCCCAGGCCGCCAGCCCGCCGCTTCCCGGTCCGAACAGGATATTGGCCTCCAATCCGATACCAGCCAGGAGCGCACGAATACCATCCAGGTTGCCGCTCCAGAATGGATCCAGATAGGGTACCGAAGCGAACACATTCACCAAAGCCGGTTCCTTTTCCAGCGGCTGTACGAGACGTTGCCTGATAAAGGCGTCGAGAAAGGCTTCATGTCCTGCGTATGTGGTCCCCTTGAAACCGCCCGTCTCAACATGGACAATGGGAATGCCCTGCTCACGAAATTCAGCAACCACACTGTTACCGTCATCACCCACTATATCGCTGGTGCAACCAGTCATTACCACGAACAGATCCGCGTCCATGACCTTAAGAGTCCCTTCGATCACATTCCGCAGACGGTTCTCACCACCGAAAACAATTTCCTTTTCGCCGCTATTGGTCGAAGGAGCGGCCGAACCGCCCGCATAACCCGACCCCTGAAAACCGTTGCAGAAACTGAGGCCTCCCCACAGTTTCGAGCTGCACCCCGGCCCGGCATGAACGATGGGCACGGCTCTCTCTATGGCCTGTACGCTTTGTTTGGCACCAAGAGCGCAGAGATGGCGTGGTTGTTCGATAAAGCCACTCATGCATGTTCCTCCAGAAAATAAAAAGGGTTTTGCTCCAGCCACCAAGAGGTATAGGGGAGCTTGGTATGACGCGCCAGATTTTGCGCAAATGCAGGATTGGTAACTGCGTCCAGGATCTTGTGACCGTAATTGAGCAAGCCCTGGTAGCCGATGCCGAAATGTTCGTCACCCATCAGGAACGTGGGTATTCCCAGCTTCGCCCCCCAGACGGACATGCCGTTGTGACGCACGATGAAGATGTCCGGTTTGAGGCGGTTCAGAAGGTTGACCATCTCGAAGGACTGTTTGTCGCAGACGCTGAAATCCAGGTCTCCATAATCGGACACCAAACGATCAAGCGTGTCACCGTCTGGATCGCCATGATCGAAGACCGGATCGTGGTGCCAGACCGTGGCGCCCAACACTTCGATACCCAGTTCCCGCAGCACTGCTACGATACTGTGACCATGCACCGCACCGGCGGCAATAAAGGCGCGCAACCCTTTCAGACGCTTCCTCAGCTCCTCCAGTTCAGGTGAGATTCGCTCCCGTTCCTCCTTGATCAGGGTTTCGACTTCCTCTTCCTTGCCCGTCACACTTCCCAGTTCCCGCAACCAGCGATCAGTCGGCCCCAGACCATAGGGAGGCGGTGCCTTGACCTCCGTGACGCCGTAGCGCTGTTCCAGACCGGCCGCCAGATAGGTCCCCAGCGTCGGGCAGACCTGTATTGTGGCTCGTGCCTCGGAAAGCCGCTCCAGTTGTTCAATATCGGCGAACGGCACCACGTAATTGGGAACCAGACCAAGACGTCCGAAAAGTTCGCTAAAAACATCATCACCCCAGAAGTTGATCACATTGATCATGTCTTCCCGCTTCCGGCGGGGCGGTTTGACTATCCGGCGGAGAATGGCGTGGTAGGCGGCATCGAAGCCTGAGGCCCAAACCTGGGATCTGAATCCCTCGCAGGACACCGGCACCACGGGAATCCCCAGTTCCGTTTCCATCTCCTCCGCGATTCCCGGCACATCATCACCGATGATCCCGGATGCGCAGGAGGTTGTGATAAAAATCACCTTCGGAGAAAATCGGTCAAAAGCGCCGCGAATCGCCTGTTTGAGCTTGGATTCTCCCCCAAAAACAATGTCGTCTTCCTGAATATTGGTGTTGATCAGATGGGCGTTACGTGGTTTGTGGCCACGCTTGAACAGCCCCGCCCGGTTGATGAAATTGAAATTGGCGAAATCGCCGGCGCACCCCAAGGCCCCATGATTCACCACTGCCGCGTCCCGGATCATGGACAACTGACAGATGGCGGTAACCGAAGCGCACGTCGCAGCCTGGGTGAAACTTCGTTCGCGCTCCCTCAGCGAACCGTCGCATGAGGTGCGGCAGAGTTCAGCTGCGGTACCGGAGAAACCCGTTATGGAGCCGAGCCGGGTTTCCCGGATCGGAACCTCCGCGAGATCAAGATTAATTTTCCTTGGACATCTGTTGTTCATGGTTATGAAAAACTCCGTTTATGGAAGATTGCAGGCAACTATTCGGTACTATCAGAGCCTCGATTAAAAAGACTGTCATCCCCGAGTGATTCTATCGGGGATCCATGAAGTTAAAATCTGGATTCCCGATTAAACCCTCGGGAATGACATGAACTTTTGAATAGACGTTGAATAGTTACGATTGCAGACAAAAACAAAAAAACCGGAAGCCCGTGTACGCGTAAGCGCCAGGAACCTCCGGTTTTCCGGTTAATTCGTGGTAGTTATTATTATCTATAAATTCTATATTTAGAAATACACAACTAAGCCCGCCGTTGTCAAGCACAATTTAAGCTTTATATAGCTGAGCTGTATTATTCCCGGTCTGTAAAGAAAAAGGTGGGTGCACCGGCAAACGCGGAATTGCATGATCTAGCAAGGAAGTTGTTGGAGAAATAGTGAGTTGTAGCTTGATGGCAAACAGGAAAAATGGCCTATTAGCTACTTTTTAATTAAGTATGTCCCCGGAATTCCCTCAGTGGCAAAGTATAGCAAAGATGACAAGTCGGTTTCGAGCTGAATTATGGGGTAAGGCAATGGGAGTCAATTTACTGTACTTCGCTGATAGGAAGGAGGCAGGGATGAAGCCAGTTTTATTCGAAAAGTCCTTGCCAGCAGCGGTTTGTTATGCGTCCAGATAACCAAGATGAGGTAGGCGGCCGATGGCCGCCTTTTTGAAATGATTTTGGCTCCAGAATTCGCGCATTGCAAAACGGCCGTCAATATATATTTTGTAGATTATCGCACGTATTTCATTCTTAATGCTTCTTTAAATAGCCGCCCTACTCTCCATTTAAGCGCATCCACCGGATGAATTTCAAATATTCCCATATCCTTCATTTGCCTCAAAGCATCACGTAAATACTTTGTTTCTGAACTTTCTGAGCCTAATTTAGCGTGTAATTTTTCAATGCAATCATCTAATACAAAAGGGGTTTGCATACCTGCGAGTGATACCACCAATTCATCAACAAGCTGTTGATTATTGTCTTGAGTACTTGCTAGATTTAATGCGAAGTAAAGCTCTTGCTTAATTTCATCTATGAATTCCTGTGTGGCATGTTCAAATGCTTCCAAAATCACTGAATGCGAAACTTTTCCATCAGAATCAAGTGCATCAGTTGGAGATGACACGCATATTTTAGCTATATGCCCAAGAAATGAGCCAATAACTCTAGGATAAAATGATGAACGCTTGTCAGACTCACTTACAGAATCTGAAAAATAGGTGCGTAAAAAAGTCATTGTAAGCAAATTATTACGCCTAATCTTCAATGGAAAAATCTGCAACATTATTTTTTCGTACTCTTCTCGTTCAAGCCTTGCTTCTCTTACAGAATCTTGGCCCTTTGCTATTTCTTCACAAGCGATCGTATAATTGCTCTTAAACCAATCATTTCTTTCAATTTCAGCAAGCATATAGTTAAAAATAGCCGTTTCACCCCACCTAAGTTCTGATTTTCTTCCCGCAATCTGTTGCTCAATGTTTTGAATGCCCACACTCAAATCTGGGCGGATAAATAATTTGAACTGAATCTTATCACACAAGGTAGGGTCATTTTGTATAGTGCTTAGAAAGCGGAAAAGCGCCTCTACAAACTTCTTGGTATCTCGGGAATTTACCGCCGTTTCAACTCCATCTATCAGGAAGGTTACCTGTGAAGGCATTTTTTTTACGAGATTATATAGATCCGTAGCTTTTCTTTCAAAAGGCGCACTGGACAATTTGGTTTTCTGTGTCTTAGTACTTAGTTCTTTTTCAATTAAGTCAGAATCACAATCAACTACTAAAGCACTAGCTAGTAATTCCCACCAGAAAACTTCGTAATTGCCATTACACTGTTCTATTAATTCCTTTGATATTATTGACTGCGATCGCAGGCCGCCATTTTTATAATCAGCAGCAGCAAACAATGGGATTCCAAATTTGCGGTCGTGCATCTCACGGTATATTCTGGTTTTACCGGTTCCTTTTCGACCAAATACATATGAAATGGCAGAACTGCGCTGCATCAGTGTTGATATTTCCTTTGTTTCAATAAACCAGCCTAAGTCAGTTGCTCCGCTCGGGGTCCTTGGCTGCGCTGTTGCCCCACTCTTAAGAATTTCTTGTGTCGGAAAATGTTTTTTTAAACTTTCAATACCAAGGACTTGTATTAAGTCAGAAATTGAGTCCTGATTATCTTTGGATAGCCGAGAATAGTCAGGAAGCTCTGATTCAAGCATTGCTCGGTCATAATACCAGGATATAAAATTCCCCTCTAATACGTCGGTATCAATCTGATCGCTAGTTTCAGCACCAGCTTCTATTGCCTCTGCCAAAACTTTCAAAAACGTCTCTCGAACTTTTATCTCTCGTATATTCTTAATGTCTCTTCGTTCTTCTGGGTCTATTGAAAAGCTCACAAAAGCCCCTGGAAAAGGAGGGTAACTGCTAAAAATAATCTTGGCAATTTGTGTCGCTGGTAACGAAAGACTGTCTGGTCTAAGGCTCATAACGGCAGAACCAGGCCATGCATTCATTGTGGGTATAACTGACGGCGCAATCCCAGTGCGGTGGTCAATTAAGACGATATCCCACGTTGCATGGATTTTTGAATAATCGCGAAGTCTCGCAATAGCGTTTCTTAACACAGTAGAATCAAGCGCAGTATTAAGTGCAAAGGCCATAAAATCAATATCAAAGTCTGAACTAGAAGGGCGACAACCAATGAGTTCAACTGTTCCTCCACCTTGACCAGAGTATGCTGTGATGGGGTTAATTTCTCCTCTTCGTTCGCATAATCCCATCAGCGACGAAGAGAGTTGCGGTATCGCTGTATTAAATAGAACATGAAGAGATGGTGCCTCTATATCTGCATCGATTACCAAAACCCGAAGGCCTCTATCTGCAAGCCGCTTAGCTGTAATTGCTAGAGTTGTTGTGCGGGCTTGTCCACCTTTATATCCGTAAAAGTGAATTGCTCTTATATCGTTGCTATTATTAGATTTAGGTTCAAAAAATTTTTTGAGGTAACTAGCGGCAGTTAAAGCAAGCCAAGAATCAGATATATCATTAACTATTGGTGGTGCCTCTTCAATTGATCGGAAATATTGAATATTAATTAATGGACGATTTGTAGCTTCTCTTAGTAGATTAATATCAAGACCAGTAGCTTTGCTAACTATCGCAAGATTTTCTTCAATATCATCTTCATTGAACTTGTCAGAGCAAAGATTCAGAGTAAGAAATGGGAATGTATATTCACTCGAAAAAAGAATTTTAGAATCAACAAGAACACTAATAAGATTTTGTGTAGTTATCATGCTATGACCTCATATGACCTTCGGAGTATTCTAATTATTCTTTCAGCAATGTTGTCTACAGCCTTGATATCATTTTCTTTCGTGTTAGCTGCGTCATTCCCATCCCATTCGTGCAGCACATACCTCATGTAAGGATAATTATTGCTAGGAACACAAATACGAGTTCCAGACTTATTCGTACAACTCAGCACGTTGAGTCTGTTAGCCAATTGTGTTGCGAGAGAATTCAATATGGCTGCTGAAACTCCTGAGCGATGCAATGCGAAGCGAGTAAGCATAACCTGTATATCATGCTGCCAACCAGAACTAATAGCTACTCCCAGCTCGTCTTTTATTGTTAACTCAATTGCTACCAATTTACCATATGTGGACGCGAGACAACTGGAACCGGGTTTTCCTAAAAAAGAGGATCGATTAGCCCTTCGATACATCAAAATCTCCCGTAACCGTAAAATTCGGACAACATGAAAAAATGAGAACGCGGACGCGTAACGATTTCTCATTCATCCTACCTCAAATGCGTCTTTATCCTCTCCACCGCCTCAATCACATTTTTGTGATAACCAAAGGCTATACGTCGGAGGTATCTTCTCCGCTATGGCCAAAGCCGGAGCTGTAAATGCTAACCACGTTGTATTTGATAAAGTGACTATAGAAAAGAGAAAATTTCATATTTGCGCCCAGCTGAACAATATTAAAAAGTGCACAAAAAGTCAAGGTTGGCTAATGAGGGCAATGGGAGCCAAGCTTGACATTCGGATATTTTGAGCCGGGGGGATCGTAGATAGGTCATGTTGGTTTGGCAAAGGCTGTAAGGGGTGGCATCAGCACACAGGGTCAGACTGATGATAACGGTACAAAAAACGTTTCGGCAGTCCTGGAGTGATTGTTATTCAGGGACATGTTACTTAATTCCTTTTCCCGGCACAATAACATACTTCATAACCTAGAAATGCCGGTCAAAACCAAAAACCGTGAAAAGCTTCATGCGCTCCATCACGGCAAAGCTGGTGCAATCCACGAAGCTGAAATCCTGGTCCCGGTATTTGCTGAAGATATCCTAGGCCCGCTCTTCATCGGCGGGCGTAACCGCAACAACCTTGACGAAACTGCTCTCCTGCAGCTTTTGCCCGAAACTGCACGCGACCTCACGCCCGATTCGATAGCGAATAAGGCTGACTGTTTCCTTTCCGGGATCAACCCGGGGGTGTGACATGGCGGTTGTCGCCAGCAGAATCCTCAACGTGACGGCCGATTGTATCATCTTCATGGGTATTCCCCTCGTTTGCAACGCTCAAACCACGTCCGCAGCAAAAAAGGTTCGGCCGCGCACAGCTCCATGTTTAGATTGAAGGTCCGGCAGAATTTCTCGGCATTGGCCCGGTTTGTCCGGTCATCGCCGGCGCCGGTATCGATGTACAGCCCGCGACGGTAATGGGTAAAGAGCCGCCGGGCCATGGCCACCGGGTCCTTGCCCAGTTTGACGGCCCGCTCCAGACGAAGCCCCTTGATCACCATCTCGGTTCCAGCCTCAGCCCACCCCGGTGTCATGAACCAGGTCCCCAGTTCCTTTTTCTTCTCTTCGGCATACCGTTCAGGAGTGAACAGCAAGGCGATGCAGTCATCCACCCGAGGCAGGGTCACCGGCACATCCACCTCTTTTTCAATACCCTCCAGGGACTGGCAGATACCGTATCCCAGAAAAATCCGGTCAACCTTTCCCTTCAAACCCTCAATCTGTTCCTTGATGGACTCTTTCATCTTCTGGGGATTGACATGGATGGCGGCATCCAGATAGACGATCTCGGTTACCTCCGGATCATTGGATACGATCCGCTCCAGTTCCCCCCGCAGTATGCTGCAAGCAACGATACCAATTCTCATTCAGGTCATCCTTCAGCGCGTCCGGCATCCTGCCTCACCAGCAGGAACGGGTCGCCCTGTTCCAGCCACCATTTCTTGTAGGGCAGCCTGACATGGCTGGACAAATCCTGGTGGAATTTTTTGTGGGCCAGAACTTCCAAAATGGTTTCTCCCAGATTGATCATTCCCTGATAGCCCAAAGCGTGATGCTCATCACCCAACGGCGCTGCCGGAATGCCCAGACGTGACGCCAGAGGCGCCAGGCCGTTGTGGCGGATGATGATGAAATCGGGATTGACCCGCTGCAATAACCCATAGAACTGGTACTGCTGACGGTTACTAACACTGAAAGCCGGTACATCGCCGTAATTTTCCACCAGATGGGTCAGGGTATCCTGGCGCGGGTCATGGCTGTCATAGATAGGATCGTGATGAAACACCAGTGAGCCATCCACCTCGATTCCCAGTTCGCGCAATACGGCAACCAGGCCGTGGGCATAGGCGGAGCCGGTGGAGACGAATCCCTTTTTACCCTTGAGCTGTTGGCGCAGTTCCTCCAGCCGGGGCTTGACTCGGGCATGTTCTTTTGCAATGTAGGCCTCCACCTTTTCCTCGCGGTGGGTAACCCGCCCCAGCTCCCGCAGCCAGGCATCGGTACCGGCAAAACCGTAGGGCTGGGGCGCCTTTACTTCCGGAACCCCAAAAGCCTGCTCCAGCGCAGCGGCCATGTAGGACGAAAGCGTATGGCAGAAACCTACCGTGGCGGCCGCTTCGGACAACTGGGCCAGCTCATCCACCGTGGCCAGGTCAACCACGTAATTGACCCGCAGATCCAGCTCTTTGAACATGGGAGTAAAAACATCCGTCCCCCACAGGTTGATGACATTCACCAGATCTTCCTGCTTCTGGGGATTCTTTTTAACGATCTGGCGCAGGATGCCGTGCTGGGTAGCATCGAAGCCGGTGCTCCAGTGTTTGGACATGAATCCTTCGCAATGCAGGGGGATCACGGGAATTCCCAGTTCCTTTTCCATCTTTTTCGCCGAACCGTCCACGTCGTCGCCGATGATGCCGGTGGCACATGAAGTAGCTATGAAGACAGCCTTGGGATGATGACGTTCCTTTGCGTCCCGTATGGATTGTTCCAGTTTTTCCACCCCGCCGAACACCATGTCCGATTCCTGCAGATTGGTGCTGATCAGGCGCATGTTTTCCACCGGCAGATTGCGCATGGCCAAACCGTTGCGGTAAATGGAGTTGTAGATGACCTGCCCTGCCCCGCAACCGATGGGCGAATGCTGCACCAGCACCGCGTCACGCACATGGCCGGCCTGGCATTCCACCATCTGTTCACTGCAGACCGAACCCTGGGTAAAGGGGCCTTTCATTTCGCACAGCCTGCGTCCCTTTTCTCCACATGAAGTGCCGCAACCGCCGGTGGCGTAGCGGGATTCGGCAGCCAGATCGGACGCCTTGCCGTCCCAGGCGATGATGGTTCCCAGTCGCTGTTCGCGGCTTTCCACAACCGGGGTATCAAGATTAATTTTCATTTATTTCCTCTCCACTCCAGCCCAGCGTTGACAGAGCCTGATCAAGATCACGTATCAAATCACCCACATCCTCGATTCCCACGGACAGGCGTACCAAAGAGTCTCGGATCCCGGTCTTCTCCCGGACATCCGGGGGAATAGACGCGTGGGTCATGAGAGCGGGAACCTCGATGAGGCTTTCCACCCCGCCCAGACTCTCGGCCAGGGAGAACAGTTTCGTCGCGGACAGCAGTTGTCTGGTTTCCTTCAGCCCCCCCTTGAGATAGAACGAAACCATGCCGCCATAACCCTTCATCTGTTCGCTGGCAAGGGCGTAATAGGGGTTTTCCGGCAGTCCGGGGTAGATGACATACTGCACCTTGGGGTGACGGTCCAGATGGCTGGCAATGGCATGGGCATTGGCGCAGTGGGCCTCCATGCGCACTGCCAGAGTCTTCAGTCCCCGCAACAGCAAAAAGGAGTCAAAGGGCGAGAGAACGGCCCCGATGGCGTTCTGAAGAAACCTGATCCGGTCGGTCAGCTCATCGTTGCGTTTGGCCACTATCAAACCTGCCACGATATCGGAATGGCCATTGAGGTATTTGGTGGCGGAATGCACGACCAGATCAAACCCGAAATTGAGCGGTTTCTGGAGATAGGTGGAAGCAAAGGTGTTGTCGCAAACACCGATCAAATCATGGCGTTGGGCGATTTCCGCTATCCTTGCCAGATCAATGATCTTCAGCAGCGGATTTGTGGGTGTTTCTACCCAAATCATCCGGGTATTCTCCCTGATGGCCTGTTCAACCGCCTCTTCGTCCGTCATGTCCACATAGGTTACTTCCAGGCTCTGGTTACGTTTCTTTACCCGTTCAAACAGGCGAAACGTTCCGCCGTAGAGATCATCGGTGGCAACAACGTGGGCGCCCCTTTCAAGGGTATCGATAATGACCGACTCAGCCGCCAGGCCCGAGGAAAAGGCAAAACCGGCCACCCCTTCTTCCAGGTCGGCGATACATGTTTCCAGAGCAGCCCTGGTGGGGTTCCCGCTGCGGGAATACTCATATCCTTTGTGAACGCCCGGCTCCTGCTGGACAAACGTAGATGTGGCGTATATGGGGGTGATAATCGCGCCGGTGGCGCTGTCGGCGTCCTGCCCCGAGTGGATGGCGCGCGTCGAAAATCCGTTATGACTCATGCGGTCCTCATTTCAGTTTCTTTCTCAGATAATTCAGATAATCCATTTTGGTGATCAGGCCGTAGAACTTGCCATCCTTGTTAACGATCACCAGCAATCCCTGCTTCAACAGGGTAACCACGGTGGACAGCTTTTCGTTCGTGGGCAGAGACACCACATTGTTTGACATGTAGCCTTCAAGGTGCGACGTCAGCACCTTCTCGCTTCCCTTTTCCACGGCAGTCAGAATGTCCCACTCATCGATGATGCCCACCACCTGGTCGTCCCTGACCACGGGAAGCTGGGATATTTCGAACATGCGCATCTTGGAAAGGGCATTGAGGAGCGTATCCGTTGTCTTGACGGTTATGACGCTCCGCTCCGAGTATTTTCTGGTAACCAGGTCTTCCAGATTTCCCTTTTCCTCTCTGCGCAGAAACCCCTGATCAACCATCCAGAAATCGTTGAACATCTTGGTGAGATACTTGTTGCCGCTGTCGCAGACGAAGGTGACGACGTTTTTGGGCTCAGTCTGTTCACGGGCATATTTAACAGCCGCGCTGATAAGAGTCCCGCTGGAAGATCCGGCCAGGATGCCCTCCTTGCGCAGGAGCGTTCTCGCCGCGATAAAACTCTCCTCATCGGTTATGGTAAAGGCACGCCTGACAAGGGTTGCGTCGAACTGGTCAGGAACGAAATCCTCGCCTATTCCCTCCACAAACCAGCTACCCGCTTTCGGAAGAGTTCCCTTGGTGACATAGTCCGCCAAGACCGAGCCTTCCGGATCGGCCAGGACTATTTCAAGATCGGGCTTCACCTTCTTGAAATAATCTGTCAATCCTTTCAGGGTGCCCGAAGACCCCACGCCCACCACGATGGCATCAACCCGGTGATCCATCTGCTCCCAGATCTCCGGCCCGGTGGTCAACTCATGGGCCAGGGGATTGGCAGGGTTGTTGAACTGATTGACATAGAGAGCACCATCCAGGGACTCGCTGATCCTTCTGGCATAATCCTGATAGTATTCCGGGTGCCCGATTTCCACATCCGACCGCGTCATTATAATCTCGGCACCCATTGCTTTGAGATGATTGACTTTTTCAGTACTCATCTTGTCGGGAATCACCAGGATAAGCCGGTATCCCTTGGTGATAGCGGCCATGGCCAGCCCTAGTCCCGTATTACCTGCCGTTGCCTCCACCAGGGTGCCCCCCGGCTTGAGTTTCCCTTCCCGCTCCGCCTGTTCGATCATGGAGAGTCCGATTCTGTCCTTGATGGAACCTCCCGGATTCTGGTTCTCAAGTTTCAGGAATAATCGGCTGACACCCACGTCAAAGCAGGTCGCCTCAATCAGTGGCGTATTTCCGATCAAGTCAATGGTACGTTTAGCGCCACTGGGCAAAGGAGATCTTTTCATGAGCATCTTTCCTCGCTTAACTCTTTCTTGTTGTGAAAAATAGTCGCAGGATGTCATGCGCTTGCACTCACAGCAGTGGTATAGATTTTTTCCAGCAGGGTCAGCGCTCCGCGATACCCCAGGTAGCTTCTGGAAAGCACCACCTCATAGGAAGCCGGAAAACCGACCTCGACGATAGCGGTTTTCAGTTCCTTGGCCAGGTCCCGCTCCCAGGTCGTACCGAAAATGATGGGCGGCTTCTGACCGTAATCAGTTTCCCGGATCACTTGGTGAATCCGGTAGCTGTCCTCCTCGAATTCCACGTCCGTGGAAACATCCTCGGCTATGCTTCGATACTGGGCGCGGATATCATCGCGAAACTCCTGAGGCGGATCTTCAGTTATGATCTGTTTGCCCGGAATGATTCCCAACTGATTGACCAGAAACTTCGTCAGGGCCAGGTTGTAGGCACTATCCCCCACCACCACAAATTTGGCCGGCAGCCCCCACCAGTATTCGGAGTAGAAATCGGAAAAATCCTCCAGGTAGCGGTAATAGGTAGCCTCTTCCCGGCTGATAAATGATTCGGCCTTGGCCGCATCGATCCCGGCGAATTGCGCCACGGTCCGCAGAAAAGACGATGTTTCCCGGGCCCCGATGGGAATGACCGGAACATGCAGAAACGGTTGTCCGTATTTTTCTTCCAGATGTTTGGCGGTCTGGAGTCCCAACCAAGGGGAAAGCACTAGGTTGAACTGGGCTTTGGGAATTTCCTTCCACTCCGCGATGCCGCCCGATTCATGGCCGAAGAGAATGTTCACCTTCAAGCCGATGCCTTCCAGAATGCGTTTGATTTCCGTCAGGTCTCCCCGCCAGAAGGTATTGTGATAGGGCAGCAACGACCAGACATTAACGCTGCCGGCCGTTTTTTCCCCCTGATAACTACCCACGTATTGATCGATGATGGCCTTGATGACCACTTCATGGCCGGTAAAATTGTTGCCGCGAAAGCCGCCGGTCTCGGCGAAAACTATGGGTACATCCCGATCCTGGAATTCCCTGACAACCGCGCCCACGTCATCCCCCACCAAGTCCGAAATGCAGCCGGTGACCACCACGAACAGATCCGCGTCCAGTATTTTCAGGGAGGATTCGATCAGCTCCCGCAGGCGATCCTCACCGCCAAAGACGACCTCGCTTTCCGAAATGTTGCTGCTGGGCACGACCGCGCCGCCCCCATAACCGCCGCCCTGAAACCCGTTGTAAAAAGCCAGGTTCATGAACTGCTTATCGGCGCAGCCCGGACCGCAGTGAGTGATGGGTATGACCCCGGGAATGGCTGAAGCGCTGTACATTGCAGCTATAGAGCACACATAACGAATCTGCTGAATGGAATTCGTTTTTGCCGCTAGGGTTTGTTCATTGTGATTTTCAGTATCTTTGTGTTCCGTTTCCGACACGTTCTACCTCTTTCCTGTTGATTATGAATAAGCGCCATGAATTTTGCCGGCCTTGATCATGGCAATGGCGCTGAGCAGGTTGCCGTTGGGCGGGAATTCGCATCCCGTGGAAAGGATAAAACCGCCATTGCAGCCGCTGAAGGTTTCAATCTGCTTCCGGCAATCCTCAATAATCTCATCAGGCGTCATTTCCAGACCGGTCGTGGCAGGATCGGAATACCCCATGCTAACCACCTTGTTGCCCCACACAGCGGCATGCTCTTCCCAAGTTTTGCAACCATAGGCGGGATGGGCATGGGAAATGGCCACTGGATCAAGCCACTTGATGATGGCGTCGAAATAGACCCCATTGCCGCAATTGTGCATGGTTACCAGACCACCGGCATCCCGGATGGCATCGGCGATTCGTTTGCAAAAGGGACCTTCGAACCGTTCCCAGGTCTCCTTTTTCAGGATACTCGCAGATGAATAGAGCGGATCGATGCAGACCGAATGGGCTCCGGCCCGAATCTGTGCGGCGGCGTATTCCACCAAGGAGTCGGTGATGGTTTCAACAGCTTCCAAAACCCGGTCCGGTCTGCGGATCAGATCCTTGAACAGGCTTTCATGGCCGCGCATCTGGGAAAGCACGCCCAGCGGCCCGTACACGAAACCAATCACGCCGGTGTCATGCCCCCTGGCTTTCGCAAGACCGCCGCAAATGTCGATTACCGTTTTCATCCGCCCTTCCTTGACGGGATCGACGTAGACTACTTTCGAGTAATCATCAGGGGTTGCAATGAGAAAATTGTCATAGTTGGGATAGGCGGTGCTGTTCCTGGGATAGATGATGTCCTGCCCGAAATCGGCGGCTTCCACGGACAGGTCCACCAGCGTGACAAAGGCGTCGAAACCGATGATTTCATGTGAAGCCAGAAGGCTTTTGGTCGCCAGTTCGGCATTACGTGACCAGGTTTCATACGAGATGCCCAACACCCGATGGGAAGCCCCGCAGAAAAGCGGCGCCACCGGAACCCGGTCGGGCTTTTGGTATTGCAGAGCAGTGGAAATTCGTTCAAGAGATGTCATTTCGCCAGTTGCGTTTTTTTCAGTCATGGAACCCTCCCTTTGCCGGACGCCTAAGCCACAAGCGCTTTGGCAAGTTTGACCGCTTCAGCCGCGTTGGCGGCGTAACCATCGGCGCCGATACGCTTGGCGAATGCCGGCGAGATTGGGCCGCCACCTACCATGACCTTGAAATTGTCTCGGATATTCTGCTGATTGAGCAGATTGACCACTTCCTGCATGCCATCCATGGTGGTGGTCATCAGGGTGGAAAGGGCGATAATATCGGCCTTGATTTCCCTGGCCGTATCGACGAAACGGGCCGGGGGCACGTCACGGCCCAGGTCGGTGATTTCAAATCCCGAAGTTTCCAGCATGATTTTAACCAGATTTTTGCCGATATCGTGGGTATCCCCCTCCACGACGCCGATTACCACCTTCTGTTTTTCCCCCACGTTTGATGCCTTGATATGCGGCTTGAGAATATCGAGCCCCGCGTACATGGCGTCGGAGCACATGAGCAGTTCGGGGATAAAGTATTCCTCTTCCTCGAACAACTGCCCTGCCCGCTCCATTCCTTTAGCCAGCCCTTGGTCAATGGCTTCAAAAGCATCCACACCCTCCGCCACGACCTGATTGGACAGCACTACCACCTGATCCTCATCCATTTCCACAACGGCGTTTTCCAGTTTCCGAAACAACTCTTCCCTGCCTTGAGCCATGGTCTTCTCCTCGTTCGATCGCAATTAAATGGGTCTGCATAGCCCCAGCGCCGTAAAACAAAAAAGGCCAAAGATTTCCGTCGAATTACGACGGCACTTTGGCCTCCAGTTTTCTGGTCAGCTAGGATATTTATCGTTTTGTTTCAGCTATTATAAATATGGTTATACTAGATAATATAACCACTCCGATTTTGTCAATCTTTTTTTCCGGCAATGCTCTCGCTGGATATTTTCCTTCGGAGTGGAGGCTTCAGCCGGTTGTGGAAAATCCCGGACAAAGCTTCCACTCCCGGCAAAAATTGACTGTCACAAAAAAATAACAATAAATTTTTCAAATAGCTACATCAATAAATCTACTAAATACATATTTTGTATATTTTTTAGTTGACACTCACCCCAGGGTGCGGTACGGTCACTGCCATCAATAACATGGCTGACTGGAAAAACCGGAGGCCAGTCGGATTATCGGAGGCTTTTTTCAAGCTACGATACTCCGGCTGGCCTCTTTTTGTTTTTTTGGGGAACAGATATCTAAATCGTAGCCAAGGAGGGTTCCATGTCGGATAATCTCATTCAGCGCAGCGTCACCACGTCGGTTGCACGCAACCTTGCCAATACTACCAAAACGCCGCCTCAACTGGCATCGATCACGCCGCGTCATCTGCTCAACCTGCTTCCATGGGTACATGTGGAAGGGGGAACATACCGGGTCAACCGAACCAAGGTGGAACTGCAAAAAGCCCAGCGGGTTGAGCTCTATACGATTGACGGAGTCAGCTCTTTTCAGCCCCAGGCTTTGCGAAGCGTTCCGCTGTTTTCCAAATTGCGGGACGACATCCTGGAACGTCTGGCCGAGCGTTTCAAGCTTGAAGAGGTTAATCTCGGAAATACCCTGCTGGTAGAGGGCGAAGATCGCAGCAGCTTTTTCATAATTGCCCAGGGACAGGTGGAAGTGCTCAGCAAGGGGGTACATGGCAGTGAGCTGCGCATCGCACTTCTGACCGAGGGGGAATATTTCGGTGAGGCGGAGCTGGTTTCGGAAAAGCCGTCCAGCGTTACAATCCGCACTATCAACTCCTGCATCCTGCTGACTCTGTCCCGCAAAGACCTGGATGCGATTCTTGAGGAAAGCCCCTACCTGGCGCAGGAGTTTCATAAATCCATCGCCGAGCATCTGGAACTGCTGGCAACGGTCAACAAGTACGGCGAACGAAATATCGACCTGGTATCCGGTCTGGCGGAAAACGTCATCATCCCGGAGACCTTCGTGGACTACTCAGACACGCCCCGCGAATACTCCTTAAGCGCGGTCCAGACCGTGGTACGGGTTCATACCCGCGTTTCAGACCTGTACAACAATCCCTACAACCAGTTGGAAGAGCAACTGCGTCTGACCATTGAAGGCATCAAGGAACGCCAGGAGTGGGAACTGATCAACAGCAAGAAGTTCGGGCTGCTGCATTCGGTCCATCCCTCCATGCGGATCAGTGCCCGGTACGGAGCGCCCACGCCGGACGACCTGGACGAACTGCTGGCCCTGGTCTGGAAAAAACCGGCCTTTTTCCTGGCTCACCCCAAGGCCATCGCGGCTTTCGAGCGGGAGTGCACCTGGCGGGGAGTTCCGCCGACAACCACGACAGTTTTCGGCACACCGGTAATTCTCTGGCGCGGCGTACCGTTGATTCCTTCGGACAAGCTCGAAGTAAAAAGCCGCTACAACCTGAACCAGTGGCTCGGCACCACCAACATCCTGCTGCTGCGCATCGGCGAAGAAAATCAGGGAGTAATCGGTCTGCACCAGAAAGGGATTCCGGGAGAAATCTCCCCCAGCCTGTCGGCTCGTCTGATGGGTCTGGATAATCTTGGAGTGGCTTCCTACCTGCTGTCGCTCTATTTCTCAGCGGCTGTGCTGACTGATGACGCCATCGGCGTTCTGGAAAACGTCGAGGTCGGGTATTATCACCATTACGAACACAGCATTCCGCCTGCTTTCAATTCAGGATCAGGTATCTGAACAGGAGGACGACCATGGAAGTCTTAGCCACTGATCAGCATGCCGCAACAGCCGCTCAGACCGCCGGCAATTTAGCGCGCCACCGGACTTTTGATGACCGTGATGGCGATTCGCAAGCCGTTGCACGGGAATTTACCCGGCGCGTTCTCGACGAGACATCGGCGGGAGTGGCAATTCCGCCTCTCCCGGCCATCAACGCACCCGCTATACCGGACACCCCTGCTAGCGCTCTGGCCCTGGAACAAATCGCAGAACTGTTTCAATCGGTTACAAAATCTGACTTTTCGACTGAAAAAATCACACCCGGCACGGAACTTACAGCCCCGGAGAAACGGGATGGCCGATCAACGCTGTCACGCAGCGCGGACAGCCTGGTCGCTCAGCAGACCTACAACGGAAACCATGGCACGCACGGCAATCTGAGGGCATTCGTCAACAGGATCCAATCATGCGGGCGGCGTCTGACAAACAATACGTTCGGAGATACTGGGCTTGGCGACCCTTTTGCCGAACTGCTGCGCCTTAGTCTGCCCGAAAACAAGCGGTTTGATGTCACCGGGATCTTTGATGTGGAAACCATTCGCAATGACTTTCCGATTCTACACCAGAAAGTCAATGGCCGGCCGCTGGCCTGGTTCGACAACGCCGCCACCACCCAGAAGCCGCAAAGCGTTATCGACGCCATCAGCCGTTTTTATGAATCCGACAACTCCAATATCCATCGCGGCGCCCACACCCTGGCGGCCCGGGCCACCGACGCCTTCGAAGGGGCACGGGAAAAGATCAGGAACTATATCAACGCCGGTTCGTCTTCCGAAATCATTTATGTGCGCGGCACAACCGAAGGGATCAATCTGGTAGCACAAACCTACGGCCGAAAGTTCATTCGACAGGGGGATGAAATCCTGGTTTCCGCGCTGGAACATCATGCCAACATCGTGCCCTGGCAAATGGTGGCCAAGGAGAACGGCGCCATTCTGCGGGCAATTCCTGTAAACGATAATGGAGACATTTTGCTGGACGAATATGAACGTTTGCTTGGCCCGCGCACCCGGATGGTGGCCCTGGCCCATGCCAACAACAGCCTGGGTACGGTACTGCCGGTGGAGGAAATGACCCGGCTTGCCAAACGGTACGGGGCAACGGTCCTGATCGATGGCGCCCAGTCGGTCGCCCATCTGCCGGTCGATGTGCAACGCATTGATTGCGATTTCTTCGTATTTTCAGGGCACAAGGTATTCGGACCCACCGGCATCGGAGCACTGTACGGCAGACGGGAGCTGCTGGAGCTCATGCATCCTTGGCAGGGAGGGGGTAATATGATCAGAAACGTTACCTTTGAGGAGACCAGTTTCAATGATATTCCAGCCAAGTTCGAGGCAGGAACCCCCAATGTGGCCGATGCCCACGGGCTCGGCGTTGCTTTGGATTATGTAGAGCGTATCGGCCGGGAAAATATCGCCCGCCATGAACATAAATTACTGGAATACGCCACGGAACAACTGCAACAGGTACGGGCAATCCGCCTGATCGGCGCTCCCCGGGAAAAGGTTGCGGTACTTTCATTCGTTCACCGCGATCTGCCGTCTGAAGAGATCGGAAAATACCTTGATCAACACGGAATCGCGGTCAGGGCCGGCCATCACTGCGCCCAGCCGTCGCTGCGCCGCTTTGGGGTGGAAGCCACGGTACGTCCATCATTTTCGTTTTACAATACGTTCGAAGAAATCGACCGTCTGGTGGCCGCGCTGAAACTACTGCGTTCATAAAGGATCAAACAACTTGACAAGAAAAATATTTTATCTATAGTTCAAATATATGTTAATTTCCAAAAAGACCAAATACGCACTCAAAGCCTTGATTCATCTGGCGGAACTGAATGATTCCCAGCCGGTGCTGATTTCCGAGCTGGCCCATTCCGAGAACATCCCTAAAAAGTTCCTGGAGTTCATTCTGCTCTCCCTGCGCAAAAGAGGCATTCTCCAGAGCCGTGTCGGCAAAGGAGGGGGATACTTTCTGGCCCTGGAACCAGCCAAGGTGTCTATCGGAAGCGTAATCAGGGCTCTGGAAGGCGACCTGGCGCCTTTACAGTGTATGAGCGCAACCAATTACGCCCGTTGTGACGAATGCCAGGACGGAACCACGTGTGGCATCAGATTGGTGATGGTGGATGTGGACGTGGCGCTAGCCGAAGCGCTCGACAGCCTGAGCCTGGCGGACATGGTTGACCGCGGCAAGATTGCCGCACAACGGCAATCGCAGGTACTGGATTACAGCATCTAATTTTTTGCAGAAAATATCTATAATTTCTGTAGACCAACAAAAGGAGACCGAATCATGGGTAAAATTTTCACAGACAACTCACAATCAATCGGCAACACTCCCCTGATCAAACTGAATCATCTCGCCACAGACGGAAAGGCCACCATACTGGCCAAGATCGAAGGACGCAACCCGGCGTACTCGGTCAAATGCCGCATCGGCGCCAACCTGATCTGGGACGCGGAAAAACGGGGCGTTCTCAAACCGGGAGTGGAAATCATCGAACCGACCTCGGGCAACACCGGTATCGCCCTGGCCTACGTGGCCGCGGCCCGGGGTTACAAACTGACCCTTACCATGCCGGAAACCATGAGTATCGAGCGACGTCGCGTGTTGTCCGCACTGGGAGCCAACCTGATCCTCACGCCGGGCGCGGAAGGGATGAAGGGAGCCATAGCCCGGGCCGAAGAAATTGCCGCTTCCGATCCGGAAAAATATTTCATCCCCCAACAGTTCAAAAATCCCGCCAACCCGGAGATCCATGAGAAAACCACCGGTCCGGAGATCTGGGACGATACGGACGGCGCTATTGACGTGTTCGTCTCAGGTGTCGGTACAGGCGGCACCATTACCGGTGTGTCCCGCTACATCAAGAATACCAAGGGGAAAAAGATCATCTCCGTTGCCGTTGAACCCAAGGAGAGCCCGGTTATCAGCCAACATCTGGCCGGTCAACCTCTTCAACCGGGCCCGCACAAGATCCAGGGAATCGGCGCCGGTTTCATTCCCGATACCCTTGACCTGTCCCTTATCGACCGCGTTGAGCAGATTGACAGTAACGAAGCTCTGGAATATGCCAGGCGCCTGGCAAAGGAAGAGGGGATTCTGGTGGGAATCTCCAGTGGCGCGGCAATCGCCGCCGCGATACGCCTATCCAAGCTGGACGAATTTACCGGTAAAAACATCGTCGTGGTTCTCCCTGACGGCGCTGAGCGGTATTTATCAACGACTCTATTTGAAGGGATTTAACCTATGGCGCAAAGTCCTGACCCATGGAACAAGGAACTGGAGCGCCTGGTACGGGAAGCGCTGGAGTCGATCCGTTTCGGGACGATCAGTCTGGTGGTTCAGGACGGCCGGGTGATCCAGGTGGACAAAAGCGAGAAGATCCGCATCAACCGTGTCGGACACATCGACGGCAGCGGAATATAGGATACCACGCTGACCAGAAAACTGGAGGCCGGGGCTAACTGCTCCGGCCTTTGTCATTTTCGGGAGAAACTATGGGAAATCAATCCTGCAACAAGGAAAAGGTCGTACACGGCCACCCCTGCTTCGGCGGTAATCGCCATAAAAATGGACGCATACATCTGGCAGTGGCGCCACGATGCAATATCAAGTGCGGCTACTGCGACCGCAAGCACGATTGCGCCAACGAATCACGCCCCGGCGTTACCAGCCGTCTGCTGACACCTGTTCAGGCGCTCGAGCATGTCCGAACAATCTTGGCGGATGAGCAGGTTGGCCAACTCATCAAGGTAATCGGAATTGCCGGTCCCGGCGATCCTCTGGCAAACGACGAAACCCTGGAGACCTTTCGGTTGATAAAAGAGGCATTTCCCCATCTGTTGCTTTGCCTGAGCACCAACGGACTCAGGCTACCGGACAGGATCGGCGAGCTTGCCACATTGGGGCTGCACAGCCTGACGGTCACCATCAACGCGGTGGACCCGGCCGTTGGAGCGCTGATCTATAAGGACGTCATCTGGCAAGGAAAGCATTTCCGTGAAGAAGAAGGAACGCGGATTCTGATAGAGAACCAGTTTGAAGGAGTTCGCCGCGCAGCTGATCTGGGAATCGTGGTCAAAGTCAACAGCGTACTGATACCCGGCATCAACGAAAGCCAGTTGCCGCTCATCGCCCAGCGGGTCTACGACAACGGCGCGTATGTCATGAATATCATGCCGCTGATCCCCCAGGCCAGCCTGGCCCATATCCAGCCCCCCAGCCCGGAGTATCTGGAGCAGATACGCAAGGCGAATGAAGCCATCATTCCCCAGTTCCGTGGCTGCCAGCAATGCCGGGCCGATGCCGTGGGACTAATCGGAGGCGGGTGCTCGGCGTTATAGATAGCCTTTGATAATGCTTATCAGCTTCTTCGTCTCGATGACCCCCACCAGTTTCTCGCGTAATACGCCGTCGCGGCTGATAACCAGAATGGTCGGCAACACCCTGACACCGAAACGTTCCCGTGACAGCTCCGTTGTCTCATCCAGAAGCACTTCATACGGCAAGGCATGGCTGGCTACAAAAGCGGAAACTCTCCTGGCATCCTGCGCCACGTTGATCGTCACGAACTTCAAGGGGCGTTTTTTCATGCTCCCGATGAACGGGCGCAATGCCATCAGTTGTTCGCGGCATCCGCAGGCATCGCTCCAGAAGTAGAGCACAAGTACATTCCCGGCGTACACAGAGCTTGCGACCCGTTTGCCGGTTATGCCGGGCAAACTGAATGGCGCCACCCGGTCTCCGATCCGAACTGTACGAGCCTCGACTGATGCGGCGACCAGAACAGTCAGACAGGCCAGCAGCAATATCAATTTCTTCACCATATCCCTTCCTTTCAGCAAAAGCTCAATCAAGACGGCAACGTTAAAAATTGAAAGAACCACGAATAGCCACGAATAAACACGAAATATTTGAAATATTTGTGCCCATTCGTGGTTATTCGTGGTTCAAAGCAGTAATGTCCTGGTAATTGCACTAAAGCTAAAACCATGCCTTATCCCCTCACCCGGCCTTCGGCCACCCTCTCCCAGCGGGAGAGGGGTTGATCAGTAATTCCTTCTCCCTTGGGGAGAAGGTGCCCCAAAGGGGCGGATGAGGGGGATTTTGACTTATTGCAAAAAAACGGCCTGTTTCAGAAACCTCTACCTTCCGGCCACGATAGCCGACACAAGGTCCTCCGTCAGGCGCAGGCCACCCCGAAAGCCGGTGTAAGAGCGGTCCAGCACCGCCCGATTTGCCACCGGAAAACTGACCGAGAGATGCGGTGCTCCCAGATCCTGAGCCAGTTGCCTTTCAAAAGAGCTTCCCACCACGAATGCCGGGCTAAAGGAATTGTAGTACTTCCTCCCTTGAGACGGTTGCCAGACGCGATCCAGATGGGAACGGACCTGACTGCCGTCGCTCTCGAAGACCAGGTTGGTCTCGAATCCGGAAGATAGTCTGTCCACCCTGCTTGCCAGCGCACGTTGTTCCTCCTCCCGGAGCTGATCTGTGCACACCGTCAGAAGCGGCAGCCACCCCAGATCGTTGGCCAGGAAGCGGGTCAGGGACACGGCGTAGTTGGCGTCTCCCACCACCACGGCGTACCGTTGCAGATCCAGGTCGTTCCAGCAGTCGGTCAAGGGATCCAGGATCCGGTAATACTGAACTTTTTCCCGGTTGATGGCCGCTTCAACCCGTGCTCCGTCCAGGCCGAGAGCCTGTCCCGTTTCCCGCAGAAACGCCTCCGAGGCCGAAGCTCCCACCGGCAGGGGCAGTGTGATGAAAGGGGTGCCGTGGCGCTCTTCAAAGAGGCTGGCCGCACCTTGACCATACACATCGGAAACCACCAGATTCAGTTCCGCCTCTCCTGCCCGACGGATGTTTTCCAGGCTGTCCGCGGGAGTAAAGAAGGTGTTGACCTCCAGCCCCAACTGTTCCAGCAGATGGCGCGCCCCTTCCAGGTTACCCCGCCAGAATGGATCCATGAACGGGACAATCCCCCACAGGTTGACCTTGCCCTTAACCTTAGCCGGTTTCTTTTCAATGAAATCCCTGACCAGGGCCTGCAGAACCAAGTCGTATCCCCAGTAGGAATTGCCCCGGAAACCGCCGGTGACGGCGCCGATGATGGGCGCTCCCTCGGCCCGGAAATCATTGACTACGGCGAAAATGTCGTCACCAATGATTTCCGGCACGCAGCCGGTCACCACCACGTACAGGTCACCCGCCATGACCTTGAGCGTACTGGCGATCTGTTCCCTGAGACGATCTTCTCCGCCGAAGACGACTTCGTTCTCCTGCAGGTTGGAGCTGGGTGTGGTCAATGAACCGCAATAACCGCCCACCTGAAGGCCGCTGCCGCCGTTCTGGGTCCAGGCAAAGTTACCGGCGCAGCCCGAAGCCGAATGCAGGATGGGAATGGCTCCCGGCAGGGCGCTGACGGTAGCGGCGGCCCCTCCCAGCGAGCAGAGATAACGCGGTGTTTCGATGAAATGATCACTCATTGACGGCCCTCCCCCGGGTGTTGATATAGGAAAACGGTTCCTGGGCGTACCATTCGTCGCGATAGGGCAGACGGATGTTGGCGGCCAGATTGCGGTTGTAAGCCGGGTTGCTGAGTTGGCGATGCAGGCGTCTGGCCAGTTCGTACACGCCGCGGTAACCAAGGTACGCCAGGCCGGTGTTGTAAATGACGTGGGTCGGAATCCCCAGCTTGGCGGCGGTCATGTTGCCGTTGGCGTGTCCCAGGAACAGATCCGGTTGCAGCCGTTTCAGCAAGTTTGCCTCCTCAAAGGGCTGCACGTTGGCGATGTCCACGGCATAGTCGTTTTCCGCTTCCGCGGCCAGTTTTTGATATTCTCCCTCGGCAAAATGATCATGGTGAAAGGAACGGATTCCCACTACCTGGAAACCCAGCTCCTGCAGCAGACGGGCCGTTGCCAAGGCCCTGAATTCTCCGGCGCTGACAAAGACCTTTTTTTCCTGAAACAAAGGCCGGAATTCTTCAAGTGCTTCTTTAAGTTCCGCTTCTTCGGCGGCAATCAGTTTTTCGGCCTGTTCCTGGAAACCGAAGACAGCAGCCACATCCCGCAACCAGAGACTGGTATTGTCGATGCCCACCGGCATATGTTGCAGCAAATAGGGAACATTGAAACGCTCCTGGAGATACTGCAGAAAATAGTCGTCATGTGTCGGGCAACTGCTGATGGAAAGCGCTGCACTGGCCGCCTTGACGAATGAATCGGGGTGGGAAAAAACCGGAAAGACGTTTACCTCCAGTCCCAGGGCGTTCAGCAGCCGCTCCAGCTCAACCTCATCGACCCGCCCCATGGAAGAGACATTCATCAGGTTGACCGTGGCAGGAAGTTTTTCATGATTACGCAACGCAGCCAGTCCCTCTCCATCACCTGCTTCGGCAACTCCCCGCTCCCGGAGCAGGTTGCGGCCTATGGCATGGTAGACCACGTCATAGGCCGTTGCCCAGATTTTGGTCTTGAACCCCTCGCAATGCACCGGCAGCAAAGTGGCCTTGACCCGTGGCTGAACTTTCTGGGCCACGCCGTCGATGTCATCGCCGATGATGCCCGGTACGCAACCGGCAACGATGGTGATGGTGGCAGGGTTATACCGTTGATCCGCTTCGATAATTGCCTGTTCCAGCTTGGGTTCGCCGCCGCTGATCACGTCGGTTTCGTCCAGTGCCGTGGAGAGCCAGACGCCATCCTTGTCTCTGCCCCAGCGCACATTGCCCCCCATGCGCACGTTGGCGTTCTGGGAATGGCTGCAGGAGCCGCATCCCAAGGCGGAATGAAGCAACACCACGTTGTCCGGCAGACTGTTCAGCATGGCCAGGGCTGGCAGCAGCAGGCAGATACTCCCCTGGGTAAAGCCACGTTCACCGTCATCGGTCAGGCAATTTTTTCCTTTTTTGGCCAGCCCGCAAATACTGTCGCCATGGGCGATGCAGGCCTTCAATCGATCCTCCCGCCGGGGAGGAATTTTGTTGTCCAGATAACTCATACGATCTGCCTCCAATACATTTCAATAATTTGCCGGCTCAATTCCTCCAGCGCAGCAGATGACGCTCCAGCCGCTCCGTTCCCCAGGTAATCACCGTGACCACGATGCCGATGAAGATGATCCCCACGCTAACCCGCTGGTAGTCGGCAAAATCGGCGAAATTTTTGACATACCAGCCGATGCCCGAATTGGCGCCGATCAGTTCGGCCGCCGTTAGCAGCACCAGCGAAAACACCAGCCCAAGAGTGGCGCCGGAACAAATGGAAGGGAGTGCTCCGGGCAGTACTACCCGCAACAGCAGGGTTCTCTCCTTCAGATTCAGGACCCGGGCCGAATCGATCAACCCCTTGGGAATATTGAACACTCCGTTGACGGTGTTGATGAACACCGGCCAGAAAGCGCCGATGAAAATGACGAAGATGGAGGCCGCCCGGAAGCTGGGCAGCAGAGCAATTGCGTACGGAATATAGACGATGGGCGGTATGGGTCCCAATATCTTGGTTATGGGATTGACGGCCCGGAACAGACGGGCCCGCCAACCGACTACAAGTCCGGAGGTTACCCCGAAAACCAGGGCCAGGAGATAGCCGCTGACCAGCAGGATCAGGGAATTAACCAGCCCTTTGAGCATATCCGGCAGTTCACTTACGAACAGCTTCAGCACAACGTCAGGTTTGGGAAACAGCAGTTTGTCCAGAAAGACCAGCGGGCCGGTCGCCAGATACCAGAATCCCAAAAACAGATAGACTATGGAAACCAGATCCCCTGCACTGGTACGGGTCGCCTCATCTGAGCTGATGACAAATCTAATCAGGTAGACACTGTGAATCGCCAGCGTCAGAGTCAACAGGTAATAGGGACGGGAATCTCCCGCAACCGGTATGAACAGCACTCCCAGCAAAAGTAGGAACAGAACGTTGGGAACGAGCTGCAGTTTTTTCATGACATAGTTCCTCAATGAGCGTGAATATGCAGACCGGAATCGCCGCCACGGAATTCGCGGTCAAGCTTCTTCCACAGTTTTTCCTTTGGCTCCCGTTTTTCCAGCCCGGTCAGTGCATCGGCGTACAGGCGGGTGTTGATTCGGCTATCAATGGACTCGTTACCGGTGATGTAACCGGCTTTTTTCATGAAATCCCAGAACTGCAACACCGAGGTTCTATGGGGATCGGGACCGATCAACAGATGGCCGCCGTAAATATCCTTGAGGAGATCGGTTTTACTGATCTGGACGTACTTGGAAACCACATCCACGGTGCCATTCCTGTCGGTCAGGTAATAACGATATGCCTTGAGCAGCGCGGTCAGGAAATGCTCGAAATCCGCCGGACGCCGCTTGAGGGTCGAGGTAAGGGCCACTTGACGGCAGCAGGTATGTCCCTTGATCACGTCACCGGAATATTTGACCACCACCAGCCCCTGCTTTTCCGCCAGGGTAAAATAGGGAATCCAGAGCAATCCGGCATCCAAGCTGCCCTTTTTGATGGCTTCCATAACAGCGGCCGGAGAATCGAATTCCTTGATGGTCAGGTCCTTTTTCCAATCCAGCCCAGCCTCGTGCAGCGCAGCCCGGAAAACCACGTCGCCGGTCGCAAGACGAACAGCTCCGATGGTGGCGCCTTTAAAGTTCTTCAGATTCTTGAAGCGCGCTGCCTTTTCCGGTTTGGCGACCAAGCCGTGCCCCTCCCCCATCTGACCGCCGAAAATGGTAAAATCAGCCCCCTTGGAGATAAAGACCAAGGGCGCCGAAGTGCCGAAAGAACCGGCGTCCAGTTTACCGGTCTTGATGGCGGTCAACCCCTCTCCCGAATTGGTGAAGCGGACCAGATCCACATCCAGCCCCTCTTGCTGAAAGAAACCTTTTTCCTTGGCCACGAAGTAGAGCAAATGACCGGATGTGGGCAAATAGCCCACCTTCAGTTTTTTGAGTTCCGCCGCAAAAGCGCCGGCTGCGCTCATGACAATCAGAGCAATGGCGATGAATAACGCCAGAATACGGTTCATGGGATTTCCTTTCGAGTTAGTTGTTCTTTTTGTAGAACGTCAACATCTGCTTGTAGACTTTATCCTTGGGCGCCTTCCTGATAACTTCGTCCAGGGCCTGTTTGTAGAGGGTGGTATTGATATGCTTGTCTATCGGGTAATCCTGAGTGATGTAACCGGCATCCTGAATGTGTTTCCAGAAATCCAGGATACCTTTGCGCAGCGGATCGGGGTTGGATTCGGCCACCCGTTTGACGTAGGTTTCATTGCGAATGATGTCTTCGTCGATCTTCAACGCCTTGGTGTAGATTTTGACCGTTTCATCCGGATTGGTTTTGTAAAAACGGTAAGCGCGGATCAGGCCGGTCAGGAATCTGCGGTAGACGTCCGGATTGGCGTTAATCTTGCCGGTGTGAGCCACGATGCGGCAGCAGGTGTAATCGGGATAGAAGTCTTCGATATAATGGGCCACCTTGAGGCCGCTGTTTTTCTCCGCCAGTGAGAAATGGGGCGGCCAGACCAGACCGGCGTCCACGGCGCCTTTCTTGACCGCCTCAACCACAGCAGCGGCAGAACCGAATTCGACGAACTTGATATCTTTCTTGTAATCAATGCCCGCCTTTTTCAATGCGCCCTTGAAGACCACGTCACCGGTGGAGAGCTTCACCAGGCCGATCTTCTTACCTTTGTACACTCTCAGGTCCTTGCCCGACAGCTCCGCCAGCTTTTCGGGACGAGTGATGATGGCTTGGCCACCGATCATCATGCCGCCGATAAAGGTGAACTCGCTCCCCTTGGTAATATAGAGCAGCGGCGCGGTGGTTCCGAAGGTGCCGACATCCAGCTTCCCGGCCTTGAGAGCCGAAATTCCCTCTATGGCGCTGCCGAACTGGAACAGTTCCACATCCACACCGGCCTCTTTGAAATAGCCCTTTTCCTTGGCCACGAAGTAGAGACCGTGGGCCGGTTCAGGCACATAGCCGACCCGCAGCTTCGGCAGATCAGCCGCCAGGCAGGTATGGGCCGTGGCGACGAGCAGCAACAGCGCGATAATGATTCGTTTCATGCAATATCCCTCCTTTAGTCTATTTCTCCTGAGCAGGAGCAGTTTTGCGTAACGGGCAACAATCGGGCGGGCAAACCGCCCGCTTCAGAAGCTGGTTGAGACCGGGATCCTTCGGCGTTTGCTCCAGCAGCAAATAGAGCGCATCGCAAAAATACTCTTCGTTGACATGGTTCGACAGGTAGTCCCGTGGCTGCCCCTGACGTTGCAGCTTCTGCTCTTTCCAGAGCCGGGCCAGATTGTCATAGCCGGGATTGGGGTCAAAAACCGGATGGGCTTCGCCCGCGGCTGCCAGGCCCAGGCGGGGACGAATGGCCGCAAGCGCGGTCTCCGGCTTTTGAAAATAGCGGCTGTACGCCTTGATCAGGGCGTGAACAAGCGGATTGAAGAGAGATTGTTCATGGGCAAGCCGTTCGCGAAGCGCAACAACAACGACTCTGCCGGGCTGGGCGCTGTCCACCGGTTCGGTAACAAGTTCGTCCAGCGGGCCGGGGGATAGATGGCCGGAACCGGAAAAGATGGCGATCCGGTCGTTGTCACTGATCGTGCGCAACGCAAAGAGCGCGTCCATGGCAACGGCGTCGAGTGTGCCGTTGTTCAGAAGTGCCAGGGCGGATTCCGGAGAAGCAACTTTCACCACCTCAGTCCTGAGCCCCTCGTCGTTGAACGAGTTCCAAGCTGAAGCAAGCAACACCAGGCCGCTTCCAGGGGTATCCATATACCCGATGCGAACCTTGACACTGGTGGATGCCGCGTGAGCCTGCACTCCCCAGAACGCGTACAGAAGAAGCGCTAGGCACGCAACAAGCCGAAGCAGCCGGTTCATATCCCCTCCCCCGCTGAACGAACGGTCAGGCCATTGTCCAGTTCACTGAGGATATTTTCGTGCAGCACGGCAACGAGACTATCGCGCAGTTTCTGGAAACGTTCGTTCTGGAACAGGTTCTGACGCTGGCGGGGACGGGGCAGATCCACGTCAATGACTGCCTTGACGGTACCGGGATTGACTCCCAGCACCACGATGCGGTTTGCCAGCAGAATAGCTTCGTCCACATCATGGGTAACGAAAAAGACGGTTTTGCGCTCATCTTCCTTTTGCTGCCACAGTTCCAGCAGCAGGTCTTGCAACCGGGCACGGGTTATGGCATCCAGGGCGCCGAAAGGCTCATCCATGAGCAGGATGGGAGAATTAATGGCAAACACCCGGGCAATGGCCGCCCGCTGGCGCATGCCGCCGGACATCTGGCCGGGCAGTTTCTGGAAGGCTTCCCCCAGACCGACCATTTCCAGATAGTCGGTAGCGATCTCCCGGTATTCACGTTTGCTCTTGCCCGGAAAGGCTTGCTCCAGAGCCAGGATGATGTTCTGGCCGGCGGTCATCCAGGGAAAAAGCGAATAATCCTGGAAGACCACCCCCCGGTCCAACCCTGGTCCGCTGACCTCGACCCCATCCAGGGTGATAGCCCCCTGTTCGGGCCGGGAAAGCCCGGCCAGTAGCCGCAGCAGCGTACTTTTTCCGCAACCGGACGGCCCCACCAGGCAGATAAAATCACCCGCTTCGGCGGTCAGCGAGATATCCTTGAGAACGGTCTGGCTACCGTAGGAGTAGGAAACATTTGAGCAGGAAACTTCATACATGGCTTATATCCTTACAAATTTTGGTCTTCGGTCAGACGCTTGTAGTAGGAGTTATCGGTGTACAGTGCTCCCACCGGGTTGTGGGCCAGCACCCGGTCCTTGACCACCAGGTAGGTGACCGGCGCTTGGGAGTATTTGATGAACATGGAGTCGTGCCCCACGCAGAGCCCGATGATCACATTCAGATCGGTCTTGTTACGCGCCAGGATACGCGCCTGGAGAATGGGATTGCAGGCCGACTCGTGGTTTCCCTTTTTGATCTTGTGTTCCTCGGGAACCCCCAACTCGGTTTTGTCCACTGCTCCCACCTTGCAGGCAACGGTGTAGCTCTCGATCCCCTGGGCATCGAGAAATTTGACAAATCGTTTGGCCTCGTTGATCAGGCCAACGCAGGTGGCTACGCCGATCTTTTTTGCGCCGATGCGGCGAGCAAAGGCGGCCACTTCCTCGACACGGGTCAGCCGACCGTAATAAACTCCCTCGATCTCCGCGGCCGAGCAGGATATTTTCGACACCAGCGGATCCTCCCGGTAGATGCGGTTGACCTCCTCGATTTCCGCCCGATCTTCTGCTTCGGTCAGGCAAAAGGGAGGATAGGTCAAAGTAGTGACATTGCAGTTGACCGTGCCGCAATCAGCGCAGGTCTGAGTTTTCACGGGTAATGACATATATAAACTCCTTGTTCAGGTTCTATTAGCAAAGCGTTTGGATTTTTTCAGTTTTTCAAGGGCAGCTTCAATGGGACCCTCCATGGCAAGCGCAAAAATCCGGTGCTGGATCAGGGCATCGATGGCGCCTGGACCGACCTGAACCGCCACGACAGCACGACAGTCGGAGATGAGCTTGGCGCTGCGTTCCAGTGCATTATCGTTGTGTTCACCTCCGGCGCAAGCCGGATCGTTGACGCGGATTTCAAGCAACTCATGGCCGCTGTCATGAAGACGGAAAATGAAAAAACTGGTTGCCCGCCCGAAATGTTCATTGATGGTCAGGCCGTCGTTGCTGGCCACCGCGATTTTTACGTCCATTACCCCTCCCCGGCCCAATTTCGGGCACAAAAAAAGGAGGACAAGGAAAGAGCATATTCGCTCTGCCTCGGCCTCCAGTTTTTCTGGTCAGTCATTGTGCAGCGATACGTGGTAGTACCGGCACGCCAGCGACCATAATCGCCGTGCAATGCCGTTACGATGTTGACCCAACCTATCAGACAGCCCCGTGGGTGTCAAGCATTAAATATAATATCTATAAGTTTTATATTATTTTCCTGCTACATGGAAGAAAACGATAGTCAACCAAGGCACGCCCTTTACAGCCCCGCGACTGCCGTGGTAGCCTTGCCCGACCAAAATACAAAACAGATATGGGCGTAAAATGACACCATCAACAATTCTGTACTTCCTGGGCGCTTCATGTGTCCTGATTATTTCTCCCGGTCCCGACAACCTGTTTGTCCTCAGCCAGGGAATCGCCCACGGGAAAAAAAGCGCCATCGTAACGGCGCTGGGCATGGCCAGTGGAATCAGCGTTCACACCACGGCAGCTGCTTGCGGCATCTCAATGCTGCTCTACTCATCAACGGCAGCTTTCAATCTGGTCAGGTTTGCCGGAGCGGCGTACCTGTTCTTCCTGGCCTGGAAATCCTTAAAGGAACAACCGAAATCAAAGGTTACATCTACTGAAAACGGCAGCACATTTGCCCTGTTCAAAAAAGGATTCATCATGGATGTCCTCAACCCCAAGGTCACCATGTTTTTTCTCGCGTTCCTGCCACAATTCGTCTCCCCCACTGATAGCCATTTCACGCTCACGATATGGCTGTTGGGACTTCTGTTCATGCTGCAGGTAGCCCTCATTCTCTCCCTGATCGGATTTTTTTCGGGCAGCGCCGGACGGCACATTCAAGCGAAATCCGGGATGACAAAACCTTTACGCTGGCTGACAACAGGCGTCTATGCATCTCTGGGGGTAAGGCTGGTTCTGGCGGAGCGGTGAATTTGTTTCAAATATTTATGCGTACATTTACAACAGATGCGACAATGCCTGCTCCAGATCCCGGCAAAGATCAGCCGGATCCTCGATGCCCACGGAGAGGCGGAAGATGCCGTCACCGGCGAATTGGCGATAAGATGCCTCCTGGCCTGGAGTGAGCCGGAATGAGGTGGCAAGCAGATCAGTCGTGGGGAGATAGAACACCAGGCTGCGATGGTGACCGAGGGAGACTGCGTAGTGAATGATCTCCAGCCGCTCGGCCAGTACGCGGGCAGCGGCCGGGCCATCATCAACCTGAAAAGTGAGCATGCCGGAAAAGCTGACCATCTGCCGCTGCGCCAGTTCGTACTGGGGATGCAAGGGTAGCCCCGGATACATTACCCGCCGAACCGCGGGATGGGCCTCCAAAAAGCGGGCCACCTCAAGGGCGCCCTCGGCGTGGGCGCGCATGCGCAAGGGAAAAGTGGCCAAGCCGCGCATGATCAGCCAAGCATTAAAAGGACTGAGAATGCCGCCGGTGCGGATGGCAACCCGTTTGCGCAGATCGGCCAGTTCTTCCCGTTTGCCCAGTAGCGCTCCGCCGATGGCGTCGCCATGCCCTCCCAGATACTTTGTCAGGGAATGAATCACATAGTCCGCTCCCAGCTCCAGCGGCCGGGTAGCAAAAGGGGTGGCAAAGGTGGAATCAACAGCCAGACGCGCCCCCACGGAGCGGGCGATTCCGGCCACGGCAGCGATATCAGTCAGCCGCAACAGCGGATTGCAGGGGGTTTCGACATAGATCAAGCGGGTCCGGTCCGTCACTACCGAAGCGAGTTCGGCGAGATCCGACAGATTGGCCCGGACCACCTCCACTCCCAGACGAGGCAGCAGCTCGTTGGTCATCTCGGACGTGGCGGCATAGGTCACGTCACTTACCACCACCTGATCGCCTGCACTCAGAGTGTATATGAACAGCGCTGAGACAGCCGCCATGCCACTGGCAAAGGCGATACACCCTTCAGCACCTTCCAATGCGGCCAGCTTGCGCTCCAACTGGGCCACGGTCGGGTTACCCCAGCGTGTGTAGATGAACGGCGTGTCATCATTCATCCCTTCAACAGAAAAGGTAGCATCCGGTTCGGCAATGAAGGTGGTGGACATGACGATATTAGGCGCTGAAGCGCCGCTGGCCGGATCGGGACATTCTCCTGCATGCACGGCCAGTGTACGCAGGGAATTGGTCGAAACTTGTTTTTGAAATTTCATTACGCCAGTTGCTCCTTGATGCAGTTGATGCAGTCCCGCAACGCGCACACGCCGCAATTGTGAGCCATGAAGACGGGGATATTCCGGGATGAGGCGCTGTTCATCGCCTGGTTGCGAGCTTGATGGGAAATCTTATTGGTAAAAATCACCACAGCCCGGGACTGGCCGATCTTCGAGGACAGATTATTCTCCGAGCGGCTGAATACTCGCAGATCAATCCCCAGTTTTTCCGCTTCCTGCACATAATGTCTGTTCAAACGGTTCATTCCGCCAATCAGTGATACGCGCATCGTTCCCTCCTTAAAAACTCTTAGCCGGTCAAACGTTCACCGGCGACCTGTTTTTTCTCCTGCAAGCTGATGGAACCACTTAAAAGCCCGGCTATGACCTTTCTTATCCTATATTTATGCTCAACATCCCAGTCGAACTCAGCATAAAAAAGAATCAGCCGAATTGTCAAGAAATATATTTTATTTCTATAGTATTAATAGACATTATTTACACGAATAGACATATCTTTGAATCTGCCGCGATAGGGAGTGTTTCTAATAATGACCTCATACACACGCGAACGCTCGGGCCCCAAGAAACACCACGCCAGCATTGCATGGACCGGCCCTTCTTCCCCTTCGAAACAAGCCTCCACATCCCCGTTAGGACTAGTGCGCGCCCAGCCGCAAATACCCAAATTCAAGGCCATTGTCTGGGCATGGCTGACGTAATCGCTCCCCTGGATCTCGCCTTTAATTACCACTTTTCTCCGAATTGCCATGAGTCCTCCGCCATGTCGAATGAAAAGGCCGGATCCATTCCAGAAATCCGGCCTCACGATTTTCGTGTCAGCGTAACAACATTCACAACTTAGGCACATGGAAATTGTCAATGTACCGTTTTCCTCGTAGGGGCGACAGCACGGAATCATCGTGCTTCGCCCTGCTGCCGCTGACTGGGCAAGGCGGGCAAAGCAGATGAACCTTGCTTTGTCCCTACGTAAAAAGACGGTATCAGTAGGTTACGTATTAAAACGCCATCGCTTCAACGAACACACGCTCGAAATGAGGGTCTGCGGCCAGTTCCACACTGCTGATCCCGTCTACCAATTTATCCAGACGCTCCCGCAACTGACTGTTCAACAGAAGCATTTCCCCGCCTCCCCGGGCCGTATTGCCCAGAAAAGTCACCTTGCCTGCCGTCTCAGCCGGGAGCAGTCCCAGAGCCAAAAGACTCGATTCCTTGAGATGATAACCAAAGGAACCAGCAATGAGTACCCGGTCAACCCGGTCCGGGCTGACTCCGGCACGTTTCAGGAGCAGATCGAGGCCAGCCCGGATAGCCCCCTTGGCCAGTTGTACCTGGCGTACATCCTTCTGGCTCAGGGTCACGCGATCGCTGACCCGGAAAAGACGGACATTGCCCTCCCCCTCCAGCCGATGGGCCAGTTGCGGAGTTAGCTGGTCAACGCGGGCGAAACGTCCACTGGGGGTGATGACTCTCGATGAAATCAACTCCGCCACCAAGTCCATCAGACCGCTGCCGCAGATGCCCCGCGCCTCTTCACCGGCAATGGTTTCATAGCTCAACTCCCCATCAGCGGAGATGGCAACCCGCTCAATGGCTCCATTGGCGGCGCGCATGCCGCAGGTGATGTTCATCCCCTCGAAGGCGGGACCGGCGGCGGTGGCCGAGGTAATGATTTCGCCATCCACCGCCAGGGCCAGTTCTCCGTTGGTGCCGATATCGATGAACAAGCTTACTCCCGGCAGAGCAGCCAGATCAGCGGCCAGAATGCCTGCGCTGATATCGGCGCCCACATAGGCGGAGATTACCCGTGGCAAGTACACCAGACCGTGGTGAGAAATATTCAGGTTGATTTCCCTGGCGAGGATATGGTCGTGGCCACGGATAGTCGAAGTAAAGGGAAGCCGTCCCAACGGAGCCGGATCAACGCCTGCCGCCAGATGCAGCATGCAACTGTTGCCGCTGAAAACCGCCTCGTAGACGTACTCCGGCAAGATTCCGGCGCTGCCGGTCACCTCACCGATCAATCCGTTGAGAGCACCGATGACGTCTTGCTGCAACCGGGACAAACCATTGTCCACGGCGGCGAAACGGATACGCGAAAGGACGTCCTGGGCATGCAGACACTGGGGATTAAGAGCCGAGGCAACAGCCAGCTCGCGACCAGTCGCCAAATCCATCAGAACGGCCACCAGGGTGGTGGTGCCGATGTCGAACACGATCCCCGCGCAGAGTCTTTCCGTATTTCCCTCTTCCTTTGCCAGCAGACGGCCGTCTGCTCTGACCGACGTGGTTCCGGTCGCTTCATCGTACTGTTTGTAGACATAAGGAAGAGAAGCGACCGTGTGGTATTGTCCACGGTCCATGACCACCACTCCCTGTTCCGTCCGTTCGGGCACCGTGATACGAACATCGCCCCGGATGACGGCGTGACAAGCCAAAACCGCGCTGGTTGCCTCATCCGGATTTTGGGGAGATACGTCCGTTTCCAGATGGGCGAGATCCTCCCTAGGCGTGCGGACGAGACACTTGCCGCAATGCCCGGCGCCGTTGCAGGGAGCTTCGATGAGCACGTCAGCCCGGCGAGCGGCTTCCAGCAGAGTTGTGCCGTCAGGTACCAGCGCCGTCTTGTCATGGGGTAAAAAGTGTACGCGATGCACGTCAACCCTCCTTTACCGTGTTGGTCATGGCCCGGATGGCTGCTAAAGAGGTGGAGGTGCTCAGGCCGCAGGCAGGCGAGATGATATCAATGCCGTCCCGCACCAGCGAGGCCGTACGCCGCGCCACCTTTTCCTCTTCCCCCGATTCCAGGAGAATCGTGCTCAGGTTGCCCATGGTGGTGATCTCAGGATATTCGGCCTTGAGCTGTTTCAGATTAACGAATGCGTCGGTGCTGATGGCGTCGGCATGCAGTTGCACCAGGGAAGGTTTGACCGCCTTCATCTCCCCGCAGATATGGACTAGCACCGGCGCTCCGCTGGCATGGATGCCGTCGATGATCCGGTTGAGATAGATAACGGCGAATTCATCAAACATGCGCGGTCCAAGGATCTCCCCCGTGGCAGTGGGATCGCCGATGCAGATGGCGTCAGCGCCGCTCTCCACCAGCGTCCGGCCAAAGGCGATCAGGAAATTGCTCACGTACTCCAGCACGCGATGTGATGCCTCCCCCTCTTTGCGCAACTCTTTCAGGAAACGCATGGGATCCACCAGGGACGCCGCCGTACTGATCGGCCCGGTCAGACTGGCGATCACCGGCTGATCGGGATGGAGGCGGGACAACCGCTCCACGGCCCCGGCCAGTTCGGAGATGCGGCCAGAAGTGAGCATCGCGTTGATATCGCGAAATACGACTTCCTTTACCGAAGCGTGGCATTCCCGCTGGATCTTTGGCTCGCAGGCCAGAGAACCGAAGTTGATCTCGCTCCCCAACACTTCCGCCTCGACGGTCATGCAGAAGGGAACTCCAATATTCTCGAAGCCGGTTTCCAGATGGATATCACTGGATAGTTCCGCCATGCGGCCAGCCTCGAAATGGGCTTCGGGCAGGGTATGGCCGGTCTTGGTCATGACATCCACGATGGCGGAGTTCATCATACCGCCGGTGCAGATGACCGGCGGGCGATCAACACTCTTTCCGGCGATGACTCTTGAGAGGCGTTCTTTGGGACTCAGTGAACTCATGGGGTTCTCCGCGATAATTCAGGAGGCCAGCCGATTTCGCGCGTCGCATCGAGCATGGCCCGGATATTGTCAAAAGGGGTTTCGGTGGGCAGGCTGCACCCCGAAGCAACGACAAAGCCTTTGGGGTTATCACCGGCTTGGGCGACGCAATCGAACACCGCTTGGCGGACATCCGCAGGAGCCCCCTGCAGCATGACTTCCGAGGGATGCACGTTGCCCATCAGCCGGACCCTGTCACCAACAGCCGCGGCTGCCGCCGACAGGCTGACGTCGTTATCAATGCTGATGCAGTCCGCACCGGCATCGGCCATGTCACGCCAGATACGCTCGGTCTTGCCGCAGATGTGCAACGTGACCGATTTGCCGTGCCCATGGATGAAGTCGATCAGTCGCTTCAGATAGGGCTGGGCAAACTCCCGGAACTGGCGCGGGCCGATGACCGTGTTGGAGGACATGGGGTCGGTCAGGCTGGGCACGCACCCCACCGCCATAATGGCTTCGGCGTAACGCAGAGCCGATTCCAAGGCCAATTCACAAAGGCGATGCACCGCATCGGGATTTTTCATGGTCAGCCGCACCAGATTTTCCGTGCCGATCAAAAAGGATGCCGTAGTAAATGGTGCCGTTAAAGCGCCTGTAACCGGCACTTCCTGCCCCAGTTCATCCACCACTCGCGCCATTGCATCAAGGTGGGCAGGGAGATTTCCGTCACGTTGGGGATCGACCGGCCGCAGACGGGAGATCTCATCAACGCCGGCAATGGCGGACCGCTCCAGATAGGCGGTTTCATCCTCCGGGTAATGAACACCGGCCCCCATGGCTTCGGCCAGAGTGTACAGATCGGTAAAGACCCTGATCACGTCATAGCCGAACAGGCGATAGGAGGCGATCTGAGCATCGGCAATCAGTTTCCCGTTTCCCTTAAACTGGGAGACTTTGACTCCGATCACCCTGGCGGCCGTATTGCCCACAATGGGAACACAGGGAAGCCGGTCGATGGCACCCCCCTTGACGTAAGCCGTGAAACGCTGTAATGGCTTCATCTGATCTACCGACATTGTTTCAGCTCCGATGGACGGTTGCTGCCGGTCAAAACAAAAAAGGCCAGACCTGCCGGGCGAATATCTCCGCTCGTTCAAGCCTGGCCTCCAGTTTGTCCGGTCAGCCGTAATAAGTTTATGACTACACCCTAACAGGGGGTCACGATTGAGTCAAGAATAAAATGTATTATCTATATTTTTTATATTTATTATTTCTCGGTGGGCAATCGACTGTTTATTCAGAGACTCGGAATTGCCGAGGCACCAGTTTTAGGTTCTCTCGATCCACCCTCCACCCAGTACATATTCACCGTCATAGAGTACGGCTGCCTGACCGGGAGTGACGGCGCTCTGGGGGGCGTCAAAGACAACCTTGAAACGCCCCCCATCCAGAGCAACAACCCGGCAGGGCGCGGGCGAATGCCGGTAACGGATACGGCATGAGGCACTGAATTCGGCGCTCGCAGAAGGGGAGTTCCAAATCGCCCCGGAAACGGTCATGGAGGTGGTTGCCAATTCCTCTCGCGCACCCACCACCAGGCGGTTGAACTCCACATCCAGGGCCAGCACATGCAACGAATGGGGCCAGGCAATCCCAAGCCCCTTGCGCTGCCCCACCGTGTAGCGGTGCAGACCGGCATGACGGCCGATCACACGGCCATCAAGAGTGACCATGTCTCCCGGCTCCGGAGTAACGCCGGATGTTTCCAGAAAACGGACGTAATCGTTATCGGGGATAAAACAGATCTCCTGGCTCTCCCGTTTTTCAGCCACCGGCAGGTTAAACTGAGCGGCCAGTTCCCTGACCTCCCTTTTTTCCAGCTCTCCCACGGGAAAAAGAATATGGCGCAACTGTTCTGCTGTCAGGGTAAACAGGAAATAGGACTGGTCCTTGAGCGGATCATGCCCCGCCAGCAAGCGACCGAACCCGTCCGCGTCGCGCAGGATACGGGCGTAATGGCCGGTAGCCAGAAATCCGGCTCCCATGTCACGGGCTTGCTTCAGCAACAGATCGAACTTGATCAACTCGTTGCACCGGATACAGGGATTGGGGGTCCGGCCGGAGACGTATTCGGTCCTGAAGTAGTCCATCACAAGCCGTTTGAATTCAGCACGCATATCAATCACTTCAAAGGGGATGTCCAGCTTCTTGGCAACTCTACCGGCATCCATAACATCGTCCAGGGAACAGCAGGTCTTCATCCTGCAACCGGCCTCCCGGGGAACCGGATCGTAAAGTTGCAGCGAAACTCCCATGACCTGATATCCCTGTTGCTTGAGCAGGGCTGCGCTGACCGAGGAATCGACGCCACCACTCATGGCCACAACCACTCTTGCACCCGGCTCAATCAGATCATTCTTTTTAAAACCACTAGTCATCGACTTTGATAAAATCAAGCTGGTAATGCCCGTCACTGGTCTGGCTCAGGGAAATAAGCTTGTGGCCTTCAGCCTTGAGGCTACGGGGGACATTTTTCATCGGCTCGCCGTCATCCAGCAACACTCGCACGCATTCTCCCGCGTCCAGATCCTCCAGGGCAAGTTTGATTTTTACGAAGTTGGTGGGACATTTGACCCCACGCAGATCCAGCAACTGCATCGACACTCCTTATTCCGGTTTCAAATCAAAGAGAATTACATTGATTTCGAGTTGAGATGTTCAGATAGATCACAGGTATTGAGCGCGCCCGTTTCGTCGCGCAACTCGGCAATGGTCGGGTTATCTCCACAAAGGGGACAGTTGCTGTTTTTGCGAAACTCAATGGTCCGAAATTCCATGTCCGCCGCATCATAGGTCAGTATGCGGTCGGTGAGCAATGTGCCGATGCCGAGCAGATATTTAATGGCTTCAGTAGCCTGGATGCTGCCGATCACCCCAGGCAACACGCCCAGCACTCCGGCCTGGGAGCAGGTGGGAATGGCGTCTTTGGGTGGCGGCTCGGGGAATAGACAACGGTAGCAGGCGCTCCGGCCGGGCAGGATGGTAAAGGTCTGGCCGAAGAACTGCAGTATACCGCCATGGGAATAGGCTTTTCCGGCCAGTACGCAGGCATCGTTGACCAGATATTTGGTGGCAAAATTATCGGCGCCGTCGATGATGAAATCATAGTTGGCGATAATTTCGTTGATGTTGGAGGCATCGATCCATTGCCGGTACTCGTGAATATGCACGTCGGGATTGATGGCCGCCATTTTCTCCCGGGCTGATTCGACCTTGGGTCTGCCGATGTCGGCGGTTGTGTGAATAACCTGGCGCTGAAGGTTGGAAAGCTCAACGACATCAGAGTCGGCAATGCCGATGGCGCCCACCCCGGCGGCGGCAAGATAGAGAGCTGCCGGAGCCCCCAGACCACCAGCCCCAATAATCAGCACCCGACTTGACAAAAGCTTTTTCTGGCCCTTACCGCCCACTTCCCTGAGAAGGATATGCCGGGAGTAGCGCTCTATCAGAGAATCGTTCATATAGGTTTCCAGCCTTAAATTTCAGTCAGGATTCGCTCTTTTTTCTCTTTACGCATCTTCCGCCCGTACGAGGGCTGAGGCCATTCAATTTTAATTCCACACCCTCCAGCAGCAAAACAGAATTGTTGGAAACAGGGGTGTGCGGGAACTCCGAAGAGTCAACTCCCCTGCCATCCAATACAATTTTTCGGATCTTCGAAGCTGCCACGCCAAAATGCTCAAACAGTTCGCTTACACTTATGAAGGTCCGACAGCCGATATTAAGCTCCCACGCTTTCCCGTTAACCGTAAGCATCATGACAAAATCCCTTTTTCAGCGGATGACTGTTTGGATAAACCGGCAAAAAAGTTGCTTTTTTTTTGCGCACAATCTAAATGAAATCATATCTTTATAAAACTCATAGATATTACCGATTAGCAAATTACACCAAACGTGTCAACAATTAAATTATGCTACGCCTTCAATCAAGCAGCTTCATAAGTTAGCTCTCCAGACTTTTTGAAGTAAGTTTTCTTCTGCCATGCTTTCTGCCATGTAGTTTCATAAACAGAATTTTTTCATACAAACATTGCAGAAGGATCCACTCTCTGCTAGCGTGACGGACCAGTCCCCCCGGCTCGACACCTCGACAGTGCTCTCGATCAATTGGGGATGAATGCTGCCTGCATTGCGAACCTGGTTGACGAATAACAGCTCCCGCAGTGACCCGGTATTCACTTCGTCGGCCATGGCGTATACCAGGTTACTGTTTTCCAACAGGATCTTTTGCGACTTGGTCAGAACCTCGTAGCCTCTTCCCTGTGATCTCACCAGATTCAGGAGGCGGGCTGACCTTCCCCCTGGAGGAATACCACAAGATCGCAGAGGCCATGCATGTGCACCATGAAGGGCTCGGCGATCCTGACGATCAACGACCACCCCGAAATGCGGAAAATCTTCAAGGAGTTCAAGATGGAGACGGTGGATATCAACTACACCATCGGCGGATGCAAAATCCGGAGTAGACTGGACAGCAATTC
>MTLD01001320.1_pt1 | contig 93321 bp, 80 predicted proteins | sample 1982471 | NCBI WGS metagenome assembly MTLD01 (sample SAMN05712604, study PRJNA340218) | biofilm metagenome | isolation source: sample SPM anode biofilm adapted to -50 mV | place: USA | collected 2012-02-03
GCCCGAGGACCGGTCGCGGCTCGGACTCGCCAACAGCCGCATGGGGGGCGACGCTGTTTGCGGCCGGGAGGCCTGGGAGAGTCAGACCTGCTTTCGCCTTGATCTTGGCCCCGTGTCGTACCGGCAGTTCCAGCGGCTCATTCCGGGCGGCGACCTGCTCAAGCCCCTCATTTCTCTGGTCAGCTACCTGGTGGGGGTGGAGTACGAGTTTGAGATCAGACCCTATCTCAGACGGGACGAAGTCCCCGGTTTCGTCATCGGCAAACCGGCTCCCGATTCACCGCGTCTCGGTTTATCAACCTGGATGAAGACGCCGGGGGTGCCGATGGGGAGAGACCCCTATGTCAACTTCGAAGCTGCAGGTTTGATGGGATGTAAACTTTGAGTAAGGAGGACCACCATGATTAAAACGGACCTGAAATCACTGATCGGCAAACTTAACACAACTTGTCGGGGCGCTTTGGAGGCGGCCGCGGGGCTCTGCCTTTCCCATACACACTATGAGGTTGAGCCGGAGCATTTCTTCATCAAGTTGCTGGAGATGCAGGATACCGACTTCCACAAGGTTCTGCGGCACTTCGAGATTAACGAGGGGCGCCTGGTTGCCGATCTCACCCGCACCATCGAGGGATTCAAAAGGGGGAATGCCCGCACTCCGGCTCTCTCCCCCCGTATTCCCCGCATGATCCAGGATTCGTGGCTGATGGCATCCGTGGATTACCACTCTCCGGTCATACGTTCCGGCCATGTCGTGCTGGCCCTGCTCTCCGATGCGGAAATGGGGCGGATGCTCATCGCCAGTTCGGATGCATTCAAAAAAATATCCGTTGAAACCCTGGAAAAGAACCTGGCCGATCTTGTGGCCGGCTCCCGGGAGGATGCGGAGAGCGGCGGTGTTCCACGACTCGCTGCGGCCGGGGCTGAACAGGCAGGCCCGGCCGGCACCAAGGCCCTGGATCAGTTCACCATCAACCTGACCGAGAAGGCCCGTAAAGGGGAGATTGATCCGGTGCTGGGAAGGGATTTCGAGATCCGGCAGATGGTCGATATCCTGATCCGCCGCCGCCAGAACAATCCGATCCTGACCGGTGAAGCAGGCGTTGGAAAGACTGCCGTGGTTGAGGGTTTTGCCCTCAGGATCGTGCAGGGGGATGTGCCGCCACCGCTCCGGAATGTGGAGATACGAACCCTGGATCTGGGCCTGCTGCAGGCCGGGGCGGGGATCAAGGGTGAGTTTGAGGAACGGCTCAAATCGGTCATCAAAGAGGTTAAGTCATCACCGGTCCCGATCATCCTCTTCATCGATGAGGCCCACACCCTGATCGGTGCGGGAGCTTCGGCCGGTTCAGGAGATGCGGCCAATCTTCTCAAGCCTCCCCTGGCGCGGGGGGAATTGCGCACCATCGCCGCAACCACCTGGGCTGAGTACAAGAAGTATTTCGAGAAGGACGCTGCACTGGCCCGACGTTTCCAGGTAGTAAAGGTGGAGGAGCCGGACGAGGAAAAGGCCATGGTCATGATGCGGGCCGCTGCCCCTTTCCTGGAGAAACACCACAAGGTCATGATAACCGACGAGGCCCTGCGGGATTCGGTCCGACTCTCCCATCGCTACATCACCGCCCGCCAGCTCCCGGACAAGTCGGTCAGTGTTCTGGATACCGCCTGCGCACGGGTTGCCATCGGGCTTACGACGAGCCCTTCCGCAGTCGAGGACATCATCCGGCGCATCGCCGATATCGACAGCGAGTTGAAAATTCTGGAGCGCGAATCTCTGATGGGGCAGGAGCATGGTGAGCGGATCACAGCCCTGGCTGCCGACAAAATTGATTGTCAGGCCCGGTTGGAACTGCTTGACGCCCGCTGGAAGCAGGAACTGGAGATTGCCACCCGGATAATCGGACTGCAGAGCCAGATTTGTGACGTCCACGAGATCAACCCGGCCGACGAGACCATACCGCAGAAGCGGGACGAACTAAAGACGCTGGAGGCAGAACTGGCCGGAGTTCAGGGGAAAGAGCCCTTGGTGCAGGTGGCGGTCGATTCCCAGACCATCTCCGAGGTTATCTCCGGCTGGACCGGAATACCGACCGGGCGGATGCTGGCGGACGAAATCGTCACCGTGCTGAAGATGGACAAGTTGCTGGGAGAGCGGATCATCGGCCAGGATCACGCCCTGCAGGCTGTCGCCCAGATGATCCAGACCGCCCACGCCGGCATCGAAGATCCTTCCAAGCCGACGGCGGTTTTTCTCTTTGCCGGCCCCAGCGGCGTCGGCAAGACCGAAACGGCCCTGGCCCTGTCGGAGCTGATGTATGGCGGCGAGGATCACGTCATCACGATCAACATGTCTGAATACCAGGAGGCTCACACCGTATCCGGCCTCAAAGGTTCCCCTCCCGGCTATGTCGGGTACGGCGAAGGCGGTGTCCTGACCGAGGCGGTACGCAAACGACCTTACAGCGTCGTCCTGCTGGATGAGGTGGAGAAAGCCCATCCGGATGTAATGGAGCTCTTCTACCAGGTTTTTGACAAGGGAATCCTGGAGGACGGCGAAGGACGGCGGATCGACTTCAAGAACACCGTCATCATCCTGACCACCAATCTGGGGACCGACACCATTATGAAAGTCTGCGCCGACGAAGAAACCATGCCGGATTGGCAGGGACTCTCCGGGGTGCTGAGGCCGGAACTGCTGAAACATTTCAAACCGGCTTTTCTCGGGCGGCTTAAAATAGTGCCTTACTATCCGATAACCGACAAGAACATGCGTCTGATCGTGAAGCTCAAGCTGGAGCGCATCGCCAGGCGGATGCGAGAGAACAGAAATGTTTCCTTCGTCTACGATAAGGAGATTATCGAGACTATTGCCAGTCGCTGCAAGGAAGTGGAAAGCGGGGCGCGCAATGTGGATCATATCCTCACCAACACACTGCTTCCGGAGTTGTCGCGGGAGTTGCTGACGAGGATGGCGAAGGGGGAACAGATCAAGGAAGTGAAGGTAAAGTTGAAGGGGGAAGGGTTTAGTTTCAAGGTCTGTTAGAAAAATGTAAAGGCTTAAACCACGCATTTCTGCATAAAACAAAGGAGGGCAAAATGTCTTACAGAGGCGACTTTTACATACCACAAAACATAATCGGATATACCGGTAATATCAGCAATAATCCAACCGTATATTTTCAGAATGGAACAAGCTACGGTCACATCACACAGTCCCATGATATACGGCAAAACGTAGGTAGAGAAGAAGTGCGCCAGGCACAAGATTACGCAATCAGGAATGTCAACGGCAGGGCGCAAGAGTGGGCGGGTGGACGCTGTTTTCACAATTCGCGCAATGCGTTCATAAGTGCTGCTGGCCTTGGGTCCGTAGCGAAGTGCATACTCAGCCTGGGGATTGCTAATCATAAAGAAAAGAAACAATGGAGCGACTTAACGGATAGACAGCAAGATCTGGTATTCGACGGTAAAATAAAGTAGTGCCTGAAGTTAACCCGGTGTCAATTTGCCTGCATTCCTCATAATACCCCCTTCGGGAGGGCAGCGGCTTATCTCCAGCCGGAAGTCGTCGCTGAGGATCGGACGTCTCTCCAATTGCGAGATCAGTCTGGAGTACCCGGGAATATCCCGGAGGCCGAAATTTTCAGCACCGCAACCAGCCGATGTTGCTCAGCCGTAACTGGAAAATAGCACCGCTACTTGCAACGGGACTGCCGTTGGGTATACTTGAGGAAACTTATTATGAAATTTTAAGCTCGGAGCTTGCGGTCGGGGATCTTTTGCTGCTTTGCACCGATGGTATTAAGGAGCGCAAAAATGGAGCCGGCGAAATGTTCGGGGAAGAACGGCTCATGAACGTACTTGCCAGTATGGTGGATAAGGACGCGGATGCAGTAAAGACGGCAATCTGTGAGGTTGTAGACAGCTTCAGAGGTGATGTGCCGATGCGTGACGACATGACCTATGTGGTGCTGAGAAGAGTCCTTTATTGCCAGACGCCTTGAAGAGGTAATCACCATGTCCTACTCACAGGATGAAAAACTGATTGCGATAAAGAGTCCACTGGGCAAGGACGTCCTGCTCCTGACAGGTTTCAGTGGCACCGAGGAAATCTCCCGTCTGTTCAGCTTTGAACTCGCCATGGTCTCGGAGAAACACGATATTTCCTTCGATGCGATCGTGGGGCAGGGTGTGACGGTTTCCTTTGTGCTGGCCGATGGTAACTCCCGCTATATTAACGGCATCGTATCCAGTTTTTCTCAAGGGCGGGGAGGTGGCGAAAAAGGTGGTGACCCGCAGTTTTCCTACTATCGAGCCACTTTGGTTCCGGCGCTCTGGCTCCTGACTCAAACCTCGGACATGCGGATATTTCAGAACAAGTCGGCTCCCGACATTATCGACAAGGTCTTTAAGGACCAAAACTACAAGGATTATCGCCTGAAGCTCCAGGGACGCTACGCCAAGCGCGATTACTGTGTCCAGTACCGGGAAACAGATTTTAATTTCGTCTCGCGCCTGATGGAGGAAGAGGGAATCTATTACTTTTTTGAGCATGAAGACGGCAAACACACCATGGTGATCGGCGACGACCCCTCCTGTCACAAACCCTGCCCTGGTCAGAAAACGGCCTCCTACCACCTGAGTGCTGAAGGGTGGCTGGAGGAGGATATCATCACCTCTCTGGAGATGAGCAAGCAGATTCGGGTTGGCAAGTACACTCTTGCCGATTACAACTTCGAAATACCCAACACCGATCTCACAGCAGTGGTACCGAGCAATACTACGCTGGGTCCCGGCGAGCGGGAAGTTTACGACTACCCCGGTCTCTACGGAAAGAAGTCCGATGGCAACCGGCTTGCGAAGATCCGCATGGAAGAGGAAGAGGCCCAGATAACCAAGATCCTGGGTGGCAGCGGTTGCCGGGCTTTCACCAGCGGTTACAAATTTACCCTGACAGACCACTACCGCCGTGACCTGAACGACAAGGATTACCTGCTGGTTTCTGTGACCCACGAAGCGGTGGAGGGGTACAGCGCCGATGCGGAGCCGACCTACCGCAACAGTTTTCAGTGCATCCCCCACGAAGTCCCGTTCCGTCCGTTCCGCACCACCCCCAAGCCGTTCGTCAAAGGAGCCCAGACCGCCATTGTTGTCGGCCCTTCGGGCGAGGAGATCTACCCCGACAAGCACGGCCGGGTGAAGGTGCAGTTCCACTGGGACCGGGAAGGAAAAAAGGATGACAAGAGTTCCTGCTGGATCAGGGTCAGCCAGGCCTGGGCCGGCGGCGGCTGGGGCGCCATGTGCATCCCCCGCATCAAGCAGGAGGTCATCGTAGATTTTCTCGAAGGGGATCCGGACCGGCCGATCATCACCGGACGGGTCTACCACGGCGCCAATCCGCCGCCCTATGCGCTACCGGGGGAGAAAACAAAAAGCACTATGAAGTCAGATTCCTCCCTGGGTGGAGGCGGGTTTAACGAGATGCGCTTTGAGGACAAGAAGGGGAGCGAGGAGATTTTCCTGCATGGCCAGAAGGATTGGACCATTGCCATCCTGAACGACAAGAACCAGACCGTGGGGCATGATGAAACTCTGGCGGTGACAAACAACCGGACCAAGAGCGTGGGACACGATGAAACCATCGCCATTACGAACAACCGGACGAAAACGGTGGGGGTAAACCAGAGCGAAACCATTGGCGCTAACAAGGATATCAAGGTTGGGGCGAACCATAATGAGACAATTGTAGCCAATATGTCCCTTACAGTGGGGAGCAACAAGACTGAAACAGTTGCCATCAACACCGCCGAGACCATCGGTGCTGCCAAGGAATTGACAATTGGGGGGCTCTATCAGGTAAGCGTCGGGGCCGCCATGAACGAGACCATCGGCGCGGCCAAGGCCGAGGAAATCGGGGCGGCCAAGTCGGTCAACGTCGGCGCCAGTAGCAGTGAAAATGTGGGGGTGAATAAATCGGTGAATGCCGGAAGCAATATTTCGGAAACGGCCGGAGAAAGTTTTGCTGTTGATGCGGGTAAGGATGTACTGGCTAATGCTGGCAAAAAAATGATGTTGGCTTCCGGAGATGATTTTGGAATTTCCGGCGGCAAAAATGGAAGTGTCGAAATAGCCGATGAACTTACCATCAAGTGTGGTGATGCGACTATTACCATGAAAAAAAACGGGGATATCATCATTGACGGTAAAAACATCAGCGTCAACGGATCGGGCAATCTTGTGATGAAGGCAAACAAGATAGCGGGGAATTAATATGGAAAAAACAATAGTTCGACAGCTGTTTCCTGTTGAAACTCCAGCATCTTTCGAAGGGGTGTGTGTCGGCAGGATCGTTCGGATAGACGCAGAAGGGAAAGTTATGGTCGCTTTTGCCGGTTCTCAGAATTCAGAGATTGCGGCACGTGTTACCAGTACTGTCATGAAGAAACTTAACGCTTCGGATCCGTCGCGTCGTGAGGTTCTTCTTGCATTTGAGAACAATGATCCTGAGCTGCCGATAGTCATCGACACGATGCATTCGCTACTTGATGAAATTGCGGAGGTGACGGATGTTGTTCTTGAGGCGAAAGAAGCCGAAGATGTGCTGATCGACGGTAAACGGATAACCTTTGATGCTCAGGAAGAGATTGAGTTGCGTTGCGGAAAATCTAGCATAACCCTCACTAAAGCAGGAAAGGTTTTAATTCGCGGGGCATATCTGCTAAGCCGATCGTCCGGTGCGAATCGTATAAAGGGTGGTTCAGTACAAATCAACTGATAGTCTGCTGTTTTTTTACGTTGGATTTTTCTGCCAGGTAATCATCTATGGGACTCACCGTCTACGCTGAAAACATGGGTTTTTTCCACAAGGGAAGCGGCGGAAAGGGGGTTGCTCCCGGCGATGTTTGCCTGAGTCCGCCACCTCCCCCTACCGGTCCCGTACCGGTTCCCTATGTAAATTCGCTTAGTGCCGCGGACTTGGCCGATGGAAGCAAAACGGTCACTATCGACGGCGAGTCGACCGCATTGGAAGATAGTTCCAACATTTCAACCAGTACCGGTAACGAAGGGGGCACTCAAGGCGGCAACATTATTACGCATAAGACCAAAGGTAAGGGATACTTCAAGCTTTGGTCTTTTACCGTGCAGATCGAAGGCAAAGGAGTCGACCGACATGGCGACCCACTTGGCCAGAACTGCGCTTCCATGCCGCCCGGCGCGGTCGATTTTGCCGCAATCGTTAAGTTTCAGGCACTCAGGGCTGCAAAGGGTCCTTGCAAAAAAGCCAACCCCCGTAATGCCGGCACCAACAAGAAACAGAAAAAGAAGGTAAAGGGCGGCCCATGCTGGCAGTGCGGCAGGGTGACCTCCGGTCGTAAAATCAGATCCAAGTTCACTCCGGACCATCAGCCTCCACAGAGTCGCGCCTGGTATATGGGTGGATGTCACGCTACCAAGGCAGAATGGAAGGCATGGGTGAAGGATGAAGGTTCGGTGGTACCTCACTGCAAAGGATGCTCTAACAGTCAGGGCGGAAAACTATCAAATGCTACCATTAGCGATCTGCTTAATATGAATCTGGTCTTCTAGCGAGTTGTTCGCATCTGATGCACGGGTTTTGTCGAGTGGCGGAAAGGACAGTTTATGTCGCGTTATGACGAATTGATGAAGGAATACTTGGACGAGTTGCGCAAAGCCAGGGAAAAAGCACTTAAATGGTGGGACGCACTGGTGGCGCGGGAAACCGCTTTGGCAGGGAGTCGGTCAAATGCCCTTCAAATATTAAAGATGCGTTGGCAAGTCGGTCCTGTCTCTCATCCTTACGTAATTGCCGTTTACCGTTCTTTTTACCTGAGAGTTGTTGAGATGAACCAAAAAGTGGACGAGGAAGAGAAGTGGACGAACGCTGAAACTGAAAAAGAAGCCTCCTGGGGCGTGGAAGATGGGGACGAATACGAAGAAGAAGGAACAGTCGAACCGGAATATCTTCTTCGTAATGACCTGAACCACTGGGACATAGAGCTTTACGAATTCATGCAACCGCTTGTTTTTTCACCGATCGGTCTTGATCCTGACGAAAATTACGCTTAAGCCTGAGGAAAACCATGAATGACCTGATTCTGCATCGCGTTCAACAAGGTCTGACCAGACTTCTAAGCCTGCCGCGCGATCTGGACGAAGCCTGGCCACGGCCCCATCAGCCTATTCACCTATCTGCGGCGTCCGAGGTGCACCGCAAATTGTTTCAAGAATACGAAAAGGAACTTGATGAGAATGTCAAAATCGCCCTGGACTGGTGGAAGGGGCGGCTCAACGTCAAACAACATCGTGAGAATCTGGACCGCAAAGAAGCACTGCGTGCCATGTACTCAGAAACCATTGCCGGGCCTGTTTCACCGGAGATTATCTGGGTTGTGCGAAAATACTGGTTTGAATGCGAAAAGCTGAACAAGTCTTTGCCAACATCGCAATGGATTCCGCCGGAAGTGTTTCTTATTACTTGGCTCATGGATTGCGAGCGTGAGCAAGCCCTTGATGTATTGAGTGGAATGATCTACTGGCCTATCGGCCTGGACGAGGATGGAAATTGGGTCTGATATGGTAGTTTATCTTAACAATGGAACCCCGTTTTCCGCGGAGAGCTTCATCTTGCCTGACCCAGACGGACAGGAGACACTATTAGTCGTTCTCGTTGCCGTCTTCGAAGCAATTTTGGACGGTAAACTCATACTGGCCGACGAACAACGTTCTGTCCGCGTAGCAGATGTATATTTCGGCGATCCCGGTTTTTCCAGCATTCGTTACGAAGCGGAGCTTGCATTAGTCAAGCCACGCGTCGACGTGCTACTGAACGGACATGCTTATGCGCCAAAAGGAGTGCCGGCGCGATCAGTGCCGGTTGAACTGGTTGTGGGAACGATGCGCAAGCCGTTGATAGTACTAGGAGACCGGAGTCGTTTGACAGGGTTGATGGCTTCAAGTCCGCAGCCGTTCGATAAAATGCCGATTATATACGAGCGAGCATATGGTGGGATGATGGAAAAACCGAAGCCATGCGGCGATCAGCGTAACATGGTGGGAATCGGTTTTCGTGGAGCCGCATCAAGCTCCCCTGAAGTGCAGAGCGATTATCCCAACATCGTATATCCGGGCAATGAGAATGTTCCGGCCGGATTCGGAGTTGTAGCTCGCAGCTGGAAGCCTCGAATCGATTATGCAGGAACTTTTGATAAAGCCTGGCTCGCCGAACAAGCGCCGCTGTTGCCGCAAGATTTTGATCCAAGGCATTACCAATGCGCCCCTGAAGATCAACAGCTTCCTCTGGTCGAGGGGGGGGAAACGGTAGTGGTTCACAATATGACGCCGCAGGGTATTTGGGCGTTTAGAATTCCAAGGTTGGATGTGCCGGTGTTGCTGCTTTATCAGGATCGCATCGTCCCGTTCGGGTTGCGCATGGATACGGTGTTGATCGAGCCTGATGAACATAGACTTACGCTGACGGCTCGCATGCAGATTCCGTTGCTTCGTGGTCCGGGCGTACTGCGTGAGGTTGCGCTAGGACACATGAAAAGAACTTGGCTGAGGGCGCAAGAATCCCGCAAAATTTACATTGACAGGATTGGCGACCGGGGAGTGGATCCAATGAAGCCATGTTTCATTATATGAGTACACCGCTCGACATCATCGGTTGGGGAGCCGTCACTCCTGTCGGGCTTGACGCACGGCAAACCTGCGCTGCGGCCCGCGCTCGTATTTCAGGGGTGCGCGAAATCCTGACGCTGCCACCGGATTTTGAGCCGGTCTTCGGTGCGACTGTGCCGGCAAAGCCATCGCTCAAACAATCGCCAGATGCCTGGCTCACATCATTGGTTTGCCGAGTGATTCGCGAGGCGTTGGAAAACTTGTCTCCAGACCCGGCTCACACCGCGCTCTTGTTATCGGTTCCCGCTATTCAGAAACCGGACTCCGGGGAGCCCAGGCTTGCCGGAAAACAGTGGATCAAATCTATTGAAGATCGCCTGAATTGCAGCTTTCATTCGTCCTCAACTGTTTTTGATCAGGGGCATGCTGCGCCGATCACAGCTCTGCAGGTCGCACGAGAGCTGCTCGGACGCCAAACTGTCAAATATTGTCTGATTGCAGGCGTTGAATCTATGGTGAACCGGGCTTGTATTAATCGACTGGTCGAATGGAACCGTCTCTACGGTCCAGAAAATTCGCAGGGAGTTATTCCCGGTGAGGGATCGGCCTGTGTGCTTGTTACACTCGCCGGTCAGACCCAATTGCCAGTGCTTGCTCAGGTGATAGGTTTCGGCACTGATAATGAAACGGATACAGTGCTGGGGACACGCACATCAGTTGGCAAGGGGCTTTTGCAGGCATTGAGAAAGGCACAGGCTGATTCGGGTATCGATGAGTCGGCCATTACTGTACGCGCGTCGGATATGAACGGTGAGCGATACCGTGGATTGGAATCGATGTTCGCTGACGCACGCTTTTACCGCAACCGGCGACAACGACACATCATGCTGCTGCCAGCCATGTCGGTCGCCGATATGGGGGCAGCGGTCGCACCGTTGTTGATTATTATGGCGGCTACTGCCATGGTTAAAGGGTATGTTCCGGGTCGTTTTACGATGTGTGAATTGTCATCCGAACATGGGCTGCGGGGAGCGTGTCTGGTGGCCGGTTCTTCACGGTTGCCGCAATATTACGAAACCGTCATTGCTTGTCAATTTGGTATGGAGCGGTTACCTGCTGTTTTTGATCGTCCTGTTTCAGCCAAGTCCGTGATCCCGGACGTTATTGAGCAGCATGCCGAAGAAGGGGCCTTTCTATGGACCTTGCGGCGAAGCGCGACTTGCGGGCCAAATTTTTCCCTTCATGACCTTACCGATCTCGATATGCGCGTCGATTCGCACCTGGACGGTCTTTATCTCTCTGGTGAAACAGGTTGGGAAGTTTGTAAGAAGGGACTTAAATGGAAGGCTCCCGGCGAATTTTTCGCGGCAGCCGCGGTTGCGTTTGCACAGAGTGATAACAAGAAGATTGAAATGGTTCTGACTGCCACTGCCAAAGCGCCGGTGGGGGCTCTAGGGGTCGCCTCTGCGCTGGGGTGGCTTCCTCAACCCCTTGCTCAACCCTTGATCGATAAACTTCTTTCGTCTAAAGAAGCTTTGTGTCGATATATAGGTATTACTGCCGCAGCTGTGCAACAATATAATCCAGGATCAGTTTTGCTCGCCGCCATCGATGAGTCGGATCTCCGGATTCGGGCCCGCGCTCTGCGCGCTGTCGGGGAGCTGGGAATACGCGATCTGCTTCCAGCGCTTCGCTGCAATTTTACCTCAAGTGATCCCGCTTGCCGTTACTGGGCTGCCTGGTCTTACGTTCTCCGTGCCGATGCCCCTACGTCGGCACTGGAGGTGTTGCGGGAGATTGCCGAATCGGATTCCATCTTCAGTGATGGTGCGGCGACAATGGCTGTACGGCGGATGAATGTAGTTTCGGCGCTAGCATGGTATGACAAATTGCTATCAAAGTTGTCGCAACTTCGCATGGCAATAAATACGGCCGGCGCATTGGGAGATCCGGATTCCGTACCTTGGCTGATCGATCTGATGCGTCAAAAAGATTTGGCGCGAGTTGCGGGTGAAGCCTTTACCACCATCACCGGAGCTGATCTTGACCAACTCAAGCTGGAGATGAGGCCGCCGAAAGATCTCGAAACAGGGCCAACTGATAATCCGGCGGATGAGAATGTTGATATGGACCTTGATGATAAACTCCCGTGGCCGGATATTGATCTGATCAAGGTTTGGTGGGACAAAAACAAGGGCAGCTTCAAAGCCGGAACTCGCTACCTCTGCGGACAGCAGTTAACTGAGAGTAACCTCCAGCATCTACTTCGTTATGGTTATCAACGTCAGCGTCATGCCGCCGCGCTGGAGCTGGCGATCAGGAATCCTGACAAGCCTCTTTTTAACGTTCGCTCGCCAGGTTTCCGGCAGAAACAGCTGCTTGGGCTGAAGTGAATGGTGATCATCCCCTTTGTCAGCTCGGTCTTTTTCGCCATTTCAGTCATCTTCCTCATCGCCTCCTTTCGAGATTATATAAGAAACGGTAGGACAATGACCATCGCCCGCAGGATTTGTCTAAGGATGGCTTTGATCTTCGCCATTGTCGCAACAGGGCTCTATGCCATGAACACTTATCTCCATTGACAGAAATGTTGTGAATTATGGACTTCCAAGATGCAGGACAACATAATCCGGAGGCTCCCAAGCCCGGCCCCGCCGTCTTGCTGCGAGTCACCAAAGGCCAGACCAGGGATACGGAAAAGCGCTTCACCGCCACCTTTGTCATCGGTCGCGGCAAGGAGTGCGACCTCCAGTTTCAAGACATCTGCGTCAGTCGTAACCATCTGCAGGTCCACTTTGATGGTGAACGCTGGTGGTTGAAAGATCTGGAGAGTGCCAACGGCACTCTGGTGAATGGTCTCAAGATCCAGAAGGTGACACTGACCGACAGCACCGAGGTCGAGCTGGGCAAGGGCGGTCCGTTCATAACCCTGACGGTGGAAAAACCGGAAATTCCCAGGGTTGATGAGACGCAGACCGCGAACCCGGGGTTTTCTACCGAAACCCAGATCATCCAGCATTACCTGGACAAGTCAGCCACAGAGCCCGCCGGCGAACAGACAATGATGTTCCGGCGGGCTTTTGAGCGGGTGCAGAAGAAAAAATCCCGCAAGTATCAGATTGCCATCGGGGTGGTTCTGCTGCTTCTTATTGCCGCCGGCACGGTTGTCATCTATCAGACCAATAAGCTCGACAAGTTGCGCGCTACTGCGGAAAGCATCTTCTACACTGCCAAATCCCTCGAACTACAGATTGCCAAACTGGAGGAGATCGTCCTCCAGAGCGCCGATCCGCAGCAGGTGGCGGATCTGCGCGCCAAACGGGCTAAGATGAAGGAGATGGAGAAGGAATACGACAATTTTATCAAGGAGTTGGGCACCTATAATAAACTGTCAGAGGACGAACAGACTATCCTGCGGGTGGCCCGTATTTTCGGCGAATGCGACGCCAATGTGCCCAAGGGCTTTGTTACGGAAGTCAAACGTTATATCCAGATTTGGAAGAAGATCGACCGCCTCGAGCTGGCCCTGAGTCGGGCGAAACAGAAGGGGTATGCGACCCTCATTGCGCGAGTGCTGAATGATAACAACCTGCCGCCCCAGTACCTCTTCCTTGCACTGCAGGAGAGCAATTTTGACGAACGGGCCGTCGGCAAGGAAACTCGCTACGGTTATGCCAAGGGGATGTGGCAGTTCATTTCGCTGACCGGTAACCGCTATGGGCTACAGATCGGTCCGTTGCACAGTCAGCCGGTTTATGACCCTCGGGACGAACGTTTCGATTTCGTCAAGTCCACCGTGGCGGCCATGAAATATATCCGCGACCTCAATAATACCCAGGCGCAGGCCTCGGGGCTGCTGGTTATGGCTTCCTACAACTGGGGCGAGAATAATATCCGCAAGATCATCAGCCAGATGCCGGAAAATCCCCGGGAGCGGAACTTCTGGCGACTGCTGGCACAGAAGGATATCCCCAAAGAAACCTACGATTATGTTTTCCTGATCTTTTCCGCTGCGGTGATCTGCGAGAATCCGCCCCTGTTCGGTTTTGATCTGGCGTGTCCCGATTTAACTGTTAAAGATCAAAAACCGGAAGGGGCTGTAAAATGAACGATTCTCGAACAGTCGACGATAACCCGCAGAGGCTGGCTGCTCTCCGCAGCGTGCTGGCCGCTTCCGGCTTTTCTCCGGAAGGGGTCCTCAGCACCATCGGAGTCAAGAATTCGGTTTCCATCAAGGAGAGCGACGTCCTGCTCCTGATGCAGCGCACGAAAGCGGGCACCCCCCTGGACATCCTGATAAGGCTATTTCTGATGGAGGTGCCCGTCGATGTTTCTGCCCTGCAACTTGCCATCGAGCCGATGGGGTCTGACGAATGGGAGGAAATGGGGCTGATCGAAATCCGCGGGAAATCGGCTGTTGCAAAGATGAAGCTCTTTCCCTTCCAGGAGATGGTGATCGCCTGTGATGTGCCCCGGCGACTCCTGACCGGGGAAGGGGGCGATTATGTTATGGGTGCCGGCGGCAGTTCTTTGACCCTGGCAAATCTGACCATCCGACGCCATGCCGGGCTGACCCTGAATCTCGGCACCGGCTGCGGTTTCCAGGCTTTTCTGGCGGCACGGCACAGCGAGCGTGTCGTGGCGGTGGACCGCAACCCGCGCGCGGTTGCTGTTGCTGCCTTCAATGCGAAGTTGAACGGTCTTGCCAACGTGGAATGCCGCGAAGGTGATCTGTTCGGCCCGGTGGAGGGGGTGACCTTCGATATGATCGTCTCCAATCCACCCTTTGTAATCTCGCCGGAATCGCGCTACATCTACCGGGACAGCGGTATGTCGGGCGATGAGATCTGCCAGCGGATCGTCCGGGAGGCCCCGCGCTTTCTTAACGAAGAGGGCTTCTGCCAGATCCTCTGCAACTGGGCCGAGTATGGCGATCAGGATTGGCGGGAGCGGCTGCGGGGGTGGTTTGATGGTTCCGGCTGTGACGTGTGGGTTATGCGGAACCAGTCCCGCGACGTGGCCACCTACGCCGCCACCTGGATTCGTCATACGGAGAAGCTGGAAACGGAGCATCTGGAGCAACGCTTCGACGAGTGGCTGGAGTACTACCGGCAACATGGCATCGTGCAGGTCGGCGGCGGGGTGATCACCCTGCGGCGCCGTAGTGGCGGGATGAACTGGTTTCGAGCCGACGACGGTTTCGAAACCATGCTGGGACCGTGCGGAGATCAGATTCTGAGCGGCTTCGAGGCTCAGGACTTTCTGGCGGGTGCTGCGGATGATGCAGCTCTGTTACGAACGACCTTCTCGCTTTCTCCTGATGTCCGGCTGGTGCAACAGAAGATGCCCTCCGGTCATGAGTGGGTGGCGGAAGTGGACGAGCTCCACTTGGCGCGCGGGCTCTCTTTCCGGGGAGAGATTGATCCTTTCATGGAACAACTCCTGATCCAGTGCGACGGGAACCGGTCGCTGGAAAGCCTGGCGGAGGAGATGGCTGTTTCGCTGGGGGCTGATAGTAAACGCTTATATCCGGCGGTCTGCGGGATGGTGCGGCATCTGGTGGCGCGAGGATTTTTGCTGCCGCCCGAGCGGGAATGAAATTTCAGTGTGAGGCAAGACAAGATCTAAGAGTGAGGTACAATATCAACATAAACAAAAAATAATGGTGAATCAACTAAGCCGGCGCACGGATGGAATTAATCTGAATCACGGTCGCAATCAGATACTCAAATGCCGTGAATCACACGAATTAAGCAAGAGAGTATGTCTATGAACATTATCTGCTGTGGCAAAACTGACATAGGATTAAAGCGCAAAAACAACGAGGATGCCTATCTTGTAAGGCCTGATCTTGGTTTTTTTGCAGTTGCGGACGGCGTAGGCGGGGCAGCGTCAGGGGAAATCGCGAGCCGGATTTTTGTCGATACCGCTCAAGAATTGATTGACCGGAAAGCTCCTTGTCCCGAGGACGAAATATCTGCTCTGATTCAGAATGTATTCAGGCAGGCAAACGAGCGTATTCTTGCGGATGCAGCGACTTATCCGGAACATGGAGGTATGGCCTGCACTGCCGAGCTGATTACATTCTCCGCAAACGGTTACATTCTGGGCCATGTTGGAGATAGTAGGACCTATCTCTTTAGGAAGGGAGAACTCAGGCAGATCACCAGGGACCACTCTCTTGTGCAGGATCAGGTGGACAAGGGGCTTATTACACCTGAAGAGGCGAAGAAGCATTCCCTCAGAAACGTTTTACTCAGGGCGCTTGGAGCAGAGCAGGCCCTAGCACTTGATCTGGTAAGGGGCAAGATTCTGCCAGACGACATATTTCTCCTCTGTTCCGACGGGCTTACCAACATGGTAGAAAATGTCTCTATGCAGGAAGTCCTTGCCTCTACCGGCGAACTCGCTGACAAGGTTGACCGGTTGATAGAATCCGCCAAGACGGCGGGAGGTAGTGACAACATTACCGTAGTCCTTTGTCAGGTGCCATCCTTATGAGGCGGTTAGTGCAATTCTTTGTCCTTTGCGGGTTTATACTGTTTGGTTCTCTCGCTATCTGTGAGGTAGTTCCGGCAATTATTGGTGTCTATCCCGTGCCTGTCAGTGAAACAGAAGAATTTGTCGTAAGTTGGCTCCAAGAGTCTGGTTTCACTGTTTCAAAGGAATTACCTGAAGCCGGAAAAACCAGGTTTAAAGCAAATAAGGCTGGAGAAGTTGCCCTGATCGAGATTCGGCCTCAGTCGCCTCTGGGGTCTCTTGTGGAGGTTTGCAACACTACCAACGTACAGGGCTTCAAGCCTTCGACCATCGGCGACCTTAAGGCTGCACTTGAAAGATATATTTTGAGTATATACGAAAAAAACAGTCATAAAGTAGATACATTGCCTGACAAAGTTAAAGCTATGGTTAAGGCCATTGTCTGTCTGAGAACTTCGACAGATGGTGAGCCGGTGCAGTTTTCCGGGTTTGCAATCGACCGTCGCGGGGTTATTGTTGCAACCGCACATGATCTTGACGCGGAACACAATATAATCACAGATGAAGATGGTGGAGTCGGGCTGAAGGGGGAGGTGATAAAGTGGGATCCTCTTCGTGACCTGAGCTTGATTAAAGTGAAAAACATCTTTGAAACAGCAGTATCAGTAAAGAACATAAAGCGGCAGTTGAAGTCTGGTGACAGGGTCTACTCGATAGGCTGTCCGCAAAACTTCCTGCGCAAGGTGCAGATTGGCATTGTTGAAGGCCCCCCTGCAATGGTGAACGGACAGCCACTTTGGCAGGTAAACATGGAGGTGTTGCCGGGAAGCAGCGGCAGCCCTGTTTTCGATTCGGACGGAAAGTTGGTGGGGGTTGTCAAGGGGCGGTATCGGGGGACGCTTTCGAGAGGTTTTCTGATTCCGATTGATACGATTCAGGATTTTTTGGGACGGGGTACTAGATGAGTTTTGGACGTTACGAGATTATAAAGGAGATAGGAAGGGGGGCAATGGGGGTCGTCTATCAGGCTCGCGACCCCAATCTTGATCTCGTGGTCGCCCTCAAGGTCCTGCGGCAGGACCGGCTGGCGAATGAGCCGTTTGTACGCCGGTTTCTGGCGGAAGCCAAGGTTCTGGGACGTCTCGATCATCCCAACATCGTCCGGGTCTTCAATGTGGACCGGGATGGAGATCTTGTTTACATAGCCATGGAATTCATTGAGGGGGAATCATTTTCTACCATTATGAAAGAGCGGCGCTTCAGTCCGGATGAAATAGCCGAATTTGGAGCGACCATGGCTGATGCCCTTTATTATGCCCACCAGAATGGAGTTGTGCATAGGGATGTCAAGCCGAGCAACATTCTGATCCGGTCTGACGGCAGGCTTAAAATAACTGATTTCGGAATTGCTCACATTGAAGACCCTTCAGCACCGGAGCAGACTCAGGCGGGGGAAATACTTGGCACTCCGGCCTATATGTCGCCTGAACAGGTGCTGAGTCGTCAAGTGGACGGACGTTCGGATCTTTTTTCTCTGGGCATCATTCTGTATGAGCTGGCCACCGGCTCAAGACCCTTTGGCGGTGAGGGGATCAGTGCAATATTTAATTCGATCACACAAGAGGAGCCTCCTGCCGTCCTGATAAAGAACCCTGAAGTGCCTAAAAACCTCTCTGACATGATCATGAAATGTCTTGTTAAGTCTGCCGAAGAGCGTTATGCGGATGGAAAGACATTGGCTGTAGCCCTGAAATCGACAATCAGTAGAACTGAGCGTCGTGCCTCAGCAACGCGGCCTCAGACAAAACCCCGCCCCCGGCGGACGCTTCTCTACACTATTATTGCTTTTGTATTCCTCTGTGTTGCAGGAATAAGCCTTTATTTCTTTGCTCCCAAGAAACACGTTCCGCTGGTGTCAGCTCCTCCTGCCGTTGAAACCGCCAAGCCTAAGACGGCCATTTTGAGTGTGGAAAGTTCGCCGGAGGGAGCCCAGATCTATGTGGACGGAATTCTGAATGGGATGGCTCCCGCGCGACTTGAGCTGGCAGTCGGAAAGCACGAGATTAGGCTGAGCCTGCCCCGTTACTATGAATGGGAGGCACAGATTGTATTGAAAGAGGAAATTGCTACTCCGCTCTCGGTGAGGCTGGTTCCAATGAGTGAAAAGTAAAGGAGATCGTATGAAGACAATTATCAGGACATTGAGCTTATTTGCGATGGTGATGGCCGCCCTTGTATTTTCTTTAGGTACCAGTCATGCACTGCTGTCATCCGGCCAGACTGCTCCGGTTTTTGTCCTGAAAGATCTTGGCGGCAAGGCATTTGATCTCACTTCGATGAAGGGCAAGCCGCTGACTATCCTCTATTTCTTTGATGTTGATTCGCGGCCGAGCCAGGAAGGCCTTCTGAGCCTGAATGAGCTGGCAAAGCAGCATGGCGCCGATTTGGTGGTCTGGGCCGTAACGGCATCATCGAAGGATAAGGTTGCTCAATTTGCTTCAAGAACCGGGCTTACTTTTCCGATCCTGCTTGATGGCGCCAATGTAAGCGGACATTATCAGGCGAAACAGGTGCTTCCGGTGGTCTGCCTCGTTAGTCCCGGACTTAAGGTGCTGGATTACTTCCAGGGTGGCGGGAAGACGACGGTGGCCATGTTGGAAAGGTTGGCGGAGAGGGAGCTGCAGCGCAAAAAAACTCCGGTTGCCAAGGCCATCAGCCATGTGGTGGCGAAAAAAAATCCCCAAAGTGTCAAGGCAAGATCCGTAAGAGGTTATGCGGCATTGAAGGAAGGAAATACCAAAGAGGCTGAGGAGGTTTTTAAAGATCTCTCCAAACGCGGAACCCAGGGTGAGGTACTTGGCAAGGAGGGGCTTGCGGCTGTCTATACAAACAAAGGGCAGTTTGAAAAGGCGCTCCAGTTGATTCAGGAAGTTGAACAGAAGGCTCCGGACAGGTCTTATGTTCATGTTCTGAAAGGTGACATTCTTTCCGCACAGAACAAGAAAAGAGAGGCAGAAGCGGAATATCGGGCTGCAGTTACCAAGAAGAGTGCCGAACCTTACCAAAATGCGGTTCGCTACAATCAGTTAGGTCGGCTTTATGCCAGCTCTGGTCAGCAAAAAAAGGCCAGAGAACTCTACGACGAAGCGGTAACTATCGATCCTTACTATGTGGAAGGGACGACTAACAAGGGTCTTACCTACGAAAAGGAGGGGAAGTGGGATCAGGCGCTCGCTGCGTATCGTCAGGCTTTGGCTACGGATAAGAATGATCTGTTTGCGATAATGCTTGCCAGGAGAGCGCAGGAGATGATCGATCTCCAGAAAGATACGGAACGCAAGAAGCGGATGGATCATCTTGTAAAGGAATTGGCGGAAAGGTACAGAAACCAGAAAAAAGAAAAGCCAGCCGAGGATACCTGGACATCGCGACCCATGATAATTACCTTTGTCGACTTTGAAGAGAAGGGGGGGCTCGCTGAACGAGGAGGTTTCTCCACCGTTCTCCTGTCGGATCTTACCAGTAATCTCAATGCTTCGGGCAGAGTAAAGGTGGTTGAACGCGTGCTCATGGAGCGGCTACTGGAAGAGTTGAATATAGGCACATCGGAGCTGGCGGATCCGGAAACGGCGCTCAAACTTGGCAAGGTGCTCGCCGCAAAGCTGATCGGTACCGGGTCGCTCTACAACCTTCCACAGGAAACGGTCTTCACGTTCCGATTGATAGATACCGAAACATCTGACATACCTCAACTCTCTACAAAACAGCTGGGGCCTCAAACATCCGTCGATCGGGAGCTGTTACAGCTCAATCGCGAAATCCTGAAAACGGTGATTTCAAAGTACCCGCTACGTGGCTATGTTGTGAAGGCTGAAGGCAACGAGGCGGTTATCAATATCGGATCCAGGCAGGGTGTGGTCAGCGGGACCAGATTCGATGTGGTCGAGGAACAGGGTGTCATCGAATACAAGGGGAGGAAACTGAACTCCTCGCCAAAGGTAGTCGGTCTGCTTGAGGTGCTGCGTGTGGAGCCCGATCTTGCTTATGTGAAGTATGTCAACCAGCAAAGGTCGGTTAAAGCGGACGATAAGATCCAGGAGCGGATGAATGAGATGGCAGCCAAATAGAAGGATATGCATTTCAAGCTTGATCTTGTTACTGTGGACGATGGTGTTCTTCAGCCTTTTTTCTTGTGCAGCCGCGCCGATCATGGAAGAAAGGGGAGGGGGTGTGGCGGTGTGGGACCTGGAGGACCTGAGCCTCGGTATTGGCCGCACGAATTTTGGTGAGCTGCTTTCGAGCCAGGTTATCGAAGTCTTTAAGAGTAAGGGGAAGTATCGTGTTGTCGAGAGAACGCGCTTGCTCCGCGTTCTTGAAGAGTTGCGTCTTGGTTCGTCGTCTCTGGTTGATGATTCGACACGGCTCCGGGTAGGTAAACTTATTGGTGCAAAGCTTATGGTTTTCGGCGGGTACCAGATCATTGGTGATCAGATGCGGATCGATCTGAGAATGGTGGATGTTGAATCCGGAAGAGTGGTTAAGGCCGCACGGAAGATTTCGCTTTCAGGTGATTTGCCATCATTGATTGACGCTGCCCGAAAAGCTGCCGACGAGTTCTAGAACCTGCCGGTAAGCATTGCGATAACCGAAACACCATGGTAGTCCCGCGCGCTTCTATTTTCAGGAAAGTGGGCCTCGTCGTCATGCTTGAGAAAACCCTTGACGTCCAGACCGGCTTCAATATGTGGCGTAAATGACTTGGTCGCCCCCACTCCCAGAGACAGCTTTTCGCGCATGCCGATAAAATTGGCTGAGTCGGACGGATATTCGTTTTTAGTGAAATAACGCCCCTGAAGCGAGGATCTTAGGGTTATAGTCTCATCCAGCAAATACCTGGCGGAAAGGTCACAAATCCATTCGTCGCCATGACTGTTTTTGGGTTCGCTGACAAGCGCTCCGGGAGTTTGCTGGAATTTGCTGTTGTCTCGAAGGATACCCTGCAAGGCTAGTCCGGCTTCCCACTTCTTCGCTTTGTTGTAATTAAGCCCCACTCCGAATAGGGTGAAGTCGCCTTCCTTGTAAAAATTTGTTCCCCTAACCGTATCGTTGTCATACCAGGCATGCCTGCCGAAAAGACGGACATACAGATCAGGCGAAGTGTAATAACGGATTTCCGCGTTGATATTGAATATATCGCCCGGCTTATAATCCGTTATGTTTATCTCAGAACTGAAATCATATCCGCCCCTCCAGAGATAGCCGAAACCGATCCCAGCCACCCATTTACCCCATTCTTTAGCAATTGTAATAGTTGGGTTGACATTGACTCCTTCTCCGAAATTATTGATCGAAATCAGGTCGGGATCCATAATGAGTGCCAGTTTATTTTGGCTCAGGTTTGTTTTTCCAGTAGGCAGGTTGAGGTCAAGACCTAACAGAATATCGACCGGCAGTTTGCCGATTACCTCATAGGAAGTTGTGAGCTTTGTATCGAGAATATGGCTCAACGACCTGCTGCCCTGGCCGGTTGCCTCAAGATGAGTGTCAGTATAGGCGGTCAGCAAGGTAACGGAAAAATCTTTGTACGCACCTTGAATCCTCAACGGGACGGAAATTTGTCTGGCGCTGTTATCCTTGTTGTCTCCCCACCAATCAAAATTGGCTCCCGTCTGAACCTGTACGTCGGCCGCCAGACATAAGGAACTGCTGGTTACGAGAATTAAAAGGACAAGGCATGCAATCAAGTTTTTCATATTTAACCTCTCATCAGCAACCGGTAAAATAGGTCCACGCAAAATTGTTGGTCATTGGATTACCTGCAAGATCTGTAATGCTTGATAAAACGGTAAGATCAAATGTCATGTAGCATGCATATGCATAAGATAGAGTGAGAGTAACACTACTGTTATTGCTGGATGATATTGAATCGATTGTGATAGGCGAACAATCTCCTGTGCAGATCACACTGTAATTATTCGGGTTGAGCATAGACGCATTATTTATCGGCTCAGAGAAGTCGATGGTTATCTGAGCAACAGATCCTTGACCCGCAGTAACATTCACAAGATTGACTAAAGTAATAGATGGCGGAATGATGTCACTGGAAGCGGATCTTTCAACAATGTTTGTATCGGTATTTCCCGCAGCGTCCCGCGCTCGAATCACGAAATAATAGATACCTGGAGATAATCCGGTTATCGTGAAGGATGTCGCTCCCGGGGCTGTTGTAAAGCTTGGGACGAGTAGGTTTTGAGCACCAGACGTAGTTGACATGTAGATTAAATAAACGATATTTGCTGAGGGAGTTGTATTGTCAGTCGCAGGGTTCCAGGCTAAGTCGATTCTGCCTGATGTCGTAGCGCTTGGTGTAGCTGAAAACAAACCTGCGAATACAGGCGGGGTGCCGTCAAAGGTCGTTGCCGATTTTTCAACGATATTTGAGTCAAAATTGCCGCTTGAATCTCCAGCCCTGACTATAAAGTAATATGTAGTGTTTGATTCCAGGCCAGTTGCCGAAAATGTTGTTGCTCCGGGAGAAGTTACAAAACTCGGCGATGTGAAATTTTCCCCGCCTGAAGTTTTGGATACATAGATATTGTAAACGATTGCCGATGATGACGTAAGATTGTCGCTCGCCGGGTTCCAGTACAGGTCTATTTGTGATGCTGATACTGTCGTTGCGGTCGACATTCCGGCAAAAACTGGTGGAGCAACATCTTCCAAGTCGATTGGGATATGAACGGGCGTCCCATCAAGATTTAAATGTCTCTCCTTCCTAAACTGAACATTGCCAGGTGTATCCTTGGCTTCAACCAGAATGCGCCTGTTGATGCCGTTCGGAACGATAAAAGTCTCCGTAACGGAGGCTTGGCCAGAAATAAGGACATCCCTTTTTATGGTTATAATATCGGGGGCGTCTATGGTGAATGCGATTTTTGTAACATCCTGAGATATCGCGGCTAAGGCAGAATTTGTGGGCAGCAGATCCCTTATGAACAAGCCTGCCCGCGCAATGAAAGTGTTCTTCTCTATTTTGAAACTCGCTGTTTGGCCGTTGCCCCCGATGTTTATAGAAACCATGGAGGATGCGGTGCTTTTAGAGGAAGAACTGTCCCCGCCGCAACCGGCAATAATACTTAACAACAGGACCGCCGTTACAGATAAAATGACTCTTTTCATGGGTCACCTCGGTTACCGTGGTTTTCCTTAATTCACTGGCTGGGCGGGAGGCGTTGGGATAACAACATCTATTGTTATTGTTGTTGTTGCATCTTTCGGAGTGAATTCGCGTTTTATCTCTTCCTTAGGTGTCAATTGGTTCGTGAGAGACGTGCTGTCACGTAAAGATCTTAATAATCCACCGCTCTTTTTCTTTTCTGATATGAGTCCGAGGTCATGTAATTCATTCAGGGCCTCTCCGGCCAGACAGACGTTTGGATCATCCTTCAATGCCTTGTTATAAAGAGTAGCCGCCTTTTCGTATTCCTCGTGATCGCTCGCATCTACGCCTGTGAAAAGTGCAAAAAGCGCTTTGGAATTAGTCGAGCAGGGTTTTCTCAACCGCACTTCTTCTTCAGGAGTGACCTTGATATTTAGAAGTTTAATAATCTCGAAGAGGAGCTCTTTTTCAATGCGGAAGAGTTCCGGCAGCATTCCCTCTGATGCTGGTTGTCCAACTACCTTGGCTGTCGGAACATTCAAAAGATCTGACTTGATCCGGAGTTTGGATTGCTGTGATCCGGTAATATTTCCCCCTGCCAGCCATTGAGCTTGTAATAATTTTCCGACTCTCGGAGCGGTATTAGAATCTACCAGACCCGATGCCCCGAGTCCGATCTCCTCAACGAGTGCCTGTAACTTTATCCTCTCTATAACCTGCATGCCTTTAACGGAAGAAAGATCAGTAATAAGCATTAGAGCGAATCCTTTTTGGAGTTGGTCAAGCTCTTCCTGGCCAGTCTTGTTCTGGAAGTAAAGAACAGCCAGGCTGTTTTTAGCCTCCACAGTTTTAAGAGACTTTTCCTCCTGGAGGGTTTTCCTGGCCCATTCACGTGTTTCATTCGTGATGACATTTCCGGCTCTAGATGTACATGTGTGCGCAAGAAGAATGAAAACTGTCAGATAAATAGTGCGACATCCCTTGAAAACCATGGCGCCACCCCTTGGTAGAATATTTAGATAATGTAATGTTATCGCTATGCTGTTTTTTGTCAAATATTAAAATATTTTTTTGGTCAGCTTGGTAAATTAAACTTCAGGATGTGTCAATCAAATGATTATCAATGTTGCATGTAGCTTAAACATTGACTCTTTATACTGCTTGTTGTGCGATTCTATTGCTGGTGTATAATGAAACTTAATAAATGTAAGCTTGTAACAATTCTGGCGTTTTTGGAAGTAAATTTATCTCGTATCCCTGTTAACATGGAGGTCAGACATGCCTACTCCGCCAATTGATCCGTTAGACGGTCCTAAAATCGTTCTTGTCGGCCGTATCGTCTGCATGGACAAAGGCTTTACAGTTATCAAGCGTGGCGTCATCTGTGTAGAAAACGGTAACATAGTTGCTGTCCAGGATGCCAAGGCACCGCTCCCAACCGGTTTCGAGAATATTAAACCGGTTAACACGCTCGGGACAATTTATCCCGGATTGATCGAACTCCATAACCACCTGGCCTACAATATTCTACGCTTATGGAACGTGCCAAAAAAATATGGCAACCGCGATCAATGGTCTGGAACACCTGAATATCGCAGGCTTGTTAGCGGACCGATGACTGTTATGGGCAAAACACCTGGTCTTCTTCCGGCACTTGTCAGGTATGTCGAGTGTAAGTGCTTATTGGGCGGGGTGACGACGAGTCAGGGTATCCAGCTTTTCAGTAATGCCGGCGTGCGGCGCTTCTACCGTGGCATTGTGCGCAACGTGGAGCAGACCGACGAAGCCGACCTGCCCGAGGCTGTAACAAGAGTGGATGATATTGAGGCCAGTTATGCCGGGCTCTTTCTGGAGCGTCTGAAAAAACAGAGTTGTTTCCTGCTTCATCTCAGTGAAGGAGTGGACATCAAGGCGAGGGAGCACTTTCTGGCGCTGCAGCTTGCCTCTGGCGGTTGGGCAGTTACAGATGCACTTACTGGCATTCATTGCACCGGTCTCAAGCCTGCCGACTTTGCTGTGTTGGGATCCCATGGCGGCTCAATGGTCTGGTCACCTCTCAGTAATCTACTCCTTTACGGAGGAACTGCCGATGTGGCGGCTGCCAAGTCCGCTGGTGTACGGATCGGAATCGGCTCAGATTGGTCTCCTTCGGGCAGTAAGAATCTGTTGGGTGAGTTGAAGGTTGCGAAAATTTGCGCGGGTCAGGGTGCCGCTTTCCCGGATCGTGATCTTGTTGCCATGGCAACGTCTTCCGCAGCCTCGATCCTCAAGTGGGACAAGGTGCTCGGTTCTATTGAGCCGGGCAAACGTGCGGATTTTGTGGTTATCTCAGGAACTGTTGGAGATTCCTATTCTAAACTGATCGGGGCGAAGGAGAAAGACATTCGCTTGGTAATGATCAACGGAGTTGCCAGATACGGATCCACTACGTTGATGTCTCGACTGGGAGTAACCGGTGAGAATATCCGAGTTGGAGGAACCACCCGGGCAGTTTTTTTAACCCAAAACACCCAGGATCCTGCAGTGAGCCTTGTTTCTCTGACGCACGCCAAGGAAATATTGTCTGATGCCCTTGCCCGTCTGCCGGAACTTGCGAAAGAACTTGAAAAGCCCAGATTAACACCACGGTCAATGCTCGGGGAGCCGGTTCCTGTGTCCTGGGAGCTTGCCCTCGATGAAATTTACGATACTGGTCTTGATCTCCGTCCGCGATTGCCGCTTCGGGGTGGAATCACCATTACCGGTCCAACAAGAGCTTTGGCAAGAGCATCACAACCGCTCTCAACGTTCCTTTCGCCACTTACACTTGACCCTTTGACTTCGGTGGATGATCATGACCTCCTCTCGCGACTGGTGGGGCAGATCAATCTTCCCAGCGAGATTAAAGAACAGCTGCGATCACTGTGGTAGATCATGTGTATTTAAGTTGATGGTGGTGGCGTGTGTAAAAGGCGGTGTTTCTACCGTCTTTTTGCATATCAGGTCTCCCACCTGCAATTGACTTTGTCGCTTTACTCATGATAGAGGTAACTATAGTATTTTTTGAATAAAAGGACATTTCATGGAAGATTTCTTCCTTAAACTTTCTGTAATGCTTGTTCCCGGTTTGCTAGCGATTGTCTGTCACGAAGTTTCGCATGGTTACATAGCTTGGCGTTTCGGTGATCCGACGGCGCGAATGCTTGGTCGTCTGACGCTCAATCCTCTTAAACATATTGATATTGTAGGAACTCTGATGATTTTCTTTATCGGTATTGGGTGGGCCAAACCAGTACCTGTTACTTTCGAAAATCTTAGAAATCCAAAACGTGATATGATCTGGGTCGCCGCCGCCGGTCCGATCACTAATCTTCTGCTGGCTACATTTTCTGCGTTCCTTCTCAGGAGTCTTGTTGCCATTGCCAATCCTGCCGCTTCTGCTTCGCCACTATCGATGTTGATAGAGCCACTTGTTATGATGCTCTCCTTTTCCGTCTACATTAACCTGCTGTTGGCAATATTTAACATGATTCCTGTTCCGCCGCTTGACGGCGGGCGTGTCTTGATGGGACTATTGCCTAATCGTCAGGCCGCTTCTCTAAGTCGCTTGGAGCCATATGGGATGATCGTCATCATCATGCTTGTGTTTTTCACGAATATATTTTCGTATGTAATATCGCCGTTCCTTCATCTGGGAGTACAACTGCTGGCCGGTCCCCAAAGTGGCCTGGTCATGGGCGTTACGCGTCTGATGATGCGTTAAATATTGAGAGACTATTTACGGGACAAACTATGAACGATCCAAGAATACGGCAGTTTGCAGAGATACTGGTTGATTATTCTACAAGAGTGAAAAAGGGTGATGTGGTACTGATTAATGCAGCCGGGCTTGAGGCTCTGCCGCTTGTCAAAGAGTTATATTCACTTTGTCTTGCCAGAGGCGCCAAGTATGTCGAATACTCATTCTCTGTACCTGAAATCGACCGCAGTTTCTACAATAGTGCCAATAAACAGCAACTTGACCACTTCCCACAACACAAACTGGATTTTTACAAGACGCTGACAGTCTATATTGGTATCTCGGCCGGCAATAACTCGATGGTTATGGCCAATGCCCGTCAGGATGCGATGGTTACCTATCAAAAACTTACCAGACCCCTGATAGACCAGCGCGTAAAACATACTCGTTGGGTCGTAACACGTTATCCGACCCATTCCGCCGCACAAGAAGCGCGCATGAGCCTTGACGAGTACGAGGATTACCTGTTCTCGGCCTGTTGTATCGACTGGAAAGCGGAATCAAAGAAGCAGGACAAATTAAAAAAACTGATGGACAGAACCAAAACTGTACGGATTGCTGCACCAGACACTGACCTTCGTTTCAGCATAGATGGACTTCCGGGGATCAAGTGTGATGGTCGCCTGAATATGCCTGATGGTGAAGTCTTTAGCGCGCCGGTTAGAAACTCGGTACAGGGACATATTACATACAACTGTCCAAGTATCTATCAAGGCAAGGAATACAATGGCGTCCATTTTGAATTCAAGGACGGCAGGATTGTGGAGGCACGCGCCGACGCCGATATGAGCCGATCGCTGAATAAAATCCTGGATACAGACGAAGGTGCACGATATATCGGAGAATTTGCCATTGGCGTTAATCCCGGCATACGCCAGCCGATGAGGAATATTCTGTTTGATGAGAAAATATTCGGATCGATCCATTTTACGCCCGGTCAGGCTTATGATGAGTGTGACAACGGTAATCGTTCGGCAGTACATTGGGATTTGGTAAAAATTCTTTCTGACGGTGAAATCTGGTTTGATGATGCATTGATTCAGAAAAACGGTAAATTTACTCACAAAGATCTTCTCGATTTGAATCCAACCTGAAAGAGGCATCCATGCCAGAATCAATAAATTCTGAAATTGAACACGATGATTTTGAATTTGATACTATCGACGAAGAGTTGCTTGTCGATCAGCGCTGCCAGCAACTTCTCAACCGATTTTACCTGTTTCTTCAACAGAAGGGGATGGCTGCTGAACTTGCTTCTGAAATGGCATTCAGCGCCGACCTGTATTTGCGTGATTATTTGATTGATTTTGGGCGGCAGAATGTCGTGCGACCGCAACCCGGCATAGTCAGAAAATTTGCCGCATCATGGTTTATTACGCACACACTTGACCCGGAATTGACCATGCTGAAACAGCATCTGGTTGGAATTTTGGAGTTTTATCGTTACTTACGGCATCAGCATGTGATCTCTGGCGACGAACTTGCTTTTATCGAAAAGGAAGCTGCGGAAACAGATTTTTACAAGTCGCGGATTGATGGTTTTATGGGCATTACCGGCGATGGATTTGTTGCTTGGGATCAGGAATGTCCTGTTAAATTCTGATCCTTAGGGAGAAATCAGACATGGAATGCAAAAATATAAAGCAGATCAGGTTGACCATTCTCGAACAGAATTATGTCCGGCGAGACTGGTTCTATGATTTCGAAGGCCCCAGATTTTATGAATTTTTTGAAACCATTTCGGGTGATATGCTTAAAATGGGCATCGGTCTTGAGCTTGTAAGAAACCGTGAAGCAACCATCTCAATCAACAGCTATGCAGACCTTTTAAATGTTGTAAAGCTGTCTTCTCCGGACGATGGTCATACCAACCAATGTATTGGGCACATAATCGGCAAAAGTCCTAATCTTGATCTCCAGGAGGATATCAGGATAGCGGTGCGTCGAATTGCTTTTGCTCCGGAGACGGTAGCGCCATCCAGTGAATTCCGCAAAGTTTGTCATAACTGCGGTTGTGGTTGTTGACATGGTCTCCAGCGATAATGGATGGAAATCCAATTCAATGCTGAAGAAATCTCGAATTTTAACAAACTACGGTTGCTGTTAACTGCTGTATTTATAACTTTTCCACTTGAAGGAGTTAACACATGTCAGCAGCTACAATTCCAGAAACGGTCAGAAGGTTGTTGGCATCACAGCCGATTGAACTTCCAATTTTCCATCCTGTCGCGCTCAAACTCCAAAAAATGCTGTCCGACTACGATTTCACGGTTGACGAAGTCGCCCAAGTTGCCAACGAGGATATGTCGCTGGCCAGCCAGATGCTTAAAATTGCAAATTCTCCGATGTATATGGGACGTTCCAAGGTTGCCACGATTAAAGAGGCGGTCATCAGGCTCGGAGCCCAGCAAGTCATCAATTTGGTAATTGCAGCATCCCAGGCTTCGGCGCACTCATCAACAAATCCTGCTCTTAACCATTATATGAAAGAACTTTGGCTTCACAGCCATGGCTGCGCTCTCGGCGCAAAATGGCTTGCAAATTCTTGCGGAATGAGAGGCGTTGCTGAAGAAACATATCTGGCTGCACTGCTGCATGATGTGGGTAAGCTGTATCTACTCAAGTCTATCGAGAGATTGGTTACTGCGGGAGTCATTAACTCCATGTTTGATGACGAACTGATTATGGAAATATTCGATGTTATGCATGTTGAACAGGGCTTTCGGTTGATGCAGCACTGGAATTTTCCTACTATGTACTGTGACGTAATTCGTGATCATCATGTTGATGAGTGGGACACCTCCAACAAAATGCTGGCAATCGTCAGGCTCGTAAATATTGCATGCAGCCGGATCGGACTGGGACTAAAACACAAACCAGATTTGGTTCTAATCGCAACAAAAGAAGCAGAAACACTTGATATTACAGATACTCAGATAATTGAACTTGAGTCAATGCTTGAAGAGTCTCGGGAAGCGGTGCTGGAAGGGTGAAAGTACGCATCTACATTACAATTCACGACAATATCCGATTAAGGAGTTGTTGTCTGTGAAAGCCTGGTTAAAGTTGGTTCGTCCTGTCCAGTGGCTAAAAAATCTGATGCTTTTTTTCCCGCCGTTTTTGGGAGGAGAAATTATGGCGTCGGGTTTTTTTTCTGTAGCCATAATTCCTTTTGTTGCCTTTTGTTCCGCTTCCAGTGCCTCTTATATAATTAATGACCTGTTGGATAAGGAAAATGATCGACATCACCCTGACAAACGTGGCAGGCCAATTGCATCAGGTAAAATCTCAATTGTTTCGGCTTGTACAGTGGCTGTTGTATTGCTTTCGGTTGCGTGTGTTACAGCATGGCAGGTATCTCAGATTTTTTTGTGTTACTTAATTGCTTACCTTGCAATATCAGTACTATACAGTGTTAAGCTTAAATCGATTGTACTGGTGGATATTTTCTGCATCTCTGCAGGATTTTTGTTGCGTCTTCAGGCTGGCGGAGCGGCATTTGGCGTTGCAATATCGGAATGGCTGTTTTTGAGCGTTTTTCTACTCTCAGTTTTTCTAAGTACTGGAAAGCGTATGAGTGAAAAACAGCGACTTGGGGATTTGGCAAAGCAACATCGAAAGGCGCTTGCAAACTATCCCAAGGAATTTCTCGAAGGAACCATGTACATGACCGGCGGATCTGTACTTGTGACTTACACCATGTATGTAATTTCGAGACATTCTTACGTTCTGCTTTATTCTGTCCCGCTCTCCTGTTTCGGCTTGTTGAGGTACATACTTAGGGTTCAATCTGGAAAAGGTGGTGATCCGACGGAATCATTAACTAGAGATGTTCCATTATTGATAGTATCATTTGCTTGGGTTGCATTATTAGGTTGGGGTATCTATGGTTGATTATGTAGCGGAATTAATCTATGCGTGAGCGGATTTTGCAATCATTATACCGCTGGTTTCCCTTCAACTTATGCGGCGATTGTACTGTGCCGCCAGAATCCGAAAAGGTTCTTGTCTCATGCGTAATTAATTTCTATGGAAGAATTCATCTACTTGAAGGCATTCTTTTTTCTCTAATGGAGCAGGATTTTCCGAGAGACAGATTCGAAATTGTGCTTGTGGAAGATCAGGGCGGGACGGAAGAAGGTCGTAACGTTGCCAGTAGATTTTCGAAATGTTTACCAATTCGTTACCTGCCGCTTGATGCAAATTATGGCCGAATGGGATATTCGCGGAACTTTGGATTGGCTAATTCCTGCGGGCGGTACATATTATTTCTAGATGACGATACCATCCTGCTACAGCCCAATTTTATTTCAAAGCTTGTTGTATGTTTTGAAGAGAATCCAGGTATTGATGCTTTAGTGCCCCACGGAACGGCTTCCTACGCGATTGTGGAAGACAAGTATTCCTACCATGACCCTTTTTTTATGACCAGCAGATGCACGGTCTATAGTAGGTCAGTGTTAACTGAGCTTTGTGGGTTTGTCAGCAATTTCATCGGTCAGGAAGATGTGGAGTTCGTGATAAGATTTCTGCTTCATGGCGGAAAGAGTTTGAATGTTCCGGAACTGAATTACTTTCATCCGCCATTATTGGTGGGCAACTTTAAAAAGCCGATGGCCGTTGGAATGTCGTTTTCGGGTTTGAAAAAGAACTACTCATTGGTTTTATGGATCCTTGTAGTTCTCAACTGCATGCGTCATGCTCCGCTTTATTTATTGCCAGGGCGACTTAACCGTGAAATGGGCAGGTTCGGGATCGGTTTTTTTCTTGGGGTAATCAAAGGCCTGCTTGGTAGCAGGGAGGTCAGGTATGGGTGATGATTGAAGATTATGACCTGATTATAGAACCGGGCGGCGGTATTCAGCGATACTGGCGTGATCTTTGGAAATACCGAGAACTATTTCTGTTTCTGGCTTGGCGTGATATACTTGTCCGCTATAAACAGACTGCGATTGGCATCGCCTGGAGCGTTCTGCGCCCTCTGGCAACCATGATGGTATTCACCATAGTTTTTGGTAAACTGGCCAAGTTGCCTTCCAACGGAGTCCCCTATCCGATTATGGTTTATGCCGCCATGCTGCCCTGGCAATTCTTTGCAAACTCCCTGACCGAGAGCAGCAATTCTCTGATCGATAACGCTAATCTGCTCACCAAAGTATATTTTCCACGCCTGATAGTGCCGGCTGGGTCAGTAATTGTTGGCTTGGTTGATTTTTTTATCTCGATGATCATCCTGTCTGGAATCATGGCCTGGTATCAATATCTGCCGGATATAAGGATGTTTCTACTCCCACTCTTTCTTGCGTTAGCATTTTTGGCATCATTCGGTGTTGGATTGTGGTTGTCGGCCCTGAACGTAAAGTATCGTGATTTTCGTTATGTTGTTCCGTTCCTAGTGCAATTCGGGCTCTATATATCACCGGTCGGTTTTTCCAGTTCAATTGTCCCCGAAAAGTGGCGTATGCTCTATTTTCTGAATCCCATGGTCGGAGTGATTGATGGATTTCGCTGGGCAATCTTAGGGAATTCCTTTCCTGTTTATTGGCCTGGCCTGGCTCTGTCTGCGTTTTTGACCCTGATGATATTTATTAGTGGATTGATCTATTTCAGAAACATGGAACGCAGCTTTGCGGATGTGGTTTAGGTATGTCCACCGTCATCAGCGTTGAAAACGTCAGTAAAAAATACATTTTGAAACATCAACAGCGTGTGCCGTACACCGCTTTGCGGGATGTTATAACTGAGGGAGCCGCATTTTTGGGTAGGAAACTGATTCTCCCGTTTCGAGGTACCAATGATCCCTCCGCTTTTAAAAAAAGCCCATCTTTGGAAGAATTCTGGGCTCTTAATGATGTTTCCTTTGAAGTCAAACAGGGTGACCGGATCGGCATAATCGGCCGCAACGGTGCCGGCAAATCAACACTCCTTAAAATCCTTAGCCGGATTACGGAACCAACCTCAGGCAGAATCAGGATAAAGGGGAGGGTGGCCAGTCTGCTGGAGGTCGGTACCGGTTTTCATCCTGAACTTACCGGTCGGGAAAATATCTTTCTTAATGGTGCCATTCTGGGGATGGGGCGTGCAGAGATCAAGAAGAAGTTTGATGAAATTGTTGAATTTGCGGAGATTGAAAAGTTTCTGGATACGCCTGTAAAGCGCTATTCATCGGGGATGTATGTACGTCTAGCTTTTGCTGTTGCTGCACACCTTGAGCCGGAGATTCTGGTGGTGGATGAAGTGCTGGCGGTGGGAGATGCGCAGTTTCAAAAAAAGTGTCTGGGGAAGATGGAAAATGTATCAGTAAAGGAAGGTCGGACGGTTTTATTTGTAAGTCATAATATGGCTGCAATCAGTCAATTAAGTTGTAAATCCTTATGGGTTGACCGCGGAAGAATTGCCATGTTTGCCGGAACCAACGAAGTAATCAGGGCATATCTTTCCAGCGGCGCAGCTGAGTCGGTTGGAGAACGTACATGGGATGCCGCTACTGCACCTGGAAATGAGAGAATCAGGCTTCTTTCTGTGCGGGTTATTAACGACGACGGCCTGATTTGCTCCAGCGTTGATATGTCTAGTCCATTTCAGGTCGAGCTTATATATGAAATTCTGGAAAGCCACGCAGGCATGAGAACCGGTTTTTGGATATTTACCATGGAAGGCGTGCTGGTATTTGTGACGGGAGACAGTGAAGACAGGAACTGGTTGGATCGCAGGCGGCCAGAGGGTCGTTATCGCAGCCGATGTTGGCTTCCAGCGGGATTGTTGAACTCTGGGGAATATTCCATAACGGTTGCAGCAGATATTCAGGGGAGTGAAATGCTTTTTGTAGAATCCGCAGCCCTGTATTTTTCAATCGAACATACATCTACCAGCTTTTTGGATGGTGCCGGAAGGTCTCCTGGAATAATCTGTCCAGCGCTGCCATGGTTAATTGATCCGATCCATACGGAGGACGTTTAAAGTGTCTCGTATCCTGCTAATTGATGTTCGCGGGTGGCAGGGGGGGGTAAACGCTGGCAATCCGTTCCCAAATGTTGGAATTGCCTATCTTGTGTCTTCTTTGAAGTTAGCCGGACACCACGTAGTTGTTGCCGACATGAACAATCTGGTTATGGATGATATTGATATCATTCAGGCAGTCCGCACACAGAATATAGATATTGTTGGCATATCCATCAAAACATCTACAGTCGGTAACGCACGTAGGCTTGGTCTTCAGCTGAAAAAGCACCTTCCGTCAGTGCCCATACTGCTCGGGGGAGCCCATGCAACGCTCCTTGCTGCCACTATGATTTCGGAACCCTGGGTTGATTATGTTTTTGTCGGTGAAGCAGAAGACACTTTGCCGGCTTTCTGCAACGATCCTTCTCTGCGGCATTATGGCCGGTTACCGGGACTAATGACAAAAGATGGTAATCAGGCGGCACCCCACCTTGTCGAAGATCTTGATCTGCTACCTTTCCCAGACTATGAAGCTTTTCCCTGGATATATGATTCACGGTTCGTCTACCCGCTACTTACAAGTCGCGGCTGCGCATTCAATTGTACGTACTGCAGTGTTCCGAAGATCTCTGGCAATAAGTTTCGAAAGCGAGAACCGGAAAAGATCATTACTGAGTTGGAAGAATCAAAAAAAAGGTTCAGTCTTGAGGAGTTCAGCATCATTGATGATTCGTTCAATCTTGACATTGCCAGGGCAAAGGAATTCTGCTCCCTTCTGTTGGAAAGGAATATGGGACTTCGGTGGTCATGCCCGAACGGCATCCGCGCAGATCAAATTGATGTAGAACTTGCACGCTTGATGAAATTGTCAGGCTGCGAGTCGGTAATGATCGGCATCGAAAGTTCTGATGTCGAGATACTTGCTGCTGTAAATAAGGGCGAAACCCTTGAAGAAATAAAGCACGGCATTTCTCTTCTCAAGGAATCTGGTCTTTCAGTGGGCGGGTATTTTGTTATCGGTCTTCCTGGTGACTCATATAATGCCGAAGAGCGAACAGTGGCTTTTGCTCTTGAACATGAAATATCAGCACATTTTAATATGTTGGTGCCATATCCGGGTACTGAACTGAGCAGCTGGGTGAAACGTTACGGGCGTACATTACTTCCTGTGGAAGATGGCGTACATTTTTCCGATAGCTCCGGTGCTGTGCAACCTGTTTTCGATACCACTGATTTTATTGCATCAGAACGTATCAGGGCATATGAAATGGTTCATACCCGACTTGCCAGGTTTGATATGCTTATTCCTAGTCGTACTGGGAAAATCAGATACTATCTGGAGGCGCTCCGTTTGTATCTAAAATACGACCGGGCGCAGTTGCTGCGGCGGATCAGGCGTCGACTGATAGGCCGCTGATGCGCATTCTGGTGATTTCCAACATTTATCCCCCTTATTTTATTGGCGGCTATGAACTGGGTTGCAGTAACATGGTGCGAGCCCTTTCTGAAGCTGGACATGAGGTGCGGGTACTTACAAGCACTTATGGAGTTGGAAGAGAAACCGTAGAAGAGGGGGTTGACCGTCTCCTCCGGATTGATTTTGACCGCCTTCCACCTCTATCCCGTGTCATACGCAAAGAAATACTCAACCAGCGGCATTTTCATCGAGTCTGCGCTGAATTTGTACCAGACATTATTTTTTGCTGGAATATGGCGAACATATCATTATCTCTGGTCTGTATTGCCGACGACATGTGCATTCCAGTCAGCTTTTACGTGTTCGACAATTGGCTCGCCTTCAGCGGAATGGACCAGTGGTCACAGCATTGCAAATCCCTTTCTAACAATGACAGATGCTTGTTGCATGCCACGCTGCCGAAACTGAGGCTTCTTGTACCCGGTGAGCCAGCCGGGCTACAGCGGGCAATATTTGCCAGCGATTATCTGAAGAATATGGCTACACGTGTCGGCAAGGATACGGGCTGTTCGAACGTTCTTCTCTGGGGGGTCCCTCATACAGCGGATACGACATGGAAAGACGGTACTTCCCCCAATGCCGTTCTTTATCTGGGGCAGATTGTTCCGCTCAAAGGGGTTCATACAGTCATAGAAGCAATCGGAATACTGCGTAGAGATTTCATCAGTACGGTTTCCCTGACAATTATCGGGGACAGGGAATTCAATCCGGCATACGTTAGGCAGCTTCACGACATAATTCAACGGTATGACATCGTGGACTCAGTCCGCTTCATTGGCAAGGTTGCCGCTGAAAATATCAGTACGTACCTGGAGAATCACGACATTCTTGTCTTTCCCTCGGTATGGGACGAGCCGTTTGGCATTTCACAGCTGGAAGCCATGTCGGCCGGCATGGTCGTTGTCGGGACAGCAACCGGCGGCAGCTGTGAAATATTACGGCCAGAAGTCAATGCCCTGGTCTTCGAACGTGAGAACCCGGAAGCCTGTGCTAGGCAGATCCATCGTCTAATTAACGACGAAGAACTGTATGTCCGAATTCGCACGGGCGGTATCGCTTCGGTTCGGGAGGAATTCAATTTCGATAAGGTCGTTTCGCGTATGGAGCAATTGTTACGTGAAAACATTACAACGTACCGTCGGATACCTGCTGTGATTGCAAAAACTGAGGTGATGTCGAGCTGTCTGCTCAGAAATATAAAGATATTTACACATAAACTTGTCTCGGTAGGGTTACTCTTTTTGACTGTGGCGTGGAACAAGGCTATTGCTACCTGTAGCAGATTCAGCAAAAAATTGCCGATGGGGCGAAAATGTGTGAACCTGTTCATAGCCTTAGGTGATGATATCGATCTCTTAATAACAAGCTTGTTTCTTCATCGCTACAGAGAAACCCATCCAGAGCGTGTTATCGTATTGTTGGTAAGGTCTCAACTATTGGAAATGGCGCAACGTATTCATGATGTGGATATTGTCCTGCCTTTTCCCATCACGGATCCTGATGATTGGCAGGCAATGACTCGGGGCCATTACAAATGGTGGTTTGATGCACGCGCCGTTGCCTCACTCCTTCCGTCTTCATCGGTACAATCAGTCACGTCCCTTATATGGAGAGGCGGTGCTGCTGCGGCAGCATCCGCAGCTATACAGCATGCGGTCGGCCCTTCTAATAATTGCTGCCATTACGATAGGAATCTTGGTTTCAAAGGTAACATGTTGAACTTTTTTATTTCGGAGGGCCCGGTTCGACATAAATCATTGAACAGCATGACAGTAATGAAAGAGCTATTCGGCGCTGCCGGGGTTTCGGTGGAGACTACTGCTGATCGCGTGAAACCAGCAACTTATGACCATGATGATATTGCTGCACTGGCGACCTTTATCGGGTCGTCCCCTGGACCGCTAATGGCGCTGGCACCGGGGAGTAGAGAAGCACTTTGCTGTTGGCCGCAGGAACGATTTCTCGAAGTGGGAAACTGGCTTCAGAATGAGTATCAGGCTTCGATTCTTGTACTGGGGATGGAGGAAGACTCTGAACGTTGCCATAAACTATATGACCAATTATCTGGTTCTCGAAAGCATTTGCTCACCGGTAATTTAAGCCTGAACGATATATCCATCGTCATGTCACAGCTAGATTTTGTATGTGGCAATCACAATCTCTTTCTTTATAGTGCATTACTGGAAGGCATAACCGCGGTTGGAATTCTAGGTCCCTACGAGAACGATTATTTAAACCTCTTACCTGGAAAGCAGGAAACAATTCGATTAATAATTCCATGTAGCCCTTGCCATGGGCATTGTATATTTGACAAGGCATTATGTCTGGAATGTATCGATACGGAAAGAGTCGTGAATGCTATAAGAACAAAGGTGTGATAGGCAAGTATGTCAAGACGAAAGAATAAATGTTTCATTGATTGTTCCGAAACCGTCTTCTCTGGGAACAATACGGGGATACAGCGAACAGTTTGGAATATAATCGGCAGATGTGATCAGATTTTGACATCACACGGTATAGAAGTTTTCCCGGTAGTTTCAATATGTGGGGCATTTTATGCCTACAGTGTAGAATCTGACCGAAAAATCTGTACACGATTAGTACGCGCTTTTTTCGGGACCGGTAGAGATGTCTTGGACCGGGTATTCTATGGAAAGAAGTTTGTTCTGGATGATAGTGCTGCTGGAGTAAGTCCTTATTCTGAACTGCCAGTGACTCCCCGGTCCGAACCGGATTCTACCATTTTTTCCGGAATCCACTATCGTATAGTTGAAGTATTCAGGGGAATCATACCTTTATTCTTTCGCTGTTCTCTCTTTCTCGACAATGCTCTTAATGATTTCTCGAAGGTGGACATAGAACCTGATGACATTATTTTTTATCCCGATGCTTTCTGGTACAGCTCTACCTGCCGAACATTTGCACGGTACGATGCCGTTAAAATTCTGTTGATACATGATATCATTCCAATAAAGATGCCTGAACTCTGCGATCCGGTCTATGTCAATTCTTATAAGCATAGTCTGGGTGAAGCTCTTAAATATGTAGATGGTATAATATCAATTTCAAATTCGGAACTGGTTTCAATTAGGTCTTTGGTTGATGCTTTCGAAATCAAATCAGTTGGTTTCTTCGATTATAACTACTGGGGTGCTGACTTCGCAACAGCAAATAGTGATGTCAATCTTGTCTCCGCGAGAATTGCCAAAGTGTTCGATGCCCAGAATGCATTTATAATGGTCGGTACCATAGAGCCTCGGAAAAATCATACCCTGGTTTTGGATGCTTTTGATCGGTACTGGCAACGTGGAGGCGGTGCGTCTCTTTGCATTATTGGCAAAACAAGCCATTTCTATTCGGACGTACAATCGAGGATAGAGCAGCATGAATATTTTGGAGTACGACTTTTCTGTTTTGACGATGTAAACGATCAACAGTTGGCATATTGCTATGAAAAATGTGCCGGAGTCGTGTTCGCTTCCCGTGCCGAGGGATTCGGTTTACCCCTGGTGGAGGCCATGTGGTACGGCATCCCTGTGCTGGCAAGTGACATAGACGTTTTTCGAGAGATCGGCGGTGATTATCCAGAGTATTTTTCGCCGGACGATGCTCAACGCTTGGCGGATCTTCTACAGTTACATGACAGTCGGCCTGAACGACGCGAACCATGTCAATGGCGCTCCTGGGATGAATCGGTAAGGGAACTTTTTGCCAAAGTCTTCACAATGGCTAACATGATAAGATCAGGCAGGAATTCAGCTTGAAACTACTGATGAACATGACATGCGCCAATGCCGATATATCAACCGGTATCGAGCGCTTTGCTTTGCACCTGTCCCGTGAATTGCGCGCCATTGATCCCTCCGCAGTCATCATGGCCTCAGAACAGTTGCCGGGGGTGACTGAATTAGTTGTTTCGCCTTCAATTCGTTGGTCCAAGAAACTGCTTAAAAAACGGGAATATCTTTTTAGGTCATTATGGGACCAGACGGCCTTACGAAGATACATTGCCAAGTATAATCCTGACTTGGTTTTCTTCCCGATACAGGACGGGATTCTTTTTCCGCCAGTTAGGCAGATTGTCACAGTTCACGACCTGCATTATCTTCATTTCAATGGACTTGATGACGAATGCAGGCAGGAAATACCCGCTCACAGACGTTTTTTCTACCGTGTAAAAATGCCGCATATTTTGCGCAGGTCTGCGGCAATTATCGCTGTTTCCGAAACAACAAAAAAAGACATTATAGAAACTTTTGGCATATCTGCTGATAAGATTCATGTTACGCATAACGGTTATGACCCAAACAGGTTTTACTATTCTATTGATCCGATGCCGGTTCTCGAACGATTAGGTATTGCAGAAAAAAAATACTTCCTGTTTGTTGGCAGTATCCTGAGACACAAGAATATCGTACGGTTGGTAAAGGCATTTGCTAGACAGGACACCAGTATGTCGCTTGTTATTGCTGGCGCTTGCAAGGATCCAAATTACCTTGAAGAAGTGATGAATGCCTCAGCGGAGGTGGGGGAGGAGAAAGTACAATATCTAAAGTATGTGATGGATGATGACCTTCCTTCTCTGTACAGAGGTGCGGCAGCTTTAATGCTCCCTTCGCTTCACGAAGGTTTTGGAGTCCCTATAATCGAGGCTATGGCATGTGGAACACCGGTTATTACATCCAATTGTTCGGCCATGCCTGAAATTGCCGGAGATGCTGCCTTGCTGGTTGACCCAACTTCTGTTGAAAGTATCGCCGCAGCCATGCAGGAAATTCTTGACAACCCTCAACGCGCAGAGACTTTGAGGGCAGCAGGACTTGAGAGGGTAAAGATGTTTAGCTGGGCATATTCAGCAAAGAAACTCCATGAAATCTGCAAAATGGTGTCCGAATCATGAAAATCCTGATCCTCGGCGCCGGTCCCTGCGGCCTGGGTGCTGCCCATCATCTCAATCAACTTGGCCATACGGACTGGCAGCTTTTTGAACGCAACGACCATATTGGTGGACTTTCTGCATCATTTCTGGACGGCAATGGATTTACCTGGGATGTGGGGGGCCACGTTCTGTTTTCCCATTACGGCTATTTCGACAGGGCTGTGGCTGAAGCGCTGGGTGATGCGTATTACGAGCATCAGCGTGAATGCTGGATCCGTATTCTGCAGCGCTGGGTGCCGTATCCCTTTCAAAATAACGTGCGCTACTTACCAGATAATGCCCTCCATGAATGTGTCTCCGGCTTGCGGGAGTTATCAGGTCCCTCTGACATAACTACTAATTTCAGGGATTGGATGGACACGGTTTTCGGCAGCGGAATCGTCAAATATTTCATGGAACCATATAACCGCAAGGTGTGGGGTGTGCCGCTGGAAACGATGAGCAAGGATTGGATCGCCGAGCGGGTCAGTTTGGTCGACCTGGAGCGGATTGAACGAAATATTGCCGAACATCGTGATGATCTGAGCTGGGGGCCTAACAATGTCTTCAAATTTCCGCAATATGGTGGTACCGGAGCAATTTACGAAGGTATTGCTAAACCTTTGAATGATAGAATACACCTGCAACATGAGATGCTGGAAATCGATCTGGAACAGAAGAAGGTAATCTTTTCCAATGGCCGTACTGAGTGGTATGACACCCTGATAAATACCTCGCCGCTTGACCAGCTGGTTTCTAGGTGCCGTGCGATTCCTGAGCAGGTAACAGATGCTGCCGATAGTCTGGTTCACAATGGTGGTTTGATTGCCGGGTTTGGATTTGAGGGCAGGCGCGACGACTCAAAATGCTGGATGTATTTCCCGGAAAACAATTCCCCTTTTTACCGCATCACCAATTTTCATAACTATTCCCGTTTCAATGTGCCCGGCGGCGATACGCAACGCTATTTTTCGCTGATGTGCGAGACGACTTATTCCAGCCATAAATCAGAAGATAAAACCTGCATTCTTGAATCTACACTTCAGGGGCTTCTTGATACCGGAATGATTGACGAGAAGCAAAAACAGCAGGTCGCAAGCCGCTACCTGATAGATATACCATATTCATACCCAATTCCGACTTTGGGGCGTGACAAGGCACTTGCTTCAATTCAGCCTTTTCTTGAATCCAGATCGCTCTATTCCAGAGGGCGCTTTGGCGCCTGGAAATATGAGGTTGGCAACATGGATCACTCTTTCATGCAGGGGGTGGAGTTGGTGGATAGATTATTGTATGGAAAACCAGAGTATACGCTGAATGGCCTGGCGGGATGAATATCAGGTTGATGAAAGTGCTGGATTCCGTCCTTGGACGGATCTTGGTTACTTTACTGCCAGGACCTTCGGGGCGCACTGCATCGGGTATCATCGACTCTGTTCTGATCATCCGTCCAGGCGGCATCGGCGATGCTGTCCTTCTTATTCCGGCCATCCAAGCACTTAAACAAAAATACCCATTCGCCAAAATATCTATACTTGCAGAACATCGTAATGGATCGGTTTTCAATCTCTGCCCGGATATTGACACTATTCTGCTGTACGACTATCTACCTGATCTTTTGCAAGCTGTGCGAGGCCGTTACGATGTCGTTATTGACACAGAACAGTGGCATCGTCTTTCCGCAATAGTAGCAAAAATGACAGGTTGTCAGGCACTGATAGGTTATGGAACAAATGAACGTTCCCGCCTGTTCAATTTTCCGATTCTATATTCTCATGATGATTATGAAACGGTGAGTTTCCTAAATCTGTTGGAACCATTGGGCGTTGGTTTAGATTCTGGGACAGAGCGATTTCTTGCAATTGCTGAATCTAATGTTGCTGCTGTTTCAACGTTGTTGGGTGGGATTGGTACCGATCCCTTTGTTGCAATCTTTCCTGGTGCCAGTATTTCAGAGCGTAGATGGGGTGCGAACCGGTTTAGCATGGTTGCTCGATGGCTTTCATCTCTTGGTGTGAAGGTTGTGGTTGTGGGTGGCAAAGAGGATCAACAGCAAGGTCAAACGATCGTTGCAGGCGGAGTGGGGCTAAATTTGGCGGGCCGGACTTCGTTGGCCGAAACCGCAGCGGTTATAGATAGAAGTGCGCTGTTGTTAAGCGGTGACTCCGGAGTGCTGCACATAGCAGCTGGATTGGGAAAACCCACTGTATCTCTGTTTGGTCCAGGGCGTGCGGTAAAATGGGCGCCACGCGGGACCAATCATGTAGTTATAAACAAGGAGTTACCCTGTTCTCCTTGCACAACCTACGGTAACACGCCGAAATGTACGATAAATGCCCAATGCATGAAAAACATAACGGTTGAGGAAGTATTGAATGCCGTCAGAATGTTGTTAACATCCGAGGGGATCATTCCTTCCACTGTGGCAAACGAAAGTGGGTTAAAGTCTAGTTGACATAAATTATTTGATACTGGCAGGTTCACAGAGATTCTCGGCACAATTAGCCTCGCCACCGCAGGTAAAGCAGTAAAACTTGGGATCTTTTGTAATTTTCTCAATTTCCTCATTCAGTCCTTTACTTCTCAGCATGCAGAGGTGTCCGTGATGATCTGCGCCACATCGGCATTTTGCACTGTTATCCATTGTCATTTCTCCCTTTGAATCATAATCGGATGCAGTAATGTGTTCCAATCCTAGCAGAAATTATGCTAAAAAGGAACGCTTGTATCCTCTAAATTAACGTGGAAAGGAAGGCCCGTCGTGTCATTTGTTCCATCCTCAATTCTTGTTACCGGTGGGGCCGGTTTTATAGGTTCAAACTTTATCCACTCTTTTGTGGCTGCAAATCCTGCATGCCGCATAACCAATCTTGACTGCCTGACATATGCCGGTAATCTGAAAAATCTGACCTCTATCGAGAACAGGCCGAATTACAGCTTTGTAAAGGGCGATATAGCCGATGCCCAATTGGTTGCAAAGATCCTTGCTGAGCAGCAAGTGGACGCGGTTGTGCACTTTGCCGCCGAATCTCATGTAGACCGTTCCATTACCGGTCCGGAGATTTTTGTTCGCACCAACGTGCTTGGAACTCAGATTCTGCTGGAAGAGAGCCGCAAACATTGGCAGTCCGGTGTTGTTGCGGATTTCCGTTTTTTGCAGATATCAACCGATGAGGTTTATGGTTCCCTTGGTGACACCGGCTTTTTCACAGAGGAAACCCCTCTGGCCGCCAATTCTCCCTATTCGGCCAGCAAGGCCGGCGCTGATTTGCTGGTTCGTGCTTATCACGAAACTTTTGGGATGCCGACCCTTAATACTCGCTGTTCCAATAACTACGGACCTTACCATTTCCCGGAAAAACTGATTCCGCTGTTGATCCACAACATTATTAATAAAAAAATATTGCCGGTATACGGCGATGGTCTGAATATCCGTGATTGGTTGCATGTGAATGATCACGCTGCTGCAATTGAAGTCGTACTCAAAACTGCAGCACCAGGCTCTGTCTATAATATTGGTGGAAATAACGAGTGGAAAAACATTGACATTGTTAATCTGGTTTGCGATCTGTTGGATGGCCGACTGGGGCGCGAAGCAGGAGAAAACCGTCGTTTGATCAGTTTTGTCAAGGATCGTCCCGGCCATGACCGCCGTTATGCGATTGATGCAACCCGACTCAAAAACGACCTGGGTTGGGAACCGGCTTATACCTTTGAACAGGGCATTTCCGAGACAATTGACTGGTATCTGGCAAATCAGGAGTGGGTTGCTGAAGTGACTTCGGGATCTTATCGCGAATATTACCAAACGCAGTATGGCGGGGGTGCCGCGTGATCCTGGTTATTGGTGCAAATGGGATGCTGGGTCGCGATCTGCTTGGGTTGTTGGGAGAGCGTGCCCATGGCGTTGATATTGATGAAATCGATATTACTTCGATGGAGTCAGTATTTAAGGTCGTTTCAGAGTTTAAACCCACTGTGGTGATTAATTGTGCCGCCTTTACGGATGTTGACGGCTGTGAAGAAAATGTTGACAAAGCAATGGAGGTCAACGGTGAAGGGGTAGGGTACCTTGCCATGGCGTGCCGTGAAGTCGGAGCGCTATTGGTTCAGGTCAGCACGGATTATGTTTTCGATGGCACCAAAGGAACTCCTTATCAGGAGTATGATGCTCCTCATCCGATCAGTGTTTATGGCGAATCCAAACTGGCCGGTGAGATGAACGCCGCCTTTGCTCCCGAGCATTTGATTGTACGAACACAGTGGTTGTACGGTCTCAATGGTAATAATTTTGTTGAAACCATGCTGCGATTGGGGACAGAAAAAAAACAGCTGTCCGTGGTGGATGATCAGATCGGTTCGCCAACCTGGACGGTGGATTTGTCCAAGGCTATAATTGCTTTGGTGGATAAAGGATGTCGCGGTCTCTATCACGCGGCCAACAGTGGTTTCTGCTCCTGGAATGAATTTGCAAAGGCAATATTCGAGGAGACCTCCTTAGCCGTTTCAGTGGTTCCGATGACAACCGAAGAGCTGAATCGCCCGGCGCGGCGTCCTTTGTACTCAACTTTGGACTGTAGCAATCTGACTGCGGACAGCGGTTTTGAACCACAACCGTGGCGTAATGCCCTTCGTGAGTATATTCGGTTGCGTGCGGATAAAAAAATATCGGAAGGGAAGTAATAATGGAGAGAGGCGAGCGTCCCTGGGGCACATATACTGTTCTCGATGAGAACACCAGTTACAAAATAAAGCGGATAGAGGTACTGCCTGGCCAGCGCTTATCGCTTCAGAAACATCATCATCGCAGCGAACACTGGATTGTCGTATCCGGCACTGCTTTGGTGACATGCGGTGTTGAACAGCAGGTAATAAACGTCAATGAATCAACTTTTATTCCGATTGGTCAGAATCATCGACTTGAAAACCCCGGAAAAATTCCACTCGTAATTATTGAAGTTCAAAGTGGCGAATATCTTGGAGAAGATGACATAGTTCGTTTCGATGACGACTACCAACGCTGTGGTCAGCATGATGCCGAGTAAATACAGTCTGCTCCGCCGAAGTATCAAAGCTTTTTGCAGTATCATCATGGTGTTCATATTAACAGCCTGCGCTGCCACATCCACCACAATCATCGATGAAGAAGTGGTTACAAACCCGAAGCCGATGTACACGTACAAAACTCTGGTAATCAGGGATTTTGATCTAAAACGTGATCTGTTCACTGAATCTTCCGATTCTGAAATGAGCCGCCGCGAACACCTTTACTCGCAAGTGCCTCGTGAATTGTCACAACATATCGAGCGGTATGTCAAGGCACGAAGGACATATCAGGATGTGTCACGCAACGGTCATGTGGATGCAACAACCCTGGTTGTGAAGGGGCGGTTTACGCGTCTGGGCCGCTTCAGAATATCGGTATCAGTCAGTTTGCACGACGGGGCTACCGATCAGGAAGTGGCGTATTTCCGTCAGACTTTGTGGGATGTGATAGATACAACCGCTACAATCAATAACCTTGGCCGGGAAGTGGCTGATTTTATAGATCGAATTCAGTATAAATAACGGAGGGGTCTCTGTGTATATTGTCATTCTTGCCGGCGGTTCCGGCACACGCTTCTGGCCGCTTTCCAGAATTGCCAGGCCTAAACAACTGATTTCATTAACCGGTGACAGGAGCATGCTGCAACGAACCGTCGAACGTGTTCTGCCTCTCAAGCCAAAGCGTATCCTGGTCATCACTAATCACCTTCAGGCCGAGGAAACAGAACATCAACTATTGCATTACCGGTCGGTCCCGATTGATGTTATTGCCGAGTCCGCTGCTCGTAACACTGCACCTGCCATTGGCCTGGCTGCTGCGATCATCGCCGCGCACGACCCGTCAGGAGTTATGGTGGTCTTGCCTGCGGATCACTATATCAGGGATGAAGTTGCACTGCGCGATACACTGCTGGATAGCAGGCATGCTGCTCAGAATGGTTATCTTGTGACGCTCGGTATTATGCCTTCACGTCCCGAGACCGGCTATGGCTATATCGAAGCTGATATGGAGTTGCGTGGTGAAGGTCCGTTTCCGGTTAAACGTTTTGTGGAAAAGCCTCCGTTGCCTGAAGCACTTCGTTATCTGGACGAGGGTAACTACTTCTGGAACAGCGGCATGTTTATCTGGCGTGCCGATGTTATCCTTCGGGAAATTAATACCCATATGCCATCTCTGCACAGCTCTCTGTTGCGGATATCGTTCAATGACGATGTTTGGGCTCTTTCTGATCTTGAGGAACAGATTAAGGCCGTTTATCAGGATGTGGAAAGTGTTTCGATTGATTATGGGGTCATGGAAAAATCTTCAAATGTTCAGGTGATACCGGTTGAAATGGGTTGGAGCGATGTTGGCAGCTGGAGTGCATTACCGGAAGTGGTCGAGCCGGATGGTTCCGGGACTGTCTGCATTAATGCTGCAGAACATATTGCGATTGATTCTTCAGGCTGTTTGATCTATGCGGACGGCAGAACGGTTGCAACGGTTGGAGTACACAACCTAGTTATCGTTTCTACTCCCGATGCTCTTCTGGTTTGTGATCGAGAGCGTTGTCAGGATGTCAAAAAAGTGGTTGAACTGTTAGGCGCCAAAGGGCAGATATCCTGTCTGTAAAAAGTGCGTAAATATTTCACCATAACAGTTAATTGATAACAGGAATTACCGGATAAATGCGACGTCTAATCAACAGCGCTTTCTTGTAATTCCTGATTTTTTGCAGGGCTTGTCAACCCTGTTGGCGGTATCAGGTTGACTAAGGCGAGGGGCTTGTGAGTAGAACAATACAAGAAGAACTGCAAGAGATCAGTGGCAACGGTTTGCTAAGAACTACCAGATTGATCTCAGGACGCCAGTCGGCCAGAGTAACCCACTCCGGAAGGGATATGCTGCTGCTTTGTTCGAATAACTACCTGGGGTTGGCCGACCGTCCGGAACTTATCAATGCAGCGGTGCAGGCTGCCGAATCGTATGGCACATCCAGCGGTGCTTCCCGTCTTGTTTCCGGTACCATGGAACTTCATGAACAGCTGGAAAATGCAGTGGCAATCTTTAAGCAAAGCGAAGCCGCATTGGTTTTTAACAGTGGTCATGCAGCAAATACCGGCATTATTCCGGCAATTGTCAAGCGGGGCGATATTGTCTTTTCGGATCGTCTCAATCACGCCAGCATTGTGGATGGAATTCTGCTTTCCGGTGCTAAAATGATAAGATATCCACATAATGATCATGTGATGCTTGAACAATTGCTGGAAAAGTATCGTGGAAAAAACCGCACTTTGATTGTCACAGACGGAGTTTTCAGCATGGATGGTGACGTGGCGCCATTGGTTGAACTGGTGGCTCTCAAGCAGGCATACAACGCCTTACTGATGGTTGATGACGCCCATGGCAGTGGCGTCTTGGGAGAGTGTGGCAGGGGGAGCGCCGATCAGTTGGGTGTTGCGGATTTTGTAGACATAAAAATGGGTACTTTTGGCAAGGCACTCGGTAGCTTTGGTGCTTATGCGGCTGTCACATCCGAGATGAGAACCTTGCTTGTGAATCGTTGCCGCAGTTTTATATTTTCCACGTCACTTCCACCGGCAGTATTGGGCGCATCACTCGCTGCAGTCAGAATTGTTCAATCTTCTGAAGGAGATCTGCTCCGTGATCGCATTCGTGCCAATACCGAATTTTTCCGCCGCAGCTTGAATGATGCAGGATTTATTATTCCGCCCGGAACAACCCAGATCATACCGATTATAACCGGTTCTCCTGAAACAACCATGCGCTTCTCGGAAGCCCTTCTCAATGATGGCATTTTTGCCCAGGGAATCCGCCCTCCAACAGTTCCCGCAGGGTCCGGCAGGGTTCGGTTCACGGTTATGGCTACCCACACACCTGAGGAGTTGTCGTGGGCTGTCGAGCGCATCAAAAACATCGGCTCCAACCTGGGAGTTATTTGATGCCGTGGTTTGAGAACCGTTTTGGTGAAAAACTGTGGTATGAAGAAGCCGGAAGCGGTATTCCGTTAGTCTTTGTCCATGGCTGGTGCATGTCCTCTGCGGTCTGGCAGAATCAATTCCTGCAACTCGCCGAAAATTATAGAATCATAGCTCCGGATTTGCGAGGACATGGAAAATCAGGCGGAGTTCATGGGCAACACGATTTCGGCAGATACGCCTCTGACTTGTCAGATCTCGTGAAACTCCTGAACCTGGATGCGGCGATTCTTATCGGTTGGTCTATGGGCGCACAGGTTGCGCTGCAGGTTCTCAGTATGATGTCCGATAAACTGGCCGGAGTGGTACTAATTTCCGCCACGCCATGTTTCACGAACCGAGATGATTTTCCAATTGGTCTGTCTCAAAATGAATCGCAGGGTATGCGGCTGAAAGTCAAACGCAATTTACAACGTGCATTGGCAGGTTTTCACAACCGAATGTTTATCGAAGGCGAGATTGAAACAGTTGGTGCTGAAAGACGAATTATGACTCTACTCGATAATATTGTTCAGCCGGATGAACTTGATGCTGTTGGTTCTCTGGATGCGCTTGTTGATGCTGATATGAGGACGCTTCTGGATGATATTTCAACTCCGGTCCTGGTTCTGAATGGGGACCGGGATCTTATCTGTCTGCCACAGGCGTCCGATTACCTGACAACCCGTATCAAAAACGCAACTCAGAGGATTTTTAACGGATGCGGACATGCAATCTTTCTTACCCGGTCAGAACAGTTCAATGCAGAAATAACCAAGTTTGCAGGGAGAGTCCGTGATTGTAATGCCTGAAACCAAAAAAATTGCAGCTGCTTTTCACCAGAGAGCGGCTGATTACGACCAACACATTGCTGTACAGAAAAGGGTTGTTGATAATCTTGTTGAACATGTTAGGTCGTACCCTGGATTGTTGCCGAATAGTATTCTTGACGTAGGCTCAGGCACAGGTTCTTTGCTGCGCAGATTACATTCACTCTGGCCGGACGCTTCCCTTAGCGGCCTTGACCTTGCCTACAACATGTGTCTGCGATCGGCGGATAAGCTGGGAGAGAGCTGTCTGGTAGTGAATGGCGATGCTGAATCTTTACCGTTTTCAGACAAATCATACGATCTTGTCGTTTCCACCTCGGCTTTGCAGTGGGCCGGGAATCTGTCAAGTGTCCTGTCTGAACTGCAGAGGGTTATGAAACCGGGAGCGTCACTCTGTGTTGCTTTTTTTTGTGAGGGGACACTTTGTGAACTGCAGCGTTGCCTGCTTGAGGCGGCTGCTAATAGAAACTGCGGTATTCAGCATGCTGGCCGTCTGCATAAGTTTTGGAGCATTGATGATGTTAAAGCGATTCTCGCAGAAATGGAATTTGAACAAGTTGTAGTAAATTGTGAAACCGAAATCGATTGGTATGATGATCTGCACTCTCTGCTGCGCTCCATAAAAAACATAGGCGCCGGAACAGTCTCAGGAGGAGTGGGAGGTGGCTTGGGATGGCGAGGTGTAATAAATGAAACAGCCCGGCTATATCGGGATTATTATGGCGAAAACAACAAAATACCAGTGACCTACAAGGTTCTTTATCTGCATGCAAGCAGTGCTCACCTATAGTGAATTAATAATTTTTTTTGCAAGTGGATTGATAACGCTGTAGTGAACTTCAACCCCCTCACGTTTTCCTTCAATAATGCCTTTGTGCTTCAAAAGTGCGAGGTGCTGAGAAACAGTCGCCTGAGGAAGACCCAAACACTCCCAGATATGTTTAACGTTGCATTCATGGGTGCAAAGTCCGGCAACTATTTTGAGTCGAACCGGGTGACCCAGTACTTTGAGTACTTCTGATTCTGCTTTAAATTGCTTGTTCTTGTCGAATTCCATTCTGCGGACTCCATCTCGTATTTTCGAATATCATATATATGGAAATATCTTAAGTCAATGATTAAATTTGGGCGGCTAACGCTGTTATAAAGTTGTCAATGCCAGCGTGGATCAGCCGTATATCTGTTTACTGAAGTGACAGGCGGCAGTGTGCCTGCTTGCATATTCAAACAACTTGGGCACTTCCTTTTGGCAAATATCGGCTGCGTAACGGCAGCGGGGATGGAATCTGCATCCACCGGGAATCGACATTGACGAGGGCAGGTCATCATTCAGAATCTTTTCACGGCTGTTCTGGCCGTTACCAAGGCCTGGAATGGCTGCCAGCAGTGCCTCTGTGTAGGGGTGCCGACAACGGTTGAACAGATCGGGAGCAGAAGCTGATTCAACCACTACACCCAGATACATGATGATAATTCGATCACAAAGATGTCTTAGCACCATCAGGTTGTGGGAAACCATTATCATTGAAAGGTTCAAATCAGACTTCATCTGCAACAGGAGATTGATGATCTGGGCTTGTATGGATATATCCAGTGAAGAAACCGGCTCATCGGCGATTAATATTTCCGGATTTGCTGCCAATGCTCTGGCTATGCCGATTCTTTGTCGCTGCCCGCCAGAAAACTCGTCCGGGAAACGATTTCTAACATTTTCATCCAGACCGACCGAGTTCATAATGCGAGTCAACTCTGCACGTTGCCGTTCTACAGACATTCCAGCTATTCCAAGCGGTTCTGAAATGCTGTCACCGATTCTCATGCGGGGGTTCAATGAAGAGTAAGGATCCTGAAAAATCATCTGGGTGGAACGCCGAAATTGCGAAAAGCCATCTCCACTGAGGCCTGTAAGTGACGATCCCTTGTAACTTACGGCTCCCAGGTCTGGTTTTAGCAGGCCGGCCACAATCTTTGACAAAGTTGATTTGCCACAGCCGGATTCACCGGCTATTCCAAGGGATTCCCCGCGATTCAAGATCAGATCCACTCCATCCACCGCTGTCAGCATGTTTGAAGAAGCGCGTCGTGACGATATTATGAACTTCTTAACCAGGCCGTCTCCAGCCAGTATCACAGATTCATTCATATTGACTTCCAGCAGCGGACTTTGTGTGATGGTGATATTTCGCGGAGCTCCTGTGGATTAGAGAAGCATTCCGTGGAGGCTATCGGACAGCGTAAAGCGAACAAGCAGCCTGAGTAGTTTGAAGGATTTGCGGTTATCTGTGATGTTAGGGTTGCCAGTGGCTTGCCAGGTTCGGAGTACTGCGGAAGTGAGGCCAGCAGGGCTTTAGTGTAGGGATGTTTTGGACCGCTCAGGAGAATGCCGGTCGGTGCGGATTCGACAATCTGTCCGGCATACATGACTGCTGTAAAGTTGGAGCGGTCAGCTACAATTCCCAGATCGTGGGTGATTAATAACAGTCCCATCCCTGTGGTAGTTCGAAGTTCGTCCAGAAGCTCAAGAATCTGCGCCTGGATGGTTACATCCAGAGCCGTTGTGGGTTCATCGGCAATCAGTAGTGCCGGGTGGCATGCCAGTGCCATTGCGATCATGACCCTCTGTCGCATTCCGCCACTTAACTGATGCGGATAGTCCCGCATACGATCACCGGCAGACGTTATGCCGACCTTTATCAGTAGCTCCTCACTCTGCCCGGCAGCTTCCTTGCGAGAAAGTTTGTTGTGGAGAAGCAATGGTTCTGAAACCTGGTCGCCAATTTTCAAAACCGGATTCAGCGATGTCATCGGTTCCTGAAAAATCATTGAAATACGACGCCCGCGGATTGACCGCATGATGTCTTCGGGACAGTCGATCAGGTTCTGGTCTTCAAACAGGATTTCGTCAGCAGTTACCAATCCCGGCGGCGGCACTAGGCGCATAATCGAGAACGCTGTCATGGACTTGCCGGAACCGGACTCTCCCACAAGAGCAAGGACAGACCCTTTGTCCAAAGACAGGCTGACACCGCTGACCGCTTCTACTGAGCCTGTTGGAGAGGGGAATGATACGCGCAGATTTTTAATGGATAGCAGGTTGGGCACGAATGACTCGCAGTCGGGAAATTCGGAGTGCGTTATGCGGTCGGCATGAAATTAATTCGCAGTGGTTCGGCTGAAAAGTGCGGACTGTAAAAGGTTCCTTCTTCCAGCACGGATGTAAACACATCAACAATGGCAGGATCAAACTGAGTTCCCGAATTATTGGTCAATTCAGCAATTGCAACATCCAGCGGCAGTGCCTTTCGATAGGGGCGGTCTGAAGTCATGGCATCGAAGGCATCGGCAACCGAAAGGATGCGCGATTCTAGCAGCTGTTCAGTGTTTTTAATGCGAAGAGGATAACCCAAGCCGTCATAACGTTCGTGATGCTGACCTATACAGGTGCGGACGTCAAGAAGAAATTCAATTGGTTCCAGTATTTTCATACCAATTACCGGGTGCTGCTGAAGTTCATTTATGTCTTGTAAGGAAAGTTTGCCTTGCTTGTGCAGAAGGCTGAGATCGATGCCGATTTTGCCGATATCGTGCAGAATTGCGGCCCGTTCCAGTATCTGCAGACGATCGCTTGGAAGATTCAATCTTTTGCCAATTTCCACGCTGTAACGTGTAACCCGTTCCGAGTGCCCCTTTGTGTAGCTGTCACTGGCTTCAATGGCGGACACCAGCGCCTGAATCGTGTTTAAGTATGTTTGTTGCTGCTCTTCGTAAAGAGTCGCATTTTTTATGGCGATAGCTGCCTGAGCAGCAATGGTGGTCAGCATCTCCATTTCATCAGAGTAAAACTGGGAATTGTCAACCTTGTTTACGACACTGATGGTTCCTATGATCTCGTCCTTGACTATTAACGGGACACATATCAATGATTTTCGTTCGTAACCCAGGTCACTGAATCGATCAAACTGCGGTGTTTGATTTATGTCAGAAATCAGCAACGGTTGGCGGTTCTTGATTACCCAGGTTGAAACGCTGGTATCTTTCATCTTGATCGGTTTTAAAGGTGCAATCAGTTTGCCGCCACCAATAAGATTTGTGACGTTCAGGAGCTGCTGGTGCTTGTCATAAAGTATAATGTAGCCGATATGGGCATTCAGGGTTTTGATCGTAGTCCGTACAACCAGATTAAAAAGTCGATCGATGTCCATGGTGGAGTTGATCGCCAATCCGATCTTGTAGATCGAAGAAAGATGCTCGACAGCGTGTTCCAGATTGGTGTTTTTCTGCTCGAGCTCTCCAGCCAGGTCTGCGATGGTGTAACTGGCCTTCTCAACTTCTTCGATACGCTCTTCCAGTGATATGTTCAGGTTCTCGATTTCACGCAGTTGTTCTTCCAGCCTGATATTCATCAGATGAGTGTCGTGATGGTGCGAAAGTTTTTCTTCAGCTCTGGCAAGTTCTCGTTCGTTAATGATGGTTGTATTCATCAATTCCTTGAGCTTGGTGGCCATCATATTGAAGTTAGTGGATAACAAACTCATTTCATTTGAACTGTCGATCGAAATATTGATATCAAAGTTTCCGCGCTCAATCTGTTGCATTGACTGAATCAGAGCGCTAACAGGCTTGTCTACATAGATCATCAGGAAAATGAATAGTGTTCCAATAATCAGGGATATCATGACTGTGGCGGAGATTATGGCGTTGATTTTTTCTTTACTAATGAAGTTGCTAAGTTCGTCGAGTGATATTTCGGTTTCAATAACTGCGATAAAGGGTTTGGAGGAATCGTGGCAACCGTGACAATCGGGCGCGTTGACTATTTTTGTGTAAGAGTCAAATTCATTTTTGGCATTTGAAAAATAATAATGGTCAGTTGTGGAGTTATTCAGCTGCCCGACCTCTTCTGGAGATAGTGACTGGCCGATGTCGTTTTTGTCTGCTGAATGGAGAATGTGCCCATTGATATCAACAATGCGAATTGATTTTACATGATCCTGTCGTTTTGCTTTAGATAATATGGAGTTTACAGATGTGGTGTGTCCGGTTTTCATGGCCGCCTGTATGTTGGCCACGATGCTTTCCGTGAGCACAACCGAACTTTTCTCCGTAAGATTTACAATTATCGTCTTCTGTTCGACAAACTGCATCCAGGACGCGATTGAAACAACCGCAATCACAATGATGGCTACCAAGCTGACAATCTTTATTTTGAGAGAGTTTAGAATCATAAGCCTGTCAAAGTTTTTAAGTATAAACGATCAATACGCCATTTACCGCAAAGGCAAAGCTAAATAACTGTATTAACAGCGTCCTAATACATCAGAGTGCTTGTTGATGCAGATCTGATAAAAGAACAGCAAATATCTGATGTTACACTTGAATATGAGTTCAGAACATGAACTGCTCAAGGGCTTGATCCGATTCTTGAACGATCAAATATGTTGTTTAATTAACAGTGAAATGAAGCAATACAGTATGCGTGCCAAGATTGATGACAATTCAACTGATTTCGATATCATAGGAAACAATCCATGATCAAAAAAATTGACACAATGGAGGTTTGTGTGGTTCTATCTTCAGGTTTTGCGTTTACTTAATATACTAATCATACCCATTTGTTTTCTGCCAGTAGCCATTTACCTGTTGTGGGCTGGCGTGAGGACGACTGATGCCGCGCTTCTGGATGAAACCATCCGGATTGCTATTGTCAAATCTGCACCTGAAGTCACGGTAGGAGGGGACGGCCTGCTTGTGACCGGTGACGGTGGTGAGGCGGTTCTTCTCTCGTTTCCTGTAACGGTCAAGTTATCCAAAGATTCATTGGTCGCAGATGGGAAGTCATTTCGGCGACTGGTTATTTCCGCAACCTCAGCTGTGTATATAAATAACAAGCCTTATCGTGGACTTGCCGAGTTATCTGTTTCCGATAATGGAATTCTGGTGGTGAACCAATTAGCCCTTGAAGAATATCTGGTTGGGTTGATTAACTGTGAAATATCTTCAGCATGGCCGATTGAGGCTGTCAAAGCCCAGGCTGTAATTGCAAGAACTTACGCGCTGAGCAGAAAAGCATCCAGATTGAATTCGCCCTATCACCTTGAGTCTTCTGTTATCGACCAGGTTTATGAAGGCTGTCTGATAGAAGACAGCCGCGCTCAGCGCGCCGTAATGGAAACAGAGGGGGAAGTTCTCACCTATGGCGGAGAAGTAATCCAGGCATTCTACCATTCTTCGTGCGGCGGTAAAACGGAAGCTTCCGAGAATGTCTGGGGATCCGCGCTTCCATATCTTAAAGGTGTGGACTGCCAGTATTGCCAGACTTCTCAGGGTGCCACACTCTGGGATGTAAAGTTGTCTCTGGCAGACATAGAAGGGCGACTGAAAGCAGCAGGCCACAAAATATCCGGTTTGACCGGTATCAAAGCGGGTCCTCTGAATTCCCGCGGTCGGCTAAGTCAGGTTATCCTTGTTGCGTCAAAAGGCGGATTTTCTCTAACTGGCGATCAGTTTCGAAAAGTAGTTGGGTACGGCATTATCAAAAGCACCCGTTTTACAGTTAAGGTGGTTGGTGGAGAAGCCACTTTTACAGGTAGCGGCAATGGCCATGGCGTTGGTTTGTGTCAATGGGGTGCAAAGCAGCGAGCATTGGACGGTTTTAGCTACAAAGAAATTCTATCGTACTACTATCCGGGCACAGAATTGAAAAAACAGTCCGGTCTCAAATAGAAAACTGACATATATGCTTGTTAAAGATTTTACTTTTGAACTTCCCCAGGAATTGATTGCGCGTTATCCGGCTCCGGAACGGGATGCATCCCGTCTGATGCTCCTCAACAGGAACTCCGGCTCGATCGACGAATCAATCTTCCGGAATATAACCGACCAGCTTAATGCGGGTGACCTGCTGGTGATGAACGACACCCGCGTATTCCCGGCCCGTTTGTTCGGATTGAAGCCTACTGGCGGCAAAGTTGAAATTTTTTTGCTGAAACGATCTGGTGATCTTGAACAATGGGAATGCATGCTGCGCTCCTCTAAAAAAATCAAGATAGGTCAGCAGATATTGTTGGAATCAGGAATGAACGCGGTTGTGACAAATCGCTCCGGCGCGGAAAACTGGTTGGTTGAGTTCGCCGGTTGCGAGCCGTTTGACCTATGGTTGGACCGGGAAGGGCATATCCCGTTGCCGCCTTATCTGCAGAGAATTGATTGCGACACTGATCGGGAGCGTTATCAAACTGTTGTGGCCAAAAACACGGGTGCCGTAGCTGCTCCTACTGCAGGCCTTCATTTCACCCCAAAACTTCTGGAGGAATTGGCCTTGCGGGGTGTAGAAACTGCTTTTCTGACTCTGCACACTGGATTGGGAACCTTCCTTCCGGTGCGTGTCGAACAAGTGGAAGATCATCAGATTCACAGTGAGCGATATTTGCTCCCACCTGAAACGGTAGAAGCAATCAGCCGCACAAAGAAATCCGGTGGTCGGGTTGTGGCGGTTGGTACCACTACCGCACGGACTTTGGAATACTCTGCCAGCATCAATGGAAAGCTGGCTGACGGAGAAGGTGAGGCGGACATATTTATCTATCCGGGCTACAACTTCAAAGTTGTTGATGCTTTGATTACCAATTTTCATCTTCCTGAATCTACGCTTCTGATGTTAGTGTCTGCTTTTGCCGGAAAAGAGTTTGTCCTTAGGGCATATCGGGAAGCCGTAGCACGCCGCTTCAGATTTTACAGTTACGGCGATGCGATGTTAATTTATTGAGAGGTTCAGTGTCAGATACGTTTTCAGTAATTCACCAGGATACTTCCTGCAGCGCAAGGCTCGGATTGTTGAATACCCCCCACGGGGTCATTGAAACACCGATCTTTATGCCTGTGGGCACAAATGCAACTGTCAAGGCGATGACTCCGCAGGATTTGAAAGGAGTCAATGCCCAGATCATATTGGCCAATACTTACCACCTTTATCTTCGCCCTGGACATCAATTGATAGAACAGTTAGGCGGTTTGCACGGTTTTATGAACTGGGATCGTCCAATTCTGACCGACAGTGGCGGTTTTCAGGTTTTCAGTCTCGGTGAGCTGCGCAAGATTAACGAAGATGGGGTCAAGTTTCAGTCACACATTGACGGTTCCCGACATATGTTGACCCCGGAACTTGTTATGCGTATTCAGGAAGCATTGGGCGCTGATATCATCATGTGTTTTGATGAATGTCCCCCGGCTACAGCTGAATACAAATACGTTCAAAGCTCCCTGGAATTGACTACCCGTTGGGCCAGGCGCTGCAAGGATGCCCATTCCCGGGAAGGGCAGCAGCTATTTGGCATTATTCAGGGCGGCATGCATTATGACCTGCGGGCCCGCAGCATTGATGATATCTGTGCAATCGGATTTGATGGGTATGCCCTGGGTGGACTGTCGGTCGGCGAAGAAAAAGAACAGATGTACGGAGTGATGGAGTGCTGCTCCCCACTCTTGCCACAGGACTCGCCTCGATATATTATGGGGATCGGTGCTCCGGAGGACTTGATTGAAGCGATCTGGCATGGTTATGATATGTTCGATTGTGTTATGCCTACCCGAAATGCCAGAAACGGAATGTTGTTTACCAGTCAGGGCCGAATCAACATCAAGTCCAAGATTTTTGAAGAAGATGCCGGTCCGCTGGATCCGGCTTGCAGTTGCCAGGTTTGCATAAATTATTCACGGGCTTATCTGAGGCATCTGTATCGTGCCGGAGAGATACTGGCGTCACAGTTGAACACGTACCATAACCTTCATTATTATCTGGATCTTATGCGGCAAGCCAGAGACGCAATAAGGTGCAACAACTTTGAACAGTTTCGTAAGGATTTTCATTCGTTATATGCGAAGAAACAATAAACTGGAGGAGGTAAGTTAAATGTTTGGATTAGCTTTTGCTATGTCGGGTCCCGCAGGCGGGGCAGCAGGTCAGGCTGGAGGTGGTATGGCCGCCTTTCAGCAGATTATCCCGTTGGTATTCATGTTTGCAATTTTTTATTTTCTGCTGATTCGTCCACAACAGAAGAAAGCCAAGGAGCATAAGGCGCTGTTGGAGGCGATGAAAAAAGGCGACAATGTTATCACTGCCGGTGGTGTGCACGGCAAGGTAACATCGGTTGATGATACTATTGTGACACTTGAGATCGCCAATAACGTTAACATCAAAATCACCAAGAGTTACATTGCAGCAATCAAGAAAGACTAGTTAATCAATTCCAGAAGGGAGAACCGATCCGTATGCCAAAAGGAACCGGCTGGCGTTTTAGCCTGATAGGCATTTTTTTACTGCTGTCTTTTCTGTACCTGACTCCAACATTGGTTGCAAAGCTTCCGACATGGTGGGGAGGGCTGCTTCCCAAAGACAAAATTCATCTTGGGCTTGACCTTCAGGGTGGAACACACTTGGTCATGGAGGTCGACACCCAGAAGGCAGTTGAAGGATCACTTGATCTTGTAGCCACTGACCTGGAAGACACACTCAACTCCAAAAACCTCCATTTTAAACGCATTTCCAGGAGTGCAGCTGACAAGGTATCCCTGCTGTTTTACGAGAAGGGAACCGCAGAAACGGTCCAGAAAATTCTCAAGGACAAGTACCCTTCCTATGAACAGAGCCCGACCTTTGATGAAGGTGGATTCGTGGCTCTGACATTGCGTATGAATGAAAAAGATACGCAGGATCGCAAGGATAAGGCCGTGCAGCAGGCACTTGAAACTATCCGTAACAGGATTGACCAGTTTGGAGTTTCAGAGCCGACCATCCAGCGCGAAGGCATCAACAACATAGTAGTTCAGTTGCCCGGCATCAAAGACCCTCAGAGGGCTATCGACCTTATCGGGCGCACCGCCCGACTGGATTTTAAAATGGTGCGCGAGGATATTTCTCCAACGTCCGGTGTGATTCCAGATGACGCCGAACTGCTCAAAGAGAAGAGTGTTGACGCGACCACCGGTGCAGTTACTGAAATTCCGATTGTAGTTCAAAAAAAGTCAATGATTACTGGTGATCTGCTGACCGATGCTCAGGTCAGGATTGATTCTCAGTTCAACCAGCCTTATGTAGGGATCGAATTCAATTCGCTGGGCGCCAAGCTGTTTGATCAGGTTACTGCCGCCAATGTCGGCAAACGTTTTGCCATTGTTCTTGATAACAACATCCACTCTGCTCCGGTCATTCGAGAGCGTATCTCGGGCGGCAGCGCCCAGATCTCCGGTAATTTTACGGAAAAAACCGCAGCTGATCTGGCAATTGTGCTTCGGGCCGGTGCATTGCCGGCGCCAGTAAAGATTATCCAGAATGTGACCGTAGGACCGTCTTTGGGACAGGATTCGATTACCAAAGGGTTATATGCCGGTTTGATCGGCGTTCTATTGGTTGTGGTTTTCATGGCAACTTACTACAAACTCTCCGGATTGGTTGCCGACCTGGGAATGGTGCTGAACATTCTCTACCTGATGGGAGCATTGGCGGCTCTTGGTGCAACCCTGACTCTGCCCGGTATTGCTGCCATCGTACTGTTGGTTGGTATGTCAGTCGATTCCAATGTCATTATCTTTGAGCGTATCCGTGAAGAACTTAAACTGGGCAAAATGCCCAAAGCGGCTCTGGACGCCGGTTACGATAAAGCCTTTCTGACCATTATGGACTCACATGTCACAACCCTGATAACAGCGGCGGTTCTGTTTCAATTCGGAACCGGTCCGGTCAAGGGTTTTGCAGTATCACTCAGTCTGGGTGTCCTCATCAATCTGTTCACCTCGCTGGTGGGCACCAAGGTGATACTGGACCTGTTCCTGCACAAAGGCACGGCCAAAAAAATGAGCATATAGGGGGAGCATCGTTCATGGAACTTCTTGGCAAGACCAACATAGACTTTATCGGCAAACGCAATATCTCGTTTATTCTTTCGTCGATTGTCGCGATTATAGGAATTATCGGCATCATTCAGATTGGACTCGGAACTGCCAACATGGGGATCGACTTTTCCGGTGGCACCGCCATGCAGTTGAAATTCAGCAAGCCGTTCGCTATTGCCGATGCCAGAGCGGCTCTGCATAAGCACGGCATTGCCAAGGCTGACCTGCAGGAGATCAAAGTCGGCAACATGCTTTTGGTCAAGATGGCCGGTGCTGCCGTCGGCAAACAATCTGAAATCGTACAGGAATCTTTCAGGAAGGAGTTCACTGACAACTCTTTTACCGTGGAAAGTTCAACTGAAATCGGCCCTTCCATCGGTGACAAGCTACGCAAAGATACATTGATCGCGGTTGCCCTGTCCCTGCTCGGAATCATTATTTATATTGCCTGGCGCTTCGACTTCAAATTCGGTATCGGGGCGATTGTTGCCACCATGCATGATGTCCTGGCCATGATTGCAGTTTTCTATCTGTTGAACAAAGAAATTAACCTGCTCTTCATTACAGCTGTTTTGACCATAGCCGGTTATTCTCTGACCGATACTGTGGTTATTTTCGACCGTATTCGCGAAAACATGCATAAAAACCTCAAGGGTGCTCTGCATAACATCTTTAATAACAGCATTAACGAAGTTCTTTCCCGTACCATTGTAACTTCTCTGACAACATTTATCGCCGCCGCGTCATTATTTGCATTCGGTGGTGAAGTTATTCACGATTTTTCTCTGGCGTTGTTGATCGGAATCGGAGTAGCTACCTATTCGTCGGTATTTGTTGCCAGCCCGATTGTTGTCTTGCTCGAAAACCGCGCCATGGCGAAACAGGTTGAAAAAGCGTAATTTGATTTAAACTAATATCTGGAGGTGGTAATTGAAAAAAGAATCCTTGCTTGTTGCTGTAGTCGCCCTGGTTGTTGGTCTTCTGGGCGGGTATCTGGTGTTCAGCATCAGTAATGCCGGAAAAAGTCAGCAGTCGACGACTCTAATCCCGGCCGGATCCGGTTCTCCCACCGACTACACGCAGCGCATTGCCCAGGCAGAAAAAATTGTTGCCCAGGATCCAAAGAATCTGAATGCCTGGATTTCTCTCGGCAACGATTACTTTGATACTGACCAATCCCAGAAATCGATCAACGCTTATAGCAAGGCTCTCGAAATTGAGCCTAACAATCCAAATGTACTGACAGACCAGGGTGTCATGTACAGAAAAGTCGGCTGGTACGATAAAGCGATTGTCAACTTTGAAAAAGCCAATCAGTATGATCCAAACCATCTGCAAAGCCTATTTAACTTGGGGATTGTATATGCTGTCGATCTTAAACAACCTGAAAAGGCGACTCCATACTGGAACAAATACCTTAAAATGGATTCCAGCAGTCCGACCGCACTTCAGATAAAAAGTCTGATGCAGCAAACCGGTAGTGGAATGCAGCCAGCTAATAAATAAAATAAAAAATCCCCCGCCTGCCGGGGGATTTTTTTTAACAGAGTTCGAGTTGATATGCGTAAAAAATGGAACATAAAGAGTGCCGAAGCTTCCGCAACTGCATTATTGTCAGAATCCCTTGGTCTGAATGCAGTAGTTGCCGCTCTGCTTGCGGGACGCGGGATTATAACCGCTGAAGATGGTAAAGCTTTTTTGTCGCCTTCATTGTCCAGCATGTCTGATCCTTTTTTGCTGAAGGGGATGGAGGCTGCCGTTAACCGTCTGTGTGCCGCGCTCAATTCGCGCGAAAAGGTCTGTATTTACGGCGATTACGATGTGGACGGCATTACCGGGACGGCTCTGCTTGTCTCATTTCTTCGCCGGGTAGGTGTTAACTGCAGCTATTTTATTCCCAATCGTTTTGATGACGGCTATGGACTTAATCAGGATGCCCTGAAGCGAATAATGGACACAGGTGTCGATTTGATCGTGTCCGTAGACTGTGGAATAACTTCGGTTGTCGAAGCAGAATTCTGTCAGAACTCCGGCACGGATCTGATAATTACCGACCATCATACCCCCAAGGAATCCATTCCAGAGGCTTGTGCCGTTATCAATCCACTGCAACCGGGCTGTTGTTACCCCTTTAAAATGCTGGCAGGAGTTGGAGTTGCATTTAACCTGATTATAGCCATGCGCAGCCGCTTGCGGCGGGACGGTGTGTTTGCAGGGAAAAGTGAACCGGACTTGCGCGATTGGCTGGACTTTGTGGCATTGGGCACAATAGCTGATGTCGTTCCGCTGATCGGTCAGAACCGGGTTTACGCTTATCATGGGTTGAAACAACTGAGTGCGTCCGTCAGGCCGGGTGTTGAGGCTCTTAAAAATGTTGCTGGAATCAAGGATGCTGTTACCTGCGGACAGGTCGGATTCCGCCTGGCGCCACGGTTGAATGCGGCTGGAAGAATGGAGTGCGCCGTGCCGGGAGTTGAGCTGCTGCTTGGAACAGATCCAGAACGGTCGGTTGCAATCGCCGAAGAGTTGGATGCAGCCAATGCCGAACGACAGGCAGTGGAGCGCTCCATGCTTCAGGAAGCGATTGCCATGGTGGAGGCTGACGGCAAGTATCCTGCGCGACGTAGCATTGTGCTTGCCTCAAACAGTTGGCATCAGGGGGTGGTCGGCATCGTTGCTTCCAGGATCGTGGAGCGTTACCATCGTCCGGCTATTCTGATAGCTCTTGATCAAGAAGGGCTCGGTAAGGGTTCCGGGCGCAGCATTCCCGGTTTTCACCTGCTGAATGCCCTGAAAGAGAGTTCCGAAAAACTATTGCGATTTGGCGGTCATCAGTATGCCGCCGGTATCGGACTGGCTGCGGATCAGTTAGAAGATTTCTCCGCCGCTTTTGAAGCATCAGCTGCGCGGATCATGGGAGATGATGAGCTTGTCCCGACGCTCAATGTTGATGCGGTGGTGTCCCCGGATGAAATTAATTCTGCACTAGTCAGCGGTTTGAAGTGTCTGGAGCCGTTTGGCGCCGGAAATCCCGAACCGACCTTTGCTCTGCTAGGTGTCAAGGTGCTCGACAGGCGGGTCGTTGGAGATGGTCACCTCAAGCTGCGTTTGGAGTCCGGTGGCCGTCAATTCGGTGCGATAGCTTTTCGTATGGCAGACTACAGCACAGAAGGTCTGATTGACGTGGCTTTTTTTCCGGAGTTGAATGTCTGGAACAATACGACCTCATTGCAATTGCGGATTAAAGACATCCGTCCGGCGGAGGTCTGATGCGACGCGACGAACGGTTCGACAGGGCAGACCGGGTTATCAAGATCGGATTCTGGGTCAACGCCTTTCTGATGATTTTCAAATTGGGGGCCGGTTATTGGGGGCATTCGGATGCCGTCTTTGCTGACGGAATCGAGAGCGCTTGCGATTTCGTGGCAATTTTTGCAACGATGATGGCGCTCAAGCTTGGTCGCCAACCATACGATGCCGACCATCCTTACGGTCACGGGCGGGCCGAAAACCTGGCCGCTTTGTTTGTCTCTTTTCTGATCTTTGCAACCGGAGTCTGGATACTGTTTGAATCTGCTCAGTCGATTGTCAACCATGAATTCAAATCTCCGGGAGTCATTGCTGTTGCGGCGGCTTTTGCCACAATCATAATCAAGGAGTGGCTGCACAGGTTCTCCGTTAAAACCGGTAAAATCCTGGAAAGTCCATCATTGCTGGCGATTGCCAAAGATCATCGCAAGGACGCCGTCACATCCATTGCGACATTGGCCGGTGTCATCGGAGCATTCTTCGGATTGGGGATCATGGACCCGCTGGCTGCCATTCTGACGTCGTTCTTTATTCTGCATATCGGTTACCAATCTTTTCGGGAAGCGGCCCATGATCTGATGGACGGCAGCGCGCCCACTGATTTTCTGGAAGAGCTGCAGCAGTTGGCCGAGGGAGTGGAGCATGTTGAACATGTTCATGAACTTCGTGCCCGTCGCTCAGGCCAGTACATGATTGTGGATTTGAAACTGGATATGGATCCTGAAATGACCGTCAAGCAGTCCCATGATATCGCCACCCATGTCAAAAAAATAATATTTGAGCGTTACCCGGCAGTTGGTGATGTGATGATTCATATCAACCCGCATGAAGAAGAACATGAGGATCTGATCCGATTATGAAGTTGTGGAGATTTCTGATATCGATTGAAGTCTGTCTGGCTCTGCTGGCAATGGTCTGCATTGCCATGGCGGCCGGATCATTCGGGCTTTCCGGTGAATATGCGGCAGCGATTAACGCCATGCCGCTTTTTACTTGGTTGAGAGAGGTCCCACTCGAAATCTCTTGGTGGCTCTGGTTGACGCTGGTGTTGCTGGCGTTGCTGGCCATCAACACCGTGTTATGTTCTTCCGATACGGTCTGGTCGCGTTGGGGGAGGGGAGGTGTATTGTCACTGCTGGCGCCGCAGTTGATCCATGCCGGTTTTCTTCTGATAGTTCTGGCGCATCTGTTAAGCGCCAACGGTTCATCCGTTCAGCAACTTGTGGTTCAGGAGGGGAGTCTGGCAAGCTTTCCGAGCGGCCGACAGTTTGGTGTCGCAGGGATCAGCGTCACTACATCACCAACCGGTATGCCGTCCCGCTTCAGCAGCGAGCTGGTAACCGATCTGCAAAATCCGGCCTCTCGGGTTGTGATTTCACCCAATCAGCCCTGGTTTTTTAATGGATACGGGGTTTACATCAAACAGGCCGAAGAGTATCCCTTTCGGCGGGCTCTGCTGGAACTGCACCGTGAACCTGGTGCCGGTATGGCTCTGGCCGGTGCGCTGCTCTTTTCGGTCGGCAATATTGTGTTACTCGTGATTCGATCTAAAAACCGTGAAGTTGAACAAGTTGCAGCCAAATTATGATCCGCCTACAGCAAGCGGTTTAGAAAGCCTCTGATCCTTTCATTCTCCTGTCCTTTGCTGAAAAACTCCTTTGGTTCACCTTCCGCCAGAAAACTGCCCGCTTCCATGAATATGACCCGGTCTGCCAGTTCGCGGGCAAAACCCATGTGATGGGTCACGATCAGCATCGTCATCCCCTCATCGGCCAGGGTGTGGATTGTGTCGAAAACTTCGCCGACCAACTCCGGGTCCAGGGCGGAAGTCGGTTCGTCAAACAGCATCAGTTTGGGTTTCATCGCCAGGGCGCGCGCAATGGCCACCCTTTGCTTCTGTCCGCCGGAAAGGGTCGCCGGGTAAACATCCTTTTTATCTGACAGCCCGACCTTATCCAGCATGTCAACGGCGATCTGTCTTGATTCATCTGCACCTTTTTTCTGAACTGTCAGCGGGCCTTCCATAACGTTGCCCAGTACGGTCATGTGCGGGAAAAGATGGAAATGCTGGAAAACCATTCCTATTTCAGCCCGCAAGGCACAGATGTTATGCGGTTTGTCCAGGTGACGCTTGCCAAGGCGGGTGACATAGCCGACCTCGCGCCCCTCGAAACGGATGTTACCTTCGTCAACTTCCTCCAGCAGGTTGATCGCCCGCAAAAGGGTGGATTTGCCGGATCCGGATGGACCGATAATGACGAGTTTTTCACCCGGATACACGTCCAGTGAAACTCCTTTGACGGCGGTCAGTTCCTTGAAGCGCTTGGTGATATTTACAAGTCTGATCAAGGGTTCTTTAACGTCGTTCATAAATACCCGCCCGATATTCAATTTTTTCAAACATAAAAGTAAAGATACTGGTCAGCAGCAGGTAGATGCAGGCTGCCAAGGCCAATGCCGTGATGTTGAAGTAGGTGTTGAACAGCTGATCAGCCGAACGCATCAGTTCGACCATGGCAATTGTCGATACCAGGGCCGTATCCTTGATCAGGGCGATAAATTCGTTGCCGACCGGCGGCATGAGGCGCTTGTAAGTCTGCGGTATGATTACACGCCGCATGGCTTGCCCGTAGGTCATTCCGATAGCCTTGGCCGCTTCCATCTGTCCGTGGTCGATACTTTGGATTGCCCCTCGGATAATTTCACCCAGATAAGCCGAGTAGTTCAGACCGAGGCCGATCACTGCGGCGGTTAAGGGGGGCAGCGTGACGCCGAAGGCCGGCAGGCCGTAATAGATGAAAAACAGCTGGAGCAGCAGCGGAGTGCCGCGAAAAAACCAGATGATAAACCAGCATAGCGCCGACACCGGCTTCAATGTGCTGATACGCCCCAGGGCGATCAGCAATCCACCCAGCGGTGACACCAGCATGGTACAGAACACCAGCAGCAGGGTCATGGTGGCACCCTTCAGGAGCGACGGCAGGAAACGCCTGCAATCCGCCAGTACGGAGCGCCAGCGCGGCATCTGCTGCTGTTTGAGCGCCGCTGCAAAGTTTTTGGCCTCACTGTTGTCCGGATAAAGGGCGAGTATTTCCTGATTGGCGGCCAGAGCTTTATCCGTTTCCTCGAGTGAAGCATAAATTCTGGCCATCTGCATCCGGCTGGCTACAAAAGCGCTTCCATCGGCGTTCCGTTCCGGCGCAGGAATCTGCTTGAGAATTTCCACGGCGCCAGGAAGATCGCCCATTGCCATCAGGTCGCTGGCCTTGCGCGATAGCGCATCATAATTGACTTCTGCCTGACAGATACCGGTCAGCATCGATAAAAAAAGCAGGGCCGCTAAGGCCCTGCTGACAAAGTATTTCATTGAGACCTTCTGTTTTAAAATTTCTTGGGGTTGGTGATGTCTTCGGCAAACCATTTGCGGGAAATCTTGGCCATGCTGCCGTCCTTGACCATTTTGTCGAGAGTGTGCTGCACTTTTTCACGAAGATCACTGTCATCCTTGCGGAATGCGATCCCGAACGGCTCTTTGCTGATCATGCCGGGCAGGATTTTGTACTTGCCGGGGCGTTTGGCGATGAAATCGCGTCCGGTGACGTTGTCGATCACAACCACGTCAATACGGTTTGCTTCCAGATCCAGCAACGCTTTGGGGTAATCTTCGTACTCTTTCAATTCGGTCGGGGCATTCTTTAACTTCTTGACAGCTTCCAGACCGGAAGAGCCTTTCTGTGTGCCGGCCTTGATGCCTTTCAGATCATCAAGCCCTTTGAAACGCTTGTCCTTGAAGTTGACAATGGCAATCTGACCATCCATGACATAAGGTTTGGTGAAGGCAACTTCCTTGGCCCGCGCTTCGGTAATTGTCATGCCGTTCCAGATGCAATCAAACTTCTTGGCGTTCAGGGAATGCATGACTCCGTCCCAAGCGGTCGGCTGCCATTCGGTTTTGATGCCGAGACGTTTGGCAACTTCCTCAGCTGCATCGATATCGAAGCCGACCAGTTTGCCGTCAGCCTGGCGGTATCCCATGGGGGGGAAGGAGTCATCCAGGCCGATTACCAGCTTGCCTTCCTTTTTGACCCGTTGCCAGGAACCGTCACCGGCAAAGGAGGTGACTGCGAATAGCGACATTGTTATGCAGAGGACCGACAGCAACATCTTTTTCATTTTGATCTCCTCAAAAAAATATTTATAAAACTCCGGAAGTATCCCAGAAAAATGATGAAGCGTCAAGTGCAAGGCTCCTCTTTGATGACAAGCTTTCCTGAACATTTGCTCGCGTCACAACCCGTGATTTGAATAGTTTTTTCCTGATTAACCAATTCCGCCGAACCGCTAAAGTTAACTTCAATATAGTTCCTGGATAATCCCTTGCATTTTCCAGCGTTATGATTGTATCCCTGAACCAGTACTTCCAGTTCGCTCCCGACGAAACGTTCCAGGAAATCAGCCTTTTTAATTACGGCAATGTCCCTGATGATGGCTGCCCGCTCCTTGATGATCTGTGGTGACAGTTGCCCTGTCATGTCGGCCGCTTTTGTGCCGGGTCGGCTGGAATAGGGGAATACGTGCAGGTCGCTGATCGGAAGATCCTTTAATAACTGAATGGTTTCATTGAACTCGGAATCGCTTTCACCGGGAAACCCTGCAATCACGTCAGCGCCGATAAAGACACCCGGGAGTGCGGCAGTGACTTTTTCCACCAGCTCGCGGAAAAAAGCGGCACTGTAATGCCTCCCCATTCGCTTCAAGACAGAATCAGAGCCACTTTGCAGCGGCAGGTGCAGATGCGGACATATTATTTCTGACCTGGCCATCAGTTCAAGAAGCTGATCGGTTACTTCGTTAGGTTCGACCGACCCGATCCTCAGGCGCGGCACAATCCGCTGTTCGTCAATCTGCCTGACAAGAGTGGTCAGTGATGATGCCGGTGACAGGTCAAGACCATAGGCGCCCAGATGGATACCGGTCAGAACAACCTCCTGATAGCCGTTTTTGGCCAGTTCGCGCACCCCATCCAGAACTTCTTCCCTTCTAACACTTCGGCTGCGACCACGGGCATAGGGGACGATACAGTATGAGCAGAATGAGTTGCAACCGTTCTGGGCCTGCAGGAAGGCGCGGGTGTGCTCCGCAAAGCTGGTCAGTTTAAGCGGCTCGGCTTCCCTTTCGACTGAAATATCCGAAACCTGGTGACCGGTTGATTCCAGCAGGGTTGCAATGTCCTGTTTTTCCCGGTTGCCCAGTACTCCGTCCAGCTCCGGCATTTTTTCCAGATCTCCCGGCGCCACCTGGGCATAACAGCCGGTGGCCACAATCCGGGCCTGCGGATTGGTGCGGCGCGCGCGGCGGATAAGACGGCGGGTTTCGGCATCGGTGCGGGCGGTGACAGTGCAGGAATTGACAATGTAAATATCAGCCGATTCGCCGAAAGGGACGACCTTATAATCAGCTTTCTCCAGCTGTTCGATCATGGCAGCCGATTCAAATTGGTTAGTCTTGCAACCCAGGGTGGTTATTGCTACTCTTTTCATGTGCTTATGAAATCCTTTTCAAGTTTTGCCAGAGTGTGGCTTACATACAGAACAACTATCAGTGCGGCCGACCAGGTTACGCCAAGAATTCCCCACCAGATTCCCGACAGTCCCAAACCGAGTACCACCGCCAGCAGATGAAATACCAGAGCAGGTCCGGCTATCTGCCGGTACAGCCCGATCAGCAGGCCGAAACCTGGCAGTTTGATGCCCTGCATCGCAGAAATGCAGACATAGAGCAGCACATAGGCCGGGAAAACAAACGCTTCGATACTCAGGAAATGGGAGCCGATTTCAGAAACTGAGGCATCGGAGGTGAATACTCCAATCAGTTCCCGGCTGAATAATAGCGAAGCAATTGTGCCGGTCATGGCAATCAGCACTCCGTACCGCAGAGAAACTTTTAGTGTTTCACGGATGCGGCCAATGCGTCCGGCCCCGTAATTTTGTGCAGTCAAAGCAAGAGTGGAAATGTTGAGCCCCATTACCGGCAGCAGCGCAATCTGTTCGATACGGGTGCCGATGCCGTAAGCCGCCACAGCCTGTTCTCCGAATCGGCCGACGTACCAGGTAATAATAAATATGCCGATTGAAACGGTCATCATATTCATGGCCGACGGAAACCCCTGGCCGAACAGTGCGCGAAACTCCTCAAGGCGTGGAATAAGTTCAAACGGTTTCAGTGACGTTACAATACCGGTTTTTGACAGCTGGCTGAACATGTAGAAATTTCCCAGACACTGGATGGAAATTGTCGCCATGGCGATACCTGCCAGTCCGAAGGGAGGAAGACCAAAACCTCCGTACATAAACCATGGATCAAGGGCCAGGTTCAGAAAAAAGCCGCCGATCAGGAAGTTGCGGTAGGGGAGGGTATTGCCGTGAGAATTGAGAATGGCGTTCATGACAAAGTTGAGCAGGAAAAATGGACAGCCGATGAAAATGATGTTGATATAGCTCAATGCCTGGGCAAGGTATTCACTGCTGGCGCCCATCATCATGAAAATTCTGGGAGAGAAAGCCAGGCCGGCAGCTGACAGGATTAAAGCATGTATCACCGCGAATGTCAGGGATTGCAGAACGTAACTCCGGACTTCCTGCGACTGCTTGCGGCCGAGGGCATTGCCGATCATTGCCGTAGCACCGCTGGAGATACCGCTTCCGATCGCCAGGATGATGAAGAAAACCGGAAAGCAGAGCGACATGGCCGCCAAGGATGTGGTTGAAAGGCGGCCGCCGTACCAGGTATCGACAACATTGAACATTGTGTTGAAGAAAAAACCGGTCCCGGCCGGAATTGCCAGGCGGCGCACAAGCTCCGGTATCGGAGCGGATGTCAGGTCGGAAGTCATGACAGCAGGGTAAGTGGACAAAGAGTCAGGGTCAAGGGAAAACAGACCTTGGAGTATTGATTGCCGTTACTGCTTTACTGGGCAATTGCATTGAACTCAACCCGACTGCGGGGAGTACCCTCCTTTTCCGGTGCCTTATGTATGTCGTCGTTTTTCTGGAAGAGCCTCTCCGGCGGCAGCCCACCTTTTTTAACCAAAAAGTTCATGACCGCCGTGGCCCGATCGCGCGCCAGTTTCTGTAATTCGGTCTCGCTGACCACTGTGTTGGTAATAATCAGCTTGCGCATTTCATCATCGGGAAGACTCTTCACCAGGCCGATTACATTGCGCGGTTTGGGAAATTTTTCCTTTTTGTAAACCGCTTTCAGAAGCTTTGATGTCTCTTCCGGGGTGACCTGGACAGAATCTGCACTATCACCCTCCTTGACCTCTCGATCCTTTGCCAACTGGAGGAACTTTTCGTTGCGCAGTTTCTGGTTCAACGATTCCCTGCGATAACCTTCGGCGTCCCGATCTTTTTCCACATAACCCTTGATTTCGACCTTGAGGCCAGGCCGGTCGGCCAGCACTTTGGCAAGGGCCATTAATTTAGACTCTTCCGGCGCGGTCAGTTTACTTGATCCGACGGCAAACTGAACCGAACTGAAATCCTGACCACTCCCGCCAAGGGATGAAAGCAGCGCAAATGGCGACGTAACCGCTTTTGTAATCAGATTCTTGACGACCTGCCAGACTACCCCCCAGATGCTGAACTTGGGGTCGTCGGTCCGTCCCGTAACCGGCAGATCCAGATGGATCTCACCCTTGCGATCCTTCAGCAGGGCGACCGCCAGACGAACCGGCAGAGAGGTGGCCTTGTCACTTTCCACCTTCTTGCCGAAGGTGAACTGGTCGATAAAGACATTGTTTTCCGAAGTGAGTTTCTTTTTGTCGATCAGATATTTCAGATCCAGGAAAAGTTTACCCTTTTCAACCGTATAGCCCAGATACGTTCCGGAGTAAGGGGTCACCGGCGATAGATCGATATCCTTGAACGAGACCTTGAGATCGATAAAGAGGTCGTCGCGGAGCGGATTGATCCGTCCGGTTATCTGGAGCGGTGAATGATTCTCCAGGTTTCCGCGCAGGTCCACCTCCGCCAGGTCTGAATCTTTCGACGACAGACCGCTTACCCGTCCACCCAGGTTGTAGAAGGTGCTGTTGAAGGTCTGCGGAAGATGTCTGTCAGTGAACGACATGGTGCCGTCCTGAACCGTAACTGCACCGATTGTAATTTGAGGTTTGGATACGGGAGGCGTTTCCGGAACCTTTGGCATCTGCATTTCTGCGCTGTTTGCCGGGCCTTGGGCCTGCTTGACAACCTCCGGCTTGTCCACCAGATTCTGCAGGTTCAAGGTGCCGTCTTTTCTGACCACTACCCGTGAATAAACATTGTTGAGAGCAACTTCCTTCACGCCGAGGCTGAAAGGCTCCAGCGTTCCCTTAATCTGGTCAAGCTGGAGGCTTTCCCACTTCAGAAGGTCTTCTTCTGCAACAGAGTCTATACAGTGGAACGAGCGCACACCCAAGCTGCCACGGTAGCTGCCGGCCGGCTTGCCGTTCTTCAGGCTGATATCGACGTTCATGGCTGTGTCGAGAGTCCCACCGATGACAAAAACATTGACCGTATCGGGGAAATAATCTTCAAAATCACGAATTTTAAGGTTTCCTACTTTAAAATCACCTTTATAGCGGAAGGGCATTGGGGTCAGCATTCCGTTGATTTTGAGTGGAGTCGCTTTGTTGAAAGTTGATGAAAATTTCAGTCCGGCCGGGTTGAACCTGGGACCGTTCAGGTTGGTCAGGTTCATTTGGCTGTTGCTCAGCCTGAAGACCGGCTTTCCGGCGCGGCTTTTATCGGTAACGGTTGTGTTGAAGCGTTCCAGCTGGAAGCGTTTCAGTGACCAGGAAAACGGCTTTGCAGCTGAAGTTGCTTTTTTGGAGGTGACCGTTGTGGCTGGAGCGGCGGCACTCTTGCCGGTTCCTTTTTGTTTCAGTAATGAAAGCAACGAAATGCTGCCGTCACCTTCTTTAGATAGTGAAATCGAACCTTTGGACATCAAAACATTGTCTACTACTCCAAGGTTTTCCTTTTGGTTGAAACTGGCCCCCCTGATCTCCAGCAGAGCCAGATCAAAGCCTTCCTTGCTGCCGTAGCTGGTGGAAAGAGATTTGAGCGACACTGAACCATTAGAGGCTGCCAGGCCGTTTTGGCGATCGTAGGTAACATCGACAGCGGCATCGAGGCTTCCTTTAACCGGAGCGGTTAAAAACTGCGCCAAATAAGGCCATGCTTTTTGAAGTTGCAGGTCGCTCAACTCAACGGCTGCGGATGCCTTGAGCGGTTCTACGGAAAAAGTGCCGTCGGTTCTGAAGGTGGCCTGATTATCCAGCAGCATGGAGAAATCATAATCGGCCGTTTTATCCTGAGCATTGGTCAGGTTGTTGATTTTGATGTCAATGTCGGAGGCGGTCGTTTTGAAGCCGCCAGTCGGCAGGGCATCATTGAAGTGCAGCGAAGCGTTGCTTACCGCGAAGGAGGCAACCGAGAAGATGGACGGTTTTTGCTTCTTTTCGTTGGGAGTGGCCGGTTTGGCCGTGCTCTTGGCAACTTCCGCAGCCGGAGCAGGTTTATCGGTGAGCGGAAGCAGGCTCTTATACATCCACTCACCCTTTTGGTTCCTGCTTGCAAAGATCTCCAGTCCATCCAGGAGGATCGAGTCAAAGGCGAATTTACGGGCAAATACTTCCAGTTGGGAGGCTTTTACTTTCAATAGTGGAAGCTTGAGAAGATCCCTGCCATCTTTGTGGTTGATGGCAACACCGTCAAGCTGCAAAAGTCCGTTGATGTGCAGTTCCGGAGCGTTGTCAGAAGAAATCCTGTAGTTTATTTCACTATCCACAGTCAGTGAGCCGGAAGCCAGTACAACCGGAAGTTTAACAGGCGAATATGCAGCATATCGCGGCAGGTCGAGCTGTTTGATCTGAACTTTTACGGAAGTTTCGCGGGATTTGCTGAGTGGTTTGGTTTTACCGCCAAAACTGAACTGAGCGTCATTAACAACTGCAGAAAGCTTGGGGTCGATATATTTCTCGATCAGATAGGGGATGTTGCTGACAAATGGAATCCCGATCTCCAGATTCCTGACGGTATTCTTTTTGCCGCTGCTTACGGCTCGATCATCAAAGTCAATGGACCCGTTGTGAAGCGTGATGTTGTTGATTGAGTAACGAAGCTCGCTTTTGGATTCTTTCTTTGGCTGCTTTTTCTGGTGTTCAAGGATGTCGCTGAAGCTGTAGCTGTTTGCATCCAGACGGGCAAATGAAAGGGCAGGGGAGGTGATGGTGACTTCATCGATTACCAAGGCCCGCTTGTAGATCGAGGCGATGCCAAGCGAGACGCGCAGATTGTCGATGTTGATGAATGGAGTAGAGTTGTTGCCCTCAATGCCGAATTTACTGACGGTAACCGTCAGTGTAAAAGGGTTGAATGAGACTTTTTCGATGTGGGCAACTCTGCCGGTGGATTCCTGGATCGCCTTTATGGCCTGATTGCGGATCAACCAGGGCAGCGCAGTTATCGAAAGCAGCAGGAGCAGAACGATGGAAACTGCTGTAATTATATACAGTTTCTTCTTGTTGGGCATGGGAACCTCCGTAAAGGCAGAAGTCAATCACATAAAATTTAAAGTAGAAATAGGGGTGGAAATGGAACCGATTGCGGGATATTAGCACAACAATTGCGTTTCGGGGTAGTTATGAAACGATGTTGCAGGTCCGTGGAGTGGATCTGAATTAGCGGGAAAATGCGTGGATTGTCCATTCAATAAAGATATGACAAGTCCAGCAGGAAAAGCTGATTGGTCCTGTCTGGAGCTTGCTGAAGATTGGGATTAATGATCTTCTCGATCCCATAACGCAGTTCCGCATCCAGAACGCGATTCAATGGTGTTTTCCAGCTGATCCGGCCGGCATGTTTATGCTCCAGGGATTGTCCCGGCATGCGACCGATCTGGCCGCGCTCGGTGTATGAATATTCGGCTGAAATGTTGCTGCGGGGATTGAACCAATGACCGTAGCGGACAAAGTAATCCTGGGCAGCTGTACCCTGCGAATGTCCCGGTGTCAGGCCATGATAAACATATCCATTCGGGAACTGCCAATCACCGTAGAGCATTTCGCTCCCCCAGAAAAACTCGAAGCGAAGATCATCACGGCATGAAGAGGTTACGCATGGAAGATATATCCCGGCAACATAGCTCTCCACAATCGGCCAGACCCCACCGGCATTGTCTTCGCCGGAAAATTCGCCATAGAACTCCATGTTGCGCAAAGAAGGAATGCGGAAACGCATGTCAATCCCGGCAATAGTATTGGCGTGATCATTGTCGCCCCCCCCGAATATGGACTCCGCCAGGGAAGGATTGCCGCTGAAACCGGGGCCGCCAAACTGACGGACGAAGTTCAGGCCGATTTCGTACCACGCTTTCGGCTTGACGGCCAGCTTGGCTCCCAGTAAATAGGGATGGCGCAGGGTCTTACCGCTGCCGGTTTCATCAAAGCGCGACAAAAGCAGGCTGTACTTCACGTCACCAATATATTTTTTGATCCAGGCCACATCCAGCGGCTCCGGGCTGGACAACTTGATCTGATCGAAATTGCGGGCGTTATTGGTCAGAATGGTAGTACCACGGTAACCAGGACCGAACCAGTTGGCATCTCTCCCGATTTCGAGCTCGGTGCCGCCTCCGCCAATCTTGAGATAGGCCTTCTGCAGAGTGACATCAGCTTTGTCGCCGGTTGCCAGTATGATCGGCTCTATCGCCACTGTCGCATACTGAGCAATATAACCTTCACCGCTCAAACGAAGTTCACCCGAGTTCCCGCGCCGGTAAACAACCCCTTCATTGTTCTCCAGCAGAGGTGTCCCCTCGCTGCCACTTGTCTTTGAAGTCCCACTGAAAGGGCGAAGGTCACCACCGATAAACCCGAAAGCGGACTGATGCCCCGGATCATGTACCGTCCGGTTGTAATCACGTGGCGTGCCGTCCAGCCAGGCATAACGCAGCCGTCCGGAGGTGACTGGAGTTATATCAAACAGTCGCGCCTTATTTGGCGCGGAATAAAGCTGCAACTCGCGGGGATACAGTTCTTTCAGGCGTTTAAGGAGTTCATTGGCAAATGCATTGTCTTTGACATTTGATCCAGCCAGATTGCGTTCAGCTTCCTGCGTCAGTCTGGCAACTTCCGCCTTGGAAAAAGGCTTCAGGCCTTTGATATCGGACTCCAAAAGGCCCATGCCGGCCAGTTTGTCGAGATAGTTATACGCTGGACTATCCAGGGGAACATTGGCTGAGGAGAGCAGGGCGTGGGCGGATGGTGGAAGAGAAACAAGAAGCGAGAGAAAAGAGGCAATGATCAGGATAAAGCGCATGTAATGCTCCAAGGAATATTTAGAAGTTGCGACAGAACGCTTGTCCTCAGCAGGACCCCTCACGCACAAAAACCACTTTTACTGTCTTTATAAGAATTCTGATGTCCAGCCAAATGTTCCATTTATCTATATATTCCAGATCCAGACGGACAATGGAGTCGAAATCCTGTATTTGATTGCGACCACTGATCTGCCATAAGCCGGTTATGCCTGGCTTGATGCTTATACGCCGCCGATGCCAGTTCTCATATTTTGAGACTTCGTCCGGAGTCGGTGGACGAGTGCCTACCAGGGACATGTCACCACATAATACATTCCAAAACTGAGGCAATTCGTCCAGACTGGTTTTGCGGATGAAATGTCCGACCCTTGTAATCCTGGGGTCATTTTTGATTTTAAAAATGGCACCTTGCATTTCGTTCAAATGACTAAGATCTTTTTTTCTGTCTTCCGCATCAACGTACATTGAACGGTATTTCCAGCAGGTAAAAAGTCTGCCATGTTCGCCAACACGTTCCTGGCCAAACATTAACGGTCCGGGAGAGTCAAGTTTGATTGCCAGAGCGATAAACGGGAACATAATGCAGTTGATAATCAAACCTATGATTGAACCAAAAACATCAAGGCACCTTTTAAAGAACAATTGGGTGGCATCAAACATCATGCAGTGAAGGGTAAGTATCGGCATTTCTCCATGAAACATTGCCACTTCTCGTCGGGTACGATGTACCTCGTACACATCAAGAACCATTCTTACCGTTATGCCCATCTGCTCCATTTCAAAAACATAATCGTCAATGTTTTGAATTTCGTTTCGATTCAGGCAAAAGATCACTTCATCAACTGGTTTGCTCTTACAGATAGCCACAAGATTATCTACGTTACCAAGTGGCGGCGATTCGTCGTTCGAGTCGATGTTAAATGGGTGTTGAGGTTGATATATTCCGGAAATACATAGACCCCACTGGGTGTGCTCGCGAATCAGTTGTATAAAAGCAGATCTTCTCTCTTTGCTGCCGATAATCAAGAGATTTCGTGTGTTATATCCACGGCGGCGCATGTAAGAGAGTATTCCCTTAAGCAAAAGTTTACCGATTGCCAACGTAACAAAGGAAAGAAGAATAAAAAGCATGAACAGAATTCTTCGAAATCCGTGCGGTTGTATCAGGTATATCGCTGACGCGGTAATAATACCGCCAATCAAATGAACTTTAATCAGTGAGATTATAATCTGGGGGATAGATAGTGTCCGTATAGAAGCATACAGATAGAATTGGGACATAAGAAAATGCCAGGTTGGGAGTACTACCAGCATAATCCAGAGATGGTCAAGTAGAGGTCCAAGAGTTGGTACAGAAATATTACGTATTGCATGTGCCGCAGCAAAAGCGCCCATAATCAGGACGATATCAATGATCTGGGTTATGCGGTTGAATAGTGCGGCCTGTTGTTTAAGCATGGTGGGAAATTAACATACATAGGCAGACTTGTCTAGAATACCTGTTGCTACCTCGCACATCTGACATACGGGCAAATTTGTCACATTATTTTGTCAACTGATTTAAGGAATTTCAACACGTTCTGTGCCGATTATGATTTTAATTACATCGCGCATTTTTAGGCTAGCCCGCCACTGCAAATTCTTAAATGCCTTGGCTGGGTTTGCCCTGCTGACCATAATTTCGGAAGGTCGCAATAATGATGGGTCAGAGATTACGTGATCTCGCCAATTTAATCCAACTTCTCGAAAAACTTCTGAAACGAACTCTTCAAGCGTATTAGTCTCACCTGTGGCAATTACAAAATCTTCTGGGTGACGTCGTTGTAGTATCAGCCACATCGCTTCAACATATTCTTCGGCATTCCCCCAATCGCGGGAAATAGAAATGTTGCCAAGATACAGCTTTTCAGTGCTACCTCTTGCAATCCGGCAGGCGGCCTTTATAATCTTCATCGTAACAAAACGCTCAGGTCTTAGTGGTGATTCATGATTGAAAAGAATACCAGTACAAGCAAACAAGTTATATGATTCTCTGTAGTTAGCAACCTCCCAGAAAGCGGTTGCTTTTGCAACAGCATAAGGGCTGCGAGGTCGAAAGGGAGTTTCTTCATTCGCTGCTTGTCCATCGGTGTTACCAAAACATTCACTTGAACCTGCGTTATATAACTTGATAGGGCTATCAGTAAAACGAATTGCTTCAAGTAAGTTAAGGGAGCCAACGCTTATACTCTCAAGAGTCTCAACTGGTTGTTCAAAGGAAAGCGCAACTGAACTTTGCCCCGCTAGATTGTATATTTCGTCAGGCTGGACTTTGTTGAGTACTTGTAGAACGCTCCTAAAATCATTAAGTGCCATTGAATGGAAAACAATCCGGTCCTTAAGCCCCAAAAGCTGAAGATTGTAAAAAGATGAAATCTGCGCATCTCGTGCAGTGCCATGAACTTCGTAACCTTTGTCTAGTAAAAACTTAGCAAGATAGGCTCCATCTTGACCGGATATGCCTGAGATGAGGGCGCGTTTAGCCATTTGCTCTTCTCTCTTTTTCAGAACGCTCCAGATCATAATCGGTCATCATATTAACCAACTGCTCGAAACTTGTTTTAAGCTCCCACCCCAGCTGTTTTTTTGCCTTAGTTGAGTCACCAAGTAACAGGTCAACTTCCGCTGGGCGGAAATACTTCGGGTCTATTTGGACGACAGCTTTTCCGTTTATTGTATTGATACCCTTTTCAGCTAGACCATCACCCTGCCATTCTAGCGGCATACCGAGTCGCTTAAAAACTTTTTCGGCAAAAGTGCGAACCATAAATGTTTCTCCGGTTGCTATGACATAATCATCTGCTAGATCCTGTTGCAACATTAGCCACATAGCCTCAACATAGTCACCGGCAAACCCCCAATCACGTTTGGCGTCGATATTGCCAAGATAGAGGCATTCTTGCATACCCAGTTTGATGCGGCTCGCTGCACGAGTGATCTTACGGGTTACGAATGTTTCTCCACGGCGAGGTGACTCATGGTTAAAAAGAATGCCGTTGGATGCGTGAATCCCATAGCTTTCACGGTAATTCTTGGTAATGTAAAAAGCATATGCTTTGGCACAAGCGTAGGGTGAACGTGGATAAAAAGGAGTGTCTTCATTTTGTGGTATATTTGCTACCTTACCGTACAATTCGGATGATGAGGCCTGATAAAACCTCGTATTTATCCCAGTTTCACGAATTCCTTCTAAAATTCGTACTGTACCGAGTCCATCTACCTCGCCGGTATACTCTGGTATGTCAAAAGAAACTCGTACATGGCTTTGAGCGCCCAAATTGTAAATCTCATTCGGTCTAATATTACGTAGAAGCATGTTAATTGAGCTTGCATCATTCAGATCGCCATGGTGCAGGAACATGTGAACATCTTTTTCATGAGGATCACGGTAGATGTGGTCTATGCGGCCAGTATTAAAGGACGAGGAACGACGTATCATGCCATGGACTTCGTAACCTTTTGATATAAGAAGTTCAGCAAGGTAAGAACCGTCTTGTCCTGTGATGCCTGTAATGAGTGCTTTTTTCATAATAGTCCTTTAATGTTGGTAATGCATAATGGCTGCCGGAATCGAAATCAAGATTAACTTTGTTTATGTAAATTGTTTAACTCGCCAAGGTTTTTTAGAAAAGAAGATAAAACGGCTTCCTTTTCCCATGCAGAAGAACAAAGCTTTCTTCCGATCTCACCGAGTAGATTTCTTTCTTCGGGATTTTTTGCAAGTCTAGTTACAGCTTCTGCAAACAAAGTTGCATTGCCAGGTGGAACTAAAATGCCACATTGTTTAATTATCTTAGATAGTTCTTTGCCTTCCAGTGCACAACAAACTACTGGCCGACCAGTTGCCAACATACCTAAAAGTTTTGACGGCATAACTGAGTCATCCATGTTGGCCTGTTGCGGCAGAATGTGGATGTCAGCTACGTTCAACAATTCATTTAAGCGTCTACCAGGTTGTAGTGGCAGCATCTTGATGTTATCCATCCCGACTGAAGACTCTTCGAGTTCGCGTCGAATTGAACCGTCCCCGCACAACACAAATAAAATACTGGGATCACAAGAGAGTACTCGTGCCGCATCAATAACAAGTTCCAAACCCTGCTTTTTACCCATGTTTCCGGAGTAAAGTGCAACCACACAATTTTCATTAATACCGAGCTCTAGTCGCATCATGCTTGGTTTATCAAGTGGTTTCAAGATTGAAGTGTCTACCCAGTTTGGAAATAAGATCGATTGTGAATCAGACACTCCTTTAATTTTCAACGATTCTATCATACGATTTGATATTGATGAGACTCTGTCAAATTTGCTTAACAGCCAACTTTCAAATGAAAGTAACATGTTGAGCGTACGCGATGGTTTAATTAATTCAACATTTACTGCAGCGTCTATTTCGAGATCTTGTACATGTAGCCACGCCGCACTACCACTCATACGTGCTGCTATAAGAGCTGGAAATGCACAGAAAAATGGAGGTTCTACCGTGATGATGCAGTCTGGTCGCCATAACAATGCTAGAAGTAGTGTAAGTGGTGCACTACTAAACGTGAATGAGAGTAGGTGTAATATTCGGTTCTTACCACTTTGCAATTTAGGAATCCAGAGCGGACAGCGAAATACGTCCACTCCATTAACCGATTCCCGAAAGTAAAAGACTGTAGAGTATTCTGAGGAAATCTTCCATGCTGGATAGTACGGTGGAGCAGTTACTACACTAATGTCGTGTCCTTGAGCAGCAAGCCACTCACATAGTTCACCGGAATATTTTCCAATACCGGTTAATTCCGGGTAATAATTGATTCCGTAAAGCAGTATTTTCATTTTATCCGAACTGCCTTAACTATAAGGCAGTCCCCTTTTTTAAAAATATTAGCTAACCAATATAATGGGAAAAGTAACAAGCGCAAAGCAAACATCAGACCGCCAACCAAAAAAGGGTTTCGAAGCTGATGTGTTGGATGTGCCTGACGTGAAAATAATGCAGCTATTAATGAATGTGCAGTCCAGAGAGCTGGAGATTCATAATGCAATTGTATTGTTCTAAACTTTGCAATATCTAAAAGATGTAGCATCGTTTTCTCGGAAAAATGAATAATGTGGAATGGAACATGCCAATTTATCCAGAATCTTCTAAATAGGTAGCGTTGCCAACTTTCAACATTTGGGCAGCTAATCCAAATTGTACCTTTTGGGGTTAGCAGTTTGCTAACAGCTTTAAGCATGTTGGTGGGATTTGTAGCATGTTCTAAAACATTTGACAAAACAACAACATCATATTGAACAACTGGAACGAAATCCTCAATTTTACCAACATGGACTTTAAAATTGAGTTTCCTTGCGGCCTCCGCAGCCAGCGGATTTAACTCAAGTCCTTCCGCATCAAAGCCGTTATTACGGTAGTAAACTAAATTTCTCCCCTCATTGCATCCAAGATCAAGCAGTCTACCTGAACCTTTTTGACTATGAAAGGAGATGTCGCTGTCAATACGAGTCCAGGCTTTACCAAAAATGGAAAAAAACGTAAACCGTAATATAGAATACCAATTGTTAATTATTTCGGTGAAATTGTAATACCTTGTATAAAACTCAGTTAATGTAGTCTCATCCATATCAGACTGTAATTGATACAGACCACAATTATTGCATTGAACAATTTCATAGGAATCTGGTATTCCAAAACGCAAATCAGTTGCAGTTATTGCCACTTCTGGAAGTGGATATCTGCATAATCTACAGTTTTTTATGACATCCATCTGTTCTCCATAAATCAATTTATTGTTATCAAGTTTTAGGCCATAGTTTATTAAGGTAAAACTTAGAGTATTACAAAATTAATTATAGATATAATTGTTATCGAAGTTGGTATGGAAGGTAAGTAAGCTTACTGTAGATGTATTATTATTATTTGGAACTAAAGTGTAATACAAATTTGTCAAACATTGATTCAGCAAGCCGACTCCAGCTATATTGCTTAGCAATTTCAATTAATTCTGCCCTATTTACAGCACCTATTCCTTGATTTAATGCAGATTCAATATGTCTAATCCACTCTTCAGGCTCATCTGATATCAAACATGGGAATGGAATGCTGTTTAGTTGGCAGGATAATGGAGTTGAAGCAAGAAATGGAATTCCAAGTGAAAGAGATTTGAGTAATTTTAGTTTTCCACCGTTTACATAACTAAATGGAAGAATAGAAAACAAAGATTGCTGATATAGGTCATGTAATTTATCATCACTAACATTTTCATGTAGCACCCAACTATTCTTCTTACATAGTATACGTATATCGTTGGAAGGATTACTTCCAGCCACAATAACTCTTATACGATTACAAAACTTGTCTTTAATATATGGATAAAATCTTTTTTCAAAATGTTTCAATGCGTCATAATTAATCTTTGTAGTTAGAGATCCTGCAAAAATCAGTGCAAACGAATCACAATTGATATCAGTTGTACTTTTAAAACTTAGCAAAGGTTCTTCATCTGTTCCTACAGGAATAACAATGCTATTATGATTTGGCAATACTTTTCGATAACCAGAGTCATCTTCTTCAGAAACATGAATAAATAGGTGGTTCTCGAGTTTATGTAAATTGTTTCTTAACCATTGTTCTGAAATCAATGCAGAGATCTTTTCTGGAATGTTGTTAGATTGGATACGGATGTTACGATACCACTTGATTTCATCATTTTGAGTTTCTATTACCAACTTATCAGGTAATTTAAGCCCCATTTGCGTAAACGGCCACGCTGTAGTAATCAAACTGAATACCAGTAAATCATATTGTCCATTAAACAAAATGTTACTAGCTTCTGAAATGTATTCAGGCGTCATATATTTTTCAAGAAGATAGTGTGAATTTTTTATAATGCTCCTAAATGCGGCAACTTTCTTATTTCTATTCTGATTAGAAAAGCTAACTTCACTAATAAGTTTGCCACTATTGTACCTGCGAAGTACATTCATCCCCAAAATATCTACGCTGCCTACATGTTTACTAAACATTGACCATTTACGATCAATAAGCAAGTCTCCACCATTTCTCAGTGGATATGTGAGGTGTGGTGCAAGAATCAATGATCCACTCTGCATAGTTAAGAATCTCCGTTAATAGATTGTAGAAGCATCACATATACAAATGGCGCGTCAATAAAGGGTTGAGAAAATAGAGCGGTAAGAAAAAAAGGCATCATTAAAATTACATATTGTTTACGTTGTTTTTTATTATGTAACAAAAAAATAGACAAAATGACTAGAAATAAGAAAAGAATTAGGCCAGGAATCCCAATAAGTCCGGTTGCCGATATGAAATTTACGCCTATTCTTGGATCATTAGAGTTAAAATACCCAATTCCTAGTGGGTTGTTAACTAATAACAAAAGTCCATTGTACGTTGCTTCAACCCGATCACTCACTGATGCCTGCGCTTTACCCAGTTTGTCAATTAATCCAAATATTGGCATATACAGGAATATAAATAAGAGTGAACTAATAACCATCAAGATAGCTAATATTTCTTTAAATATAACTTTGAGTTTTACCGCTGAACTAATATTGAATAGTATACTAACGGTTGAAGTTAATCCAAAAATTACAATTCCAGCAGTAGAATATGATGCAAAGAGACCAAGTATAAGTACAGTCCTCAGGCAGAACTCCCTTTTGCCTGACCCTCGAATCGAGAAATACGCCCAAACTATAAAAGCTTGAAATATTCCCGCCTCGCGAAAAGGGCCTGGTGAACGGAAAAAAGGCATTCCCAGAATTTTGGTTATTCCGTATGCTGGTGTTAATGGAAAATATACTCCACCCCATTTATCACTGTAATCTACTGTACTGCTTGTCTTAATATCAAACAAATGCATATGATCTAATGGAATAATGAATGACACTATAAGTGTCGTAAAGTACGAAAGAATAAAAAAAATAATCACAGTTCGTATAAAAACAAAAAACTTTAGATTGATATCTCTATCAGATAGGATAAGAGAATACACTAACATTACAGAGGTAAATGTAACTAAAGCACTAAATAAGTAGTGTGGCTTATTTGCTCCAAAACAAATGGATTGTATAACTAGGTAAATCCAGATAAATATTGTGTATATTCCAATAGCCAAGTTTCTTATTGAAACCGTATTCAATAAAATAGTCTGATTATTAATAAAAAAACAAACAAGTGCAACTAACATGAAAGCTATAGATAAGATAGTGAATGATTCACCTAGAGCCATCGGCCGCAATAAAAAAGCAGACATTATGAGAAAAAATACAGAAAGCCAATAGATTATGCCCTTTGAGGCATTAGCATATAATATATTAGCCAATAGTATATGCCTCTATTACATGCTGGCAAAATCTTGCTTGAGAATGGCAGTCTTTAAATAAAACTGGATTTCTAAGTTCTAAATCACAAGTGGTAATGGCAGATGCTAGTTCATAAGCATCGCCTGCGTTGAATACTTTCCCTAGTCGATATTCATCGATTGTTTCTTTTATTATTGGTGCTGTGCTTCCAATAACTGGAATACCAATAGATGCTGCATAGACTAGTGGCCCACTTTGCCCAGTAAAACTTAATTTGTAAGGCACTAAAACACAGTCAGATGCGCAAAAGTAATCGATAACCTTTCTTTCCTCTATGAAAACCATTCTAAATAAAATTCTGTCGCTGACCCCAAGTTTCTCGGCTTGCATCATAAGAGTCGTTTGAGTAAAATCCTCTTCTTTTCCTGCAATAAGAAGTCGATAGGATATGTCGAGAAATCTTAAAGCATCTATGGCAGTATCTAATCCTTTGTCATAGCGAGCGCCTCCGAAGCATAGTAGTAACTTGTCGGATTCAGCAACTCCTAAATCTGCTCGCATAAGAGCCTTCTTTTTTAATATAGAATCTAAATCTAAACAGTCCTCATGCATTGGGTACGGAGCATAATGTAAATTGTTTTTTAAAGTGCCAACAATAATATTGTTTGTTTCACGAGAATGGCTAATAACTTTACTATTGCGCAAAAGATGTCTGAACAGTATTGAGTTAATATGTGACTTTAGTGTTAAGTTATTGGCTAATATCACCCCACACCAGTGTAAAGTAGATACAAGCCTAATATTATTAAAAAGAAGTCTGGATAAACAAATCCCGAACATGAAACGATCTAACTGAAGAAAATGAATGATATCCGGTTTGAGCTTTGATATTTCTATTAGGGCGTCTTTGAAAGAAAATAATTTATTTATCTCGTTTAAAACTCCGCTAAAACTTCTTTGCTTAATTGAAATGCACTCTATTCCACTATTCAACAATACAATAGATGATAGTTGATCGATTAAAGCTGATGTGCCTATAAATATTACTTCATATCCAGCTGAATGAAGACCATTCAACAATGTTGAAGCGTATACTGCGTGGTGCCCATCATTTAAAAAATCTATTAAAACAACTCTCTCTTTCATTTAAAACCCGATATTGTTGACGCGTTTTGAGAAGACAACATAAACAGGGCTCCTATCTACCTGTATGTCTAAAGAAGGTTTAGCAAGGATATTGCCCATAAAGTCATACAACGTATGTGATAATTCAATTTGCGGAAGTGTAATCTTATTAGGGCCATCAGGAGCCCAGAGAGCTAAAATAGTTGTGTTGTTTTGTTGAATGATCACATAGTATGTACCATCCTTTTTGCCAGATTTAATGCTATTTGCATTATTTAAGTAGTGGGTTAGATTTTTAAAAGCTAAATATGCAGGTTTCGGAGTCATATCACTATTGAGAATTGAAAAGGCCTTCTCACCTGGGTTCTTTGCGTCGTAAAAAAGGCAAAAATAAATGGCAGCCTCAATATTCTCACTTGCCATGAGTAGTAGTGCCCTAGTTAAATACTGTGCTTGAGTCAATTCTGTAACTGGTCGTTGCCACGAGCCTTCTGTGGTTGTCCATCCAAACTCGGTAATGTAAAGAGGTTTTTCAGGAAGTCCAACTTGATTAAGGTATTTTCTTACATTTCTAATTCTTTCTATGAACTCGTCCTCAGGACGAGTTCCATTTACATATGCGTGCAACACGATCCCATCAAATTGTTTGATGAATTCAGGGGACATGTACTTTTTTAGCCTAATTGGATCGGCATCGTAAGAACTCGGACCAAGAACTATCGTTTTTGGATAAATATCCTTGATTGCATTGGTTATGATACTTTCAAATTTCTGATACTCAATAATAGAACCAGTCCAATGCGCATCCAGTTCATTAAAAACTTCAAAATAACTCGGAAAATCTGGTATGTCCTGCAACCAACGTCTTATCAACTTATCAAATAGCAGCCAATCCGTAGGTGGATAAATTTTATGTGGAACACTAAATGCTGGCTGAATCCAAGTTGGCAACGGTCCGGCCATTGTTCCAATAACTTCAGCTTTATTCAGATATGTATTAGCAGACAACTTATGAGACAATACCTGACCATTCATTAGCTTATAATCAGCTAAACGCCACATTCTACGGCTCAATCTGGAACCCGCCTTGTTTGCAAATTCAACATTAGCATTAACATTCCATATACCCATAATTGGAATATGGGAGGAGGTTGTGGCAACCGCAGAACAAGCGACACTGCATAAATCTAATAGAATAAATAACATAAAGAACACTATAGTCTGTCTCTGTGAGTTCTTCATAATATGTTCTCCGCTAATTATATATACGTTGTGTTATACCCGTATTTTGTACGAACAACTATCTGTATTATCGTACAAATATATATGAACTTCAGCTTGGTTTCAATTTACATAACTCTAAATAATAATTAAATGGAGTTAATAACAATGAGTAGATAATACTAACGTAAATAAGAGATGCTGCACAGAAGAAAAATAATTTATCAATCGTTAAAACCTCATAGCACAAAAAGATAAATAGTAAGTTAATTGCTAAAAAAACGATCATTCTCAGAGAGTTAAATACGCAAATAAAAGCATTGAGTCTCGTATGTACATGAAAATATATTAGAAGCTGAGTCAAGACTGATGATGATATCCAGTAAATTAAAAGAATGTTTAAATCTAAGCGTATAATCTGACTAGCTGGAATCAATGCGATAATAAGTATGGTGTGAACCCATATTGAGGTAGAAGCGACTTTCTCCAAGTGCGCAGCTTGTAATAGGTACCAAAATGGCACATTAATTATAGTTATAATCTGCCAAAGACCAAGCCAGCGTATCGAATCCAAAGCGCCAAGTGGGACCAATCCAAGCCACAGTTTAAGAAGTTGCTCACCGCCTACTACCAAAACTCCAATTATAAAAGTTCCGCCACCTAGTAAAATAAATAATGAAAATCTTATAAGATCTATTATTCTGGTATGATCATTTGTACGATAGTAGTAATTAAACGTGGGATATAATACGGAAAAGCCTGAGGCTATAACCTCTCTTGCCATCTGTGTTAATCTCATTGCAATGTCAAAGGCTGCCACGGCCTGGAGACCGAGTAATGATGCTATTATGAAACGGTAGAGAGGGCCCCTGATAAGCAATGCAATAGAACTGCTGTAAAGATACCACCCTCTACTAAATAGACTTGGAAGTCTTTCTAATGAATTGATCCATAATATTTTCGTTTGTAATTTGTGCCAATCAGGGTTGACTTTGTTAATTCTTAATCTAAGAATTGTAACTGTAGTTATTCCAGACATAAGGGTACCTAATGCCATCCCTTCAATAGGCATTCTAAACCATGCACCAATTAGAGATATGATATACATGAATACGGGGGCTATTGCCGTAGAAACTTGTACTGTTACATTCTCGTGCCATGCAGAAAGGATAGCAGCATCCAGTTTAGCGATCAATTGGGCTATTGAACCTGTTAATAGTACTAGTACTGCTACGGTAAGGGATCCGGAATAGCTATTGCCTATTAAAAGTAATAAGTATTGTTTAAAAGTTAGGAAAAACAGTGAAAATGCAATTAATATTATATAATAAGCTCTTTTGGCTGCTATATAGTCTTTATAAACTTCTTTGGATTCTACTTTCTGAGCTAACCCGGCTTCTCGCGTCAAAAGCTGACTGAATCCAATGTCTGCAACGCTAACAAATGTGACAATAGAAGCAAAAATGGACCAGACGCCCACAGCTGCAATGCTGGAGCGAGACATAATTATTGGATACAGAAGTAAAAAAGAGATCGTAGGTACAATAAACTTAATAGGTCCAATTGCTATCGTTAGAAGAGTATCTTTATGGAGTTTATTTAAATAATCTGACACTTGATTATTTACGGCAATGAAGAACAGGTCGGTTGCGTTCTGTCATTGTCACTAGAACAATATTAGTGAATCCTACATTCTTGAATCTCTCGGTTTCAACTTCAACACTGTCGTGGCCTTCAAAAACTATCTCCTTAAATCGTCCTAAAAATTCCATAAGACGGTCTTTATTTTCGACCCAATTGAGAACGTTTAGAGCAAATACAATATCTGGACTAAAGGCTGAAATCTCTTCTTCCCAATTTTCTGGATCATCTAGATTCTGTTGACGGAAAACCGGTTTTACTCCAATGGCTGTTGATACGTGCGCAGCCGCTTTAAGAATGTGTTCATCAATATCCACACACAATGCCGCTTCGGCTCCGCAATCTCTTAATAAATGTGTAGATAATAATGCCATGTTACAGCCAAGCTCAAGTACGCGTTTATTTCTGTAATCAGAAATTACTTTTAAAACATTCCACCTATTATTCCATGAACGTTCTCCTGGGAATCTAACTCCATCATAGATAAATGAGTAATAAGCAACTACTGCACCAGGAGATGAAGCATCCGAGTTTTGGGCAATTTGCCAAGCTTTCAATAGATCAAGTAGAGGTTGTTTAGCATTTGTGGGCAATACAGGTAGTTTATTATCAAGTACCTGTTTACCAGATAGTGTTTTAAGTGTACGAACTAATTTAGGTGGCAATTTCCTTTTAAATGTATCTTTAATTAAATGTAGATAACTGTGCATGACATCTCCTTTGCCTGATCTTGTAAAAAATGTTTTTATTAATGCTTTTATAAAAGTTGTGTGAATTGCCTGATCAAAATCAACCAGAAAAACCTTACTATCTTTGTCTATTAAAATGTTATCTTGTTTAATGTCGTTATGAATGACACCTCTACAAACAAGTTTTAATAGTAAAATACCAACCTTGACAGTAACTAGCATAAAGCTAATTGTGCTTATAGAAGACCTAGTAAGAGGCGTGCCATAAATACGATGCATCTTCAAAATTGCTAATGTATTATTCTCTTCATATGAAACTACTTTAGGCAGTCCAGAAAGGCCAGCACATTTACATAAAATAATATATTCACCTTCTAAGTTTTGATGTCGTAAATGGCCTGTCAGATCTAGTTTGGTAAGTACAATCTTGTAAATATAACTATCATCTGCATAAATTCTACGTGAACTATCAAAACTTAAAGAAATAGGAGTGATTCCGCCATCTAGTAGAATACTATCTATTAAAGCCCACAGGTTACAGGCACTAACGCCGTCATTATTTTTATGAAATGTTTGTGCTATTAGAATCAATCCTTTTTCATAGTGGGTATAAATTCAGATTGTGAGTGATTATAATCATGGACTCTGTCAGGCCAGAATTATATGTGATTAGTCTAAACTAAATATATTAAATACAATGTTGTATAATCTGCCGAATTGTGGGAGTAGCCATTCCATTTGATGTTAGTAATAAGTTGAGATTATCACGGATATTAATTATGTATGTAGATTCCTACGCATTTATACATACACACAAGTAAGCTAATTGACAGAATATGGTGTAAGTTTGGCTCGTTTAATATTAATTGTGGCTGAATTTATGATTCTTCATCAGCTGACGCCATTTATTTTGGACATCCTTTGGAATTGTATCAAATACTAATATGAACAATGTGACAATAATAGAAATAATGAACGCAACGGTTGTTATTGTGGCAACGATGAATGTACGTTTAGGCCAGTTCTTTTTGTCTGGTGCACGCGCTGCTTGAACGACCTGCAACGAGTTAACGTTCTTTTCTGAATTAAGACTTTCAATTTCATAACTCTTAGTTAGTAATTCTACTAGTGTTTCTTGGACTTTAAACTCGCGCATTAATCGCAAGTACTGTTGTCCGAGTACTGGTACTCTCCCAACACTAGGGATTGCACTTATGCTTCCATTACCTTCTAGTTGAGCAACTTGCTTGTAGAGGTTGTTAATAGATGACTTAGCTGATTTGACTTCGTGGCTGCTATTTGTAAACTGTTGCTGGAGAGTTGCTAGCTGAACTTCTTGTAGAGCAATTTGTGCTTTTAGTTGTGCAAGTCCGACTATTGTGGTTTGAGCTTGTTCCGTTATAGAGAGTATTTTATTTTTGAGTTGGAATGTCTTAAGCTCGTTCTCCGCGGTTGATAGGTCTGCTTTTGCTTTAGTTAATCGCTGCTTATAAAAAACCTTATTGTTTAAGGAATCAGTTGTATTAAGTCTTACTATTAAATTACCTAGTTCCTCCACATATGCATTGGCCATATCTGCAGCCAGTTTCGGATTTTTATCATCCACGGTTATAGTAATAAGCCCATCCTTTTTGCCAACAGCCATTTCAGTATTCTTCTTTAAAACTTTGTGAGTTGATATTCGATATTTTTCATCATATCTTTCCATTAACTTAAACCGATTAATAATCTTATCATTGATTTCTTCACTGTTTAGAATACCAACATACATATCTGCTGGTGTACCTTTTCCAATGATATCTCCTGCCAGACTAGCAAGATTGCCACCAGAAGACCCCAAAAGCATTCCCATTAGACCTGAATCTTGTTGAGGAGGTAATATAATGGCAGTAGACCGATAAGAGTTATCTAGAAATAAGGTAAAAACTATGGAAATGAATGCAGCAAAACACGTGAACTTAAAAATAAAAATCCTGTTATTTAAAATGCCTTCGACAAGGACAAATAAATCGAGACTATCAACCTTTCTTTCATTGTTACACAAATCATTTTCATACGTATTTGTAAATGATGAAGATGACCTATCGATGGGAGGTGGTAACATATAAACTCCAGAAAATAATAGAACCCTCTTTAGTAACTAATAAAGAGGGTTCTATTGCAATACGTAGTATTATTAATAAATTGTACGCCAAGCAAAATTGCCGCCAGCATCTTTGGCGCACACCTCCAAAGAGTCTTTTACACCAGTAGCACCAGTAGTAAACCAAAATGTACCACTGCTTTGCCATGAGTTTGCCAGATCACATAAGGGCTTTGTCGCTGTAGTCAGCAAGCGAACCCCACCATTTATCTCAAGTTTTTGTCTTGGGGCGATAGTCCCGATACCTACACTGCCAACTTCATTAATCCTCATGCGTTCAGAGGCGTTCAATGCACCTGTGTTGGTTGTATCAAAAGTCATATATGTTGGAGCTGAAGAAGCTGTTGCTGCCGACTTGGCAAAGACTTGAACGTTTCCTAGTGTTCTATCAACACCGTTAATAACTGAGCCGAATGAAAAAGAACCAAGTCTGTCACCTGCAGTTGGCAAAGTGCCATTTGGACCAGTGGTAGCATTGTTATTCCTCATAAATATCAGCGCAGGCGAATCCCAAATAGTATAGCCAGCTGGATTACCAGTATTGTTGAAGTATAATTTGGTTACATTCGCATTACCCGCTTGTTGAATATGAATCGGATAAAATGGCGCTGAAACTCCCATGCCAAGCCATCCGGTGTCTGTAACAACTAATGCATCAGTCACCCCATCAGCCTTCTTTACAATCAACTTATTAGCCGCCATAGCACCCATCGGCGCACACACCAAAGCAACAGAAAGAACAACCGCCAATTTTTTAATCATCTGCTTCATGATTTGTTCTCCTTTATCCTTTATTTATTAAATACCTAGTATCAATACACACTCTAATCTACTCTTACCCGCTCACTTTATGACGTTTTACGACTAACTGCAACATCTAATGTTGTTCATGCATCCGGTAATAGCACAGATACCGGTGTGTGGTAGTTACCTTCTCCTTTCTGTGCCAAGTTCTTGATGACTTGATTGTACTATCTACAATTTATACAGCCTGAAAGTGTGGTCATTGTTTGTTTGCCTGCCACACTGATTATCATGTTCGGTTCAAAGAACTGCTATGCTATCAACTACCAGTGTTCCTTGCTGGATAGTTAAAGGTCCTGACAAAGAGGTGAACCCACTGCTGGTTGACGCAAAATCTGTGTAACCGCCTTTTAGTGTGAGTGTTGTATTACTGCGATTCATTACTAATGTGTTTGATAAAACTCCACTACGCACCATTACGCTTGAGCCTGTAGATGCCGCGTTAACGGCTTCTTGCAGAGTACAGTATTCGGTTGGAGAAGGGCTGGTAATGGCAGCATTCGATGGTAAAAACTGGGCGGTTACGGATGAAGTTGAAGTCGGATCATACGAACTTATATTGTAGGGATTCGAGTTAGTTGACCCTACTGATACTGTACTGCTGGTTGTCACTCCAGTATAGGTGAATGCAGAAAAGCATGAGCCGTTAGTGGGTGTGGCAGTCAGTGTTACCGGATTGCTGATGGAAAATGGATAGCGACAAGTTCCGCCGCTGCATGAAATGCCAGCTGGCGAACTTGTTACGGTTCCAGTGCCAGACCCAGTAATTGCAAGGTCAAGTGGAAAGCCGTTGTCGATTATTGTTGCTCCGTTGTTAAGAACATATTGTGTTTTGAGTGTGACGTCATTCGCGCTGGTTGGTATAGTATTCATCGGATCGTTGTATACATCCACAGCAAACAGACTTAAATCGTTTGTAAACACTGGATACAATCCTGAAGTAAAGTAATATGAAATTCTGAATGATGGATTCGCTGTTGGTGTGAAATGCGGACCATTAATTGTGCCATACCAAAGAAATACTGAGTTGGTTAAAGCAGGTGGGACTAATGAAAATGGTTCCAATTGCCTAGCTAGTACAGATGCTTCATTTATTGAGGAATCAGATGCGTATACTGCACCCTGAGTATTGTTGACCTTAAAAGCAACGAGGTCAAGACCCACCAGTTTAGGTGACGGCGTCAGATACATATCTACACATGCCCAGTTAGTGGCGGCGGGATTCGGAGATGGGCAGGTAGTGGCCGCCAAGGCGAGAGAAGAAGTCCCAAATACAGCTACCATCGCAAATAACCCAATCAAATTTATTCTATTTTGTTTTAACATTTTGTCACCAAGCACCTTCTTTACCAATCAATGTAACCGTGCTGTAAATATATCTTACACTCAATTGCTTTTGGATATACCCTGCTGTCGGCTATTAATGTTGGTAAAAGTAATTAAATTCTGAAATATCAGTTGGTTCTTTCCACAAGGGAACATTCCAGGAATTCAATGCTTACATATTCATAAGCAAAGAACGTACCGTTTATCCTAAAAACGGCAGTTGGTTAATATTTA